>Ga0351840_1008_pt1 | contig 39044 bp, 36 predicted proteins | sample BONcelHFGM3001E5_FD_206883 | JGI IMG/M metagenome (GOLD analysis project Ga0351840, IMG submission 206883) | Enriched cells from coal bed in the Powder River Basin, Montana, United States - BONCAT cells FGM rep1 HSBNCT.FGM.300.1.E5 ... | reverse complement strand
AGGAAGGCAATGGCCACTTCGCTCAGCACCAGGCCCTGCCCCAGCGGGATGCGAAGTGTTACATCATATTGCCCGAACACCCACACAAGCGGCAGCAGCAAAGCCTGCGAAAGCATGCCGGCCAGATATACCCTGCGCTTGTCGAATCGTGCGCACAGCTTGTTCATGAAAAGAAATGTTACGACTGCGAAAAGCCCGGAACCGCCCAGGATCACGGCGGTGAACGAGTCACTCTTCTTGAGAATCACGGTGACGATAATGGCCAGGGACGCGATGATGATATTGAAGCCCAACTGGGCGAAAACGCTGCTCAGAAGATAAACCATAAACGGCTTGTTGCCATAAGACCACATCAGAGATGTGATGAGCCCGTACTCGGGCTTGCCGCCTTTGGGCTTGTACCGCTCCCGCACGGCAAACACGGGGGCATACACCGCGATAAGCGCCAGCACCGCAAACACCGCGCCCATGGCCGGGAACCCAAGCTTTTCTTTCAGAACCGGAGACGCGCCCATGATGATTCCCGAACTCGCCATGAGAAACACGGATTGATAAACCGCCAGGTTCACGCGGTCTTCCGTGGATACCGCAATTTCTGGAAGCAGCGCAAGATACGGGCACAGGACCACTGTGAACAGGAACCAGAACGCGGCCATGAGCACACAAAGATAAATGTACATGGAAACGGGCGTGGTGAAGATTTGAACAGGCGGCGCCCACATGAGAAAAAACACCAGGCACATGGGCAGGCCCCCGAACATCAGGAACGGAATGCGGCGGCCCCACCGCGTGTTCGCGTTGTCGCTCCAGTATCCGATCAGGGGATCCGCGACCGCATCCATGATGCGGCCGGCGAGCATGGCGTATCCCAGCCACGCCACGGGAATAATTTCCACGCCCTCTCCCGCGGGCGGGCTGTAGCATTTCACAATCCACATCATGAACACAAGGTTCATGAAGTTTCCGCCCATGTTACCCATGCCGTACATGATGCGCTGGGGAACGGACAACTTGTGCGCCTGGCTTGATTCGCTATGCAACAGGATCTCCAGGCCGGCAATTTACCGGCTTGTCTTTATTTGACAATTTTACTGATTGCACGGAATTTTTCATGCTCCGCAGTATCAATCATCTGGAACAGAACCATCTCGGTGCTGGCGAGGAACGCGCCGCACTGCCGGGCGCGCTTTGTGGCCGCCTTGGCATTGTCCGCGGCGCGCGACGACACCGCATCCGCGATCCAGTGCACGGCATATCCCGCGCCCAGGGCGTCCAGCGCGGTCTTGATCACACACACGTGGGCTTCCACCCCGGCCACAAGAAGATTGGGACGGTTCATATTCAGAATCGCACCTGCAATATCCTGGTCGCCAAACAGGCTGAACGCGGTCTTCACCAGGGGCTTGAAATCGCCCAGGGCTTCAGCCACCTGCGGCACGGTGCGGCCCAGTCCCTGGGGATACTGTTCGGTCACCAGTATGGGCACGCCCAGCTCACGGCATCCGCGCACGAGCCGTACGCAATTGTCGATAACTTTATCCATACCATGGATGGCCGGCGCAAATTTCTCCTGCACATCGATAAGCAGAAGAGCTGTATCAGCGATTGCCAGCCGACCAAGGTTATCTGCTCCCGCCATATTTCCCTCCTGTGAACACCGGTTTCTATTTCATGGACTTGAGGATGCCGGCCATCGTCTGCTTGAGCCGCTCTGTCTCGGCCAGCCTTACATCCGTATCGTGTGCGCACGCGGGGTCGGGATAAAAAGGTTCTCCGTAGCGCACACGCACTTTCACGGGCAGCACAAGCGGGACCCAGAACCCCTTGTCCGGGCCGCCCCAGTCGTGGAGGTTAATGACATTGGGCATGACCCAGCGCGTGCCCGTGAGGCCCACGGGAATGATGGGAACGCCCGCCTGCGCGGCCAGGCGCACGGCCCCGGGCTTGAATTCCTTCAAAGCATCCCCGGTCGGATTGATCCAGTGCTTGATGGCCCCTTCGGGAAACAGCATGCACAACTCGCCGGCTTCAAGCAGAGCCCGCAGATCTCCGAGAACTTCCTTTGCCTGATCCTTGTCCAGGGCCACGCCATAACTTTCCTCGATAGGGTGCATCACGCCAATGCGCTGGAACAGAGGCCCCACCAGGGGCATGTCCTGGATCCCGTGCCACGCCAGAAAGTGAATAATCCGGCTTCGAATGCCTGCGCTTACGAAGAACGGATCGGAATAGTTGGCGTGCGGCGGGCAGATAAGCGCCCCGCCCGTTGACGGTATGTTTTCTTCGCCGTCAACCGTGAGCCGGTTCGCGATGCGCGCCAGAACCTCGGCCGTGTCGCGAATCTGAAAATACAGCTTGTGATCGATTTCCATGGGAGAAAGCCCGTCCACTGTGCGAGATATGCGATGCTAAAAACAAAGCGTAGTCGTGGCATAATAATCCGTCAAGCAGCGAGCCCGCCGCGCGCATTAATGGGATTGGCTATACTATAAATGCAGAATAATCAAGGCAATAAGGAGTATGCAGAAATGACACACACAGAACAGGCTGCGGACAGGGCCGCCACATATTATGACCAGGGATTCAACTGCGCGGAGTGCATGGTATTGATGGCCAATGACTTGATTGCGGCGGACCTCGTGCCGGGCGCACCGCGCGTGGCCACAGCCCTGGGCCGCGGCATGGGTGCGCACAAAGAAACCTGCGGCGCGCTCAGCGGCGGCATCCTGGTGCTGAGCTGCCTGTATGGCCGCGAGACCCCGGACAAAGAGCCTTACCGCAAAACCCGGCAGGCCGCCAACAAATATCGAAAACTTTTTCTGGACGCACTGGGTTATACAAACTGCGGCGACTTTCACAAGCTGGCGGCCGACAAAGCCGACGCCAAGCAGCGCTGCCGCCGCATCACAACAACAGCCGCGGGCCTGCTCATGCAGGTCATTGGCGAGGAAGAGGCTGCACCGTCAAAACCCACATCCTGACACAGACACAACGCATCAAAACCACGCTGGATCAAGCATGGAGCTTTTTCGCCAATGTGCGCAATCTCCCGCTTCTTTCTCCACCCGGCGCGCATATTGAAATCCTCGGCGACCCCCCGGATGAGGTTCACGAAGGCATGATCCTCACCCACCGCATGCGCCCGCTCCTGGGCGTGCCCATCATCTGGATCTCAAAAATCATTGTCGCGGACAAACCCGCAACCTTCATGGACGAACAGCACAAAGGCCCGTTCGCGGCATGGCGCCACCGCCACAGTTTTAAAGAAATCCCCGGCGGCGTGGAAGTCACCGATCACCTGGAATATTCCATGCCCATGGGACCACTCGGGGACCTGGCCCACGCCCTGTTCGTGCGCAGGCAGCTTGAAAGCACGTTCGATTTCCGCAAGCGGAAACTGGACGAATTATTCGGAACACTGGAGCCGTAAACAATGGTCCCTTTTGAACTGATACAATCCGAACTGTACGGCGGCGGCGTGGCCGTAAAAAAGCTCTGGAGCGAACTCGGACCGCTCCACACCCTGCGCGTACTGGCCGATGTGGCCGTATCACAGGCACAGGGCGAACCCTGGCGCGGGCTGGGCAAGCCCGCGGATCGCAAAGAAGCCCTGTCACGCCGGCAACTGGGCGCGGCCGTGCTGCTTGAGCGCGCCCTGCGAAAAATCACAACCCCGGACACAGCCCGCGAACTGGTATCGCACATCGTGCTTACGGCATCCATCGATTTTTTAGAGCGCAATGTGCCCGTGCTGCGCAAAGACAAAATCCTTTCTATGAACGACACATCACGGGACCGTTATTTGCAGCGTATTCAGAACAAGTTCTTCAACGCCGACGCGGACATGCGCCTGGACGGAGAGGACAAGCTGTACATGACTATCCGCCGCTGCCGGTTCGTGGAATTGCTCGACGCTATCGGGGAGCGCGATATGGCGCCCCTGTTCTGCGAAGGGGACCGCGTATTCTTCGACGAACACCAGCCTGATATCACCCTGGAACGCCCGCAAACACTGTCGTGCGGCGGCGCAATATGCGATTTTCAGTTTTCATGGATTGATTGAAACAGAAGCGCAACGCTAATCCGGATCAAAATAATAGACAACCACAAACTCGTCATCCACAAGCCGGGATGAGCAAACCACGGCCTCGTTCATGGGTTCGGGCATGCCGGCTTTGAGCGTGGCGAAAGCCCTGGGGCTGGCCGCGAAAACCACGCGGTAATCCCCCTGCGGCAGCAGATAACTGTAATTCACATTAAGATCCCGCAGCAGGAAGTGGTAGCTGAAAAACTGTTCGGGGTTGAGCCGGCCCAGAATATTAATCTCGCCCTCGCTGCTTTTATCCTGCGCAAAAAAGCAGTAACTTGTCTGCGTGGACATGTTCTGCAAGTCACAAAGGGAATGGCTGGGCACACTCATGGCTGAATTATACCACATTATGCGAAGAAACGAAAAGGTTTAATTCTTTGAGGGATCAAGCACGGCCTGCGGATCAAAACATGGAGGCCAGCATGTGATGCACTTCGGGCTCGCGCACGAATAAAGCCAAACCCAGGATAATGGCCAGAGCGGCCAGCAGGAAAATACCCATGGCCGTGTTGTGTGCGGGAGGCGGCTCCACCCATGGGCTGGTGATGCGCATGCGGCCGCGGATGCGTGCGCTGTCCGACCGGTGCATCCGGGTATCGCCCTGTTCGCGCATGCGGCGCAGGTGCCCGGCCATAACTTCATCCACATCAAGGGGCTCCTCGAAATCCGCCACATCTTCTTTAGATGCGTAGTACGTGCGCCGGGAATCCTGCTTGAATGTGATATGGAACTCGTTGGAGCGCGCCATGCGGCCCGGCTCCACAGCGCCGGCCATGTGATTCGGCAAAGCGGTTTTGAGCGCCGTGTAAGCCCCGCGCCCGGCGCGCATGCACAACCGGTACGCGCCAAACGGCATCTCCGGCGTATTTTCCAGGCGCTCCTGCACTTCTTCAATTAAACAGCCGGAATGGAACCACGCATTAGGATCCAGCTCACACATCATGCGCATGCGGCCTCGCACGCTGTCCCATTCGGACAGCAGCACGAAATCATCCTGCGCCATCATGCGCTCGAATTCCTCAATGCTGTATCCAGTCATGCACTTCATAGTGTGAGTATATCCCGCCGACCAATCGGTCGGCAACTGATTTTAAAGCGTTATCTGAATGGAACAAATCAAGCAAAAAGATTGCTCAAGTCGACAACTCATGGCATGCGGGGGAATGCATGGCGCATCAGCGGCGCGAGAGATCAACGGCGCGGATAAGATCCAGAACCTTATGGGTGTCGCGGGCCACGCAAATCATGTCTTCATCCACGATATCGCCCTGGTCGGCGATGAGGTTGCCGTCCTTGTCCTCGATGGCTCGGGTGACTGTTTTGCCCACCAGATAGGACAGGCGCCGCACCTGTGCGGCTTCAACCGCGCCCGAGGGGCCGGGGCGCTTGCGTTGCCGCGTGGGGCGCACGGCAGTGTCGCCGATGCGCCTGGTTTCGTCCACCTGGCCTGCGGGTTCAGGCTCGCTCTCGGTGCGGCCCCCAAAGATATTCATGAGGCCGCCGCCGAACATATCGCCCAGGCCCAGGCCGGGGCCGCGCTTGAGCAATTTTTCTAAAGCTTCTTCAATGGTTTCCAGTGTTTTCCGGATTCCGGCATCTCGTTTGGTCAATTTCTGTTCCAGGGAAGCGGCCGCGGCCACGGCCTGGCCGGCCCCGCCTGCGACCTGCTGCTCCAGACGCTCCACGACGCCCTGCAGGCGCTCGCCAATGAGGGATTCAATGCCGTGCTGCAGGGCTGCGGGATCCAATTCGTTCTCACGCGCTTCTTCCACAGCCAGGAGGATGTTGCGGATGAGATCCTGCAGGTGATCACTGTCCGAGCGGGCGGCTTGTGTTGTTTTGTCTGCTGTCTCAGCGATGTGAGCCAACACAGCCTCGCGCACCTGCTCGATATTCAAGCGCTGTTGCAGGTCGTCGAGTGCCGCGGAAAGCCTTTCTTCCAGTGAGGCCGCCATATGAGTGCGCAGTTCCTGCACGTCATGGCGGAACTGGCCCGTGTCCATGGAGACTTCCTCCTGGAACCGGCTGAGCTGCGTGAGGGCGCGGCCGATTTTTTCCTCGGCTTCGCGCGTCATGGTTTTCATAAGGCTCTCCACGGTGCTTTCGAGCCATTCCCTGGTCTTGACAAGGTCTTCGCTCTTGACTGCGGCTTCGCTGTATGTGCGAATTTCATCGAGAAGATCTGTTTTCAATGAATCGAGCTTGTCTCCGCCGAGCGATGTGATTAGTTCGGTGAATTGCTCGCGTGCTTTCTTGAAAGTGTCCTTGAGTTCCCCGGCGCGCGCAGCAGCGCTGTCGTCATATTTTGCGATTTCCCGGCGCAGGGAATCATCAAGCGTGGAGAGGATGCCATCAAACCGGGACCTGGTGTCCGCGCCCAATGCGTCGAGACGCGACAGGGTTTCCGCCTGCTGAACCGAGAGCTTTTCGACATGGTTTCCCACAGTCGCATCGATGCGATCAAGCTGCTGCATAAACAGGCCGCCGCGGCCTTCAGAACCGCCGGTGAAATCGTGGCGCACTGCAGCCAGGCCTTGCTCCAGACGGTCCACAGAGTTGTCCAGGAACTCCTGAATCTGCGACGTGTCGCCTGCGGCTGCAAGAGACTCAACCACAGGGGCCAGGCTTTGCTCCATGCGCGCCATGGAGCTTTCCATAAGTTCCTGAATTTGAGAGATATCGCCTGCGGCTGCAAGAGCCTCAAGCACAGGGGCCAGAAGTTCACGCACACGGTTCGCGAGGGCATCGGGCTGGGCCTGCACGGTATCGGCAAGTGACCCGGCGGCGGCGGAAATGCTGCTTTGCATCTGCCCGGCGATTTCCTGTAACTGTTCGCGCAGGGTTTGAAGTTGCGCAGGCAGGCCGCCCAATGTATTAAGCTGGGGCGCCGGGGAGTTGTCACTCACGACGCCGGCCAGAGCGTCGAACCGGGCGGGCAAAGCATCCAGCGCCGCCTGTATGGCCTCATGGAACCCGGCCGAAGAGTCGCGATCCAGCTCCCAGTCCTGTGAAAGTTTTTCAAATGTGCGGGTGAGTTGCGCATTGATATCGCCGCGCATTGTTTCCAGATTATCCCGCAATGCCTTGGCCGACTCCTGCATTTCGCACAAGGCGGGGTCCGGTTCGCGCTTCTGAGCCGCGGCCAGGAACTCCTTGAGAGCAGCATCCACTTTTTCAGCTTGTGCGGTTGCCGCTTTGTCCAGGGATGCGGCCAGTTCGGACTTGAGCGATTCCAGTGTGCGCGCGATGTCGCCGGCGGATTCCAGCCTGGTGTCGAATGCTGCGGCGCGCGTCTGGAACTGCTTGACCGCATCCTTTACGGACGCGGGCACCCCGGAGATTTCCTCGCGGAACGCATCCATATCCGTTGACACCCGGTCTCCCATGGCGCGCAGGCGTTCCTCGATGATGCTCACAGCCAGTTCGCGCACATCGTCGATAAACGATTGGCGCAGATCATTGGCGCGCTCCTGGAATTTTTCGCGCTGAACATCCAGCATACCGCCAAGCTGATCTCGGGTCACAGCGCCGGCCTTGATGCCCTGCAAGTCCGCAGCCAGTGTTTGCCCAAGTCCGGACACGGATTCTTTGAGAGCCGTGATGGCGCTTGCCAGATCCGCTGCGGATTTCTGATCGGTTTCGGCAAATGCGGTATTAATCTGTTCCAGTGTATTCTGAACCTTGTGCGCCATGTCCGAGGAAATCTCCTCCTGGCGCGCCGCCAGTTTCTGAATGGTTTGTTCCAGCGCCGTGGTGCGCGCCTCTGCGGACTGCAGCGGGTTCACCACGAGCCGTTTGAGTTTTTCCTCAATAATCTGCTCCACATCGGGCGCATCGGAATCCGGCTTTTCAGAAAGCAGATCCTTGAGGTCTGACACGATGCCCTGCCGCGTTTTTTCCAGCTTGTCGCTGGTTTCCAGGGCGTTGATGCGGTCAAGAAGCATGCGGGACAATTCCTGCATGGATTCGCGCAGGCCGTCTTTGATCACGGTTTCCGCAAGGTCGCGGATTTCGCCGCGCAGATCTTTGCGGAGTTCATCGGCCAGAAGCTGCATGCGCACGGCGTCCACGCGGGGGGTTTGCACAGCCGGCGGCTCCGGTTCGGGCGCGGGCGCCTTGCGGGGCACAAACGTGGCCGGCCCCACAGATGATTTTTTCGCGGGTGCGGGTGTCGCGGAAGCGGCGGATTGGGGCGCATCTGCTGCAGGTTGCAGTGCATCGGATTTGTCATCTTGTTTTGCAGGTGCGGCGGGCTTTGGCGCAGGCCGGGGCCTGGGTTTTGGAGGCAGGCTCTTTTCCATGTTGGGATCATAGATTTCGCCGCGCACCATGATACGTTCCTTGGTTATTTTGATGGCGCAGGACATTTCAAAGGATTCGGGGAACCCGGGCTGGGGATCGATGCGCAAGCGCTTTAAATCGCCGGTTTTCACTTCAAACGCAAAATCCTTGATTTCGCCGGCCAGCTTGCCGGTGTCTGTCACCACCTGGCAGCCCACCAGGGTCACATCCCGCACAAACAATTCCATAATCTGCGGGGCCTTGTCCAGGGGCAGGGGTTCGGGCAGGTTTTCCACGATCACGGCGTCGTGATAAATACTCTTGGTGTTGGAGAACGGCACCACCACAAAAGACTTCTGGTTGGGCCTGGGCTCCAGCAGATATGCGCTCAACTTGCGCGAATCCGGGTCGATGATAAAACCGTTGATGCGGCCCATCTTTTCATTTTTATCCGCGCTGATCACGGGTTTCTGGAGCAGTTCCATGCTGTACTTCATAAGCCTGTCCCTCACAAGGCGGCGCCGTGCGGCAGCCCGCCGCTACGTATTAATTACTAAAGATATACATATATTCACTTGTCTATTTTACGTCAACACATGCCTGTTTCCAGAAAAACCATCAAATTTTCATATTTCGGCGGCAGGCCAGCAAAAGCCATTTCGCAGGATAATCCCTTTACTTCCATAAAACCATTGGGAGAATGTGCAAAGGATCTGTGCACAACGCATTCCCAAAAGAACCGTCTAAACAGGGCGATGCACGCCTTGCGGGTCATATTTCACACGGGCCCACAGTCCGCTGATTCAGAGCCTGGCGGCTGCGCCCCTCCCTTGGCTACAAACGATTTTCAAAATTGATTTCGGCATCCCCGTTGGGTTTTACAACCGCGTTCCTATACTATAGGTGTTCTTTGAAAAGCTTCCCGGAAGCGCGGCTGTACGCGCCGGGATATCATGTGGCTAAACGCTTTTATGACGGATCAGGACATCAAATCCCCGGCCCCGCCCAACCAGCCCCCGGACCTGGTATTCGGGCCTGTGCCATCACGCAGGCTGGGCCTGTCGCTTGGCGTGGACATGGTGCCCTACAAGACCTGCACCTATGACTGCATTTATTGCCAGTTGGGCAGAACCACCTGCCACACCGCCGAGCGGCGCGCGTGGCGGCCCGCCCAGGAAATCATCGCCGCCGTGGAACGCAAACTCGCCAAAGGCCCGCAGCCCGAAGTCATCACCCTGGCCGGCAGCGGCGAGCCCACATTAAACAGCGGCCTCGGCCAGGTCATACGGGGCATTAAGAAAATCACGGATCTGCCCGTTGCCGTACTCACCAACGGCTCCCTGTTCCACCTGCCCGAGGTGCGCGACGATGTGTCCGGCGCCGACCTCATCCTGCCTTCTTTGGACGCGCCCGATGAAAACCTGTTCGCGCAGATCAACCAGCCCGCAGAGGGCATTACATTCCAAAACATGGTCGAAGGTCTGCACGCCCTGCGCCGCGAATTTCTGGGCATCATCTGGCTCGAAGTATTTCTCATCAACCAGATCACAACCGCAGGGGTGCCCCTGGCGGCCCTGGCCGAAATCGCGCGCTCCCTGGAGCCGGACAAAATTCAACTCAACACCGCGGTGCGCCCCACGGAGCGCGAATGCGCCCTGCGCGTGCCCCCGGGACGGCTTCAGGCTCTCGTGTCCCTGTTCGGAGAATCCGCAGAAATGACAGCCGACTACCGGCGCGGACCGGGCCGCGCTCTGAGCGCCATCCGCTGCGACGATGTCCTCGAATTGCTCCGCCGCCGCCCCTGCACCATGTCCGATATCGCCGGGGGCCTTTCCATCCATCCCAACGAAGCCGTCAAACATATCGACGCTCTGCTCCGCGACCAACTCATTGAACCCCTGCGCAAAGACGACTCTCTTTATTACCGCGCACGGATATAAATTTTTCACCATCACCTCGGTTTTATGTTATTGAAGGCTTTTCCGTTCGCGACTTTCAAGCCCATAACAATTGCCAATTGCACAATCCCAAAACGCCCTTGACTCATGCCCGCCGCACCATTGCCAATTCTGCACATGCAAATGTATAATTTTCTCACTATGGTCAATTATGAAGTCAGTGTGAAAATCAATGTCCCGGCCGAGCAGGCGTGCCGCCTGGCGGCCAGCCCCGAGTACGCCGAGTGGGAAGCTAAAAACGAAGGCGCGGTCAGCGCCAAAGCCACAGTTAAAGAGCAGTCCGGAAACCACCTGGTGCTGGTCATCGACCGCATGGATTACAGCCGCGGCCCGGGGGGCAAAAAAACCAGCAAAACGGAACGCAACGTAATCACCCAGGAATGGGATCTGGCCGCCATGAGCAATACATGGCGGTGCCGCGTGCCCGGCCCCCTGGAAAAACTCGTGGACATCCATGGCGTCATGAAAATCATCCCGGACGGCGACACCTGCACTTTGGCTGAAAAGGGCAGCGTCACCATCAAGGCGCCCATCATCGGCAAAGCCGTGGAAAAATCCATTGCCGCGGACATCAAACGCGACTTCCCGAAAAAAACAAAGTTCTTCGAGGAAAAGCTGGGCAAGTGATCAATTGTCCCTGCCTGCGCCGTGTTCCTCCTTGCGCATCCCCGTTACTGTGAGTAAACTTTGATTTGATTAAATATTTTATTCAGGGATTAACTCTTATGAAACAATTCGACATATCATCCCGCACATTCCGCGCATTGCTGGCCTTTGCCGCATTTGCAGCCATTTTGGCCTGCTCCACACCTCTGCGCGCGGCGCAGGCAGAATCCGATCAAACGGACAAACCCATCACCGAAACCGAAACGCGGCTTCTGCGCCAGATTGAAGAAGCCGTGGCCGCAGGAAACACGGATGAGGCCATGCTGCTCATGGCCAAGGCCCTGGTGTACATCGAAGACCCGGAGCGGCTGGCGCGCGTGTATGTATCACGCGGGCATCTGAACCTGAGGCTCGGGCGCAATGACGACGCCCTGGAGGATCTGGATGCGGCCGTGCGCCTGGCGCCCGACGACCCGGTGCCCGCGGAAGCGCGCGGCATCGCCTACTACCAGTTAAAACGCCCGGGCCTCGCAATTCCGGATCTGGACCGCGCCCTGGCCCTGGGCACAACCGAGCCCGCGGCTTTCACGGCCCGCGGCAACCTGTATCTGGATTACGGCAACCCCCTGGGTGCGCTGGCCGCCTATGACCGCGCACTGGACCTGGACCCAACATACACCGAAGCCACGTTCCAGAGGGGCTATGTATACTCACGCCTGGGCCACTTCGATTTGGCCGTGGAGGCTTTCAACCAGGTGGTTGCAGAATTCCCGGAGCAAGCATTCCCCTATAACAACCGGGGCATCGTGCATTCGCAGGCCGGGCGAGAAGCCGAATCCCTGGCCGATTTTGAAAAAGCCGTGGAACTCGATTCCAATTACGCATCAGCCTGGAGCAACCTTGGATACACCGAATTCCTGCTCGGCAATGTGGACGCGGCATTATCCGCATACGACAAATCCGATGATCTGGAAAAGGATAACCCGTACTGCCTTTGCAACCGCGTTGAAGCGTTCTTCCGCCTGGGAGAAAAACTCAAGGCCCGCGGCGCACTCAAAAAGTGCCTCAAGGCCGCAGGCCAGGATCCCTTCTTCCAACGCGAAGAAGCCTACTATATTGCCGCCCTGGAAATGCTCAAGGAATATATCGACAAGGAAAATGAACTGCCGTCGGCCGAATTCATTTACGACAAGGCCTCCGAGGCCTGGAAGGCTGACAAACGCAAATATGCCTTTACGTTCTACTCGCTAGCCTATATGCTCGACCCCGGCGACTCCGTGCCCCTGTACCGCCTGGGCGTGCTGAGCGAACGCCTGGGCCGGCGCTCATACGCCATTACATTCCTCAGCCGCTACCTGGCCAAACATCCGGACGACGAGTACGCCGAATCCGCGCGCGACATCCTCGAATCACTGGTCATGCCCCTGCCCCCGCCCCCTGGCATGGATTCGGCGCAAGCGCCCATGCAAGAAAACGCCCGGCGCTAATTCAACTGTCCTTTATTTAAGTTGATCAATGGCAAGCTAATTGGGTAAAGCCGCCCGCGCTATTATTTCTTTGGGGCAGACTTCTTTTTTGCCGGCTTTTTGCGCAGGCCCAGGATATCGGCCAGGTTCGCCCCGGGGTCGATTCTGGGAACGAGAACTCCATCCGGACTGGCCAGAAGCGTTGTGACGCCCGGGCCGTGCCCGGCCTCGTCGCTGGCCGAGTGCACCACAATCCCCACGCTGACCGCGCCCTTTTTGTAAATGCGGCCATAGGTGTGATCCGCGTCCGTGATGGCCACAAAATCGCCAAACCGCAACGACTCCAGCCCGAACTCCTTGACCGTGTCCTCATCAAACATCTGAATATCATAATCGCCCTTATGGCAGGTCACGGACCCCAGGCCCGAGCCCATAACCTTCGCGGGCACGATTTTGGCCACAGGCACTTCCAGGCGCTCACCGGCCACGGCCTTAATTTTCCATTTGCTCAGCAGTCCGGGATCACAATTCATAACCTTGACACGCGGAAAATCTGACAACTCCAAACCCATCCCGTACGCCCGGATCTGAATCTTGTCCCCGATACACATCTTTTCCATTACGGCTTCAGAAAAATCAACCAGCACATGCTCCACGCCTCCGTGCATGCCGGTAACCACGCCTTTTTTGCCCTTGGCGTCGCCGGAAACCACCATGGCCGTGTTGCCCACGCAGGCCAGAAAATTCAGGGCCGCGTTGGATCGGTGCCCCGGATCGTCACCCTTGCGCATGCTCACGCCCGGCTCCACATGGTCCGCGGCCAGATCCACGCAGGGGTCGCCCACGCGCTTGTTATACGTTATGCCTCCCACGCCCGGCACGGTGCGCGCCACACCATCCGCCCCGATGTTGTATCCCAGGGGCATGAGCATGGGCTGGCTCACCTCGCCTATCACGGCAATCTTAATAAGTTTATCTTCATTGGTTTTGAGCATGGTTGCGCCCTCCCTGTCGGCGTATCGGGCATATTGTAAATGGGCCGCGGGGGAAATGCAAAACCATTGGCGCATTATGGGTGTAATGAAAATAGCATACCCTCCTGAAAACAATCGCGGAAATCACGCGCCGCAATTTTGTCCAGCCCACAGTGCGCGCACAGCCGCGCTATGTTTACAATATGGCATGGGGCCGCGTAATGACCGAAAACACTGACAACACAAAACGCCTTGAAAAAATTCGAGCAACGAAAATCATGCAGGGCGCACAAACCCTTGCGTTCGATGAAACCGTGATATCCGAAGAAACGCTGGAGATTTGCCTGAATGGCGAACCCGTGGCCGTGCAGTGGCGCACGCCCGGACACGACGCGGAACTGGCTGCAGGGTTCTGCCTTACCACAGGTCTGCTGCCCCTTGAGAATCTCGCAACAAACAATCTATTGATAGAATTGAACGGTAAAGCATCCATGCCCGGCGCCGCGCGCGTGGATGTGCGCACCCAGGCGCCCCGCGCCGCGGCCGGGCGCATCCATACGCTTGACCAGGCCCTGTCACGACTGGCGCCCCTGGGCGCCGGCGCAACCACGGCCGCGGAAACCATCTGGGCCATGCACCAGACACTGATGGACAATCAGCAACTGTGGTCCGAAACCGGCGGCGCGCATGCAGCCGGGCTGTTTCATGCGAACGGCAGCCCCATCATAATCCGGGAAGACGTGGGACGCCACAACGCCCTGGACAAGGTTATCGGCCACGGGTTGCTGAACGGAATTCCTCTGCCGGAATGCGTCCTGGCGCTCAGCAGCCGCGCCAGTTTCGAGATGGCGCTCAAAGCCGCGCAGGCCGGATTCAGCATCGTGGCCTGCGTGTCCGCGGCAACATCCACGGCCGTGCGCCTGTGCCACGCGCTCAACATCACCATGGCCGGTTTCGTGCGAAAAAACCGCATGGTGGTGTACACGCACCCGGAACGCATTTCCGGCAACTGACGCCCCACCCCGATTATCCCCTATAAAAAACAAAGCCCCCGAGCACCGGGGAGGGCGCGGAGGCTTTGCGGGGGGTAGATGGCATATTCCTGAAAACTGAAAAACTCAGAACTCCTCAAATACATCCATTTCTTCATCGTGAAAAGGAATTACTTGCTCGGGTTTTTTGAGCGCGGTGGCCACAGTGCTTTTTGCCAGAACCCGGCCATTGGCTGGCTTCGCAATCTGCTTCACCTTAGTATTTACGGCATACCGCTGCGCGCCGTTGCGCCCCGCATAATCCGCCCTGCCCTGCGAACGGCCCACGAGGCCGGTCAGCACAATAATGGTGCGGTTCAGGGATTCCGCCTGGCCGTTCAAAAGCTCGGCAGAAGAGGCCGTCTGCTCGGCGCATCCTGCATTGGCCTGGGTTGTGCTGTCCATCTGGCTCACGGCTGCGGTGATTTGTTCAATGCCCTGCGCCTGCTGGTTGCAGGCTGCGGCAATTTCAGAGAACAAATTGGCCACGCGCCCCGAACCTTGGGTGATTTCATCCAGAGCCCCTGCCATTTCCATTGCAATGAGCGCGCCGGATTGCGTACTCGCCACAGCATCGGATATAAGGTCGGCGGTGTTGCGCGCGGCCGCGGCGCTCCGGCCGGCCAGGTTGCGCACTTCCTCGGCCACCACCGCGAATCCCTTGCCCGCTTCACCGGCGCGGGCCGCCTCCACGGCGGCGTTCAATGCCAGCAGGTTTGTCTGAAACGCAATCTCATCAATGGTTTTCATGATTCTTGATGTCTGCTCCGTGGAATGGCCGATAGTTTCCATAGCCTCGACCATGCGCAGAGTGGACGCATTCGCGGATTCGGCCTGGCCGCGGGCTTCCGCGGCCAGGAGATTGGCCTGAGAAGCGTTGTCCGCATTCTGCCGCGTCATGGAGGCCATTTCTTCAAGCGAAGAGGAAATTTCCTCAAGTGCGGACGCCTGCTGCGCCGCGCCCTGGGCCAGGGCCTGGCTGGCCGCGGAAATCTGGCCCGCTTCGCGGGTCACATTGCCCGCGCCGCCCGTAAGCCTTGAGATAACCCGCCTGATAGGCCGCGTGGCCGACACAACCACGGCTGCGGCCACGCCGCCGCCCACGAGCAGCGAAGCCAACCCTATCACCAGCAGCCAGAACCGGAAACTGCCCAGGGAAGTGACGATGGAGCCGGCATTCTCATCTACGGCACTTCTCTGTTTCTCAATGAAAGGATCCATGCGGATGGACAGTGCTTCCGCGGCCTGATCAAAATCGCCCATGATTGCGTTGCCCTCGCTTGTGCCTTCATCAACATAAGCGTGAGCCATGCGTTGTCCCTGTTCGTAGTAGATGTCAAACGCCTCGCTCATAGCCTCCAGATCCGACAGGGCCGAACTGTCAATGTCCCGTTCATAAAACTTCTGGAATTCCGACAGGCCCTGCCGAAATGATTCCGCGCTGGCTTCGGCCGCGTCGAACCCGTCATCCAACCCATCCTGCGCCCGGGTCACGGAAACATCCGTGAGCCATTGCTGCACCTGCACAACATCGCGCTTCATGGTCATGGCGGTTTCCGCCAGATGGACTCGCTCAAGAATATTTTCACGCGATTGCCTGGAGTGAGATTCCACCCTGCCGGCAACCACATAAGTGGCCAGCACAACCACGGCCAGTATTCCAAGAGGCAAAGAGATGCCGAATCCCATCTTTACGGCCAAAGTCATTTTGCGAAACATAGACATTCCTCCGTACAACTAAATGTGTTTCCACCCATGCATCATCTCCAGCGGAACCCTTTGCCGGCTCCGCACAATTGCTTGCGAGTTTCTAATCCTGGGGGATTATTATTGGGTTTTTAAAGGCCTCCCATTGTGGTCAGCCGGAATGCTTACAAAACTTTGAGTGCCGCGCCTTCTTCGGTTTTCACCGCATTGAAAAAATCACATTTGCTGCAGTTGACTATTTTTTGAGCATAGGAGCCCTGAACCTGTCCCTGGCAGTATGTGCCCGATACTTTCCAGCAGAAACGCCCGCCGTTTTTTCCGCCGTTCACACCGTCGTGAATTGTGGATTCTGACACGGGACACACACCCATCTCACCGGTTTTCTCGCCTCCGGCCGCCCTTCCGCAGTTTTTGAATTCCCAGCAGTTCTGTTTCATTTGCTGAAACCCTCCCAGTTTTCGATCCGATCCGATTTCACATGTCTGACTTGCTCATGGTATGCATATCCGCAAGCGTCACTCCACGGAATGATTCCACAAGCTTGTCGTTGGCAATTTTCCAGATAACACGGGCCGAGCACGTTTCCGTGTGATCGCAGCCGGGTTCCTCGCCCAGACAGTCAACAATATGAACCCGCCCGATTGAAGCCTCCACAACATCCAGCACGCTGACTTGCCCGGGGGGCCGGGGCAGTGTGTATCCGCCCCCCACTCCGGGTGCGCTTCGAATCAGGTCCGCGTTTTTGAGGCCAATGGCCAACTGCACCAGATAATCACGCGAGATACGCTGCCTTTCGGCAATATCCTTGATGCGCACATATCCGTCCATATCTCCACCCTGCTCCGCCAAGTCAATCATGAGCCGTAACGCATACCTGGCCCTGCTTGATATCTTCACTTATTCTTAACCCTTGATTCCCTTCTTGTTCTTGCGATTGGTATCCCTGCCCCGCGATAAACAATGTCGACGATCTTGATAATGTCTATCAACTTACTCAACAATTCTATTATGGCCCCCCTTTGCCTCTTTGTCAACGGGGTCCGCCGTGATTCACATCACAATTTGCAAATACAAGAACAACCCCTAGCATAAAGCGCGGTTAACGCCTTGAATTGATTTGCGCCCCCCGGATGATTATGTTATTTTATGGATCAATCAAATAGCGTATATGTGGCCTTCCGGCCCATTGTTTTCCCGCTTTTGACACGCACGAACCGAATCCAGCACACACAGGGCGCGCGCCTTGGCCCGCCCGCGGGAGTGACCCCATGAGCAAGATCGATTTTCAGGAATTCGTGGCCGATGCGGCCCGCAACCCTTTGGCGCAAATCGCCAAATACAAAGAAAAAAACCGACGCATGGTGGGCTTCCTGTGCAGCTATGTGCCGGAGGAACTGGTGTACGCCGCGGGCCTGCTGCCCCTGCGCCTGCTGGGCCGCGCCACCCAGATCTCTCTGGCCGACAAGTACCTCCAGTCCTACTGCTGCTCCCAGGTGCGCGCGTTCATGGAGGATTTCCTCCAGAGCGATTACAAAGACCTCGAAGGCGTTCTCTTTGCGCAAACCTGCGACACCATGCAGAGCTTCTACGACATCTTCAAGAAAAACTTCCCCGATCAATTCGCATTCAACTTCAACTTCCCCTGCAAGGTGAGCGGCGAAGTCCCATTCAAATACGCCAAAGCCGAGCTGGCGCGCGCGCGCGGCGAACTCGAAAAATTCATCGGCAAACCCATCGACAAGCAGGATCTGAACAACGCCGTGCGCGTGTACAACCGCAACCGCGACCTTCTGGACCGCCTGTACCTGGCCCACGCCGCCAACCCTGACAAGATCCCCAGCGTGACCCTGCTGCACGCGGTCATGGCCTCCATGTTCATGGACAAAAAGGACATCAACAAACTGCTGGAAGCTTATGTCAACGAATTCAACGCCAACGGCGGGCCTGCCGCCGGACGCAAAAAACTCATGCTCGTGGGCAGCGTGAATGTTAACGAAGACGTATACAATGTTGCCGACGAATACGGCGCCATGATCGTGGACGACGATATCTGCACGGGCCGGCGCTACTTCGACGGTAAAGTGGAAGCCCCCAATGACGAAGCCCTGCTGCGCCGCTACTTTGACCGCGCGCACTGCCCGGCCAAGCACCGCGACCTCACCAGCCGCGGCCGCTATCTCCTGGACCTCGCCAAAAAGAGCCAGGCCGACGGCGTAATCTTCCTGTACCTCAAATTCTGCGACCCGCATGCTTTCGACTACCCGTACATGAAAGACATGCTGGACAAGCAGGGCCTGCGCAGCATGCACATGGAAATCGAACAAAGCAACGCGCCCAGCGGGCAGGTGCGAACCAAAATGCAGGCGTTCATCGAAACCCTGTAATTCAACAACCACACGGCAACTCACCGAGGAGAGCAACCCATGGCCGACGAAGATCTGAAACCAATCGCCATTAAAATGCGCCAGCTAATGACCAAGTACTACAAGGGCGCCAAGCTGGGCAAATACACGTTCAAAAAAATCGCGTGGATCACCAGCGGCGGTCCCGTGGAGCCCCTCATCTCCATGGGCATCATCCCCGTGTACCCGGAAAACCACGGCGCCATGATCGGCGCGCGCAAAATGGGCGCCGAACTCAGCGACACGGCCGAGGCCCTGGGCTACAGCCGCGACCTGTGCTCATATTTCCGCGCGGACGTAGGCCACGTGGTGGACGCCAAAAGCCCCATCCCCGGCGTGCCCATCCTGGCCAAACCCGGCCTGCCCCGGCCCCACATGCTCCTGCTCTGCAACAACATCTGCGGCACCGTCACCAAGTGGTACGAGGTCCAGGCCCGCTACTTCAACGTGCCCCTGATCTTCCTGGACACACCCTACAATTTCGACGGCCCCCTGGACCACCTCATCGATTATGTGCAGGAACAATTTGAAGAAATCATCCCGCAAATAGAAAAAGCCTCGGGCCGCAAATGGAACATGGACAAGTTTATTAAAACCGCTGAAATCGCCCAGGAAGGCATCCGGAAATGGTCCCAGGTGCTGCACATGTGCGAGAGCAAACCCTCGCCCATCAGTTGTTTCGACGCCTTCTTCTTCCTGGCGCCCATTGTAACCCTGCGCGGCGATCAGATCGTTGTGGACTTCTATAACGAACTCATCGACGTGCTTCAGGACATGGTGGACCAGAAAAAGGGTTCCGTGGAAAATGAAAAATACCGGCTCGTGTGGGACAACCTGCCCATCTGGTACCGCGTGCGCAAGCTCAGCCAGACATTCGCAAAATACGGCGCATGCCTTGTCGCCGACACCTACACCAACGCCTGGGCCGACAATGAAATAACAGCCGACGACCCCATGCGCAGCATGGCCCGGGGCTATTCCACCATCTTCCTCAACCGCAACATCGAGAGCAAAATCCAGAACATGTGCAAACTCGTGGAACAGTACAACGCCAACGGCTTTGTCATGCACAGCAACCGCAGTTGCAAACCCTACAGCTTCGGCCAGTACGATATCAAAGAAGAGGTGCAGCGCCGCATGGGCGTGCCCGGCCTCATCATCGAAGCCGACATGACCGACCAGCGCTCCTACGCCGACGAGCAAATCGACAACCGCATCCAGGCCTTCATGGAAACAATGGAGTAAGGGACCCTGGTTCGCAATCAGCGCATATCAAAAGCGCATAAGCGGCCACTGCTCTTGCCCGTGGTATTGTTGGTGAGATCCGAGGGCGTAGGGTGCATTGCTGTAACTAATCCTCAGTAAAAATCGCGAAATATCCGTGTGTGCTACGCGTATGCAGTGAAGTAATCGCAGGTGGAAATATCCGTAAATTCGATTCCCCACATCATCCCCGAATCAACCTTTTGCATCCAACCAATTCCCGGCAATCAGAAACGTCTTGATGTCCCCGACAAATTTTCCCCCTTCACCGACGCATTCAGCGGCGATTTCGCGGGTCGGTTCGGCGGGACGTGATAGTCGCTTCGCTGCCTCATCTCGAACAGTCTGTGAAGGATTCTGCCAAGTTCGGGAGATAGTAATTCCTTTTTCACGAATTCACTGCCGAACATCGAGACGACCCCGGTGTGTCTGGATGTGGACAGATCCCTCGTCGCCAGAACGGCGGACGCGGCGTAAAAAACCGCATAATACGCCCTGTTTATCGTCCCGGTCCAGCTTGCGCGAACATCAAAGAGAACTATCGCGTCGGCCAGCGCGTCTTCCGCCTGCTGAATTCGCATGGATATGTATTGTTTTGTTTCCTCTTTCAAACAGCGACGCCCTCTTTCGCTATAGCGTTCAAAAACGGCGAGCCGCGAAAGCCCGGCTTCTCGAGGTCCGCTGGGGTGCATACCACCGTGGCGATAACAATATCGTTGTCCATGCCGATCTCATAAGCGGCGGCACTGATTCTTCTGTCCAGATCAAGGTTGAGTTCGGGCACAACGATGAAGATATCCATGTCGGAATCCCGCCCGCCGTCGCCTCTTGCCCGGCTTCCATAGAGCTTGAATGAATTAACCTTCGTGAAACCGGATATCACATCCAGCAATGTCTTCGCTGTTTTGATGTCTTTTTCTTTTGTCATGAACAAACTCCCGCTCTTGTTCCTTTAGTTTATTCTACTCCGGTTTTTCAGCCGCGTAAACTGCGTTATTCATCTGAAAACGCGGCCGGCCGGGCATTCGGGATTCCTCCTTATCAGTCCGGCCGGCGCTTCGTTTTTATCAAATGCCGGCAGAAGACCCCGCTCGTTAGAACGGGGATGAATGCAGACCTTGCCGGGAGTTTGAGGGTGTGAAATCCTCATTAAATCAGGTAAAATTACAGACTTTCTCAATTTTCGCCTTTACCCGAAACTCAAGCCCCGGAACCCGGACTTTCTATTCATGCGCACAACGGAAACCCATGTAGCCGGCCGAGGTGGCCGGAACTAAGCCGCCGCGGACAACCGCATCCAGGCCTTCATGGAAACAATGGAGTAAGGAACCCTGGTTCGCAATCAGCGCATATCAAAACAGCACAATGGGCCACCCACCACTCTTGCCCATGATTATTCACACCGGTAACCCGGCTCCGGCGCAACGATAACAACAGCCAGGCTGGGGTCAGCATGTTTCATTCAAAAGCCGGTGGCGGCATTTTGCGGCATTCATGGCGGAGCATGCTTCATCCACACGCTGGAAAGAAATCCCGTATCGAAGTAAAATGGAACCAGGAAGAAGATTGGCTCAACATTGAGACATCGGTCTGGAATTTTCTGTATGCGACCGAACGCCGGAAAACTCCGTTGAGATGCGATGCATGAAAAGCGCCGGGGAGGCGATCCGTTGTGATTTCCCTAATTGAGGAAAAACGAGGGATGTTGGAAGCAGCATGCCTGCGGTACCATGTCGAGCGGCTGGAGATATTCGGTTCCGCGGCAGACGGTGCGTTTCGGCCGGACTCAAGCGATCTGGATTTTGTCGTTGCATTTCTTTGTTCGAGCGACATGAACCTCGCAGATCAATACTTCGGCTTATGGGAAGAACTTCGGGAAATGTTCGGTCGCGATGTGGATCTGGTTATTGAACGCTCCATGAAAAATCCTTACTTCATAAAGGCTGTAAACGCTACCAGAAGGATTGTTTATGCGGCCTGAAACTCCAAAACTGCTCGAAGACGTCCGTGACGCCGGTTCCTTTATTTTATTCTCCGTCGCCGGGCGGACGCTGGATCAGTTCGAGGCGGACCGCCTTCTGCGGCAAGCCATCGAGAGAAATTTCGAGATCATCGGAGAAGCGTTGCGACGAATTGCGGCAACCGATTCCGATATTGCGGCACAAATCGGCGACACGCGCCGAATCATTGACTTTAGAAATCTCATCGTTCATGGATATGATCGGATTGACTATGAACTTGTATGGCTGATTATTCAAGAAAAACTTCCCGATCTGGTTTCCCGGATCGAAGACATCCTTAAAAACGCTCCGTGAAATTCCAACATTGACAACCGCATCCAGGCTTTCATGGAGACCATGGAATAAGCAAACCCGGTCTGCAATCAGCGCAAATCAAAAGCGCATAAGCGCCCACCGCTCTTGTCAGTGTTTGTTATGTGTGAGTTTCACCGGTGGATGGCGCATACTGTAACTAATCGCGAGTGAGAATAACGAAATATTCAGTGTGTGCTACATGTACGGATTACAGTAATCATGGTCGGCTACTCAACCCCCATCTATCATCCCTCTTATCGATTGGCACAGAACGCCCATCTCAAACGGCTTCTGTACGAAACCCCGGTTCTTCTCCTTCAGTAGCGCTGCGGCGACGCCGTCCTCACTGAAGCCGGATGCGTACATCACCTTCACGTCCGGGTTGAGTTCCTTGAGCCGCCGGTTGACCTCCGCACCATCCATCCCCGGCATCATAAGGTCGAGCACGACGCAGTCAATTTCAGTCTGGTGTTTCCTGTATAGTTCAACGGCTGCGTTCCCGTTATCCGCAAGAAGTGGCTTGTAGCCATTCTTCGCCAGCAGTTTTCCCGCCAGCTCAAGGAGTCGCACTTCATCGTCTACAACCAGAATCGTCTCATTTCCTCCGAGAGGTTTCTTATCGGCAATCTCATCAACATGCACTGCCGAGTCTTCGGCAATCGGCAGATACATCTTAACGCAGGTGCCCTTGCCGGGTTCGCTGTATATGTGCAGATGCCCGTCGTGCGATTGAATGATGCCCTGAGTTACCGAAAGCCCAAGGCCAGTGCCTTTGCCCACACCCTTGGTGGTGTAGAACGGTTCAGTTATCCTCGTCAGAATTTCCTTCTGCATTCCTATGCCGGTATCAGTTACCTGTATAAGACAATACCTACCATCAAGTTTCTGGCCGCAGTCCCCGCAGATGCCATCAGGCAATTGCACTTCTTCCGCTTCTATAACCAGCGGACCGCCGTTGGGCATGGCATCCACGGCATTATTGCAGATGTTAATAAGCGCCTGGTGTATCTGGTTCGGGTCGCATTTGATGACAATCTTGTCCTTCACGACGGCCTTGAGTTCAATGCTCTTTGGGATGGTGCGGATGAGCATCCCCTTCAGGTTGTCGATGATTTTGCTCGCCTCAACAACCGCGACGGATACCTTGTCCCTTCTCGCAAAGGTCAGAAGCTTCATCGACAGTTCCCGCGCTTTCATTACTGCTTCGATTATGGTTTGCAGTTCCTCTCGGGCAGTGGAATCCTCATCTATTTCCATCTTCGCAAGTTCCGTGGCGCCCAAGATAACCCCGAGCATGTTGTTGAAGTCATGCGCCATGCCGCCTGCAAGCTGGCCGACCGCTTCCATCTTCTGGGATTGCAGAAGTTGTGAACGGAGTTTTTCCTTCTCTTTTTCCGCCAGCTTTAGCGCCGTGATGTCAATGATTACTCCATGCCAGAGTGTGCCGCCATCCGCCATTCGCTCCGGTTGCGCCTGGGACCAGCGCCATCGCAGCCCTTGCCGCGGAAGGAGAACCCTGAATTCGCAGTAAAACGTCTGCAAGGTACGTGCCGATTCCTGAATGGAGTTGCTGACATGGTCGTAGTCGTCCGGATGTAAACGCCCGAAAACAGGGGTGGCGTCTTCACTTATTTCTTCCGGCGTCACCTCATAGATGTCATTCATACCGGGGCTTGAATAAGGAAACAGGGAACTCCCATCCGGATGTAACACATATTGGTAAATTGTGCCGGGTACCATGTGGGCCAGGTTTGAAAGGAGATCGTGGATTTGCGACAGTTTCTCCTCTGCCTGCTTGCGCTCGGTGATGTCGCGAACCACGGATAACAGCATGAATCTTCCATCGACAGTTAAACCCTGCGCATTGAGCTCCACTGGAATTAGGCGGCCGTCCCTGGCTTTGTGGATCTGCTCGAAGAGAACTGATCGGCCTGCCTTGAGTTCTTTTATCACGGCCTGCCTGTCGGTTGTTGACTCAGACGCATCGATGTCCTGTACGCTCATGGACAGAAGTTCTTCCCTCGTGTAGCCGAGTCGCTTGCAGGCTATGTCATTGACCAACAATATCCTACCAGGCATATCTTCTTCGCTTGATTCATGAACAAAGACCGCGTCCGTGACTGAATTGAACAGGGCGCGATATCTCTCTTCACTATCTTTTAATGCCGCCTCTGACCGCTTTGCATCTACAATTGCCGTAACACTGTTCATGAATGTCAATATTTGAGCAACATCTTCTTGGACATAATCTGACGTCTTGTTTGCCACGGCGGCAACAGACGTTATCTTTCCATGCGTGAAATGGGGAACAACCAGCAGATTGGCTAAAGGCACATGACCTGCCGGCAAGCCTTTCTTAGCCCCGTGCGCGGCGGCATAATCATTCAATATAAAGGGCTCCCTGCGCCGTATCGCTTCGCCCCAGACCCCGGCTTCACCAATTGGGAAGTCCGCAGGTTTGTCCACCATCTTGCAGTTCTTCATCGCGTCGCCGGACCACGAATGAATGGTCATTACGGATTCGTCATCCTTGATAAATCCGTAGAATCCGTATTTGCTGCCGGTCATCTTTCCAATCGATTCAAGGATATGGTCCGATATGGTCTTTGTGCTGGCCTCTTTAAGAGATGAAATAGTATACAGAGCCTCAAGTTTATCTTTTAATGAGTTCAAAGCGATTTCCGCATTTTTTCTTTGTGATATTTCATCAACGTGAACGATATAACCACTGATTTTATCGTCAATAAACATTGGAGATATCATTAGGTCAAGCCAGATTTTATCTGATCTGCTTGTTTCATACAGGGATTGTGCTTTGACGAGATCAAAGTCGAACAGGCACTCATACCGAACAGTTTCACCATGCCGCAATTTGTCTTTCATCTCAGCCGTGATATTGGGATCTTCAAACAGATTTAAATCTCTGACATCACTTGCAGATTTGATTCCGAAGATTTTAAGGCAACTGCCGTTTACTGTTTGTAATTCTCCCGATTCATTGTAAATTTCAATTCCAACCGGTGATTGAATAAACAGCATCTTGAAAAACTCTTCGCTCTCACGCAGCTCTTTCTCCGTCCGCTTGCGCTTGGTGATGTCTTCTACTGTTCCCTGATAGCCTTTTATCTCACCGGCTTCATTGAAAAATGGTATCGCGCTAACAGATAGTGCTAGTTCGCGACCGTCTTTCGACAGGCAGGTGTGCTCCAATTGCTGGAAGGAGCGACTATTCTTGACGCATTCGTTGAATATGGCGCTTACACGGGCGACTTCTTCTGGGGAAACCATAACGTCAAATGGTGTTTTCCCCAGCAGTTCCTGCGGCTCATAGCCAAGAATACCCCGGACACGGTCACTGATGAACGTGATAATGCCGTTCATATCAACCTCAAAGACATATTCTTCCGAAGCGGCGACCACATTTCTAAAACGCTCTTCGCTCTTCCGCAGTATCTCATCCGCATTCATACGTTCAAGTTCGCCGGCCGCGCGAATGGACACCAGCCCCAGAATGGATTCAGCCAGTTTATTGCTCTCAAGAGGCTTTTTACCTATGACCGCTATGAGGCCGATTGGCTTCCCTTCGAATCCCCAAAGGATGGTTCCGACATAACTCTCAGCCGCCAGTTTTCTGAGGTCATCATCTATCGGAAACAGTTTACGAACATCCCTCGGAAAGCAACAAATCGTCTTGCCCACTACGTCGCCGCAGGGTGTGTCCTTCAGGGCATACCTTAAGTTATCCTCGAACTTGCCATCAGAATATACGGCCACCGTCTGAGCGTCCAGACCGTCTCCGCAGAGCTTATCAATGCAGACAAAATCCATGTCCAGAGTCTCGGCGAGATAGCGCGCAAGGTCTTGAAAAAAGCCATCCTCCTTGTTCCGACAACCGCATTGCACCAGAAACTCCCGGGCATCCTCGAGTTTCTTGCGCTCGGTGATGTCTGCTATGATGCCGGTAACCCGCACAGGACGGCCATCCTTGTCCCGATCAGAGATTTTGCCGCGATCCAAAACCCACAGCCACCTGCCGGACTTGGTCCGAATCCGGTGCTCGGACTCATAAACCGGCAGTCGCCCCTCGACATGTCCTGTCAATCGATCAATGACGGCAGCCAGATCCTCGGGGTGGACGTGCTGCTTGAAGAAATCCACGGTGGGATCAACCTCGTCGGGCCGGTACTCCAGCATCTGAGCCCAGAGATCACTATAGACGACCGTATCATCCTGAGGATTCCAATCCCACATTCCCAAATTCCCGCCCTGCAACGAGAATTCGAGCCTCTGAAGGCTCTCCCGCAACGCCTCTTCCGCCTTCTTGCGCTCTGTTATGTCGGTGTGAACCCCAATCACCCTGAGCGGCTTTCCGTTTTCATCTCGACTGATTACTTTCCCTCTGTCCAGAATCCATTTGTATGTCCCGTCTTTGCAAAGCACCCGGTGCTCATTGCGATATTCTGACATCCTGCCTTCAAAATGATTGTTGATGTCCTTATATACCCGTTCCTTGTCGTCGTGATGAACCCGCTTATTCCACTCATCCAGAGTATTTCCAATTTCACTATCCTGGTATCCCAACATCGATTTCCATCGATGTGAAAAGAAGACTTCATTGGTCTTGGCATTCCAGTCCCAAACGCCGTCCCCAGACCCTTCAAGTGCGAAATGCCAACGATCTTCACTATTACGCAACTTCTCCTTCTCCTTCTCCTTCTCCTTCTCCTTCTTGCGCTCGGTGATGTCACGGATATTGCACTGGATAACCTTTTTGATGTTCTCAAGATATACGTTGCTGATAAACTCTACATCTATTCGCCGCCCATCGGCGGTTTCAAGCGGCAAGTCTTCATAGCGTATATATTGCTTACGCTGTAATTCCTCATATTTGTCCTTGTTTGCGACAATATCTTTGAAGAATCCCAGTTCCCAGATAGTCTTTCCCAAGAACTGTTCGTGCGAATACCCCAGCAAATCGATTAAGTAAGGGTTTACATCATCAATCATCCCTGTCTCAGCATCAAGGATCAGAATGCCTTCTTTTGCCGACTCAAAGAGTCGTCGATACCGAAGCTCTGAAACATTCAACATGTTAGCCATTGCCTTGTCGTGTCCATCTTCTTTTAATGTCTGGCTTTCTACCTTCGTATCTGATTTCTTCTTTTTTGCCATTACATTTTCTCCTGTTCGTTGCCAAGGACAATCAGCGGCTATAGCAATCCTGGAAAAGGATCTAGAACCTAGTATTGCGTACTTTTGCATACACTAGACATTTCAGAATGCATCATATAGAATAGAAGCATGCAAGGAAAACGCATACAACCCAACCCCGAGCATGCGACACCCGAAGAGTTGGAAATCGCCAAGGAAAGTTCCCCCGACAAGCAGCAGTACATCAGGCTCTATGCGATCCAAAGGTTGCTTGAAGGAAAAACAAACCAGGAGGTAGCCAGAGACTTTCATCGTAATGAAAACACCATTACGGCATGGGTCAAGAAATGGAACGAAGGCGGCATTGATGCGCTTGGCACCATCAAGCCCCACGGGCGACCACCCAAACTCACGCAGGAACAAATGCTCACCATCAAAGACCTGTTACTCAACCCGTCAAAAGGCGATCAGCACCACTGGACTATCGTTAAACTTCACGGCTATCTGCGTCAGCACTGGCACATCGAGCTGGGCTATTCCACCCTGCTTGAGAATGTTGCGAAAATGGGATTCCGGCAGGTGGTTCCCCGCACGTGGTCCTCAAAGCAAGACCCCGAACTGCGGGAGGCTTTTCTCGCGGAAATAGGGGCTTTGAAGGAAAATCCAGACGCGGAAATCTGGTTCGCCGATGAGTCGGGATTCATCGCCGATCCACGTCCTAAAAGCCGTTGGGTTCTTGTCGGCAGCCGCCCCACAATAGACTACACCGGTCTGCACATTAGGCTCAGCATCGTGGGCGCTGTCGAGCCGGTGACCGGACAGTTCGAATCCCTGCTCGTCTCCAGCGTCGACACCCAGGTTTTTCAACTGTTCCTCGACCAACTTGCCAGGGCGACCGCCTCAAGCACCAAGACGATCTACCTGGTCCTGGATAACGCTTCCTGGCACAAAACCAAACGCCTGAACTGGCGCCACATCCACCCGATTTATTTGCCGCCTTACTCACCCGATCTTAATCCTATCGAACGTCTGTGGAACCGGATGAAAGCTCTCTTCTTTACGGATTGGTTCGGCAAAAATTACGAGCAACTTTGGAACCGCCTCATCCAAGCCTCCACCCATTTTATTGAACACGAAGCGGAGGTCCGCTCAAATTGCTCCTTTTGACCTCTAACTTCTACTTTCTTTTCCGGGATTGCTATAACCGCTATGATCGGATATAAATTTTAACTGTTCAGGGTTTTCGAAGCAATAAACATGGGCTATTTATTCGTAATACAAGCACACATTTGTCCGCAGCCAGAACAAAAGCGGATAACGCATTTTTTAAGTATTTCCCCAAAAAACATGTCCAACTATTGAAAAATATATTTCGCAGGCGAATCAAGTTTGATCGGAGGTCGGCTGAATGTTACTCCATGGCTTTTGCCGTTATCCACATACACTCAAAATGTCTCTGTTACCATTAATATGCTGGAGAATGAATATCAGCCGGATATTTGTTGCTTACAACAATGCGCTGACTGAAATATCTTCGTCCAGTTCTTCCCAGTGGATGCCTGTTCCTTTTCCGATCAGGCGCCATTTCATTCTTTTTTCGTCACTGGCGTCGCGAAGTTTGGGAAACCATTCGAGGGGGATCCCGATTTCCCGGCCATCGATTAGCCGTATGTGCATCATGTCGGCGTCAAACCATATGTCTGCCGCCAAAGCGTCCTTTGTCTTATTCTCCAAAATACTCATGCCATTACTCCTCGAAAAGGCCCGCATTCCTCTGGACCAGTTTCCTGACGGCGTTCCGTTCCTTCGCGTTGTATCCTATCGATTTCGCCAGTTGAAGCGGATGGAGCCAGAATTTTGCGTACTCGTCTCCTGATTCAACATGAATGTGTGTGGGTTCATTCCCTTGGTTGCTGAAGAAAAAGAACCGGTATTTCCCATCCCTCAAAACCGCAGCATATATAATTATTATACATTCCCCGGCCCACCGCGGCCTGGGGCTGATTGCGGAATATCATGACAGCGGACAACGGCGTTTAAGACTTGTTCCGGACGCCATTGCAAAGGAATGCCAATGATCACTCTCGGAATCGACATGGGCTCGAACACGGTCAAGGCCGTGGCCCTCAAAGACGGCAAGGATATCCTCGCCACTTATGTGGAAAAAACCAGCCACGATATCGACACCATTACACAGAAAGTGGTGGACACTGTTCTGCGCGCCGCGGGCCTTGAACAGTCCGGCATCGCGTACACCATCGCCACGGGCTACGGCCGCGTGAGCTGCACTTTGGCGGATAAAGATGTATCGGAAATCACCTGCCACGCGCGCGGCGCGCATTTCCAACTGCCCAAAGCGCGCACGGTCATTGACATCGGCGGGCAGGACAGCAAGGTCATCACCCTGGCCGGCAATGGCCGCGCCCTGGACTTTGTGATGAACGACAAATGCGCGGCCGGCACGGGCCGGTTTCTGGAGGTCATGAGCCAGGCCCTGGGCGTGCCCCTGGACGACTTCGCGGATTTCTCGCGCCGCAGCACCCAGGCCATCCAGATCAGCAACACGTGCACGGTGTTTGCCGAGAGCGAGGTCATCGGGCTCATGGCGCGCAAGCAGAGCCGCGAGGACATCATCGCGGGCCTGCACGCCAGCATCGCCAGCCGCGTGTTCGCGCTCAGCAACCGCCTGCGCGTGGACAACGATGTGGCCCTCACCGGGGGCGTGGCCAAAAACGGCGGGGTCAAAGACGCCATTGAAAAAGTCTCCGGCCGCATCCTGCACGTGCCGCCCCACCCGCAGGTGAACGGCGCGCTCGGCGCAGCCATCATCGCATTTGACCAGGCTTGCAAATAAGCCTCAACCCAGCCCCTGCTTTGCTATTCATTTTCTGCAATTTGGATTGCGCGGCTGCGGTTTCGCGGCGGCGCCCGGCTTCACGCCACAGGGAAAATCCACCCGAACACGATTTTATAAAACACGAATGCCACGATGCCGGAACTTATCGGGGTGCTCACCCAGCCAATCACAATCTTGAGCAGCACTTTTGTGTTCACAGACTGCACGCCCTTGATGAGGCCGATGCCCAGCACCGCGCCCACAATGGCCTGCGACGTGCTCACGGGCACACCCACCATAGCGTAGATGTGTACAGTCACGGCATGGGCCAGCACGGCAATGAACGCTGTAAACGGCTCCAGCGGCACAAGGTTCTGGCCCACAGTGAACATGACCCGCTTGCTGTATGTAACCACGCCCAGGCACACGGCCGCCGCGCCCAGGGCGGCGAGCACTCTCGGATCCATATTGTTGAAAGGCGCGAGCGGCGCGAACACACCCACAACATTGGCGATATTGTTGGCCCCCAGCGCGTAGGCCCCATAGGCCCCGGCCACTATGAGCCCACCGCTTTCCAAACTGTCGATCACATGCAGACCCACGCGATCCGTGGTCCAGTCCCAGATGCGGCCCAGGACCAGGTATAGAATCACGGATATGATCATGGCGCCTACCGGGGTGCCCACCCAGCAAAGCATGATCTTGGGAAGGCTGCCCCAGTTCGGCCTGTCGCCCAGGGCAAGGGATATGCCGATAATGGCCCCGACCACGGCCTGCGAGGTGCTGACGGGCAACTTCAGGACCGTGAGAGCGGCCACGGACAACGCCGCGGTGAATGCGGTGGTGAATGCGGACTGGATGGTGACGCCCGTGCTCAGGCTGCCGAGAGTATGAATGCCTTCCGAACCTTGTAGAAAAGCTCCGAGGGTGACAAATATGCACAAATAGATCGCGGCCGTGCGAAACCGCACGGCGCGTGCGCCCACAGCGGTTCCAAACACATTCGATGCATCATTGGCGCCAAGCGCCCACCCGAGAAACGCGCCCCCGAGAAGCCATGCCCAAGACAACACTGGTCTTTCCCACCCTTTCCTGAATCAGGTCTTGCGCTTAACCGCGATGATCTCAAGGCGGTCGGAGGCATTCTCGGCACGGTCCGTGATGGCGCACATGGTGGTAACCAGTTCGCGCAGCATCATGCGGTGGCCATATGCTATTTCCATCTGAAAAATGCGCCGGATAAGCCGGCGTTCAAGCTTATCGATTTCCGTTTCAATATTTTCCACTTCCTGGGCCTGCTCGCTGGCCTGCTTGAGATTTTTAAACAGTGTGGAAATGGCTGCCGTGAGAGCCCGTGTGCACGTCACGGTAAGCTTGAGAATTTCACGAATGTCCGCGTGCAGTTCTTCAGGCACCTCGGGCCCCACCAGGGCCACGAAATTAGCCAGATCCTCAGCCTTGTTCGGCACTTTGTCCAAAGCTTCGAGCAGGGTGAAGATATCGCCCCGGGCGCTGGGCATAAGCGCGCCCGAAAACAATTGCTGCTCGATCTCGCGCCGGTGGCTGTCGCACTTGGATTCGCTCTTTCGAACCCTTTTGGCAACCTTCTCCACATCGTCCAAATCCTTGCCCGCGAAGAACTCGTCCATGGTGTCCACGAGCGCATCGATAGTTACATCGACTTCCTTGCAGTAGGCGTCGAGCGCCTCGTTAAGGTGTTTCTTCTTAGTAAAGATTTCCATTGTGAAGCCCCCCGCTGGTTTTCTGTGCCGGCGGGCGCATGCGCCCGCCAAACAATTAATTGTACATTAATGAGAATATGTGCGACAGGCCAAACTGAAAGGGGCCGCCCGGAGCCGCATTTCAACCATCTATTGAGCCCTGCCGTAGCGGCGGAATGCGGCGAACATGGTGAGTTGCTGCGCCCAGGTGATGTTCACCGCCCCGGGCTGGCCATAGAACATGCCGATGTATCCGCCGCCCCGGGCCAGCAGGCGCAGCAGCCTGCGGGTTTCGCTGTATATCTTTTCCCGGTCCGCCCCTGGCAAGGTGCGCTGCATGTCCAGCGGGCCCATGAAGCACGCGCGGCCCCCGAAACGATCCGCGATTTCCTCAAGGCCCATGAACGCGATGTCGTCTTTCTGAAACACGTCCAGGCCAACCTCCAGAAAATCGTCCATTATGTCACGGATGTCCCCGCATGTGTGAAGAAAGAATTTCATGCCGCGGCGGTGCGCGGCCTCGAACAGGGTTGCGTAGCGCGGCTTGTAAATGGCGCGCCAGGTATCGGGCCGGATGAGCAGCCCCTGCTGCATGCCCCAGTCGTCGGTCATGATCACCCCGTGCGCGCCCGCGTCCGCATAGCGATCCACCAGGGGGATCAGCCATTCGTCCAGAAGGCGGTCGGCCAGGCGGCCCGCTTTTTCCGGCTCAGCCACTGTATCCATGAGCATATTGCTGAACCCGCGCAGAAAATGCGAGCGCTCCCAGATGCCGTTTTCCAGATTGCCCAGCACAAAGCTGTCCCCGGCCAAAAGCTTTTTATACAGCGCAAAGCGCTCCAGCCGCCCCGGCGCATGCGGGTCCGGCAAGGGAAAGGATTCCAGATCCTCCCAGCGTGCGAGCGGGTGGCCGACCACCTCGCCGATGCCCGGACCCACCGGGCTTTTCCACACGCATCCGAACTCATCCTGGCGTTCGCGCCCTTCGGCCATGAGGTCCCGCGGCATGGGCTTTTTATATTTCCACCCGCCTATAAAATAGGCTTCGGGATACACATTCGGATAGTAGGGATCGTCAGGCTGCCAGTCGCGCGCGGGCATTATGGTCATGGCAAAAATATCGCTCACGCCCGGCGCATACGCGAAAAACGGCGCGCGGTCCGGCCCGCGGAACTCTATGGCGCGCAGCACGCGCTCGCGTCGGGTCATCATAAACCACACCTTTCCAATAGGCGCAAATGCTCTGCGCAGCCCGATTATATCATATATCAGCCCTGTGATTGCGATCTTCGCGCACTGCGGCCAGTTGCCTGCCGCCTGCAATTCGTGCCATAATGTCAGCACCATATAAGGGGATAGAAAACACATGGAATCGTTCTATAAAAATCGAAACGTACTCATCACCGGCGGCCTGGGGTTTCTTGGCAGCAACCTGGCTCTGCGGCTTGCCGCACTCGGCGCAGAAATCACGCTCGTGGACACCTTCCTGCCGGGCCACGGCGCAAACTGGCGCAACATCCAGGAAGTGCGTGACAGGGTGAGCGTGAACATTTGCGACATCCGCGACGAGCACGCCATGGCCCGCATGGTTGCCGGCAAGCAAACCATCTTCCACATCGCCGGCCAGACCAGCCACACAGACAGCATGGTGGACCCGTTCCTGGATATTGACATCAACTGCCGCGGCAACATGGTATTCCTCGAAGCCGTGCGCAAACACAACCCCGCCGCGCGCATCGTGTACGCCTCCACACGCGCCATCTACGGCGCGCCCGTGTCCGTGCCCGTGACAGAGTCCGTGCGCCCCAACGCCACCGACATCTACGGGGTGAACAAGTACGCGGGCGAAGCCTACCACATGATTTACCACCGCGCGCACGGCATACCCGTCACCGTGTTGCGGTGCAGCAACGGCTACGGGCCGCGCGCCCAGATCGAGCACCCCAAATTCGGCATCCTCAACTGGTTCGTGGGCCTGGTGCTGAGCGCACAGAAAATCAGAATCTTCGGCGACGGCGCACAACTGCGCGACTACACGTATGCAGATGATTTCATCAATGCTTTCCTTATGGCCGGGATCAAGGACAGCGCTATCGGGCAGATCTACAACATCGGCGCCACATCGCAAATCAAGTTCGTGGACATGGTGAAAAAACTCATCGAAATCGCGGGCCAGGGAGAATACGAACTCGTGCCATGGCCGCCCGAGTACAAAAAAATCGAAGTCGGCGATTTTGCCTACGACATCACCAAAGCGCAAACCGAACTCGGCTGGAGCCCGTCGACTGATTTTGAAACCGGACTCTCAAAAACATTTGATTACTACCGTGAAAATCTGCAGCATTATCTTCCGGCGGACATCGCATAAGCCCTGCGTCCCGCAATTGTTTCACTGGGTTTTCATGTATTCTGAATTTCTTTTATAATTGCGGTAAGAGGTACAACCAATGCGATTGCCAATAACTTTGGATCTTGATTCGGAAACCGGCTGGTATGTGGCCACATGCCCTTTGCTTCCTGGATGTGTTTCACAAGGTGAAACGCGTGAGCATGCCATTGAGATTATCCAGGCGGCCATACAAGGCTGGCTTGAAGTCTTCCATGAACGGTTTGAAAACGGAGAATTCGGCACCCCGGACAAAGACATAGAGGTTGCGGTGTGACCCCCAGGCTTCCGAGAATATCAGGCGCGGATGCAGTCAAGGTATTCCAGAAAGCCGGGTTCACAAACGCAAGACAAAAAGGATCTCACGATTATTTGTTCAAACAGGGACATCCACTGGCCCTGTCAGTACCACAACACAAAGAGCTGGCGCCCGGCACATTACATGCGTTAATAAAAAAAGTAAATCTCACGGTAGATCAATTCACCGAGTTGCTGTAGCCCTTCAGAACAAAAGCAATTTTTCTCCAACTGAATATTCCTGTTCATTGTCTGTACCCTGATCGTGTATAATTGCGTGAAATCGTTCTGCACTATCGAAGACGCACGATGAGGTGCCCCATGAACCAGTCAGCGCCCGGCGTGGAGTTGCGTAATATTACGAAAATCTTCCAGGATCCGCAGCGGCGCGAGGTGGTGGCGGTGAACGACATTTCGTGCACGGTGCCCAAAGGCGAACTGGTGACACTGCTCGGTCCCAGCGGGTGCGGCAAAACCACGCTGCTGCGCATGATCGGCGGGTTCGAGCATCAGACCCGGGGCGATATCTTTATCGACGGACACAGCACGGGCCTGGCGCCGCCCAACAAGCGCAACACATCCATGGTGTTCCAGAGCTACGCCCTGTTCCCGCACATGACCGTGTACAACAACGTGGCCTACGGGCTGCGGCTCAAAAAAATGCCGGCCGCTGATATCCGGAAAAAAGTCTCGGAAATGATGGATGTGGTGGGGCTGTCGGGTATGGAGAACCGCGCGCCCGGACAGCTCAGCGGCGGCCAGCAGCAGCGCGTGGCCCTGGCGCGCGCGCTTGTAAACGAGCCGTCCGTGCTCCTGTTCGACGAGCCCCTCAGCAACCTGGACGCCAAGCTGCGCGTGCAGATGCGCGATGAAATCCGGCGCGTGCAGAAACATCTGGGAATTACCAGCGTATATGTGACCCACGATCAGGAGGAAGCTGTATGCATTTCAGACCGCATCGTGGTGCTGCGCGCCGGGGCCATCGAGCAGATCGGCACGCCGCAGGAAATCTACGAGCGCCCGGCCAGCCGGTTCGTGGCCGACTTTTTCGGCAAGGTGAATTTCGTGCCTGCTGAAATCACGGCCGTAAACGGCGACATGCTCACCGTGGACCTTCTGGGCGCATCGATCCGCGTGACCCAGCCCGGACACGGCCTGGCGGCCGGGCAGAAAACCGACGCCGTGCTGCGCCCCGAAGCCGCGAGTGTGCAGCCCCAGGGCGGCATACAAGCCACTCTGGCCAAAGCCGTGTACATGGGCCATGTGGTGGAATACACCGTGGAAGCGGGCGGGGTGAGTGTGACCGTGGCCGAACCCAACCCCAAGGTGCGCGGCGTGCTGCAGCAGGGCGCCAGGGTCGGCCTTCACGTGGAGCCCGCGGCCCTGCACCTGCTGCCTGCCGAATAATTCCCGACTTATATCCACAAGCCTTTGCATGATTCTGCCTCAGTACTGTATGTGATCCTGTGCGGCATGCCATTATACTTTAAGAAACGGGTGGATGTGCTATAATATTTAATTGTGAAAAAAGGTGGAAAATCCATGATGAAAATTCGAATTGAAATAACCCTGCTTGTAGCCTTGGGTTTCGCGCTTCTGCTGTCCACGGGCTGCCCGGCATCCAACGCCAAGGCGGGCAAAACGCCGGAAAAGCCCAGGGAAGCCATTTCCAAAGCCCTGGACAAAAATCAACCTGTTTTCCTGTACTTCTACGCCGAACGCATCAAGAACAGCAAAGAAGACATGGACACCGTCAAGAAAACAGCCGCGCAGAACAAGGCCCTGTTCATCCCCGTGGAAGCCGAGGAAGACGTGGATCTGCGCTATGACTACGCCGTGGAATTTGTCCCCACGGTCATTGTGCTCAAACCAGGCGTGGGCGTAGCCGATGTATTCGTGCGCGATGTGCCCGCAGACAAGCTTGCCCGCACTCTAAAAAAGGACTATAAAATTCCCGGCCGATTGAAAGACATCAATGCGGCGATTAAAAGCAAAAAACCCACACTTCTGTTCTTTATGGCTGACTGGTGCGGATACTGCCAGCGCGTGCTGCCCGATGTCAAAGCGTTTGAGCGCGATTTCGGCGACCAGGTAGAAATCGTCACCGTGGACCTGGACACCCTGGCCCGGGGCGATGTAATCGATTACATCTACTCCGTGGAAGGCGTGCCCGTGATGGTGGCCCTCGGCAAGACTGGAGCCATACACAAGCGCATGGGTTACGGCGGAGACGCTTATAGCATGTTCAAAGAAGTTTTTTCTGAATTGGGAGTCAAGGACAAAAAGAAGTCCGGCAAGAAATCATGATGGACCTGGTTGAGGAAGCCGCAAACCTTATTCGTAAATCACGCATGACCGTGTGCCTCACAGGCGCCGGCATCAGCGTGCCCTCGGGCATCCCCGACTTCCGCAGTCCGGGCTCGGGCCTGTGGGAAACCGTGGATGTGCTTGAAGTGGCTACCATCGACGGCTTCACCCGCGACCCGTCCAAATTCTTCAAATTCATGGCCCCTGTGGCCGAAACACTGCAAACCGCCAAACCCAACCCCGCACACACGGCGCTTGCCGAACTGGAATCCCGGGGCCTGCTGCGGTGCGTAATCACCCAGAATATCGACAACCTGCACCAGGATGCCGGAAGCAAAACCGTGTATGAACTGCACGGCAACACCAAAAGCGGGCACTGCCTCACCTGCCATGCCACGTACACGCCCGAGGATATGCCTGATCGCGCGCCGGACGAGGTGCCTTTCTGCCGGTGCGGCGGGGTGATCAAGCCCGATGTTGTGCTGTTTGGAGAACCCCTGCCCTTTGATGCGCTGTCCCGTTCCCAGCACGACGCGGCGGCCTGCGATGTGATGATTGTGGCCGGATCGTCCCTCACCGTGGCCCCGGCTTCCATGCTGCCGCAAATCGCACACCAGAACGGCGCGCGCATCATCATCATCAATCTCATGGAAACATACATGGACCACCGCGCGGCCGTACTGCTGCGCGAGAGTGTGGACGAGGCCCTGCCCGCCATCGTGGCAAGGCTCTGATTCCGCGCCGCATCACCGGCGCCTCACATGCCTATGGCTCAGAAAAAAAAACGCATCCTCATCGTGGACGATGATCGCGACCTGTGCGACCTGTTGAGCAAATACCTCCAGGTCCACAGCTACGATACCGACTCCGCGTACTCCGGCGAACAGGCCCTCAAAAAGGTGCCGCGCAAGGATTACGACCTCATCGTGCTCGATATCATGATGCCCGGCATTGACGGCTACGAAGTCTGCCACCGCCTTAAAATGCGCCGCCGCTTCAACCACATACCCATCCTCATGCTGTCTGCAAAGGACACGGACCAGGACAAAATCGTGGGCCTGCAAACCGGGGCCGACTCGTATATCTTCAAACCCTTTGAAACCGCGGCCCTCCTCGAGTCCATCCAGGAAACCATGGAACGGGTCAGCCGCAAACGCGCGGAACTGGGCATTGAACACGAAATCTCTTTCCGGTTTCTCAGCCGCTTTTCCTACCTCGAAAAAGTCAATGAACTCGTGAGCCAACTCTTCACGCGCACCCCGCTCAGCGCCGATGAAATCTGGGAACTCAAACTGGCCCTGCACGAAATCGGCATCAACGCCATCGAACACGGCAACAAGATGGACCCCCAGAAAGCCGTGCATGTGCGCTGCGCGTTTTTCGAGGACAAGCTTGAATTCACTATCGAGGACGAAGGCGAGGGGTTCTGCCCGGACACCGTGCCCGACCCCACGCGGGACGAGGCCCTGCAACGCGAGCGCGGCCGCGGTATCTACCTGGTCACTCAAGTGGTCGACGACATCCAATATGTGGATAAAGGATCCCGCGTGCGCCTCACAAAACTCTTTAACAACCAGGCCCGGCTCAAACACGATTGAATTCCCCCAAAGTGTGATGCAGTCTGCAAATCCGCGGCATGCCCGGCAAGGCGCGGGCTGTCAATCTTTTCGTTTAAATACCCCGCCACAGCCCACGATCCATTTTGCGCTATTTCTTTGAAATCCGTATAATGGATTCCATGATTTGCACAGGTTGATCGGATTCTGTGGTTTTCCGGCCCCACGGGAGGGTGTCATGAGGCGCCTCGCGTTTACTTTCGCTCTTGTCCTGCACTTGGCCTTGCACGCCATTTGCCCGACCGCTGCATCGCAGCCAACGTCCTGTGAAGAAACCGCGGCCCGGGCCGCAACTCTTCTGGATCAAGGGCATTACGCCCAGGCCTATTCCGCATTCTCTGATGCCCGCAACTGCGCGCTCCAGGCGTCCGGCGATGTGGACGGCCCGGAATCCGCGCGCCTTCTCAATGCTCTGGGCCAGGCCGCGTATGAAGCCGGCGACTACCAGGCGGCCTGGAACTATTTCATGCAGGCGCGGGATACCCTCACCCGCCTGCATGGTGAAAAGCATCCGGATGTCGCGCAAAGCCTGCTGTGGCTCGCACGCCTGGCTTTCGACGACGGGGATAATGATCAGGCCGAATTTCTTTATACCAGCGCCGCGTCCCTTTCCGTGGAAAACCATGACGCACGGCCA
>Ga0351840_1007_pt1 | contig 39865 bp, 28 predicted proteins | sample BONcelHFGM3001E5_FD_206883 | JGI IMG/M metagenome (GOLD analysis project Ga0351840, IMG submission 206883) | Enriched cells from coal bed in the Powder River Basin, Montana, United States - BONCAT cells FGM rep1 HSBNCT.FGM.300.1.E5 ... | reverse complement strand
AAGGTGTGAAGACTTCCGAAAGCGATCGAAATGTAAACAAACGCTATGTGGCTGACCACCTGAAAATTGGAATAGATTCGCTGCAGCAACTCATTAACCAGGGACTTACCGTAAAGCACCTGAAATTCTGAAAGAATGAATTATCATGACATTTGACCAGATTATCAGTGACATACGCAACAAAGTTTATTACCCCGTATACCTCCTGATGGGTGAGGAGCCCTATTTCATTGATACCATCTCCGACCTGATTGAGGACACAGTGCTTGAAGAACAATATCAGGAATTCAACAAAATTGTGGTTTATGGCCGTGATGTTGATGCCCGTACCATAATGAATCAGGCCAAAAGCTACCCCATGTCGGGTAATTATCAGGTATTGATTGTCAAGGAAGCTCAAGATGTTAAAGACATTGAAATTATCGAGCCTTACGTTCTTAATCCACTCGACTCCACAATATTAGTACTAAACTACAAATACAAAAAAATAGACCGCAGGAAATCTTTTACCCGTCTGGTGGAAAAAAAAGGTGTGCTGTTCGAGTCAAAAAAACTCTTTGAAAACACTATTCCTGACTGGATCATCAAGTATCTTGCACAGAAAAACTACAGCATTACGCCAAAGGCATGCCAGATGATTGCCGACTATCTTGGAAACGACCTTCAGAAGGTGCGGAATGAACTTGAAAAACTCATGATCAGCCAGCCACCGGGGACAAAAATATCAGAAGATGCTGTTGAACGGAACATTGGTATATCCAAAGATTTTAATGTCTTTGAATTGCAAAATGCTTTAGGAAAAAAAGACAACAGGAGCGCCTACCGGATAGCCATGCATTTTGGCGCCAACAGCAAAGAAAACCCGTTATTGATGACCGTTGTTATTCTATATAATTACTACGTCAAACTTCTCAAATGCCATTACACCACAGATAAAACACGCAACAATTTGGCTTCTGTGCTGGGGGTAAATCCGTTTTTTGTGAATGATTACACCAATGCTGTAAAAAACTACCCCGTACCAAAAATCGTTCAAAACATAAGTATTTTGCGAGAGTATGATTTGAAAGCCAAAGGGATGGGTGCTGTAAGCACTGATGACTCAGAGCTATACAAAGAACTGATCTACAAACTTCTACATTAATCTATACCTGCATAAATCTGTTCGATCAGCAGTGCATATTTCCTGTTTAGGAATTTCCTCTTAAGTTTCATGGTTGGCGAAAGTTCCCCGGTTTCAATTGCCCATGTATCAGCGATCAGCTTAAACTTTTTAACCTGTTCAACCTGATTAAGGGCCTGATTGATGCCCGACACCTCACGTTGTATACGTTCGATGATGATTTCGTTTTTAATTGCTTCCTTAGGACCCGGATAGGGAATTCCTTTGATGTTGCACCAGGATTCGACATGTGCAAAGTTTGGCATGATGATAGCTGCGGCAAAGTTCTTGCCATCGCCAACAACCAGGGCATTCTCGATAAAAGATGATTCTTTCAAATGGTTTTCAACCTGTTGTGGTGCTATGTATTTTCCTCCTGAAGTTTTAAACATCTCTTTTTTCCGGTCAGTGATGCGGAGGAATTCACCTTCAAAATGCCCGATATCACCTGTATGCAGCCAACCTTGTTCGTCAATAATCTCTGCTGTGAGGTCGGGACGTTTGTAGTAGCCTAGCATGACATTTGGTCCTTTGGTTAAAATCTCACCGTCATCGGCTATTTTTACTTCAACTCCCGGCAGTAATGGCCCCACAGTGCCAATGCGCACACCACCGGGCAGAAAATTGCCAACAGCGATCACAGGTGAAGTTTCTGTAAGGCCGTAACCTTCGATAACTTTAAATCCTGCTGCCCAGAACACCCGGGCAATACGCTCCTGCAAACTGGCTCCTCCGCTCACAATTGTAATGAGCTTCCCTCCTAACGCAGCATGCCATTTGCTGAAAATCAGCTTTCGGGCAATTTTCAACTGGAACATGTACCATGCACTATGTTTTCCCCAGGGCTCATATTGCTCACCAAGATTTAATGCCCAGAAAAACAGCATCTTCTTTATTCCTGTCAAGGTCCTTCCTTTGGCCACTATCTTATCATAAGTCTTCTCCAGAACTCTGGGTACTGCTGAGAAAATCTCCGGTTGGGTTTCACGGATATAATCTCCGATTTGCTCCAGGTTGTCGCAATAATATATTGAAGTCCCATGTCTTTGATAGGTGTAACTCATGATTCGCTCCAGAACATGGCAAAGCGGCAGGAAACTTAGCGACTTGCTCATCGGTTGTTGGGTGATGATTTCGTGGGAAGCATATGAGTTGGAAACCAGATTTCGGTGCGACAGCATAACTCCTTTGGGGTTTCCTGTTGTTCCGGAAGTATAAATCAGCGTAGCCATATCATTTTCTTCAACGTTGGCAGCTATTGCTTCAACAGCATCCTCTTCAGGCCCTTTATCGGCTTTCGCCATCAATTCGTCCCAGGTCATGGTTCCTTCGATGGGCTCAATGGACACAATGGTTTCGAGGGTTGGCACTTCTGCCACTACCTCCCTGATCCTCGAAAAGACTGACTCATCTGAAACGAAAACCATTTTTACTCCGGCATCATTAAAAATGAAGCTGTAATTTGAATCGCTGATGGTGGGATACACTGGTACCTGAACCGCACCTATGCGCAGCAGGGCCATATCAATGATGTTCCATTCGGGACAGTTCTTGAGAATTGTCGCAACCATGTCACCTTTTGAAATTCCATAAGCCAGGAAAGCCCTGCTCAATTGGTTCACTTTTGCAACATAATCCTTGCCGGTATACTCAATCCATATGCCGTTTCTCTTACCCGCAAGCGCGATCTTTTCAGACCTTTCCGAGGTCTGATACAAATTCATAATGTCGAAAATACGTGTAATGCTCATAGTTTTGGTGGTTGTTTATTGAAAAAGCCGTTCAATGATATCTTTATATTTTAGGTATAATGCTGCGTGTCAGTTAAAGGTTGGCCGTAAAATCATCTGACCGAATCGAAAATCCATGATCGCGTATTTTTTCCAACTGCCGGCAAGCTTTCCGGCAAGCACATCCCCTTGTGGCAACAACATATGGCCATTGCAGGAAAGAAAGTCGAAAAAATGCGTAACACGAGCGTCCATGGGCTGTCCTATTGTTCTTGGCTGTACGAAACTTTATTGACCTGGTTAATAAAATGTTTCGCAATAATAAAGAATTTTTGATCAACAAGCATATTTTAAGATGTACCCTGAGAAAAGCGGCTTCATAAACGCGAATTTTTTGAGAAAAACGAAAAATAATTTTACTTTCGCTAACTTAATATATTTTTTATGATTTGTCCAAAGTGCCATCAGACCAGTTTTGTGAAGGCAGGGATTGTCCTGCAAAAACAAAGGTTCCGTTGCAAAAGCTGCGGTTATCACTTTACTGACCACCCCCCAAGGATGCCATCAGGCCTCAGGCGTCTTGTCATTCATCTTTATCTTGAAGGACTGACTTACAAAAAGATAAGTCTGATAACCGATGTGAGCGATGTAACTGTTGCAAACTGGATTAAGCCGGTAAAAAACCAGATAGACCCCTATCGTAATAAAACCAAAGGAATCAGATCCTTGCATAAAATCGAACATTTCATGATCACCCGAAACCTGTTCAGTGAATTTGGCTGGCTAATTATAGGCTTTGACCAAAATGATGGCATTAACCTGATTGGCAGCCAACAAACAGGTAATTGTTCTCTCGAATCTGCATAACTATATTTAGTTTGTTATCTATTCTGTAACATTGTCTTACCATTGTGCCAGAAATGCAAAATCTGGCTTTATGAGATTCATCCGTTTCATATTCATCTTTTTGTTTTTGGGCAGCCTGCTGCTGGTTTCATGTACCCATCAGACAGACAAAACCAAAGAAGAGAGTTATTCAATAGGCCTGAACCTGACCCTTTCGGGCAATGCATCTTATTTTGGCAGCGAAGTTTTTAAAGGACTGGAGATGGCGATCAGGGACGGTGAAAAAAAACACAACTGCAGCTTCAAGCTCATTGTTGAAGACAACCGTTTTATGCCGCAGGAAGCGGTAGGAATCACCAAGAAATTTCAGCACATCCTTAAGCCTCACCTCATGATTGCAGGCTACACCAATATGCTTCAACCTGTGATTCCTTTGGTTGAATCAGGAAATATTCCGATGATCGCCACACTGGCAAGTTCGGTCGGCCTTGCCGAAGGGCAACATATGATGGTACGCGATTTTGCGCTAGAAAGTCAATTGATGCCCCTTCTTGCCAAATATATGTATCAGGTTAAGGGCCTCAGAAACGGCAGTTATGTGGTTGTAAATGATGATTTCGGTCATGATTCAAGAGATTATTTCAAAGAAACCTTTGAACAACTCGGAGGCACCTTCGAAGGAGGAGTTGTATTTAATGAAAACGACCTCGACCTGAGAAGCCTTATCAGCAAGGCATTGTCAGTACGTCCGCAGTTTTTGCTCATTGTTGGACGGGGAGCCGGAATGAACAGTGCCATCAGGCAGGCACGCGAACTGGCCCCTGAAGTGGTTATTTGCGGATCAAATAGCTTCGATAACGAAAAAGCATTTGAATCACTGGGAGCTGAAGCAGAAGGTTTGGTCTTTGTTAATTTTTCATTCGACAAACAAAATCCACTGTATTACGAAGTGTCGGAACGGTTCTTCCTAAAGCACAACCACCGGATGAACTGGCTGAATATTGTAGGTTATTCATTGGGTGAATACTCCATTGATGCACTACTGGCTTCAGATGGCAACCCAGAAAAACTCCTTAACTATATCAGAACCTACCAATTGAATACCATTCGTGGCAAGCTTCAGGTAAATGATTTCAATGATGTCGTCTCCCCAATTGGGGTATTTGAGCGTAAAAACAATCAATCAATCCAGGTATATAAATCCAATTAACCAAATTTAATAAGTGTATGAAAACAATGTTACAAAAATGTGCAGCAGTAGTTGCTTTCCTGATTATTGGCCTGATTTCGTGGCCTGTATCAGCCCAACAAACCTCTGTAATCAAAGGGGTTGTTAAAGACAAACAAAGTGGCGAGGTACTTGTCGGCACCAATATCCGGATCAAGGGAACAACCACAGGAACTGTTACCGGTTCCAATGGTCAGTTTGAACTGGAATACCGCGGGGCGGCATCTCCGGTGCTCGTATTTTCATATATCGGCTATGCAAGTCGCGAACGAGTCTGGAGAAACGAATCCATGATGGAAGTACTTCTTGAGCCTTCGGCCCTGCCAGGCGAAGAGGTCGTTGTAAGCGCTTCACGATTGTCGCAGGACATCAGACAAGCGCCAATTGCTATTCAGAAAGTAGATGCAAGGCAGATTGAAACCTCTGCATCAGGCGATTACTTTAATAGCTTGTCGAACTTTCGGGATGTGGAAATCATCAGCAACAGCATTGGATTCAGCGCTTTCAACACACGCGGGTTTAATTCAACTTCGCCACTAAGGGTTGTACAATTTATTGACGGAGTTGACAATCAACTGCCTACCATAAATATAGCTACAGGCAATATGTTTGGAATTTCCGACATTGATATTGATAACATTGAAATTATCTCGGGTCCGGCCTCAGCGTTGTATGGAGCCAATGCCATGCAGGGTGTAATCAGCTTTACAAGTAAGTCTGCGTTTGACAAACAAGGGATTTCGGCTGAGTTCAAAGGGGGCAGTCAGGATTTACTGTCAGCCCAACTCAGGTTTGCCGATGTTTATGGCAAAAATAAACGGCTGGGTCTGAAATTGACTTTTTCGCACATGAATGCTACCGACTGGATTGCCGATGATCCTGTGGCCAACCGCTATGGAAAGCAACCCTCCCCGCCCCAGAACCTCAATCAGATGATCCAATCAAAGGCTGCCAACAATAATGTTTTTGAACAGTTTTTGAACTATTCGGCAAACAATCCTGCCGTATTACCCGGCATGAAACAATTATCCATGCCAGGATACCTCGAAAGCACCTTATGGGATGGAAATGTACATAACACAAAGTTTTCAGGAACAGCAAGCTACAAAATCACCGATGCACTTACGGCCACTTACAACTATCGTTATGCCACCGGAACCAGCATTTATATGGGAAACAACAGAGCTCCGCTAGATGGCTTTATGCAACAGCTTCATTACGTAGGTCTTATCGGCAAAAACTATCAACTAAAGGCCTATAGATCGAATGACGACACCAGAGGAACCTATGCTATGAATGCCACCGGAACTTTGCTTGGATTTGCCAGTCTTCCCGCTGTTACAGGTCTCTGGACAGACACTTACGTGAACCAGATGGCAAGTCTGACCAACAACTTCGCCGATCCGGCCACTCAGGCTATAATTGACCAGGCCTTGCAGGCTGCAATGACAGAAAGCAACAACGGATGGATTAAACCAGGAACGCCTGAATTTGAAGCTGCAATGGATAAAATTACGAATCAGTCACCACCGACCGGCTCAAATTTCTCGAGCAAAACCCTTCTTTATCACACCGAATTCGGATACAACAGGACCTGGAACAATTTTGATTTCAACTTTGGTGCATCATACAGATATATGACACCTGACTCAAAAGGAACAGTGTTTGCCGACACATTACAGCAGGATGGGTCTTACCGCAAAATTTCGATGAATGAGTTTGCAGGTTACCTTCAGGCCATTGCCAATATTTCGGCAAATTTCAAACTCCTCGCCTCTGTGCGTTATGACAAACATGAATTCTATGAAGGACAGTTTTCACCACGCATTGGCGCCACATATCAATCGGGCAAAAACTATTTCAGGGTTTCAGCCCAGTCGGCTTTCCGCAGTCCTGCACTCAGCGATATGTTCCAGTACCTGAACAAAGGACAGGAAATAACTCTGGGAAATGTTGACGGACTGGATAATATCTATACCCTCAGTTCAGTAAATGCATTTCTGTCCGGTGGGTCACAGGATGCTACCTTGCTGCAATCTGTCCGGGTTGAAGCTGTAAAACCCGAGCAACTTCAAAGCATCGAAATCGGTTATAGCGGCACCATGTTCGGCAAACTATATCCCGATTTCAGCATTTACTACAACAAATATAAAGATTTCATTGTTTATCAGTCTGTTGTCAGACCGAAAACCGGAGTTGCAGGAGAAGCTTCAGGTGCAGCTGCCATTGCAGCCAGAAATTCGCAGCGCTATGCTGTTGCAACCAACAGCACAGCCGATGTCAGCAGCATGGGTTTCAGCGCCGGCTTAAGTTATTACCTCACACCGTATATCAAGAGCTATGTGAACTACACCTTTGCAAGTATTGATTCAAGTGGGATTGCAAAAGATCAGATTCCGGGATTCAACACGCCTAAACACAAGGTCAATTTAGGCCTGAATGGCGAAAAAGTGATTGGAAACCTGGGGTTCACGGTTAATTTCAGGTGGGTTGACAAATATTACTGGGAAAGCGTTTTTGTTAGTGGCCCCGTGCCTGCATACAATACACTTGACCTTCAACTTAACTATTCTTTACCAAAGTATTATACCACGTTCAGAATCGGCGGATCAAACGTATTGGGAAGTGAATATATTCAGGCTTATGGAATGCCTTACATCGGTGCATTTTATTATGCCGGAATCACCTTCGATCTGGGCTTTAAAAGATAGGCTGCAACATTATTGGCCAGCCTCATTATGGTCAGCATCGGAAACCTGACGGATGTATTTTTCGATAAAACCCCAGTTAATCAGCTGGGGTTCTTTTTTCCAGCAGTCAGAAAGTATATCCAGATATTGCTTCATAAGGTAAACAACCCTTTCCTGATGATCACTTTCCACTGCCCCCTGGTCTAATGGCGGAAGTATCTCTACTTTGATGTATCCTTCGGTATCCATTCGGGCAAACATGGGGATTACTTCAGCGCCGGTACTTAGCGCCAGCTCGGCGAAACTGGGTCTGAAGCCTCTTACTTTACCCAGAAAACTAAAGCTGATGCTGGATTTACCATGATAACCATCACCCAAAAGATGAACTATTCCTCCAGCCTGAAGGGTCTGCCGGGCCTTAAACAGCATTTTTATCAGCTCTTCATTGGATTGGTCTTTGAACTGAAGCAGTACCGGTTCAAAAGATTTATTTATCCCTTTCACCTTGATTGAATTAGCACCCTTTTCACGCACAACTGTTGCAAAAAGAGGGTAATTCAGTCGCGAAAACAATGTAAGTGCTATTTCAGCAAAACCAAAATGACTGTTTACCAGCACCACGCCCTTTCCTTTAGCCATAGCCTGATCAAGATGTTCCTTGCCAACCACATGCACTTTGTTAAAAAAAGCCCTGTCCGACAAATAAGTTAAGCGTGCGGCCTTCCATCCTTTTTGAAAATTCAGCACAAAAGCGTCTGGAAACAGGTGGTCGCTCTCCCCGAGTCCGGCTTGCTTGATAAACTCCCTTAGAATTAACTCTCTTTTCCTGAAATACTCGGTACGGGCAAAAGTTGTCTGGCAAAACCAGCGAATCAAGGCGTTCCCAATACCGTAAGGAATATACCGGCTGCCTTTTTCCGATTCAAAGAATGTTGAAATTCTATTTACACGGTTTGTATTCAGTATCATAGATTCAGTTTCTGTCAATCCAATCCGCGATACTCCTGATTGTTGGAGCGGCGAGGATAGCATCAATACTCAGTTTTTTACCAAAGGCTTTTTCAATTTCATCCAGGGCCACAAACAGCTTAAGCGAATCTTTTGCCAATTGAATGATGCTGTGGTTTTTTCCAACCTGCTGAACATTCAGCATACGGCTGACGATTTCTGCAAGCCTTATTTCTGTGGGTGTTGTAACAACTTCTATATCCGTTTCTTTAGCCAACTGATTCCAATCAGGATCCGGAATATGCTGAAAATCCACCTTGCCGGTGTGCGCTTTAGGCAGTTCAGCGAGCCTTACCAGGTAACCGGGCACCATATAATCGGGCAACATGCGAAGAACCGCAAGTTTCATTCGTGCTTCATCAAATTCATATCCTGTGCGTACCACTATATAAGCAACAAGGTGCTTCCCTCCTTGAGGATCCTCTTTTAGCAAAACAGCCGTTTCGAGGGTTTCGGGCAGATCAAGCAGCACACTTTCAATTTCCCTGACATCAATCCGGTAACCCCTGAGCTTTACCATGTGGTCTTTTCTCCCTGATACCAACAGACTACCGTCCGACAGCTTCATTCCCAGATCACCACTTTTAAACACTTTGCCTGTTATTTCTGGAAGCTGTGCAAAGAAATGCTGACCCGACAACTCCTCATCATTCCAGTAACCTCCCGCCAGATAATCTGATTCAATCCATATCTCTCCCAAAACATTGACGCCAGCCTGCCTGCCCTGCTCATCCATCACGTGGGTCGTAATTCCTTCCACATCCCATCCGACCGGAAGGTGGTTGCTTGCCAGCAGCATATCTCTTTTAATCACAAGAGCATTCGTAAGATAGGCTTCAGTTGATGCGAGGATATGCATGATCTGTGCATTATCAGACAAATGCGGGAAAAGCTTTTCCACATCGGCACGAAACAGCCCTTCGCCGCCCGAAAGGACAAGCCTGAGGTCGGGAAAGAAGTGGCCTTTATCGAGTGTTGCACTGAAGTTTCTCAATACTGAAGGAATCATCAGCGCAACAGTAACTTGCTGCCTGACAAGCCAGTCGCGGAAATTTGACAGTTGCTTTTTCTTAAGGTCGAACAACACCAGAGCGCCTCCGTTCATCAAAGCACCAAGCATCGGCATAGCATGTGCCGAAAAGCTGATAGACACAAAATAACCCACCCTGTCGTGCTCGTTCAGCGCGCATAAGCGTGAATACCGCCAGACAAAATGCGACATTGCCCGGTGGGAAAACCATGTTCCTTTTGGATTACCTGTTGAGCCTGAAGTATAAATAATACTGCAAATATCATCGCCTGAAATGCTTGTCATGTCAGCTGAATCAGGTTGCTGCTCAGGTTTATCAAGGTTTATTGTCAGGATATCATCATTGGCTATGGCTTCGGCCTGCGCAAGGTTCCGGTTGTTGGTAATCAGCAGGGAAATTTTTGCATCTTCCAATATATATGCAATCCTCTCGGAGGGGTTCGTTGTGTCGAATGCCACATATGCTCCTCCTGATTTAAGCACGCCAAAAACTGCAACAAACTGATCAATTCCATGCTCAAGAAAAATTCCGATGCGTTGCCCCTTTCCTTGCGCTGTTTGCATTATGGTTTTGGAAAGCTTATCGGTGATCTGATCGAACTCAGCATAGGTCAACTGCTTCCCACCCTGAATTATTGCCGGCCGCTGGGGGAACAATTCCACCATTCTCCGGAACTGATAAATCAGATTATGTCCGGGCCATGCGTTAAAATCTTCACAGGTAATCATATTGCTTGTCTTTTCCGTGTTTGCTCGTTACGTTCAATAATTGCTCTGTACACATCCAGGGTTTCAATGGCTGTTTGTCTCCAGGAAAAATCAAGAGACCGTTTCAGGGCTTTTCTGCCCAATTCTGCTCTGAGGCCGGGATTGAGGTATAGTTGCCCGAAACATCTCATGATCCCATCTACATCATCGGGATCAGCAGGCAGGCCGGCATCACCAATAATTTCGGGCAAGGAAGACCTGTTGCTGTACACCACCGGAGTGCCACAACTCATGGCTTCAAGTGGGGGCAAACCAAATCCCTCGTAATATGACATATAGGTTAAGGCCAAAGCCTCCGAATACAGCGCTGCAAGATCAGCATCGTCAACAAATCCCGTGAAATGAACCCTCTCGGTAAACAACTTGTTCTGGGTGAACAGGCTTTGGGTCATCCAGCCTTTCTTTCCGGCTATAACCAGATTCAAATGCAGCCCGTCGTGAGCCGATGCCAGTTTCATAAAAGCCTGAATTGTTTTCTCCAGGTTTTTCCGTGGCTCAAGGGTCGAAAGGCTCAACAAATAAGGCACTTCAATCGGGATTCCATACTTTTCCATCACCTTCCTGTTGTCGTCATGGTTGATTCTGTATCCGAATTTCTCACGGTTAATGGCCTCATAAACACAGTGAAGTCTTTCTCCGTCCAAAGTGATCTCACTACGGGCATCGTTAAGGGTTGACAAGGAAACAGCAAGCAAGTGGGCCTGCTTCTTTTCTATAAACTTGAGACCGGCTTCGGCATTATGAATGTTAACCGAAGTGTGGTGTTCAGGAAAAAACCGGTGTGTGAAATCATGAACCGTAACCAGCACATCAGTCTTTGCCCATCGAAAAGACAGAAAATGCTGTTGTAAAGGCAAATGAATCAGGTCGTACTGGTCGAACTGTGCGGTAAGGAATTTCAACCGGCGGTAGTCGCGGATACGAAACAGCCAGGAGACCAGCAATGCCATCAGGTTGCGGGCAAACCCGATTGCAGAATTGACCAAACCAAATATCAGTTTTTTCAGGCCGTCATAAGTTTTGTGGAGAAAGTTGATGTTGTTGCGGCGCAGAAAATGAACGAAACCATCCGGGATAAGGTTGAGCATTGCATACTCGAAACGCTGGAACAGGGTTTTACGCTCGCGCACTGTTCCGGCAGGCTGTGCGTGCAATTGAGGCAACGAAAAATCTTCCGTGATTATGTTGCTGCATGTGTCGAGCGGAAGTATCCTTCCCTGCGCGAATATGTCGAACGACCATTCTCCCTGTGGGTTTGAGTTCACGATTTCAAACTGCCTGAGCAATTCAGTCTGATAGCGTTTCACGCCGTCGTTGTCGGATTTGAACAGTTTATCGCCTTCAATCAGCACCTTGTACTTTCGCTCCGGCTGAGTTGTCTTGTGTCCGAGTTTGACCATTACTTCATGATCAAGGTCAGGGTTAAGCGAAACCATTGAGCCTTCGCGGCTGTAGCCAAGATGAAGCATGGTGTCGCCGTGGTAACTCCAGAACAGATCAGCCAGTTCTTCAGGCATTTCATCTTTCCAGCCACCAGCCTTTCCTTTTCTGAAATTCTTCTTCGACAGATCAAGCATTTGATCGTGGTCAAGACCTCTTCCTTTACCACTTCCATACTCTGCCACACCTTCTTTAAGCTGTTCAAAACGTGGCAGTTTCGACCGATCTGGTTCAGGAAGACTGGTGATTGCCCTTAGCCTCTCGGCACAACCAATCGGATCAGTAAGCAGATCTTCGTACCTGATAATGATGTCGGCCCTTTTTATCCATTCGTTAATGTTTCGTGACCAGCCACCAAAAAAACTGCCTTTTTCGGCGATGATGGCGGCTTTCAGGTTTTCATAAAAATCAGAGCCCGGAGCTATAATATCTTTGCGGTGGTGGGCCAGTGAAACCATGGCATCGCGCCCATCACGAATGATGTAAACTGCCCTGATATCTGGATCAGCAGGCAACAATTGACCGGGAAGCAAATGTGTTTTGACGACCGGAAACTCAGCATAAAGGGGATCAAGGAAATAGTCAGGATCCTGATGATATGTGCTGGATTCAAGGCCATATACTTCGTAAAGGATATTACGAAAAAAGGTATTCCCCGATCGCGGAAATGAAGCCAGCCAAATCATGCTCCGGCGTTGTTAAAGTAATTTTTCCTCCACATGAGGGCTTCTTCGTACAATTCGTAATCATTACGGTTCAGTTCCCTGATTTCGCTCAACACATCAGGGTCAACTGTTGGGCGGCTCCGGGTGACATTGTGTCTGAACACAGGATATTCCGGCCAATTGAGTATTTGAGCAAGATGCTTCAGATCGCTGTCGTATTGCTCCTGTAAGCCAATGAAATCAAATCGGCTGAGGTCGGCTCCATGCAAAAATTTGCTCATCCTGTTGCGGTTGATCTCGTCGCGGGCAAATTCAATCAAAGTGCGTTGCATCTTGGCCAAAATGTTGAGTCCGCGCTTCTCCTCATCTAATTCTTCACGAAGTCGTTCAGAAAGGTAAAAGTAGTTGGACAAAACACGGTCGGAAGGCTCCCTGAGCCATGTGATCCATTTGGCTGTTTCGGGGATGTTCACCTGCTCAACAAGGTCGGTATAATGAAAATGCCCGTGAATAACCCTGATGTGTGCAGGAAGGCTGCTCTCATCAAATGGAACCGATTCAATGTCAATCTTTCGCGTTTTAATTTTAATATCGAACCTCACTACCTGTTCCTCACCATAAACCGATTTGAGGATGTTGCGAAACGATGTGCCGGCTGTTTTTGGAATATGCAGCGAAACCAACTGCAGTTGACCGGCCCTGACACGTTTATCTTTTTGAAAAAATTTCATACTCTTCATCCTTCTTAATGAGTCATCGTTCTTTTCCTTAGACTTAGTACCTCGCTGTAAAGTTCCATATCTGCCGCATTGATGCGTGCTATTTCTTTCTTCATTGCTTTTGTGATCTGTTCCGGTTTTGTGGGATAGTGAAAACGACCCTGATCAGTTTCGTGGCTGTTTAGCACGTACTGCACAAAAGGCCTGTCCCAACCAAGAGCTGAAGCAAGCGCTTTACAATCGTCAGCAAAACTTTCCTGAAACCCAATAAAATCAAGCTTCTCAGGCTTGATGCCTTCCAGATAGTGGCTCATCTTATCAGGGATGCTGTCCGCCACATACTCCATAAGGCTGTAGTTTCTTTTGTGGTAGTGCGGATGCCGGGGGTTTTCGTACACGGCCCGGAGCATGAAATAGTAATTCGAAATAACCCTTTCAACGGGCTGTCTGAACCATGCAATCATAAAGGGCTTGTGTTGCTGATAGAGGTCAGAAACATGCCAAAAACGCAGGTGGGCATGAACAACTTCTGTTTCAGGGCTGAAATCAGTCTCAGTTAATCTGCGCTCAAAACCATCCGGAAAAAATTCCTTGCGCTTTGTCCTGTTATCAAGACGCCCGGCGTACTGATCCATCAAAATATGGTAGAATGTTGTTCCGGCAGTTTTTGCAATATGTAGCGAAATGATCCTGATCATGAAGGGTTAAATCGCATTGTCCTCATCAATATAGTCGCGCAGATGCAGTTTCTCCACCCGTAGTTTTTCCTTGTAAATCTCAAACACTTCATCTGGCGTGCCCATACCCACCAACTCGCCCTGATGCATCAGGATTACACGGGTGGCATAATGTTTTATCGTGCTAAGGTTATGGCTGACATGCACAATCGTTCGGCCTTTGATCATGCTCTCCTTAAAAATCTTATCTGATTTCACCTTAAACCTTTCATCACCTACCCCGCCAAAAAACTCGTCCATCAATAGAATTTCAGCATCGGCATGTATGGCAACGGCAAATGAAAGCCTTGCCTTCATTCCCCTCGAATAAAATTTTATTTTGGTGTCCACAAATTTCTCCAGTTCGGCAAATGCAATCATTTCATCGAACTTTTCGTTGATTTCGCGAAGGGTTAATCCCATCACTGTCCCGTTCAGGTATATATTCTCACGCGCCGTCAGCTCCTGATTGAAACCCAAACCAAGACTGAGCCTGATAAATCCCTTGCTGATTTCGGCAACGCCTCCTTTATCGGGTTTATAGAAACCGGTCATCAGGTGAATGAGTGTACTTTTTCCGCTTCCGTTCTCACCCACAATTCCCAGGAATTCGCCTTTTTTAACCTCTAAGTTGATGTTTTTCAAGGCCTCTATCCTGCGGATGTTCTTTCCGTTTACAAGCCATCCCATCTGGGTAAAAAACGGTGCTACTTTCTTATCCCTGATGACAAAGGTTTTACTTACGTTCTGAAGTCTTATTACTGTTTCTGCACTGTCCATCTATAGCTTCTCCATTGCTTTGTGAAAGAATGTGTTAAAGACCCAGGCCCCCAGTGCAAACAACACCAGCGCATAAGCCCAGTCGAACCAGAACAGCGTCATATCAGGCATCTGGCCATACATCAGTGCGTCCCTGAGGTTGACAATGATACCGGCTATAGGGTTGATGAACATCAGGGCAGGAAAAGTTTCAAAAATTAACGCTTTTGCATAAAAAATAGGGTTGATCCAAAACATGCCCAGCAAAAACACATCCCATACCTGCGAAATATCCTTTAAAAAACTGTTCAAAATAACCAGAATCAAGCTAATGGCATAAACCAAGACAGCCAGATTGAGCAATATAGGTATGGACCACAACATGTTAAACGAAAAACCAATATCGAAAAACGGACTGAGCACCATAAAAACTCCAACATTGAATGCCAGATTGATCACAGTGCTGAGCACTGAGGATGTAAAACCGTCATAGGGATTCATCCGGATGTTTTCGTAGAGGTAGCGTTTGTTGCGCAGGATCATCAAACCCTTGCGCGTCGCTTCCTGAAAATAGGTCCAGACAATAAGCCCCGAAAAAATATACATCCCGTAATTGGGAATGTCAGGATTGAGGATATAGGAAAATACCCCCCAATAAATTACCATCCTGATGATGGGGTGAAGGAATGCCCATATCAATCCCAATGTTGTCTCATAATACCGAAGCTTGAAGTCGGTCTTTGCGAGTATCCAGATTCTTTCCCATTGGTTGTTTTCGGGCAGGAACTTAGTAAGATAATAGGTGATGCTTTGCTGCATGGATTTTTTTTCGTCAGACCGGCAAATTTAAGGAATTATTCCGCGTTGCAGTTGTTTAATCCATTGAATGAATTTAAGATTGTATCTTTACCAGACGTAAACAGTCTTTGGATTATTCGTTTAGGAATGATTAAATATCATCAACTATTTGATAAACAACCCCTCCCCGCTGTCGCCTCAATACTGGCCATCATCATCATTTTTGCCTATTGGAACAGTTTCGGCGTTGGATTTCAATTCGACGACCTGCTCAGCATCGTACACAACCGAAAGATACAACAGTGGGACACATTTCTTGATTTATCTTATTGGGCAAACCCCAATAACCGTCCTCTCGGATACTTTAGTTTCGCACTGAATTATGCCATCAACGGCCTCAATCCGATTGGATACCACCTTGTTAACATCCTGATTCACCTGCTGACATCTTTGATGGTATTCAAACTGACCGCGCTTTTACTTAAGGTAAACAAACCCGGGTACACAGCGGGCCGTGCCCACAGCATCGCCCTTGTGACCGCAGTTTTGTTCGCCCTACATCCGTTGCAGACCATGGCAGTTACTTATGTCGTACAGCGGCTCACACTTCTGGCTGCACTATTCTATTTGATAGGCGTGTATGCGTACCTGCGCGCGCGCTTGATGCAACAAGCACAACAAACAAAAAAAAGCATCCGCTATTTTTCAGCCACGGTTCTTGCTTTCATACTGGGCATGATGTCCAAGCAAATTGTGATCAGCTTGCCACTGATGCTGCTCATGACCGAATGGCTCATCATCCAAACCCCTGACCGCAAAACCCCCAACTGGTTAAAAATTACTGTGTTGTCACTTGTCGCCGGCCTGATAGTTTTATTGGTTACCGGACTCATGCCTTCCGAAACGGAAAAAATAAGCAGGACGGAGTACCTGATGACACAGGCTGTTGTGCTTATTGAGTACTTTAAACTGGTTCTCTGGCCCATGCAGCTCAATCTGGACCATTTTATTCCGGTTCAGGACACCTTCTTCAACACAGCAGTGATCAGCGGAACCCTGTTGTTCCTCTGGATGGCCGGGTCTGTCTTCTTCCTGAGAAAAAAAGGCTACCCCCTGGCATCCTTCGGTATGGCGTGGTTTCTGATAGCACTTAGCGTCGAGTCAACATTTATCCCAATCACCGATGTGATGTTCGAACACAGGCTTTACCTTCCTTTGGCGGGTTTCCTCGCGGCGATTATCATTCATGCCGAGATGGTCTGGACAGCCAAAAGATGGGCCATCCCACTCGCATTGAGCATCATCATGATCTTTTTTGGCTGGCGCACTATTGACCGCAACCACGACTGGCAGGATGAATATACCCTGTGGAACAAAAGCATGAAACAATATCCCGACAACCCGAGGGCGGTGAACAATGTTGGACTTGCGCTGAAGAAAAGAGGCAACATCAGCCAGGCACTTGAATACTACAACAAGGCGCTGACACTCGAACCAGGAATGGTCGAGGCAACATATAACAGGGGAATCATTTATTTTGAACTTGGCGATTACCGAACAGCCCTGCAAGCATTTAATGAAGTAATTGGCAAGGTACCCGGCAAAATGGACGCCATTGCGTTCAGGGCACTTACTTATGGCCATATTGGTTTGTATGATGAGTCACTTGCCGATTTCAACGCATATGTGGCTGTTGACCAATCCTCGGCGAAAATTTTCATGCAACGAGGCATCGTGCATGAAATGGCCGGAAACTACCCCGAAGCCATTGATGATTACTCCAGATCAATGAAACTTGATCGCTCAAATACCATATTACTAATCAACCGTTCCAGGGTTTATTTCCGTACAGGAAAGCTACGCGAAGCCTATGAAGACATCCTTCTTGCTGCCGAAGCAGGCCACCAAACCGACCCGAGGTACGTCGAGGACCTTGAAGCTGCACTAAACCTGACTGATTAAACCACTTTGACCCGGACAAGAATAATGAATCAACCAAAGGTACTCATCATCATCCCGGCTTATAACGAAGCCGAAACCATACCTGAACTGCTCGAACAGATCAGAAGCCTGAACCAGAATTGGGATGTGCTCGTGGTGAATGATGCTTCAAAAGACACCACCGAATTCCTGGCCCGGCAATCAGGACTCGCAGAGGTTGTTTCACTGCCCTTTAACCTGGGCATCGGAGGGGCCGTGCAAACAGGCTTCAAATATGCAGTAAGAAAAAATTATGATATTGCCCTGCAGTTTGACGGCGACGGACAACATCCGGCCGGGCAAATCCTCAGCCTGATCCAAATGGTTGTGACCGGAGAAGCAGATGTGGTCATTGGCTCGCGGTTCAACAGAAAAAACACAGGCATCAAAACACATTTTATGCGCCGCACCGGCATTAAAATCTTCGAATGGTTTAGTTTTCTGCTGATCCGGCAACGCATCACCGACCACACATCAGGCTTCAGGGCCTACAACCGCAAAGCGTTTACTTTCCTTGCCAGCAACTACCCTACCGACTACCCCGAACCTGAGGTGGTTATCCTGTTGGGTAAAAACAACTTTGTGATGAAAGAAACCTTTACTCAGATGCACGAACGAAAAGGAGGAGTTTCATCCATCCCCATTTCGCGGGGACCGTATTATATGATTAAGGTATTGCTGGCCATGTTTATGGCTGCCATACGCTCACGAATTATACACCCGGAGGAAGAGTTATGATGAAAACAATTAACCCCAACCAGATTCAATACTTTGCCATAGCCTTCAGCATACTGTTGTTTTTCGTCATCCTGATGCTGATACGGAAAAGGCGCATCAAAGAAGAGTATTCACTCATGTGGCTGCTGTTCAGCCTTGTGTTTATCCTGTTTTCGGTGTGGCGCCAGGGCCTCGATGTGCTGTCGTCCATGCTCGGAATTGCCTATCCCCCGGCGGCTTTGTTCCTCATCCTGATGATGGCAACCTTCCTGATTATGATTGAGTTCTCAATGATCATATCAAAACTGGCCGACAAAAACAAAAACCTGGCCCAGGAAATTGCTATGCTGCACTATGAAATTGAAAAACTGAACCAAAAATTACCTCAGGATACAGCCGGCATCTCCAAAGAAGAAGAAGTCGGGGAAGCCAAACCCTGATCCCACAACGAATTGACCTCTCAGATAAAATTATTTAAGTACATTGTGTTTATTATGAACGTATGTTCATTATCTTTGTGCAATTATGCCACGACCAATAAAAAACCGAATGATTGACGCGCCCCCTCCGGTTCGCGGATTCAAGCCTGTGGGGCAAAAAGGCTGGCAATCCGAGCCATTGTTGTTGAACTGGGAGGGCTACGAAAGCATCAGGCTGGTTTTGCATGAAGGCCTGAGCCAGGAAGAGGCCGCCGAACTGATGCAGGTGTCGCGGCCCACACTCACTCGGGTATTTAACAAGGCATTGAAAACCCTTGCCCGTGCCCTTACCGAAGGCAGGCCCTTCCTGATCGAAGGAGGTGTTTATGAAGTGTCGGGGCCACACGGCAGATGCGGCAACTGTAACCGCAGGATGAGAGATTTCACAAAACACCATTGCCATCATACAATCACGGAACAAGAACATACTGATATAAAACCTTAAAACCATGGCACATCTTGACCACAAAGGGCCGGAAGGACTTGGTCCCCGGACCGGCAGAAAACCCGGCTCGTGTAAAAAAGCCAAGGACGATTTGGCAGAAAATACCCAAATGGGTACCGGCATGGGCCTGAGACGACATGCAGGCGGCGGAACAGGCCACGGAAAACGCCTGCAATACAAAAACACCGACAAAAACTACTAAATATTAAAGTTTATGAAGAAAATTGCAGTCCCGGTAAAAGCAGATTTTACCATTGATGACCATTTTGGCCATTGTGCCTATTATGGCATTTACAGCATTGAAAACAACAAAGTGACAAACAAAGCATTGTTGCCGTCAACAGGAGGGTGCGGGTGTAAATCAGGAATCGCCGCAACTTTGGATGCAGAAGGCGTTACCCTGATGCTTGCAGGCGGCATCGGTGCAGGTGCCGTGGAAGTACTCAAGGCACACAGTATCGCCGTTATCCGTGGTTGCACAGGTCATGCGGATGACCTGATCAATCAGTACCTGCGCGGCACATTAACAGATGCAGGAGAAAACTGCTCCCACCACCATGAGCACCAGCACTAAGCCAACCCCACTTACAATAAGTCGCGATAAAATTCTGCATTAGCCGTAAGGCAGAGCCAATCACAGCAGCGCACATAAACTTTTTGTTGATGGTGATCAAAAATGGCAGACATTTGTTTAGCTAATATGAATCACAAATCAACCATACTCCTCACCGGAGCAACAGGTTATGTGGGAAAAAGACTGCTCCCTGTTCTGGTGCAGCATGGCCACAGGGTTATTTGCGCCGTCCGCGACCCTCAGCGTGTTCCAAAAGATGGTGTTTATGCCCATCCATTGGTTTCGGTCATCAGGCTCGATCTGCTTGAACCACCAGAAGGCAACAGTTTGCCAAAAAGCATTGATGCCGCCTATTATCTGGTTCATTCAATGGGTTCGGCCGGCAAAGATTTCGGGGAGCTTGAATCCCGGTCAGCACTCAATTTTGTGAGGCTCATTGAGAAAACCAATGCCAGACAGCTTATCTACCTTGGTGGAATCACCAACAGCGAAGAACTTTCCCCGCACCTGGCCTCCCGCCGTAAGGTCGAAGATATTCTCGCCTCAGGCTCTGTACCGCTGACAACCCTGCGGGCAGGAATTATCCTTGGTTCGGGCAGTGCATCCTTTGAAATCATCCGCGACTTAGTTGAAAAACTACCTTTTATGATCGCTCCACGCTGGCTCAATACCCGAAGCCAGCCGATCGCCATCAGAAACGTTCTCGAATATTTATCAGGCGTTCTGTTACACGAAAAAACATTCGGACAATCTTTTGATATCGGCGGACCTGAAGTACTCACCTATAAGCAGATGTTGTTGAAGTTTGCACAGGTCAGGGGGCTGAAAAGAATCATCATTACAGTGCCCGTGATGACCCCTAAATTGTCGTCTTACTGGCTGTATTTTGTTACTTCAACCTCCTTTCGGCTGGCGATGCACCTTGTGGAGAGCATGAAAACCGAAGTAGTTGCCCGCGACAACAAACTCCAAAAACTACTCGGCATCGAAGCCATTCCCTTTGATGAGGCAGTCAGGCTGGCATTTCAGCGCATTGCGCAGGACGATGTGGCATCAAGCTGGAAGGATGCCTTTGTTTCGAGTATGCCTTATGGCGATTTGCCGCTGAACATCAATGTTCCCGTGTATGGCTGTTTCACCGATAAACGCAAGAAAATAATCAGCGGAGATGTTGATCAGGTAGTGGAAAACATCTGGTCAATCGGCGGTGAACAGGGATGGTATTATGCCAATTGGCTCTGGAGAATTCGCGGATTTGCAGATAAACTGTCAGGAGGTGTGGGGTTGCGCCGCGGACGAACCAACGCGCACAGCATACACACAGGCGACACGCTTGATTTCTGGAGGGTGCTGCTGGCTGACAAGGCTAACAAAAGATTATTGCTTTATGCCGAAATGAAATTGCCCGGAGAAGCCTGGCTCGAATTTAAAATTGTGGAACAGAACAACAATACCTTTTTGAAACAAACTGCCACCTTCAGGCCAAAAGGTCTGGCCGGAAGACTCTACTGGTATCTTGTGATGCCTTTTCATTACTTTGTTTTCGATGGTATGGCAACAAATCTGGTAAAAAAGTAATGAAATAACCATTATTTTTTTCAGAAACCCATAAATTTAAGCAACTTCCGGTTCATGCGCAGCTTATTTATAACTAATATAAACAAGATTTTATTGTTTATTTTATGTTAAATAAAAAAAATGACATCTGATTATTAAGCTGTTAACAAAATTGTTGATTATTTTTAGGTAAAGATTAACTGAAGAGATGCTTTTTAGCTAACTTAGCGGCTGTTTTAGGTGTCTTTGTTGTTCAAACAGTGGCTACTAAACAGTGGTTCTTTCAAAGCTTATTTCATGTGGAAGGCAAACGATTCCGTATCTTAACAAAACATGGAATTATCAACCTTAATTTATAACTATTTACTAAAAACAAGCGTCCCATGAAAAGAAAGCTACGTTTTTCAGCGCTATTGCTGATTGTTCTCTTTGGAAGCCTTTCGGTGTTTGCACAAAACCCGAACTGGACTCCAGTTCCTAATTTACAAAACACCATGGTGGTGACTGCGAGGTTATTCCTCGACAATCCACCAACGGTTTATTCCATCAATGGCAATGATGTTATTGCTGCCTTCGTTGGCAATGAATGCCGTGGTGTTGCTTCTCCCACCCCTGGTGCAGGCGAAGGGCGAATTTACCTGAACATTGGAAGCAATGTTGCCTCTGGCGAAACTGTTACTTTTCAGGCTTATCTTGCTGCCACGAATGAAGTAGTTGACCTGAATGAGACAGTTGCTTTTGTTTCAAACTCAAATGTCGGTTCATATGCAAGTCCATTTCAGCTGACCATCACTCCTGATCCTTTGGAAATTGAAGCTTCTGCAACCGGAAACGGTACCATTGATCCTTCAGGTACAGTTTCAGTTGTTTATGGCGACAATCAGGTGTTTACATTTGCACCTGCTGTTGGACATAGCTTAACTGCACTGGTTGTGGATGGCAACCCCATTGACCTTGATACTGATTTAAATTATGATGACTTCGCGAACACATACACATTTACTAATGTTACTGTAGACCACACCATCGCCGCAACCTTCACCATCAACAGCTACACCCTTACATACACTGCCGGGGCTAATGGAACTATATCGGGCACATCTCCACAGACTGTTACGCATGGCAGCAACGGAACAATTGTCACAGCAGTTCCGAATACCGGCTATCATTTCACACAATGGACAGGTGGAAGCACTGAAAACCCACGCGGTGATTCAGCCGTGACCGCAAATATTACCGTAACCGCCAGTTTTGCGCTCAACACCTATGACCTTGTGTTTATCGCCGGTTCTAACGGGTTTATTACATATGACCTAATCAGCGATCCAGTGGATCCGGGTGACCAGGAAGAAACCATTGAACAACTGGCAATAAATCATGGATCCAATGCTACAGCTGTTAGGGCTGTTCCGGACGATGAACTTCTATATCAGTTTGGATACTGGAGTGACGGTGTTACCACAAATCCAAGAGTTGTTGTTGCAACTTCCGACTCCACACTAACTGCATATTTTATCCCTGTTGGGTTTACTCCTGTTCCCAACCTGGGCCACTCGATGACCATTCTTGGAGTAATGATTTTTGATGACGGAATTTCCTCCAATCCAAACGATCTTGTAGGAGCTTTTTATGACCTCAATCAGGATCCTCTAAATCCAGATTGGGAATGTCGCGGTGTTGCTTCACCAATGCCAAACAATTCAAATCTGGTGTTCCTTACAGTTGGTTCTAACAGCCCAAATGGTGACATAATCACCTTAAGAATGTGGAACAGTGAAACCGGAGACATCTGTCTTGTTGCCCCGACACTTAACTTCCAGTCGAACACTCAGCTCGGAACAATTGCTAATCCTTATCAAATTCAATGTGAAGCCGAATTGGATGTTCCGTTTGGTGGTGGTGGTTTCACCTGGTTCAGTGTTAACCTGAATATTGGAAGTGCCGCAGTCAACAGCATATTTGATGATCCTTACATTGTAACTGCTGACCTTGTTGCCAACGACAGAATCATCGGACAAAACAATTTTGCTCTGTGGACCGGCACAACATGGGTAGGAAGTCTTGCCAACATTGACTACAAGAAATCCTACAGGATGAGACTGACAACCGCCAACACTCTGGAATTGACAGGAGCTCCTGTTGCGATTGAACCTATAAATCTGGGAGCAGGTTTTACCTGGCTTGGTTTCCTGCCACAAGAGTGCATCACGGTTAATACTGCTTTGTCATTAAACAATGCACCTGCTACAAACGACCGTATTATTGGTCAGACCTCATTCGCAGTATTCAATGGAACCTCATGGATTGGCAGCATGTCACAAATGTGCCCGGGCCGTGGATATGTTATTAGCCTTGCCAGTGCAAACGTGCTCAACTATCCTGTGAGCAACCAGCAACTTTCGGCCCAGGACAATCAGGGTACGAAGGAGCACAATCCTGCCGGAATCAGCATTCTTCAAAACCCGCTCTACACCATGAACGTTCTGGCAAAACTCCAGCTGAATGAAAATGAAATTTCGATGAATCCCAATGATGTGGTTTATGCATTTATCAATGGTGAATGCCGTGGTATGGCTGCACCCATTGCCGAACATGACGGACTCATTTTCCTCAGTGTAGGCTCAAACGAAGATGCCGCTGAAGTTGTCACCTTCAAAGTTTGGATTGATGCCATGCAGCAACTGTATCCTATTGATGCTACACTCAACTTCCAGGACCTCGCTCTTATTGGTGATATCGAAAGCCCCGTCAGACTTGTTATGGGTGCAACTGGCATTGACAATCAAGTTATTGTGGTTGGACAACCTTATCCGAATCCGTTCAACAACGAAACCATGATCCCCTTCACCCTCAACAGGGCAGGACAGGTACAACTTGATGTGTACAACAACATTGGCCAACTGGTGAAAAGCATCAACGAAAGCAAAAACAGCGCCGGAAGCCACAACATCACCCTGAACCGCGAAAACCTCCAGTCAGGCATGTACTTCTACGTGATCAGGGTTGACAACAACCAACAAACAGGAACCTTGATCGTTAAATAATTTTAACACGCCTTATAAAACAGACCGGCGGGCCATGTGGCTCGCCGGTTTTTTTTCCTATAATTAAGTGAAAGGCTTGAAACAGCTGATTTTTAGAGGCTCTTTTCTGGGTGCTGGGTGCTGGGTGCTGGTTTTTTGTCACTGGGTTAGAGCTAAAACGCTAAATATCAGCCAGACATTAGTAACTCATAAAACAAAAGTTAAAGGTTGGTGGTTTGGGAGTAACTGGCCTGTGGTTTCGGCTCCGACTCTCCGGTGGTTTCGACTCCGCTCAACCACCGGATTAACTGATTACTAGAACGAATCGCATTAAGTGATTCACCAAAATGGTGGTTGAGCGGAGTCGACGGTGGTTGAGCGGAGTCGAAACCACCGCTACCAAAAGCCACTTCATAAATCAGCAATCAAAAATCGGCAATCAAAAATCGGCAGTCGAAAATAATAAGTCTCTGTATTCCATATATTTAAGATCAATGATTGACGATCTAAGATTTAAGATCTGGCTGGATTTGGGAGACCTTAAAAACCACCAATACACTCCCTTTTTAGTTGAAAAAACGTGTATATCTTTTTATAGTTCTTGTAAGCACAAATAATCAATAATATATATATTTAACGCCCTGTAACTTTACCTTACCTATCACTATAAAGGCAAAGTCAACCTACAGATACTAAGCTATGAAGCTGAAGCTATTATATTGTTTTGTTGCGTTGTTTCTGTTCGCCGGAACAGCAAGCAGGACATTTGCTGCCCCACCAAACTGGGTTCCTGTGCCAAATCTTCAGTATAATATGCAGGTGGTAGCAAAGTTACAAATGCCTGACGGAACGTTCTCGAACAATCCACTTGATCTTGTTGGCGCATTTGTCGGAAGCCAATGCCGTGGTCTTGGCACCCGCGACCCAAACCTGCAGGAATTCTTTTTTATCACCGTAGGTTCAAATGTTCCTTCAGGCGAAATGGTGACCTTTCAGGCCTATCTGGGCAACTTCGATCTTGTTGTTAATGTAATTCAGGTGATGCCGTTTGTCAGCGGCAGCCAGGTAGGAACCCTGTCCAATCCGGTAATCTTTACTTTTTCTGTTGCAAATAATGTAATTACGGCAACCTCCGGGCCAAACGGCACAATCAATCCATCAGGGGAAGTTTCGGTGCCCTGGGGAGGAAACCAGTTATTTACCTTCAGCCCCATAACAGGCTATCAGGTTTCAAGTGTTCTCGTTAACGGAGTAAGTGTCGGCACGCCAACACAATACCAGTTTAATGGGGTTACCCAAAACCAGACCATCCACGTTACCTTCGCCCCTGCCATTTACTTTCATGCTTATATAGTCTGGTCAAACGGATCTATTGCCGGCGACACCTACCAGCTTATCCCGCACGGCGGAAATGGCACACCTGTAACCGTGATCCCTGATCAGGGATATTTTTTCACACAATGGGACGACGGCATCACAGCTAATCCGCGCACAGACCTCAATGTTACCCAAAACAAAATTATATCAACAACCCTCAGTGCCAACACCTATACTTTAACTTATACTGCCGGTCCAAACGGAACCTTGTCAGGACAAACCACACAGACCGTTGTGCATGGTGGTAACGGCACACCGGTAACTGCCATTCCCAACACAGGCTTCCAGTTTATCCGCTGGAGCGACGGGATCTACAGCAACCCAAGAACTGATATTAATGTAAACAGCAACATCAATGTAACCGCCATTTTTGGCCTGAACACCTACACCATCACGGCAACAGCAGGCCCCAACGGAAGCATTTCGCCATCAGGCACACCGCAGGTTGAAGAAGGAGGCGACATCCTGTTCACAATAACGCCCAATACAGGCTATGAAGTAGCCAATGTGGTCGTGAACAACCAGAGTCTGGGGCCAATGACCTCATACCTCTTCACCAACGTCACCAGCAACCAAAGCATCCATGCCACCTTCCAGATCAGAACATATACCCTTTCCTATTCCTCGGACGGAAACGGATCACTAAGCGGCAATACCTTACAAACAGTGACGCACGGTGGAAACGGAACACCAGTGCTTGCCACACCTTACATAAGTTATCATTTCGTTCAGTGGAGCGACGGTAAAGCAGACAACCCCCGTACTGACCTCAATGTATCAGGAAACATACAGGTTGTGGCACAGTTTGCGCTGAACACCTACACAATACTGGCAACAGCAAATGCAAACGGAACCATAAACCCTTCGGGACTGGTTGTGGTCAATGAAGGCGCAAGTCCCACTTTTCTGATTCAGCCCAACACAGGCAGTTCGATTGAAGACGTAAAGGTTGATGGCATCAGTATAGGTCCGGTAAGCATTTATCAGTTTGTGAATGTCGTTGAAAACCACACCATTGAAGCTGATTTTGAACTCAACTTCTATATACTCAGGTATCTGTCGGATGGAAACGGATTTCTTACCGGCGACACCCTGCAGGAAGTAAGCCACGGTGGACACGGAACCCCTGTGTACGCCTTCCCCAACCCCGGCTATATTTTTGCCGGCTGGAGCGACGGCAACTATCAGAACCCCAGGATTGACATGAATGTTACCGCCAGCCGCACCGTAACTGCTTTGTTCACAGACTCCGGACCACCGGTTTGGGTGCCCACCGGCAACCTGGAATACAATATGCAGGTGGTTGCAAGGCTGATGAGGCCCGACAGCAGTTTTTGCACCAACCCGGCTGATATTGTGGCCGCATTCTCAGGCCTGGAGTGCAGGGGAATCGCACACCCTTTCCCGGAGTATGAAGGACTGTTGTTCCTTAGTATTGCCTCAAACATCCACTCAGGTGAAATCATCACCTTTAAGGCCTATATCGAAGACATCAACTTAGTGGTTGACCTCAACGAAATCATCGAGTTTGTGAGTATGTCAGAAATAGGTACTCCCGACAATCCGTTTATTTTCAGTTACGAAGATATTTTATACCAGATTTCTGCATCTGCCGGGCCTGACGGCCGCATCGTCCCCGAAGGCGACACACTGATTTCGCATGGATCATCAATGCTATATACCTTTATACCCGACGAAGGCTTTATGGTTAAGGAGGTTTATGTGAACGACATTCCTCAGGGAGCCTCGGAAACCTACGAGTTTACCATGCTGAGCAGCGAAAAGACCATCCATGTTGAATTTGACATTGACACACGTACTGAAGTGCTGCAGCCTGAGAACAGGTTGAGTATCTATCCCAATCCGGCGACGACTCTGATCAGGATAAACACAGGAGCAGAAGCATGGGACAACATACCTGTCCGAATTGACATCACTGATATGCACGGACGTAATGTGATCAGCATGATGACATTTGAGCATCAGGCCGAAATAAATGTAGCAGCGCTCAGGCCGGGGATATATTCTGTCAGGACATCAAAAAACGGTTTGGTTTTGGGTTCGGCAAAATTCAGCAAAACACATGAAAACTAATCGTAAAAGTCATATAAACACCTGTTTGGCACACTGCACCAAAACCCTGGCAACAGCAGGTGTTGTTGCTGTCATGCTGATGTTGTTCACCCTGCCGCAACTGAAGGCGCAAATGGCCCATCCTGCCGATGAGTTCACGCTGATACTCGAGGCTGATCCCGTTGAAGGCGGCACAGCAACAGGGGGCGGAACGTATGCGGCAGGAACCCAGCTGACACTGATTGCCGAAACAGCAGAAGGATTTGTGTTTGATCAGTGGTCGGATGAACTTGGTAACTTATTGAGCAAGGACACTCATTTTCTATATACCATGCCAGCCGAAGACGTAACTCTTACAGCTGTTTTTCAATGCAGTCCCGACTGGCAGGAGGCAACCGGATTTCAATTCAACATGCAGGTGATTGCACACATAGTCCATGAAGAAGGTGTTTCGCAGAACCCCTATGATGTGCTGGGCGCTTTTGTGGGAAACGAATGCCGCGGTTATGCTTCCCCGAAACCTGAATACGACGGATTGGTTTTTCTTACTATTGGTTCGAACACCCAAACAGGCGAAAAAGTAGAGCTGCGCATCTGGAACAATGAAATCTGCGAAGCCTGTGATGCATTCCAGAATTTCACCTTCGTCAATCAGTCCATCATCGGCAGCCTCGACAATCCTTACGAAGTTGAGTGTTTCGAGGAGGCAGTACTGACCTTGAATTTTCAGCAGGGATATACCTGGTTCAGCCTGAACATCATCCAGAACAATATGGAGGTAAATGAAGTGTTTGCCGCGCTCGATCCGTGCAGCAACGACCGCCTGATTGGTCAGGAAACCTTTGCTGTGTACCACCAAAATTCATGGATAGGCACACTGCAACAGTTTGACAACGAGCAGATGTACCGCATCAGGCTGTGTTCGTCGCAAAGTCTTCCGCTGATTGGTGCCCGTGCTCCCATACTGCCTTATGAACTGTCAGCAGGATACACATGGATCGGATACCTCCCGCAACAATGCCTGCCGGTGAACCAGGCCCTTGCAGGCCTTGACCCTGCACCTGAATTCAACGACCGCATCATCGGACACAATGATTTTGCCGTGTACACCGGAACCAACTGGGTTGGAAGCCTCCAGCAAATGTGCCCGGGAAAAGGATATATCATCAAACTGGCGAACAACAGCATACTGAGTTATCCTGATGACCGGCAAATGAATGCATCAGTGAATGCCACAGCCAATAAACCGGCAAACAATAAAGCTGCAACCTACATTCCACCCCGGAACCTGCAACACACCATGATGGTTGTGGCCAGAGTTATGGATGAAAAAGGGCAAACTTTGTTACATCCGGATGACATCTTGTATGCCTTTATTGATGGCCAATGCAGGGGTATGGCTTCCCCTGATCCTGAACTGGATGGATTGGTTTTTATGAATATTGGCGAAGACTCCGACAACCGCAAAGAAGTTAGTTTTAAGCTTTGGTCGGCTGAGCAGAACGAATTGACCGGCCTGAAGCAACGGATTATTTTTGAACCGCTGTCTGAGGCTGGGTCTCTGCATAACCCTTTATTACTGACAAAAGGTCTGCAGGATGTGGGTCTTGCTGAAAATCGGATCGAAGCCCCCGCTCCAAATCCGTTTGTTGCACAAACTACATTGCATTACCGGCTTTCGGATGCAGGCAGGATCCACCTCAGGCTGTTCAACAGTATGGGTCAGCTTGTGAGGCAAATGGAAGAGGTTAAAGGAACAGGAGGAAATTACTCCCTTCTGATTGACAGAGAAACGCTCAGGCCCGGTGTGTATTGGCTGGTAACCGGATTGCATACCGCTTCGTCCAGTGCACAGCGAACCTTTTCATTGATTGTTGAATAATTTTATACAGCTATTAATCACACTTTAATCATTTTATGAAGTCATTACTATATTCCTTCCTGAGCTTATTGATTATACTGATCACCCTGACGAATCAGTCGCATGCCACGCCTCCCGACTGGGATCCTCCGACAAATCTTCAGTTCAACATGCAGGTGGTGGCCCGTCTGAGTGCCATTGACGGGGGTTTTTCGATGAACGAAAACGACCTTGTGGCTGCCTTTGTGGGTGATGAATGCCGCGGACTTGCCTCCCCCATTGCCGATGTTGACGGTTTTGTGTTCCTTACAGTTGGATCTAACCTTACTTCGGGCGAAACCATCACGTTTAAAGCCTGGTATTCAGTTACCGGACAGGTAGCCGACCTGAATGAGAGCTTTGACTTTGCTGACCAGGGCGAGGTGGGAAATTTCGACGAACCATTTATCTTCACCATTCAAACCCTGTATCCGCCGGCTATATATACTATTGTGGCCACCTCAACAGGCAACGGCACCCTCATGCCATCGGGCACCATCGAGGTGGTGCATGGCAGCAACCAGCTTTACCTCATCACCCCCGACCCGCTGAACCATGTGTTTGATGTGAAGATCAACGGGGAGTCAATCGGAGGGTTTATTTACAGCTACGAATTTGCGAACCTGCAGCAAAACAGCACCATACATGTGGACTTTGCCACGGGCACCGGACTTGGCGACCTTGCAGCCCCCTTGTATGCTTCAGTGGCGCCAAACCCTGTGCGCGATAAGTTATGCCTTCAGTTTGCTCCCGGCACCGAAAACGCCCTGAGCTACACCATCACTGACCTGAACGGGCGCAGGGTGCAGGAAGATAAAATGCAAGCCGGACAAACCTGTCTTGACGTGCACCGGCTCACACCCGCAACCTATGTGCTGAAGCTCATACACAGCAACCGGGAACCTGTATCGCTGAAGTTTGTTGTGGCAGATTAAGCGTAACGTCCACAAAATCTATGTAAATTTTCCTGTTTTTTGTTGCTTTGTTAACGATTTATTAACAAAGAAACCCGTACTTTGCAGCACAATTTAGACACACGGAGTTCATGACCCTTCGTAGCCGGACTACAGCATCTGTGCTCCGGAAGTCTAAGGTGGTTTCCCATAATTTTACAGCTTAAGATATATTTTAAACATAATAATACCATACAGATCATGAAACAAAATTTATTCTTAACCGGGCTTCTGGCCTTGATGATGATGCTCTCCGGGAAAGGGTGGGGGCAGACCACCAATATTGTAAGTTGGAATTTCACTACCAGCATTACTGATGCCAACTATGCAACAAACACTACTAACCAGAATGCAGCGCGATCAACCGATCTAACAAATGTTAGTCTGACTTCGATTTCAATCGTTGGTGGTGCTAGTGGTGTTAATGCGAACACTTTTCATAGAACAACGGGCTGGCCAACAAGTTCTGACAATGGAAAGTACCTTCAATTTTCGATTACGCTTACAAATGGCGAGACATTTGCAAACCAGCAGATAAACGTCTCTTTCGGCGCTCAAGTAAGCAGCACTGCAACAGCTGCAAGAGACTATACAGTCACTTACGGTTATGGCTCATCTCCGACATTTTCAAATGCTACAAACGGAACAGTAACTAATACTGGTACAACGACTACTACCACAACGAATATTGTAATTCCTGCCCCCGGAAATACAACAACAACTATCCTAACAGTTCGAGTACTAATCTACGGAACAACCTCAAGCACAGGTAATTTCAGAATCACTACTTTAGGTCTTACAGGTTATACACCTTTAGCTTCAACGCCCACCATCGCCCTCAATAACAATACTCAAATAACAGCCGGAAATGTAAATCAAGGTGCAACGGATCATTTACTATCACGCTTTAGTATTAATGTAGCCACCGCCAATGCTACCCTAAATCAAATATCTTTTGCTGCCGGTGGCACTTTTGAAGCAGGTGATATTACGAACTTTAAATTATACACAAGCACAACAAATACTTTTCCGGGCGGCACTCCTTTAGCTTCAGTAGCTGCAGGCGCAATTGCCAATAACGGAACAGTTACTTTCAGTTCCTTGTCTCAAGCATGTGCTATAGGCGACCGCTATTTCTGGATTGCTGCCGATGTTTCGGCTACGGCTGGTGAAACAAGAACTGTGAGTGTACCTTCGTTGAGTGCTAGTAATTTTACGTTCGCATTAGGCACGCCCACTGGCACTATTGATGCCGGTGGTGCTCAAACATTTGTTGCTGTTACGCCCGGCATAGAATTAAGTTCACCCTCTCCCAGTACAGGCGACATTACTCAGGGCATTAGCAATCAGGTGGTATATCGCTTCGATCTTGCAGTAACCGTTGCCAATGGCGTGCTCAATGGAGTTACTATTACAACAGCTGGAACATACATTGCTTCCGACCTTACTAACCTCAAATGCTGGTACTCGGCCGACAATAGTTTTAATTCGGGCACCGATGAGTTGCTGTCAACAAAAACAACTTCGCTGGGTACTGGAGCTCAGGTTTTCCCTTCGTTTTCTTCTAAAACGATCAATGAAGGAACTACAGGCTATATGTTTATAACTGTTGATCTTCCAGTTTCAGCTACCGAAGGCAATACAATTTCTGTAAATGCCATAACTACCAGCGATATATCATTTGTGTCTGGTAATAAATCTGGCACTGCCAATGCAAGTGGGACAAAAACCATCATCGCCTGCACACCCACCAACGTAACTGGTTTAGGTCTAACACCAGGCAATACCCAAATTGCTGTAAGCTGGACAAATCCGGCTTGCTATGATGAAGTAATGATTGTTGCCAAGCCAACTTCAAGTATTGGGGCCTCTCCGAGCGGAGATGGCAGCGCCTACACTGCCAATCTGGCATTTGGAATCGGAGGTGCAACAGCATTTGATGGCACTGGTTATGTGGTGTATAAAGGCAGCACTAGTCCGCAGACAATTACCGGACTTGCCAATGGAACTACCTATTTTGTAAGAGTATTTACAAGAAAAGGTACAACGTGGACAAGTGGTGAGGAGAGTAGCACAATTCCAATCTTTGCCTCCTCAAGTAGTGACTATTTCAGAAGCAAGGCAACCGGCGACTGGAATGCTACTGGATCATGGGAGTCTTCGTCAAATGGAAGTGATTGGTTCAATGCGACATTGACGCCAACATCTTCCGCAAATACAATTACTATCCGCAACAATCACACTGTAACCATCAATGCCAATGTTACTGTTGATCAAGTTGTAATTGAAAGTGGTGGTGTAATTTCTTACACAGCCGGAACATTAACAGTTGCGAATGGAACAGGGCATGATATTCAAATAAATGATGGCGGTGTTTTTGCTCTATCTTTTGGTTCAACTCCACCAAGCTTCAATACTGATGCAAGTTGCCTGATTTCGACTGGCGGAATGCTTAGAGTGGCAGCATCAGGACTAACAGCTAATGGAGCGGGTGTGAACCTTGCCAACTTCGTTTATCAGTCTGCGTCAATTCTCGAATATACATTAACTACATCGTTTTCTGCAAGTGGAGTAACCTATTTCCCAAATGCAGATGCGAACACAATACCTATTTTTAGAATCACCGCAATAACTAGTAATACACCAGGTGGGGCCGCTAATTTAATTATAAATGGCATTATTGAGGCCAATAGCAGTTTTTCCTGGACCGGAGCAGGCACAAAGACTTTCAGAAATGGAATTCGAGGCACGGGCACAATGACTCAAAGCACTACTGGACAGTGGATTATATCTGGTTCGACAGCAGAACTTAACGGATCAGGGGCATTATCATTAGGTACTAATGGGCTTGTTATAAACAGTGGATCAACTGTAACTGCAAGCTCAATCAAGTCAATTTCAGGTGGGACGGTTACAAATAATGGAACGTTGAATGTTACATCTGATGGAGCACTTAATATGTCAGCTTTGACAAACTCAGCGACAGGAGTTGTAAATATTACAGGATCCGCCACCATCACCGGCACCCTCACCAACAGCGCCGGTGCAAGTGGTTTGGTGATCGAAAGTGACGCCACCGGTACGGGTTCATTGATCAACAGCACAGCTGGTGTGGCTGCTACGGTTCAGAGGTATATTCCCGGAGCAACATGGACCAATTGGAAAGATGGTTGGCATGCTTTATCATCTCCAGTATCTGCCCAGGATATTTCGCCAAATTTTGTGATTGATCCAGCCGCTGATTATGATTTCTATACCTGGTATGAGCCTAATAACATTTGGGTTAATTTTAAAAATACTTCTAACGCGCCTACTTGGAATACAGCCAATACGATCGATAATAGCCTGACAAACGATGCTGCTGAATTTCTTGTTGGTAAAGGCTATTTAGTTGCTTATAAAACTACCGATACAAAGGCTTTCACCGGAACATTGAATTCAGATGATGTTGTTATTTCGAATCTCGACATCACAGATGCTTTAGCAACCAAAAGTTTTCATTTGCTCGGAAATCCTTTTGCCAGCGCATTACAATGGAATGCTGATTGGACAAAAACAAATATTGCTGCAACCAGCCAAATTTGGAATGAATCGTTACAAGACTATTCACCCCTTGCATACGGGGACTACATTCCTGCGATGAATGGGTTTGTGGTTGAAGTTACTGATGACGATGCATCGATAACGATTCCGAAATCAGAAAGGGAACATAATAGTACAGCCTGGTACAAGAGCCTGGACAATCAATCCCTTAAACTTACTGTAATGGATCAGGATAATGAATCAGGAAAGGAAACAATAATCCGGTTTAATCCTGAAAGCACAACAGGTTTTGATCTGGATTATGACGGATCATACTTACAAGGTTATGGCCCTGTTTTTTATAGTGTATCAGAAGATAATCAATTGTCAGTAAACACACTACCGAATGCTTCAAACGATCTGAATATTCCAATCGTATTCTCAAAAAATGAAGCATCATTATTCAGTTTGCAAGCTTCAGGCGTAGAAAGCATGCCATATATTGTTTACCTGACAGACAAAAAAATGAATTACACCCAGAACTTGCAAATTAACCCTGTTTACTCCTTCACCTCCACCCAAGGCGACGACCCCAACCGCTTCCTGCTCCACTTTGGTGCTGTGGGTGTGGACGAAGCCATCCCTGCCACTGCCATTGCTGCCTACGTGAGCAACAACATTCTGTATGTGATGAATGCACAGGGCAAGGTTCAGGTGGATGTACTTGACCTCTCGGGCCGCATGGTGTACAGCCAGAGCATGCAGGCCGAAGGCCTCAGCAGCACTCCCATCAACCTGTCAGCAGGAGTGTATGTGGTGCGCCTCAACGACGGACAGACAACAAGGGCCAACAAAGTGATTGTACAATAATTTAACGAACAGGAGACTCATACCATGAAAACACAAATCGTAAAAATCATACTTACCATCACTTTTGTAGTTGGTTCATCCGTTCTGCTTGCCCAAGCCCCTCCGCCACCCCCCGGTGACGGCCATGGTGGCAACGATAACCAGCCCGGTGGCGGCGCCCCCATCGGCAGCGGCATCGGCATACTGCTGGCACTTGGCGCAGCCTATGGCGGCAAAAAAGTGTACCGAGCGTTCAAAAACGCCGAAAAACTGGAAGAATAAAGTTTTTTGCTCTTAATAAAGAACCCCGTATCTGAGAAGGTGCGGGGTTTTTTTCAACGGTGGTTTCGACTACCACTCCCCGGTGGTTTCGGCTCAATATTACCGGTGGTTTCGACTCCGCTCAACCACCGGATTAGCTGATTCATAGAACGAATCTGTATTAAATGATTCACTTTAATGGTTGTTGAGCGGAGTCGATGGTGGTTGAGCGGAGTCGATGGTGGTTGAGCGGAGTCGAAACCACCGTTTACCTGCCGAAACCACCGCTTCCAAAAGCCACTTCAAAAATCGTCAATCAAAAATCGGTAATTTTAAGCTGAGCCTGCGATGCGTTGAGCTTGTCGAAATGTCGAAGCTCGAAAATCAAATATCTCTTAATTCCATATATTTAAGATCGATGAGTGACGAACTATGATTTAAGATCTGGCTGAGTATAAAAAAGACCGAAACTCGATACGCGCAACACGCAATTAATTTTCTCCCTAAAGCTTTGATTTTCTAATTGTTCTTTTTCCTTGATGAAAAAGAACGAAAAAATCAAGCCCAAACAATGCTATCCACCCGCGCTCAAAAAATCATGAAAACACCAGCAAAGTAGTGCCTCGCCAAATGCTAACGCACTTGCCAACCTAATGATCTGCCGAGGCAAATCTGCCTTCGGCGACCTTTGCTGTGTTTTCTATGATTTCTTTCGCCCAAGCCTTCCCACGCCCGCTGTTTGGGCTTGCCTGCGCGCAAAACGTGGTGTCAGTTCATCTTCACCATCCTGGCCATGGTAGTTGGTGGGATAGTGTAAATTGCTTAATCAGCTAAATCATTAAGTTTAAACAATTCGTTAAGCTGATTTTTAGCGACTCCCTTTAGGGCAGGGGTAAAACGCTAAAAATCAGCCAGAAATTAGTGACTCAAAAGACAAAAATCAAGGTTTGGAGGTTTGGGAGTAATTGGCTTGTGGTTTCGACTACCACTCCCCGGTGGTTTCGGCTCCGCTCAACCACCGGATTAACTGATTGTTAGAACGAATCGCATTAAGTGATTCACCAAAACGGTGGTTGAGCGGAGCCGACAGTGGTTGAGCGGAGTTCCCCGGTGGTTGAGCGGAGCCGATGGTGGTTGAGCGGAGTCGACGGTGGTTGAGCGGAGTCGATGGTGGTTGAGCGGAGTCGAAACCACCGCTTCCAAAAGCCACTTCTAAAATCGGCAATCGAAAATCAATTATCTCTGAATTTCATGTATTTAAGATCGATGAGTGACGATTTAAGATCTTAGATCTGGCTGAGTGTTGATTGAAGAAGACTTCCCCGGTGGTTGAGCGGAGCCGATGGTGGTTGAGCGGAGTCGAAACCACCGTTTACCTGCCGAAACCACCATCAAAACCAGTCAACACTATTCAGGCATTAACAACACGGAACTCTGAACCCTGAACCCGCAACAAGGAACAAGGAACAAGGAACAAGAAACCAGAAACAAGAAACCAGTAACAAGAAACCAGAAACCAGTAACAAGAAACCAGAAACCAGTACCCATCTCAACCGTTTGCACTGCAATTTGATACGATTTTTGATGCCGTATGTTGCATTTGCCTTTAGTCTGTACCTATATTTGTAGGAGCAACATAAAACCATAACAAATAAACACTGAGGCATCCAATGTCTTTTTGAATAACTAACCGATAAAATTACCACTATGAGAAAAATGTGTACAAATTTCATCAGAACTTGTCTCCCGACAATTCTGCTTGGCTTTTTGCTGACTTCAGCCTTGTTCCCCTTAACCACAACAGCACAGATATGGGAACCCGAAGGCCTTAATATGCCCGGCCAATGGAATAACTGGACCAACCCCCCCGTGAATAATCTGGCACTTGCCAGTTTCACTCAGGTCCCGGGTGGCCGAGTAACCAAAATCAATACCGGCATTGTGCGGTGGCAAACCATCTTCAGCGTAGCTGCCACCGGTGCCGATGTCGTCGGAGGCACACACAACTGGCTCTTCACCAGCGGTCCAACATCAAACTCCTTTGGAAACAAATGGGCCAATGTGACTGTCGCCATGAACACCCTGCAGACCTACGTGAAAGAAAGTCCGACCGACAATTCCATCACCGTTGTGAATGGAAAATGGTACACCATGAACTGGAAAGACAACGGTTATGCAAATACTGAAGCTATCTTCATGGAAACTTCAGCCGAACCTGTGCAACTGCTCACCGTCAGCGAACCCGTTGATGTGATCGAGAATCAGGCTGTTGTGGTTACAGTAACCACCAACCTGAGCAAATCAGCCGAAGAAATTATGTACATCCGCTATACCACCAACGCATGGAGCACTTCTTCCCTGCTCACCGTCAGCATGACAGGAATCAGCGGAACCGCCACCATTCCCGGACAAGCCGAAGGAACAACAGTAGCTTATTATGCCTTTAGCTCCACTGTAACCGGAATTACCGCCAACCACGACCTGTACAGCATCCGCATCAACAACGACAATGGAGCCAATTACAGCTATGTCGTCGGCGGAACTCCCATCCCCATCATCACCTGGGCCAACCTGCAATGGCCACCAAGCGGCTCCATCCAGCCCGGTGAAGCATTTGATGTATATGCTCAGGTGTTTGCCCCCGGCATCACTGAAGCTGAAGGACAAGGCGCAGGAATAACTGCATGGATTGGCTACAGCACCTCAAACACCAATCCATCAACATGGACCAACTGGGTTGCAGCCACCTACAACACCGATGCAGGAAACAACGACGAATACAAAGCCGACATCGGTTCGGTAATCACAAATGAAGGTACTTATTATTATGCAAGCCGCTTCAAACTCAACGATGGTGCGTTTGTCTATGGAGGCTACGCAGCAGGAGGCGGTGGTTTCTGGGATGGAACTACCAATGTTTCTGGTGTTTTAACCGTGTCCACTGTACCCCCGCCAACCGAAATTGACTGGGCCAACCTGCAATGGCCGGGCAGCGGTGAAATTGAACCCGGTGCTGACTTCGAGGTTTATGCTCAACTGTTCATTGACGGCATTACCAACCCTGGCGGACAGGCCGCCGGTGTAATCGCATGGATCGGCTACAACAACCAAAACACCAACCCATCGGGCTGGAACAACTGGATTGTTGCCGATTACAATGCTGATGCAGGAAACAATGATGAATACATGGCCAATATTGGCACCAACATCCTGGCAGAAGGAACCTATTATTATGCCAGCCGATTCCAGTTCAACGGAGGTGATTATTACTACGGAGGCTTCAACGGTGGTTTCTGGGACGGCGAAACAAATGTTTCGGGCGTGCTGACAGTGGTAACGGAAACCAACCCCTCCACCATCAGCTGGGCAAACCTGCAATGGCCTGCAACAGGAAATATTGAACTTGACCAGGAATATCTGGTTTATGCTCAGGTCTATGCCCCCGGAATCACCGAATCCGAAGGACAGGGCGCTGATATTCAGGCATGGATTGGCTACAGCACAACCAACAACAACCCATCGGGCTGGACCAACTGGGTTCCGGCTGACTTTCTGGCCGACGCAGGCAACAACGATGAATATGTGGCCGACATTGGTACACTGATCACCGCAGAAGGCACATACTACTATGCAAGCCGCTTCCAATATGGTGCTGAGGACTTTGTTTACGGAGGTTACTCTGAATCCGGCGGAGGTTTGTGGGATGGCGTAAACTTTGTTTCAGGTGTACTTACAGTAGGCCCTCCTCCTGTCACATATCCTGTGCTGTTTACCATCATTGACGCCACCGAACTGCACGACAACATCAAGTTCAAGGGGCAAATGACAAACTGTAACACAGTGCCCATGAACCCCGACAACCATGTGTGGACTCTCACGCTCGATGTGCTGCCCGGAACCTACGAATGGGGAGCCATTGAAGATGACGGAACTGAATTCGGCATCTGGCTCATCGAAGGTCCAAACCTCTTGGTTACTATTGACGCAGAAGGAAATGTAAGTGGCACAACCACTTATACCACCTTGATAACAAGTGTCGGAAACAAGCAACAAGCCACTGAATTGGTGTATCCCAATCCGGCAAACGACAGGGTACAACTGAGCAGCACTACTCCGGCCTCATACAGAATCAGGGATGCAGGTGGAAAAATAATCATGCAAAACCCGTTGAGAAGCACCAGACATGAGGTAATCATCAGCAGTCTTCCCGCAGGAATGTATGTTGTTGAACTTACCACAGAAAGCGGAACAAGCTTCACAAAACTCATCAAACAGTAATTTTTTCATGAATGTTAACCGGTCCGAACCATTGGTTTCGGGCCGGTTTCTTTCTTTGGCTATAAGTTCTAAAACAACCAACACGATGAAAAAGAAACGGATTTTCTCAGGGTCTGACTTTGTGCTGTTTCTGGCAGTAATCCTCTCGCTGCTGAACCATAATTCACTAAACGCACAAATCTATGAACCTGACGGACTGCGCATGCCCGGTACCTGGAACGAATGGGTAAACGAACAAGGGATGGGCGGTGATTTCGACCTGCAGGTGAACAAAACAGGAAAACTGCGCTGGCAGACAAGCTTTCTGTTTAACGGAAC
>Ga0351840_1006_pt1 | contig 43255 bp, 34 predicted proteins | sample BONcelHFGM3001E5_FD_206883 | JGI IMG/M metagenome (GOLD analysis project Ga0351840, IMG submission 206883) | Enriched cells from coal bed in the Powder River Basin, Montana, United States - BONCAT cells FGM rep1 HSBNCT.FGM.300.1.E5 ... | reverse complement strand
GTTTCCGCATCCATGGCGAACCTGCCTTTTATGGTTTTCCTGGCGTTTTTTGCCGTTACCATGTTTTTCGGCGGGCGCGTGATGGAAAAATTGGGGCCGCGCAAACTGGGAATCATTGGCGGTGTTATTGTTGGATTGGGCTGGCTTTTATCCAGTTTCGCACCGAATATCTGGGTGCTGACCTTGACCTATGGTGTGATTGCCGGATCGGGCGTTGGCCTCGTCTATGGCTGTCCCGTGGCCATGGGCGCAAAGTGGTTCCCGGACAAAAAAGGACTGGCTGTCGGATTGACGCTGGCAGGTTTTGGCGGGTCCGCTTTGATCACGGGCAAACTGGCCTCTGTCCTGATTCCTTCTGTGGGATTGTCGAACACCTTCCTGTATTTCGGTATTGCATTCGGAATTATTCTGGTTGTTCTGAGTCTTCCTTTCAAGTTCCCCGCAACCGGCTGGGTTCCGGCAGGTTGGAAGCCGGCCGCAGGAGCAGTTGTAGCAAATGATTTTACTCCCGGAGAAATGGTGAAAACGTCGACATTTTGGGGACTGTCTTTCTGCTTTCTGATCGGGTCGATTGCCGGACTAATGGCCATCGGTATTTCCAAACCAGTCGGGAAGGAAATTATCAATATACTTGACGCAACGGCAGCGACGCTCGTGGGCGTATTCGCGATTTTTAACGCGTTGGGACGTCCTCTCTTTGGTTTTCTGACGGACAAAATCGCGCCCCGCAATGCCACCATCCTTAACTTGATCCTGATCCTTGTTGTCTCGATTATTATGATTGTGGCCAAAGAAGGCGATGCGGGACTTTATACGCTCAGCTTTATCGGATTCTGGCTTTGTCTGGGGGGATGGCTCGCCATTGCTCCGACGGCGACCGCGACGTTCTTCGGTATGAAAAATTATGCGCGCAACTACGGCGTGGTCTTTTTTGCATACGGCGTGGGCGCTATCATCGGCGGCATTATCTCCGGTCAGGCCAAGGACGTATTTGGAACGTACACCTATGCATTTTATCCCACAGCCGTACTGGCGGTTGTCGGCATCGTGATGGCGTTTCTTCTGCTTAAAACACCTCGGAAAGCGTAACAGCAAGACAACAGAGTGTTGGGAATTTTATTGTAAGAAAACCTCCCCTCGTGTGGACAGCGGGGGAGGTTTTTTATTTGAAGTTAGCGGATGATCTTGCGATCGATGGCGACAGACTGTGCGCCGTTTTGCTCCACCATGGAATGGCTGTCGCCTTTTCCGCGAAAACGCTTGACGTTCAGCATAAAGATTTCCAGCTTGGACAGGACGTTAGGCGGCAGAAGGTTGCCATCGATTTCAATGGAGATGGCCGGATACTTTCTTTCTCTCGCCCAGGGGGTGAAAAGCCCTTCGATCACGCGGCCGATCAGACAGGCAAACGGCGAGATGTTGACGATGCCCGAATAGCCGTCCATCATGGCGGTCGCGGCGACGCCGCTGGAGATGCTGATTTCCGAATACAACTCCAGGCCGACGAAATGCTTTTCGGTGTTCTGCATGATGGCATTCATATTGTGCGGCGTATGCGGGACGAGGCCTGTCGTATCCAGGGTATTGCGGACATTCTTTTCCACATTCTTTTTATAGATATGTTCTATTTTCCAGTCGATGATGTCCCGGAATTCCCGGGCAAAAACACGACGGTACCAGGGCACCAGGCCAAGCCTTTTTTTGAGCTCATAGTGCCGGACAAAGTCGCAATAGTAAAACCATTCGACGACATTCGACACCTTGCCGACGATGCCGTGCTTGCTGAACTGCTGAATCAACTCGTCGACGGCGAAATCATCGCGACGGACATAGATTTCCCCGACGATCAATACTTTTGGACAGTCTTCCATTTTTCTGGCGAGTGGGATTTTCGAAATCGTTTCGGCGATATCCTTTAGAACCGGCAGAACTCCGGTGATGTCCTGTTCGGCCACTCGGATCATCTTCTGCCAGATCTGATCATATATCTTCATGGCCTCAATCGGATCGGCCGCGCACGTTCTGAGGGATGTTTCAACGTCTTTCATATAGTCGCCGATAACGGCCGCCCACCAGGCATACTTGGTGAATTGAGGCCCCAGTTCGGTGTAGGAGTTATCCGAATCCATCGTGAAGACCACCACATTTTCGAGGCGCAAATCCTTGAAAAGGTTTTCGTAGAAGACAAAGTACTGACCGGTCCGGCACGGTCCGGTGGTGGTCGGAACAAAGAGGATATAGATTTCATCCTTGCGGTACTGGTCGGAGGATAAATATTTGAGCGCGCTGCCCAGGACCAGATGCGACGGCAGACATTCCTTGCCGGACGCGTGATTGCGCGCCAGCTGCAAGGTGTAGATATCAGGGACGGGCATGGCCTGCGCGTTGATGCCCAGACCCCGGATCGTCGCGCCGATCAATTCTGCCGAGAGCCTGCCCATGTTGGATAAAAGCAGTTTAACTCGGGGATTATTCTTAATGGGTATCTTTTCGCCGGTCAGACTATTTTTGATGTGAATAGCTTCACCGGGCTGATTGATAAAGCGCAGACCATTATCATACCGTTCTTCCCTGATGTCTGTGAGTTTGGAGCGATATCCTTCGATGATGTCCAGGAACGCTTCGATGCGGGTATCCACGCCGGCGTCGGCGGTATGGGAATCCAGTTCCAGAATCAGGAAGGGTTTAATGCCCATGATCCATTTCAGATAATGCAGCATGAAGGAATCGGGAGCGCAGGAGAAGTTGGAAATGTAAGTGATAAAAATGTTGCCTTCATCCTTTAGCAGCATACCGGCTTTCATGTCCTGCTGGCCGTAATACCAGTACATATTGGGATAGATGGTCTGATCTTCGAAGGGCAGAATATCGAACGGGATGACCGAATAGCCGCGGGATGTGTATTTCCGGGGGATGCCCATGTTGGCGTCTGTGGTGAAAGAATTGTAGGGTCGTCCCAGTATCGCGATCACCGCCCGTTTGGATTGTCGCGCTTCGGTGAGCGCTTGCTTTCCCAGCGCGGTGAATTTGGCGAAACAGTCCATCTGTTTTTCGTAGGCGACGGCAAAAGCGTTTTTGGCATCGCTTTCGCTGACCCCCAGCTTCGCGGCCATGGCGATAAAAGGCTCGGCGGCTTTTTCCGTTCCGTACATGAAGCTGACCACCGGCGCCAGGTATTTTTCATCCGGAATTTCCGGAAAGGCTTTCTTGATGTAATAGGGCAGGCTCTGGGTGATCGGACAGAAATTGGCCGGCGCATTTTTCTCATAGCTTTCCATGTCCCGGAAATGCGGCAGGAAAATGTAATCAATTTTGCGGTTGAAAATGTCCTGGACAGCCCCGTGCGCGATTTCGGCCGGGAAACAGTAACTGCTCTCCACGCGGGCTGTTCCCTCGTGCGAAATTTCTTCCGAGACAAACGTTTCGATGCCCAGGGAATGGAAGAACCAGGCATAGAGAGGCCAGAGCGTGTAAATGGAGAAGCAGCGGGGAATGCCCACAACATACGATTTCTTTTTGACCAGTTCTTCGGGGTTGGGCGCGCATTCTTTAAAGAGAATTTCGTTGCGCTTCTCGATATAATCAACCACTTCGGCTTCATTGAAGGTTTTCTTTTTCCGGATATTGGCGTACTTGTTACAGCGCCCGCCGAACATGTATTTATGTCCGTTGACATTGAGGATGCGGATCGGACAGAAATTATCACAGGCCTTACATTGAAATTCTTTTTCGTAGACGATGTTTGTTGCCAGAATTTGATCCAAATCATACGCCGTCTTGGTCAGGAATCCGTCCGCCAATTTTTGTTTGGCCAGAATCCCCACGCCGAAACAACCCATGAGTTCGGGATCGGGCGGCACGAGAATGTCCTTGTCCAAAAGCATGGCGAAGGCCAGCGGAACGGCTTTGTTCTTGGCGACACCGCCCTGCAGGACAATATTTTTGCCGATGGTCCGGTTTCCGACAACGCGGTTAAGGTAATTTGAGACGATGGAGGTAACGATGCCGGCCGTAATATCTTCGCGGGAGGCGCCCTGCTGGATGGCGTTGCGGATGTCGGAATTGATGAAGGCGGAACAGTGTTCGCCGAATTTCAGGGGTTCCCGGGCCGCGAGCGCAATGTCGCCGATCAGCGCGGCCTCCGGAATATTCAGATCACCCTGCGCCGATTCTTCCAGAAAAGATCCGGTGCCCGCGGAGCAGGCTTCGTTCATGGCATAATCAATCGGGACCTTGTTCTTCAGCGAAACATACTTGGCGTCCTGGCCGCCGATTTCAAAAATCGTATCGATATTATCGCGGTAGAACGACGTGCCGACGGCGTGCGCAATGATTTCATTGTATACGGCGGGTGTTTCCAGAAAGACGCCGAGGATCTCACGGGAGGAGCCGGTCGTGGAAGCCAGCGTGATGCTGATTTTGCCGTCGCCGATGTCTTCACGGATCTGTTTTTTTATCTCCACCAGACAATTTTTGAGCGCACTGACCGGATCACCGTGCGTGCGCCCATAGAACGAGGCAGTGACTTCATTGGTTTCGATATCGATCAGGCAGGCTTTCGTCGTGGTGGAGCCGCCGTCGACGCCGAGAATATATTCGCGGCCGGCGACCACTTTCCCTTTTTGTGAAGGCAGGTAGGTAACTCTGCCCTCGGCGGTCTGCAGGCTTTTAAATCTTTTAAATTGAATGTGACTGCTTTTGAACAAGGCGTTTAAGGGCGGTAAACTGCTGCCGGATGTTTCCGCCATCAGGGCGGCGCCATAGGCCTCAAAATAGGGCGCCTGGTCGGGAACAACAAATTCAATCTGCGGCATGCGTTCACGGATGTAGCGCAGAATGTACTGATTCTGCGTTACGCCGCCGACCAGCAGGACTTTCCCTTTTTCGATTCTGGCTCTTTTCAGAAAGTCGATGACTTTGATCGCCATCACGTCGCTCAGGGATAAAACGATATCGCCCGTTTTGGCTTCACCTTTATTCAGGCGGTGCGTGCAATCGCTTTTCATAAAAACCGAACAGCGTGAAGAGAGCTTCAAAGCGCAGCTGTCTCCGGGGATGCTATTAATATCAGCAAGCTTCATGTTCATGCGCGCAAGCTGTTGTTTGAAGAATTCACCGGTGCCCGAAGCGCACTTGTTGCCGGAAAAGCTGGTGATAATCTTATTGCTTTTATCCACGGTGTAGACGACGAGATCTTCGCCGCCCAGGGAGACCAGCGCGTCAATTTGATTATTGAGTTTTTGCAGCGCTTCTTCGACGCAGAGCGGTTCAATGACGCTGTTCATATCTAACAGATGGCGGCCTTCCGTACCCGTGGATAGGGCCTTGATGTCTTTGGGCAATTCGTGTTTAGAAAGAATTTTTTTGAGTGTATCGAGAAAGTTGCCTTCGTGCGGTTCTACGGCACTCCATAGCATCTGACTTCCGTCGAGCATGGCTACCTTAACATTTGAAGAGCCGATATTGATTCCCAGGCTATACATAAGAACTCCCTTAAATTATTATCCGCATGGTCAATATTACGATTGCACCGTGTCGTCAAGCATCAGATACCATAATTCATAAATAACTTCATATGACAATTCCCCGGACAGATTGGGCCGAAAAAGAAAAGCAGCTGATAGCGGTTGCCGTCAGCTGCTTTAGTTTCAATTGCAGGGAGTGCCGTTCGGAACAATCTTCGTTGCTTCCAAACGCAAGTTGTTATTAATGGCCTTCTTCCATTGCCCCGCCGATATACATCATGGCCAGGAGCATGAAAACCAGCGTCTGAACAATCGACGTGAAAATCATCAGAATCATGATGGGTAGAGGAACCAGCAACGGGACCAGAAGCAGGACGACGAGCAGAACGATGTCTTCACCGGCGATATTACCGAATAACCGGAAGGTCAGCGACAACGGCCGTGACAGATGGCTGATCACTTCGATCGGCAGCATCAGGGGAATCAACCACCAGACGGGGCCCAGGAACTGCTTTACGTACTTGAAGCCGTGGGTCATGATACCGACGACGTGTGTCGAGAAGAAAACGACCAGAGCCATGGCCAGGTTCGTATTGATATTGGCGGTCGGGGATTCAAAACCCGGAATGATGCCCACCAGGTTAGAGGTCAGAATGAACAGTCCCAGAGTAGCGATCAGGGGGAAGAATTTTTTCCCGGCGTGCCCCATCGTGTCGAGTAATAAAGAATGAAAGCCGTCAATGATGACCTCCATGACATTTTGCAGGCGGCCCGGATAAACTTGCAGACGCCTGGTGGCCAGGAATGAAAGCACGGAAAGCAGGAGAACGATAAACAATGTATTGAAAACAATGGTCATATTAATGCCCACATCTTTGAGCCAAGTTGTGTGGAAGAATATTAGGGGTTCCATTTGTTTCTAACTAACCTCCTCAATAAAGTTTTTTTTTGCCAGGGTAGTGATCACCGTGAAAATGATGTTCATGACTACCACGGAAAGTCCAATAATCAGGCCGATGACATTGACAGTATCGGCGGCAATCAAAAAATATAAAACGACAGCCGTCAGGGCAAGGCGAATGTAGTATTTGATCATGGTAGGCCGTTTGACATTGCCGGACGGATTTTTAAAAAGATTGCGCAACCCGAATTCCATACCGTAGAAATTCAAAATACTGATGAAACCGCCCAGCAGAACGCCTAAAGAAAATTTTATCGGAGCAAAAATGAGAGAAGGGACAAAAAGAATCGCCAGAATGATCCAGTTGGCAATTTCAAGTCTTTTTTGGAGCGGGTCTTTGACGATGAGGTTCACTTTTCAAACTCTTTATGATGGATTCGTCATCCTTGAAATTTTTCTTAATCAAAACATAAATGTTTCGAAACCCGGCTGAAATCCCGATCAACAGGAAAACAACTGTGAATACATGACCGGAATCGAATTTCCGATCCAAATAACTTCCTAAAAGGAGGCAACCAAAAATCGCCAGAACCATAGCGATTCCGATGCTGCTGGCAAATGCCATCTGGATGCTCAATTTTTTGGTTTCGCTATCCATTTAGTGATGCGCTCCTTAACATGTGCCCATGACAAAGTCAATCAAAAACATGACCGCCGTTCATTATTTATTTAATCCCGCTCACGCGGACAAGCGTTAATTCTTCGTGGCTGGCTGCGACATAATGACGTTCATTTCATGCTCGACAGCTTGCTGCGACGTGGTTGATTCGGTGACGGTTTTTCCTGTACCAGTCGATCGTCTTTGTTAACCCGGTGGTAAAATCGGTTGTTGCCCTGAATCCAAATTCTTTCATAGCCTTGTTTGTATCGAGCAGACGTCGTGGCTGACCGTCCGGTTTTGACGAATCCCACATTATCTTTCCCGAGAAACCGGACAGTTTTGCAATCAGATCGGTCAAATCCTTGATGGATATTTCAAATCCGGCGCCGATATTTACGGGTTCACTTTTGTTGTAGGCATCCGCAGCCATACTAATGGCGGTTGCCGCGTCTTCTACGTAGAAAAATTCCCGTGTCGCCCGTCCTGTTCCCCATACCTCCAATGTATCAGAGTGATTATCCATGGCGTCAAAACATTTCTTAATCAAAGCGGGAATGACGTGGGAGGAGCGGGGATCAAAATTGTCCCCCGGACCATAAAGATTCACGGGCAAAAGAAAAATGGAATTGAAACCATACTGCTGGCGATAAGCCTGAGACTGAACGAGCATCATTTTCTTGGCTAAACCGTAAGGTGCGTTTGTCTCTTCGGGGTAACCGTTCCAGATGTCTTCTTCCTTAAAGGGTACAGGTGTAAATTTAGGATAGGCGCAGATCGTACCGAGCGCGACAAATTTTTCGATCTTATGTAAGTAAGCTTCATGGATCAATTGTGTGCCCATGATAAGATTATCATAAAAAAGTTCTGCAGGTTTTTCCTGATTATAACCGATGCCCCCTACTTTTGCGGCAAGATGAATGACGATATCCGGTTTTTTATCGGCGAACATTTTCCGGACGTCTTCGAGATTGGTTAAATTATATTCCGGTAAATCAGCGATCTCTATCGCCTGGCAGTTATAGTCGGCAAGTTTGCCGATCAGATGCTGTCCCAGAAATCCCTTGCCGCCCGTGACAATGATTCGTTTATTCTTAAGCAAGATTTTGTCCTTTACTTGGCGTGGCGCTAACTTATTCTTTCCGAACTGGCACAGGCGAAGCCTGCGTCCAGTAGCGTTTTTTCTTTTTTCGCCAATTCCAGGTCGTGTGCGATCATCATATCAACCAGTTGATCGAACGTGACTTTAGGCTGCCAGTTCAATGCTTTTCTGGCTTTGGATGCATCTCCCAGCAGGACGTCAACCTCCGTCGGACGAAAATAGCGAGGATCGACTGCCACGTGTTCATGATAATCTAACCCCAGCTTGCTGAAAACTTTTTCAGCAAATTCACGGACTGAGTGTGTTTCACCCGTGGCAATGACATAGTCGCCGGGCTGGTCCTGCTGAAGCATGAGCCACATAGCCTCCACAAAATCGCCGGCGAATCCCCAGTCCCTCTTGGCTTCCAGATTGCCCAGGTACAGTTTGTCCCGGAGACCCAGTTTGATTTGAGTCGCTGCCCGGGTGATTTTACGTGTGACGAATGTTTCACCGCGACGTGGCGATTCGTGATTGAACAGGATTCCGTTGGTTGCAAACAAACCATAAGCGTCACGGTAATTTTGCACAATGTAATAAGCATAAACTTTGGCTGCAGCGTAGGGACTGCGGGGTTGAAATAAAGTCTTTTCATTTTGGGGCGGCGGTGCTGCTCCGAACATCTCGCTCGAAGATGCCTGATAGAATTTTGTTTTGATTCCGGTCTTGCGAATCGACTCCAGAATCCGCAATGTGCCCAGTCCGGTAATGTCGCCGGTATATTCAGGCATATCAAAACTGACCTTGACGTGGCTTTGCGCACCCAGATGATAAATTTCTTCGGGACGGATGGAAGCGAGCAGATCCATAAGCTGACCCGATACGCTGAGGTCGCCGTAATGCAGAAATAATCGGGCATCCGGATCATGAATATCACGATAGAGATGATCAATGCGGTCCGTGTTGAATGTACTGGACCTGCGAATCAATCCATGGACCTCATAGTTTTTATCCAAGAGGAATTCCGCGAGATATGATCCGTCCTGTCCCGTGATTCCCGTAATTAATGCTTTTTTCATATTGCCTCCCAATGTGAGCGTTTTATAAACGCCAATAATTGATGCCCAGTGATCGAGCTTGGTCCGGTGTGAAAACGGTCTTAATATCGAGAAGAATCGACCGGCCTTTCCGGCAAAGTGATGATATTCTCTCTATTCCCAGTTCCTGATATTCTCGATGGGCTACGGCAAGAATAACCGCATCCACATCTTTAATGTCCTTCAAGGACACAAGTTCAACGCCGCAGTGCTTGCGCGCTTCTTCCGGAATGGCGAGCGGATCATGCGCCAAAACAGTGACGCCATAATCTTTCAGTTCTTCGATAATATCTACGACCCGCGTATTGCGCAAGTCAGGAACATTTTCTTTAAAGGACAGGCCCAGAATTGCGACTCGGGCTTTCTTGACCTGGATGTCGGCGGCGATAAGCATTTTAACGGCCCTTTCGGCCACATATTTACCCATGTTGTCGTTAATTCTTCGACCGGAAAGAATGACCTCCGGCCGGTAGCCGATGCTTTCCGCCTTATAGGTCAGATAATAAGGATCGACTCCGATACAATGCCCGCCAACCAGTCCCGGGCGAAAATTGAGGAAGTTCCATTTTGTGCCGGCAGCCTCAAGGACTTCGAGCGTGTCAATGCCCATTTTGTTGAAAATAATGGCCAGTTCATTCATTAACGCAATATTGATATCACGCTGGGTGTTTTCAATAACTTTTGCGGCTTCGGCAACCTTGATGGACGATGCCTTGTGCAGGCCGACTTTGACGACAGCGCTGTAAATGCCTTCCAGTAAATTCAAAGTTGCAGGATCGGAAGCGGAAATGATCTTGGCGGTATTATCAACGGTGTGCACTTTGTCGCCGGGATTGATCCGTTCAGGAGAATATCCTACCGTGAAATCTCTACCGAACTTTAACTTGGATTCACGCGCCAGAATGGGAACGCATACGTCCTCCGTTACGCCCGGATAGACAGTTGATTCATATACAACGCAAGACCCGGCTGACATATGCCTGCCGATAATCGCAGAAGCATTTTCCATGGCGGTCAGGTCGGGAACGTGAAAATGATCAACAGGTGTGGGAACGGCGACAATGAACAATTTACAGGTGGTGAGTTCCGCCGGTTTTGATGTGAAATGAATGTTTGCCTTCTTTAATTCGACGTCGGTCAGTTCCATCGTCCGATCATGGCCTTTTTTCAGTTCTGCGACATTGGCTTCACTAATATCGAATCCTATTATATTGAAATGCTTTGATAAATGCGCCGCCAAGGGCAAGCCGACATATCCCAGACCGATGACGGCAATTTTATTTTTCCCGGCGTAAAAAGATTGTGCTGTTAAATTTTTTTTCATTGAGTAATAGGCTCCTCGATCAGCAGGTATTTGTATTAGGTGAAAAGGAAAGATGTAATACCGTATTGAGTGATGCTTGTCAATGAGGCGGTCATAGAGTTCTCAATGTCTTTGCGCAGGCATTAAGTGTCTTATCCATGTCTTCACTCGTGTGTGCAAAAGATAAGAAACCCGCCTCAAATTGAGATGGTGCCAGCCAGATGCCATTTTGCAGCATGACGTGAAAGAATCGAGCATACAGACTTATATCGGACTTCAATGCGCTTGTTAGATCGTTGACGGGTCCCTCCTGGAAGAAAAGGGTAAACATCGAAAAGACTCTATTAGTGCAAACAGCAATGCCCTGCCTCGAAAATAGACTTTCCATTTCGCGACAAAGACCATCTGCCTGATTCGCCAGCGACGGAAAAGAGGTGATCTTGGATTTCAAAATTTGCAGCGTAACGATTCCGGCACTCATCGCCAGCGGATTACCGGAAAGAGTCCCTGCCTGATATACATCACCCGTCGGTGCAAGTCTTTCCATGATTTCTTTTTTCCCGCCCACGGCGCCCACAGGGAGACCGCCGCCGATGATTTTGCCCAGGCACGTCAGGTCCGGAGTGATATTGATCAAGTTTTGGTAACCGCCGAAGTGGAAGCGGAATCCTGTAATGACCTCGTCAAAAATAAGCACAATATTATTTCTGGAAGTCAGTTCCCGCAATTTTTTCAAGAAGCCCTCTCGCGGGGGAACGACACCCATGTTTCCGGCAACCGGTTCAACGATAATCGCAGCCAGCCGGGACGCATGGCGCTCGACTGCTTTTTCAATACTTGCCGTGTCATTGTAAGGCAGACTCAGAGTGAGGTTGGCGAGTTCTTCAGGAATTCCCGGAGAGCCTGGGATGCCGAGTGTCGTGACACCTGAACCCGCTTTAATGAGCAGTGAATCGGCGTGGCCATGGTAACAACCATCAAACTTGATGATCATTTTCTTACCCGTGTAGCCGCGGGCGAGACGGATTGCCGTCATGGTGGCTTCTGTACCGGAGCTCGTCATTCTGACCCGCTCAATAGATGGAATCGCTTCACAGATGAGCCCTGCCATCACCGTTTCGGCATGAGTGGGGGCACCGAAACTGGTTCCTTTTTGGGCTGCTTCGCAGATCGCGGTTACAACCTCCGGATGAGCGTGGCCCAGAATCATCGGCCCCCAGGATAGAACATAGTCGATATATTCCCTTTCGGAAGAATCGTAAATCCTGCTGCCCTGTGCATGGTCGATAAAAATCGGATTGCCGCCAACCGATTTCCAGGCGCGTACCGGTGAATTCACGCCGCCCGCTATGACTTTACTGGCTTCGCCAAAAGCATCATCATTGTGGTGCTCCATTAAAAATACTCCGGTGATGTTTTTTTGTATTCCTGCAGGCTTTCCAAAATGAGGTAATCGCTGTTGCCGATCAATTGTGCCATCGTGTCGATTAGTACAGAAAGATCGTTATCTTGAGCATGCAGCATTGTGAAAAGATTATATTTCTCCTGAAACGGAGGCTCCCTTTCATAGCAATGGGAAACGAATGGCAGCGCCGCAAATGCCCGTCCGGCAACTTGTTCATCGCCGGGAGGTACCGACCAGACCACGAGTGCATTTTTCCGGTAGCCTGCATTCTGATGACGTAAAATGGCGCCAATTTTTCTGAGGACGCCGTTCTTTGACAGATCTCTTAAAAAACGGATCAGTTGGCCGGCGTTAAGACCACAGTCGTCAGCAACTGCCGCAAAGGGCTTGCTGATCAGGGGTAAGTCACGTTGCAGGATGCTTGCCGCCTTTTTCTCCTGTGTCGTTAGTGTCCGCATGCGTTCTTCTTAAACCTCTTGTGTGAGAAAATCAAGATTTGCCTTGGGTTAAAAAATATTTTCAAAAATTCCTTGACAACCAGTTGAAGGATCGTTAGAAATATCAGCAAATGACCGGTAGTCGTTAAAATCTTACAGAAGGGAGGTTTGAAAAAGGTAAAAACAAGATCAACGGTTCCGGGCATAAATCTGTCACAAAAAAATAGGAGGCTATACATGAAAAAGAGTTTAGTTTATTGTGTTCTGGCGATGGTGTTGGTTATTGTTTCCGCTCCCTTTGTCTTCGCAGCTTCGGAAGCGGCTGCAACAGGAACAGTTGATTACACAAAAGCCATCATTATCGGTTGTTCTTTAATCGCGGCTGGTCTGGCGATTGCTTTTGGAACAATCGGAACCGGTAATGGTATGGGCCAGGGCTTAAACGGAGCAACGAACGCTGTCGGCAGAAATCCTGAAGCTCAGGGTAAGATTCTTCTCACCATGATGGTCGGTCTGGCTATGATCGAATCGCTGGCGATTTACGCGCTGGTTATTGCGCTGATCGTCCTTTATGCCAATCCACTGCTCAAGTACATTGGCTAAATAATTTTTATAGATATCATAAACAGGGAGGGGGAGCGTACATCGACTTTCTCTCCCTTTTTTATTTATTAATGAGACTCACATCTGTCCAAGATAGATTTTATTAATTGAAAAGGGTGCACAGCTTCAGGTAAAAGTTTCTCTGCAAGAAGAAAACAAGACCTGAGAAGGAGGCACCCTGATGAATAGATTTAGCAGTATATTTGGTCAAATTCTACACCTTTTTTCGAGACGAGAGTTCTTTGAGACAGTATCTGCAACCCAGGCCGAGCGAGGCGCTAAGGGATTCAGTTGCTGGGACCAGTTTGTGGCGATGCTATTTTGCCAACTGGGTCAGGCCCATTCGTTGCGGGAGATTTGCGGCGGTCTGGCCAGTTGCTTCGGCAAGGCGAGACATTTGGGACTTCATGCGGCACCGAAGCGGTCGACGTTGTCTTATGCCAATGAACATCGCCCATGGCAGTTATACGAGAAGATTTTTTATCAGCTTTTGGGCAAATGCAGGCAGTTGGATTTTGGCCGGCGCCGGTTTCGATTCAAGAACAAGCTTTTCAGCATGGATGCCACGGTGATTGAACTTTGTGCCAGTCTTTTTGATTGGGCCAAGTTTCGCCAAACGAAGGGGGCGGTGAAACTCCATTTGCTTTTGGACCACGATGGATACTTGCCGGTATTTGCCCACATTACCGATGGAAAGGTCCATGAGGTGAAAGTTGCCCAGGCCATGAGTCTTCCTCCCGGATCGATTGTGGCAATAGACCGGGGGTATATCGATTACGAGCTTTTTGGGCGATGGACGCAAAACGGCGTTTCCTTTGTGACCCGCCAGAAAGAAAACGCCCGATATCTGATTTTGGAGGAAAAGCCCATTCCTAAGCATCGAAACATCCTGCGCGATCAGATCATCGAAATGGAGGGATTTTATTCGCATCAGAAATACCCCGGCCATTTGAGACGGGTAGAGGTTTGGGACGAGGAGAATGAAAAAGTCATCGTGCTTTTGACCAACCATATGACGTTCGGATCAACGACGATTGCGGCGATATACAAGGAGCGGTGGCAGATAGAAGTCTTTTTCAAAACGATCAAACAGAATCTGAGGATCAAGACGTTTGTGGGGACATCTCCGAATGCGCTTTTGATCCAGATTTGGACAGCATTGATTGCTGTCTTGATTCTGAAGTACTTGAAGTTCCGGTCGAGCTTTGTTTGGTCGATATCCAATCTGGTGGCGATGCTGCGATACAACCTGTTCACTTATCGGGATTTATGGATATGGATTGATCAACCCTTCGAACCGCCACCGGTTGCGATGATGCAGGAACAATTATCACTGAATTGGACAGCATCTTGAAGGAGAAAGAAAAAAAAGAGGCAACCTGATTTTAAAAAAGCAAGAATATCCGTCCAAATAACTGAATTTATAAGGGACCATCTCCCATCTTTAGGTTATTTTGGACAGCAATGATATTGACCGTCAAATACAGTTCTCCGGCTTCTCCGCCGCCGCGGCCGGGCTCTCCCATTCCCTTCAGGCGCAGTCGCTGTCCCGCCCTCGTGTTCGCGGGAATGGTTACAGACAGCTGCCGGCCTGTTTCTCTATTGGTGTATTGAATCTTTTCGCCAAGGCGGGCCTGGTCGGGAGAAAGCACGACCTCATCTTGCAAATCCCTGCCTTTCTCCGGCAGTTCAATGCCCCATTTCTTTTTCAAGCCGTATCGAATCAACTTTTCCAGAAACCCGACAAGCGGGGTGTTTTTTCCGGCAGCCTGCCCGCCGCCGAGGCCGCCCATAATGACCCGACCAAAGGCGCCCGGCTGCCGGAATTCAAACGTACGGTAGCCCGCGCCGTACGATTCCCGAAAGATATCTTCAAAGCTCCGGAAGCCGAAGGCACGGCTCAGTTCCTCAAAAATCTGCCGGATGTCCGAACCCCTGAAGATGTCCTGGTCGGAATGGGTCTGCCGGAACTGGCCGTAGGCGGCTGATCCGTACGTCTGTTTGAGTGCGTCATATTCTCTTCTTTTCTGCGGATCGGAAAGCACGGCGTAGGCCTCGTTGATCGCCTTCATCCTTTCTGCCGCTTCCGGGTTGTTCCGGTTCCTGTCCGGATGATGCAGGAGGGCCAGCTTGCGGTAGGCGTCCCGGACCTGCTTGTGAGGGGCGTCATTCGTGATTCCCAGTATGTCATAGTAGTCTTTTTGTTCCATTGTTTTCCGTTTCCGGGAGGGTCTCAAACCCGCATCCTGTTTTGTGTCCGGCTTCCCTTAAAATTTTCCCGTCCGGCCTGGAGTGAGACAGGCCGCAATGCCGCTTGCACCAAAAAACCCGCCATTTCTGACGGGTTCACTCTTCGGCGGCGGGAATTGAACATATTTGCTAAAATTTATTTATCATTAAATTATTAACTATTCAATTTTAAGGCATACCCCAAATATTAAAACCATTGTCTCTTTTCGTCATTAAAGTTGGCGATAGAGTTTGTCAATTTTGAAGCAACTTGTCAATGGGTTAATCTTAGCCCGAGTTCGCGGGCCGGTTCTGCCGGTCTTTTGGCTTCTTCCATCAATAGCACTGCTTCCAACTCGCACTCCCGGTTGAACGATTGCCTTTTTCCTTCTCATCGGATACTTTTCTTCTCCGGGATGCCATTCAGGAAGGAGTTGAAAATAACCCTTACTTGTTCAGCTTTTCTAATTCCTCCGGCAGTCTATCGACAGCGGGTTCCCGGTAAATGACTCCTTCCTCAAAGAGCCCGTTGATTGTTTCATCGTCATAGCCCAATTCTGAAGAAAGAATCTCCCGATTATGCTCGCCGAGAAGAGGGGCATATCCCATAATCCTACCCGGTGTCTCCGACATCTTGAAAGGACTATTGTAAGTCTCAATTTCACCGGCGAAGGGCTGCTTCATTTTGACCAGCATCTCCCGGTCCTTGATGTACTGTGCGTCGCAAACTTCCTCAAATCCCCGCACCACCATGGCCGGGACACCAGCGGCGCGAAGAAGTTTCTCAGCTTCATCCAAATGGTCAAATGCCTCCAGCCATTCCTCGATAACCTTATGGACGAAGGGAGAACCGGCATAAGAGTTTCGTTTCTTAAGCTCGTTCGTCCGCTCATCGGTCAAGAGCCATGCATAATTGGGCCCCATCGCATGGACCAGTTTTTCCCAGAGGTTATTGGTGATGGCCCCGATGGCTATAAAGCCGTCATTGCCTTTCAGTAAGCCGAAAGGCGCATAGGCGGCATACAACCGCGTTTGTTTTACCGGGGGCACTGTGCGGTTGCTGAAGAGATAGCCTGCCGGATTGCCTTCGTGGCAATGGAAGAGGCAGTCGGTCATGGAGATATCAATCTCCTGACCCTTGCCCGTCTTCTCGCGATAATAGAGAGCTGCCAGAATCGCTGTCGTAGCATGAATCGCCGCGTTGGAATCACCGATTGCCACAGGCGCCGGCATCACCGGGTCGCACTGGCCGCACCAGCCGCTGGCCGCCTGCGCTATGATATCGAACCCGGGATCGTTGGCATAGGCACCAGTCAGGCCAAAACAGGAAATGTTGCAGTAAACAATGTGAGGATTGATTTTTTTCAAATCGTCATAGCCCAGGTGCAGGTTCTTCAATGCCCCCGGCGCCATGTTGGAAAGGACGACATCTGCTGTTTTAGCCAGTTCATAAATAATGTTTAAACCTTTTTCGCTTTTCAAATTGATGGAAAGGCTTTTCTTTCCCCGGTTTACAAAAACAGAGTAACTGCTCTGAGAGACACCTTGCCGCTCTATGGATAGAGAATAGTGCCGCTCATGCGATCCCACCTCTGTAGGTTCAATCTTTATGACTTCCGCACCCAGGTCAGCGAGCTGGCGCGACGCAAATGGCCCTGCCATAACCCAGGTAAAATCAAGAACTTTCAACCCTTTCAACGCATGTTGATTATTCGACATTGTACACCACTCCAATCTGTCCTTTAATTTTTAGTAAAAAAATGCCTTTCAATAATATGCCCCTCTTTTCCTTCAGTATCATAAGCTTTGCATTACTATATTCGGGAAGCCGGCCATCAGCTTTACATACAGTAAACGCGTATTGCTTGATCTGAGGCGCTTGCGCCGAACAGATTAAACTCTGCGGTGCTGCTCTTCACGGCAAGTTCCTTTCTCCCTTGCAAAGAGAATAAAGGGAACTGGTTTCTGCCAACTACTCTAAATATTTCAAATCCGCTGCGGGTTTTACCCCGCGGATTGGATAGAATCCGGATGAGTATCTAAACGGCAACCTGGGGGACGGTTGTTCTGTTCAGAAGGGAGAACCTCTTCGCGATCAAAAAGACCGGCCCCTGTTCGCGATTACGTCGAGCATCCAAAAGTTGCCTGTACCGCTTGAAATCAACATCTCTGATTACCCGGGCAATCATGCAAATATTCGAAAAAAGTTTACTGAAGCGATGCCAATAACTTTCAAATACAGCGCTGCGTGTTTCCGGAAATAAAGTATCCCGGCTTTTCGCAGCAGCCGGACCGGGATACCTTAAAATCTCAGTTATTAGCGGTCAATCTTTCTTCTTCCTCTATTTCTTCATTTTACAACCCGTTTTTTCACAGGGAATTTCTACAGATTTCGCGGAAGCTGTGCCCGTTACTTTCCCATAAGCATGCTTGAAATATTTGCTCTGTTTAGCAATTTCTATGTGATAGTAGGGCATCTGCGCCTGATGATCGCAGGCCCGCATTGTCCAGAGACCAGCCGGGCCGTCATAGGTCAGGCCCTCCCACGCCTTGATAACAGCCGCTACGTCAGTCGTTCCGGCCTTTTTGACTGCCTCGGCCCAGAACATTGTCGCCATATAAGCTTTGCCGCGCAGCCAGGTCGGATAATATCCTTTATCCTTGTAGAATTTGGCGACAAATTCTTGATTCTTCTTTGTGGGAATGTCGAGGTCATAGATTTCTGTCCCGAGACTGCCAATAATGTAATCGTCATTTGCCAGCGATTGAATCGTTACTTCATCATTGATATAAAAGGCAATAATCCGTTGGTTCATTCCCATAGGACGGCCCTGTTTAAGAAGCAGTGTCATATCATTGCCCCAATTGGGTGTGAAAATGACCTCGGGTTTGGCGGCAAGAATCCTGCTGACATAAGGCGCGTAATCCTTGGTGCCGGCCGGATGATAGATTTCAATCACGAATTCTGTCTTTGGTTTTAACTCTGTCATTTTCCTCTTGAAGGCGGTTACAGCTTCGCGACCCATGGAATAATCCTGGGCAATAATAGCAATTTTTTTGTAACCAAGCTTTGCTGTCTGGTGTGCAACAGCATAAGCACGCTGTTCTGTGTGTCCGCCCGGCCGGAAAAAATTCTTATTGCATTTCTCGCCGGTCATGGCAGGGACATCCGCATCACAGGTAAACATGATCACATTTTGTTTTTCCGCAAGCTGCGCCATGGACAAGCCGACAGCGCTTCCCGTACCACCATAGAAGAACTTTACGCCATCTTTCAGAATGAGTTCCTGCGCCTTACGGGTTGCAACATCTGGTTTGAATTCTGAATCGATTCGAATGATTTCCACTTTTTTGCCGAGCAGTCCGCCGTTTTCATTGATAACCTGCACAGCATAAGCTGCTCCGTCCAGATAACGTTCGCCAATATCCTTGAACGTTCCCGAAAGAGCCTGTACGGCTCCGAGCTTGATGGTGTCATCGGCTGCCGCTGCGAAACCAGGCATTGCCAGCATGAAGACCATGGTAAGAAAACACAAACTGTAAACAATCTTCTTTCTCATAAAACACCTCCCATTTTCTTTGTTGTTCATTTCTTTTTCACGCTTACACATACATAAAAGCAGTGACCCGGCATTACGCGCAACACTAGCAATCCGGCTTTGCCAACGCAGGCGGACTGCGACCTCGTTAAACTTCCAGATAATTCTTTCTGACATCCTCCGCCGCCAGAAGCTCGGCCTGATTCCCTGAAAAAACGATCTGCCCCTTGCTCATAATATAGAAACGGTCCGCAACCTTGATGGCCGCCTTAAAATTCTGCTCGACCATCAAAACGGTCACGCCGGACTTCCGAACCGTCGACAGCATATCCAGAACATCCTTCACGATCAGCGGGGCCAGCCCTTCCGTCGGCTCATCCACCAGAATAACGCGCGGATTTCCCATGAGCGTCCTCACGACCGTGAGCATCTGCTGCTCGCCGCCGGACAGATGACTGCCCTTGTTGTTGGATCTTTCCTTCAGGCGGGGGAAAAGTTCATAGACCCGCTCGATGGTCCAGCCCCCTTCCCCGGCGCTGTCTTTCTTGCCGCCTTTGATTCCCATCAGAAGGTTCTCGTGAACGGTGAGGCTGCGGAAAATCCGCCGGTCCTCGGGGACGTAGCCCACGCCCAGGCGGGCGATTTCGTAAGGCGCCAGTCCGACTAATTCTTTATCATGGAAGCGAATGCTGCCCTGCTGAGGTTTTACGACGCCCATGATGCTCTTTAATGTGGTGGATTTGCCGACGCCGTTTCTCCCCAGGAGACAGACCATTTCCCCCTCCTGCAAATTCAGGGAAACGCCGTGCAGAATATGGCTTTTGCCGTAGTAGCTGTGAATATCTTTGACTTCTAGCATATTTATCCTTCCCCCAGGTAGGCGTCCTTGACCCGCTGGTCGTTGCGAATTTTTTCCGGTGTATCGGAGACGAGAATGGTCCCGTAATGCAGAACGGAAATCGTATCGGCGAGCGAAAATACCACTTCCATGTCATGCTCGATGACAATCAGCGTGCGGCCGGCTGTTACCTTGTCGATCATTTTGATGGCCTGATCCGTTTCCTCGCGCGTCATACCGGCGGTAGGTTCGTCGAGCAGGATCAACTCCGGCTCCGTCGAAAGGGTGATGCCGATTTCAAGAGCTCTCTGCTGGCCGTACGACAGCGAACTGGCCGGCTGATCCTGGACATCCGTGAGTCCGACCTGGGCGAGGATGGCTTCGACCTTTTCACAGATACTCTTGTCATGACCGGGTACTTTAAAAAAATGATAACGCAGTCCGGCATGAGAGCGCACGCCGGCAAGAATATTGTCGAAGACGCTCAACTCCTGAAAGACGTTGGTAATCTGAAATGAACGGGATAGACCCCGGTGGTTCAGAATGTGAGCGGGCTTTCCGGATATATCCGTTCCTTTGAAAAGGATGGCCCCGGACGACGGTTTGAATTTGCCGCTGATAATGTTGAACAGGGTCGTCTTTCCCGCACCGTTGGGACCGATGACGGCGTGGCGTTCCTTTTCTTTGACCTTGAATTCAACGCCGGTCAGAACCTTCAACCCTGAAAAGTCTTTGTGAATATCCTGGATATGAAGATAGTCGCTCATGATGTCATCTCCTCCGGCGTGGCAGTTTTATTGCCGTCATTATTTTTCTTTCCAAAAAACCGCTGTTTGATGTTCAGCAGAACCGCGGACAGGCCGCCGGGAACATACAGAACCATGAGCACGAAGATGACACCCATCACCAGCGGCCAGCGGTCCGTAATATTGCTCAGATAATTCTGGAGAATGATGTAAACGAATGCGCCCAGAATCGGTCCCCAGAATGTTTTCGTTCCTCCGACAAAAGCCATGAGCAGAACCGCCGTCGTCATGTCGATACTGACGGCCGAAATGGAAACGAACTGGAAATGGAACGTATAGAAGACGCCGGCAAGACCGGCGATCGCCCCGGTAAAGGTGAAGAGAATGAGACGGCTGATATTCGTATTGTATCCCAGAAATTTCATCCGATCCTCATTTTCGCGCATCAGCACCACCGTCTTGCCCATCGCCGTATGCGTAAAATACCAGCAGAAGAGAATCGCCAGCCCCATGATCACCAGCGTCAGGTAATAGAAGTTGGTCAGACTGTTGAGCGGAATGGTCGTAAATCCCAGATTCAGGTCGGGCCGGGTGATGCTGAGTCCATCGTCGCCGCCGGTCACGGAATGCCACTTGGTCGCAACGGCATAAAAGAGGGCATTGAAAGCCATCGTGAGCAGGGCAAAATATGATCCCTTATGACGCAGGAGCAGACCGCCCAGGACAAAGCCGGCGATAACCGTTGCCGCGATGCCGATCAAAATAACGTTCCACAGGGATATTCCGGGGATATTAATGATCGCTACGGCAGTCACGAAGGCACCGAGGCCGAAAAAAGCCGCATGGCCGAAAGACAGCAAACCGGCATATCCGAGAAGCAGGTTGTAGCTCACGGCATAGAGCGAAAAAATGATGATTTCCGTCAGCATGTTCAGATGATATTGCTTCAGGAGGGAGGGCATGAAGGCTCCCGCCAGAAATAACACGAGGATTGTAATTAAAGAAATGCTTTTCTGTTTCATTACTGTTCCTCCCCAAAAAGCCCCGAAGGCTTAACGATTAAAACAATGGCCATGAGCAGGTAAATCAGGGCCACCGACAACTTGGGGATCAGGAGAACGCCGAAGGCCTGGAGTTGACCGATGAGCAGCGCGGCCACTACGGCGCCGCCCAGGCTTCCGAAACCGCCCACGACAATTACGACGAAGGCATCGAGCAGAATTTCCTGCGCCATGCCCGGGAACGTCGAGAGAAGCGGCCCGGCAATCACGCCCGCAAATCCGGAAAGTGCGGTGCCGAAGGCAAAGACGCCCATAAACACCAGGGGGACGTTCACGCCCAGGGTATTGGTCATTTCACTGTCGTTCACCGCCGCCCGGAGGATTATACCCAGACGGGTTTTATAAAGGATAAGGGCCATGACCGTTCCGACAAAAATGGCGCAAACAAAAATGAAAATACGGTAGATGGGATACGTAATGCCGAATATCGGAATGGTCCCGCTCAGGAATCCGGTCACGTTGACGGCCAGAGGATAATTTCCCCAGTACCATTTGACCAGTTCCGTGATGATATAGGCCAGTCCGAAGGTGAGGAGAAGTTCCTGCACATGGCCGTATTTGTGCACCCGCCGAAGCAGGAAGCGCTCAATCAGGGCGCCGATGACAAAAAGGATCAGCGGGCACAGGATCAACGCCATCCAGAATTGGCCGGTCAGCTGCATGATGATGGTATACGAAAGATAAGCGCCTACCATATACATGGCCGCGTGGGCAAAATTCAGGACATTCATCATCCCGAAAATGAGGGTGAGGCCTGCTGAGACCAGAAAAAGAAGTCCGGCATAGGCAAGGCCGTGGAGAAAAAAGACTGGAACGTCGCTCATGTCTTTTCCTTTCTGTTTGGGTCATCCCCGAAAGCAAAGCATGGTCTCCCACACCCGGAAGATGACCGCGTTGTTTTTATTTTGTCCCGGAGTTAAAGGAGGAATGCCTCCATTGCCCTGCGATGGCCGATTACAGCTGAAACCTCCCGACGAGGGCGGAGTATAAGGAAGGTGGTCTAATAAAACAACCTTGTATTATTGTGTATAAACTATTTATTTTCCGTAAATGGTTCAGGCAAGAGAGGACAGATAGGTTGCCAGGTTGGTTTTCTTTCCCTTCAGGCCGAGTTTCTTCCGGATGTGGTGCCTGTGGATTTCAACCGTGGCGCTTGAAATATTCATCAGTTCAGCGATTTCTTTTGTCGCTCTGCCCTCTCTGATCATCCCGGCCATCTGCAGCTCGCGAGGCGTTAGTTTCAGGTGCTCCGCGGACAATTTGCGGACAAAAGAGGAGGTTACTTCTTTAAGATGGGCCTCGATGACGCGAACGCTGGCCCTGTCGCTTTCTTTCAAAGGGCTCTTCTTGAGCTTCTCGATGGAGGGCATCACCAGCTGATTCAGAACCGAGAATACATTTTCCTCGAGTTCGGTCCTGTCTTCATCTCTCTGCTTGAGAAGGACTCGGAGCGCCGCATTGAGCTCTTCGAGATTACGGGTCTTTTCCTGAAGTTCGGCCTCTCTTCTGATTAAAGTCTGCTCGTATTTCTTTCTGTCCGATATATCGATATAGGAGGATAAACTTTGCCTGGTTTCGGGGAGAACAGTGATCGTATTCACCATATCATGAATCTTCCCCTGCCGGTCCACAAATCGGAATTCATAGGCCCGGGGCGCCAGGGCGGGATCGATGCGGCGGTCGCGGTGATACCGGAGAATCCTGTCGAGATCGTCAGGATGCATATATTCTGTCCAGCTGTGCTTTCCTTCCCAGTAAGCTTTGCTGGCGCCGGAGAGCTTTTCGAATTCCGAGTTGACCAGTGAAACGGTGGTATCGTTCTCGCAGATCGACATGGCGGTTCCCGTCGTCTCGAAGATGGCTCGATACAGAACCTCCGACGCCTGGAGCTTTCGTTCGGCCTGCATCCGATCCGTTATATCCACCAGCGCCGCCACGCTGCGTTTGGTCTCGGGAATCATCGACATGAACATGATGACTTGCCGGGAATTTCCCTGCTGGTCCAGGAAGTGGAATTCGTATTTGTGGGGAGCCGAATCCGGATTGTTGCGCCGATCGCGGTGATAACGGAGCATCCTCTTCAGATCATTCTTATGCACAAACTCCCGCCAGCTTCGTTTTCCTTCCCAGAAGTCCTTGCCGGCCCCGGAGAGTTTTTCAAACTCCGTGTTGACCACCGATACGGTCGTATCCTCTTCCGAAATGAACATGGCTGTGCCGGTCGTTTCAAAAATAGTTCTGTAAAGATCCTCAGATGCGCGCAACTGCTCCTGCGCCTGCCTGCGATCCGTCACATTCATGGTATTCCCCAGAATCATCTGATCGCCGCCAACGGAATAAGGCCATACCCTCTCCATCACCCAGCGTATTTGGCCTTTCTTGGTTATGATACGGAAAATATAGGGGACGCTGGTCTCGCCCCGAAGCATTCTTCGCGCTTCTTTCTTTACCCACTTCTTGTCATCGGGATGAATCAGGCTGTCGGCTTTGGCCCCGATCATATCTGCTACCGGGTATTGGGTGTACCTGGAAACGTTTTCGTTGACAAAAATGAATCTTCCTTTGTTGACGAGGTAAATGCCAGCGATGGATTTCTTCGCCAGAGTGAGAAAGGTGGGATCAATATTACGGATATCAGTCTTCATGATGCATAACCTTGCTCGGGGACGATAAAAAATGATTATTAATTATGGCTGGTTAGCAAATATCATGAGGCGTAGATAAATGTCAACAATCGCAAACCATCGATGAACCTCTCGCAATCGAGTGCGCGGGAATTGAACAAATAGCCTAACGATATTTTATCATTGGATAATCAGCTATTAAATTTTTTTGCATCCCCCCAAATATACCCCCATATTGCATATTCTACTGCTTATGAACTGATTTTCAAGAACTGTACGCGGAGTTTTATTATTGATTGGCGACAGTGTCCAGAAACTTACGCGGATTTTCCGAAAAGGCAGCAAAATTCTCCGGCGTGATGATGACCGGAAGAGCTTTGGGAAACTGTTTCGTAAAGACATTTAATCCCCGCGATAATTTACGACGGCCGGATTTAACCTCGACGGCATAAATCTGTCCCTGATAGCTGTATACAAAATCAACCTCGTCCTGCTTCTCTCGCCAATAATAAAGATTGCCGGGCAGTTGAAGAAGTTGGCCTCCGACCGCGGCCTCGAATATTCTTCCCCGTTTTTCCGGGTCGTCAAGAACTTTCGGACCTTCATGCATCGTATATAACGCAGGACAGGAAATCAGTATTTTGGGACTTGATCCCCGCATCAAATGACTTTTCGTTGAATATTTTTCCAGTGGATGAACAAGAAACGCTCCGGAATAAAGCTCGATATAGTATTTAACCAAATCGGTATTCCCCTTGTCCTGAAGTTGCCCCAGCAGTTTGGTGTAGCTGATCTCCTGAGCCGGGTAACGGCACAATATCTCGAATGCCTGGCGAAACAGAGCAGGATTACCAACCTTATGATTAAGCAGAATATCCCTACCGACCACCGCCTCAATAATTGATTCTTTCAAGTACGCATACCATCGGTCGAAATCGCTTTCAAAGACAACGGCCCCAGGATAACCACCATAGGTTAAATAACGATTCAGGTCGTATTTAAAAGCACGCTTCAGCTCTTCATATGTCCACTGATGGGTTTTGATTAACTCAAAACGCCCTGAAAGACTCTCCGAAAGCCCTTTCTGCAACTGCAATGAACTGGACCCCAAAAGAATGACCCGCAACGCTTTGGGCGCCTTATCCCATAAAGATTTTACTGTTTCCGACCAGTTTTGAACTTTCTGAATTTCGTCAATCACCAGCAACGTCTTTTTGCCGGAAAGTGACGCTTTCTGCCACTGCTCCATAAGCCAGGTGCGATCCGTCGTCAAAATATCGTCGGCATTTGCATAATGGGTAGCATCGGGATACCGCGCCAGAAGCTGCTTAACCCCGGTTGTTTTGCCAACTTGACGCGGGCCAACCAGCACTTGAATAAGCGGCCGGCCAACTGAGAGACGCTGCTCCAGTTGCGCCACAAATGATCGTTCATATAATTTAGCCATGGATGCATTATACATATTTTACTAGACAAGTCTATTATTTTTACTAGACGCGCCTTGTAAAATATTTAAATGCAAAACAAGGTTCAATTGACAATACAAGACCCGCTATTTTTAGCGGTCTGTACTTATTTGGACTTTGTTGGATTCTGTCTTGATGGGGTGCTGACGTTTGAACGCACCATGCGAGAATGCAGAAAGCCTATGGTTAAGTTGTTCCCGATTTTCCTGTCTGAGATAGCCAAACGGACAACGGCCTCGGCTTCAGCCGGCCGCAGGCATGTCACCTGATTTAGTTCCCCGGATTTGATGGCTAGTCGTGGTCGCGTCTCAGGATTCTCCGGACGGTATGGAGCTGAGGACATGGCCACCGGTTTGGTACCGGGCAGAGTAAGTCCGGGAAAAAGCCGCAAAACGTATTGCCGTCGGTTTTTTGGAAACATCAGCGGGACATATGGAAATGGCATCGCTAATGTCTGCGCTGATGAAGTGTGACCTGAAGCGCGCTGTAGAGTAAGAAAAATAATTAAAGAAGGTTAAAGTTATTCTTATGCTTCCGCCCCTGCTTGCCAGAATTGTACGTAAAGCTGGACAGTATCTGTCCTTTCTTCTCCTAATTTGTCATTGACTCCAAAAAAAGAATCCAATAGTGTTATGAACATGAAGAAGGCCGTCAAAAAAATGAACAAAATCAAGATAAAATGCGCTTACTAGAAGAGGAAGTGGCCTTACTTCAGCAGGCAAATGAGCGATTGAAGGAAATTCAAAACTTTCAGAATACCCTTCTGGAGAAATCCCTGGTTGGTTATTATGTCATTTCCGAGGGGAAATTTTGCGCCGTTAATTCGACGGTGCTGTCTTATACCGGTTACTCGCAGGATGAATTGATCGGAAAAGATGCGATTTTCTTGGTACACCCGGATGATAAAAAACAGGTCCAAAAAAAAGCACGGGCTATGCTGCACGGTAAGCTGGCTTCACCTTACGAATACAGGATTATTACAAATAACCATGAGATCTTGTGGATCATGGAATCTGTAACCGCCATTTTATATGCAGGCCGGCGGTCGGTGCTGGGCAATTCCGTTGATATCACCCGATTGAAATCTACAGAAAAGAAGCTTTTGGAATCAGAAAATCTTTATCGCACGATATTTGAAACCACCGGAACGGCCACGGCGATTGTTGAGGAAGACAAAACCGTCTCCATGGTCAATTCGGAGTGGGAAAAACTGACCGGTTATCTCAAAAAAGATTGGGAAGGAAAGAAGAAATGGACGGAGCTCGCGGATAAAAGGGATCTGCCGCGAATGAAGAGATACCACCGCCTTCGCAGGATAGATCCAAACGCCGTACCCAGATCTTATGAATACCATTTAATCGACAGCCAGGGAAATGTGAAGAATGTATTGACCACTGCTGATGTCATTCCGGGAACCAAAAAGCATGTTTCTTCCTTTGTGGACATTACTTCATTAAAGGAAAAAGAAAAGGAATTAATAGATAAGTCTCAAAGTCTGGCGGAACTGAATACAACGTTAAAGGTGCTGCTGAAACAGCGGGAGGCGGATCGAGCGGAACTCGAAAAAGCTTTGCTGTCCAATATCAAACTTTTCGTGATACCCAACATTGAGAAGCTCAGAAAGAGCAATATAGATGAAAAAAGTATGATATACGTAGATCTTGTTGCGTCAAATCTTGAAAACAGCCTCTCCCCTCTTTCGCTCAAACTCTCGGCCAATTTGATGAACCTGACTCCCACTGAGATCCAGGTCGTGAATTTAATCAAAGACGGGAAAAGCAGCAAGCAGATTGCCGATCTCTTGAGTATATCGCGCGGTGCAATCGATGTTTACCGATACAGGATCCGAACGAAGCTCGGCTTAGAACGAAAGACCAATCTGAGATCCTACCTGGCCAGTCTCTCCTGAATTCAAACCTTACAATTTCTGTTCATAAGTTGTTCATATCTTTTCATATTGTAATCGCGATGCGATCAAGCCTAAAAAGTGTCTCCGGAGAGCGTGTCTTACGCTTGGCGCTCATCAAGATGATCTTCGAGGAGATTGTGAATATGGAAAAGATTAAACCGGGGCCTCTGACCGGAATCACTGTTTTAGATTTTACATGGGTGCTTGCCGGACCGCATGCAACCATGGCCCTGGCTGATATGGGCGCTAATGTCTTTAAAGTGGAAGCATACACCCGGGGGACCCATGAGCGATGGCAACCCCTGCAGGTCGAGAAAAACGGAGTGACGCAGAGTTCCTACCACATTCATCTCAATCGGGGGGAAAAGAGCCTCTGTATCAATCTGAAGGACCCCAAGGGCATACAAGTGGTCCATGACTTGATCAAGAAGTGCGACATCCTGGTGGAGAACTTCGCCCCGGGCGTCATGGACAGACTGAAGTTGGATTACGATTCCATCAAGAAGATCAAAAATGACATCATTTATTGTTCCGTTTCAGCTTTCGGACACTGGGGGCCAAACTGTCATAAACCCGGCTATGATGTGATTGCTCAGGCGGCGAGCGGCTGGGTGGGCCTGACCGAACAGAAGATTCCCGCGCCGATCGCGATCGGGGACACGACCGCCGCCATGCACGCCTGCACGGCCGTTCTGGCAGCGCTCTATCACCGGATGATTTCAGGCGAAGGACAAAACATCGACATCTCCATGGTCGATTGCCTGTTTTCTCTCCACGAGACGTCCTTCCCATTTTACTGGACCGGCGAAGCTGCCGGCAGTCCCGGTATCACGCCCTTAATGGGCAAGCAGAGCAGCACCAGCGCTCCTTACGGCATCTATTCGGGAAAAAACGGCGCGATCGCGATTGCCATTCTGACGGAGGCCCGCTGGCCGGAACTTGTTGATGTTATGGGGCCGGGTTATGAGTGGCTAAAGACTGATCCGCGCACCCTCCGGATCACCGATCGCTGCAGTACGAAGAACGCCCGCGTTGTTCACAAGGCCCTCGAATCGTGGGTGATGTCTCAGGATTCGGTTGAAGAAGCTGAAAGGAAGCTGGAAGCCGCCGGCGTTCCCTGTTCGCGCGTGAAAACCATTGAGGAGTTGGCCACCACCGATGATCACATCGGAGCCCGGGAGATGAGGCAGGAAAAGTTTCAGCCTTTTTTAGGACCCATGAAAATGTTCGGGAGCCCCATGAAGTTTTCTTTAACACCCTCTGGAATTCAAGGCTATGCGCCGTTCCTCGGAGAACACAACAGGGAAGTCCTCTCCCGGTTTCTCGGTTATTCACCGGAGAAGATCGAGTCCCTTTACGGGGATAAAGTCCTCCACGAGGGGCCGGAAGTGGAAAAGCTTGCGGAAGAGATCGCAAAAAACGAACCGCATTAGAAAAACGTAAGGGTTGCGAACAGTCGAAGGCCCTGTGTCTGCTTCGGCTGAATCACGTATAGAAGAAAAAGGAGGAGGTTCAACATGAAATTTGTCAAGAAGGGTTCAATCATTGTTTTTAGTTTGTTATTAATCCTCGGGCTTGGCGGTTTACGGGTCATCCCCTGTCTTTGCAGCCAAGGAGAAGAAAGCGACGGTTAAGACGGTGAAGCAGGCCGCGGTCAAGGGGTCCATGGCCGAGAAGGTGCTTAAACCCAATGCGGTCTTCGATCCGGACAAGATGTCGGATATGTCCGATTTCGATCCCGCCACGTGGGTCAGTCCGACGAGCGATACGATCAAGATCGCGGTAATTACCTGCTTCTCCGGCCCCGGGGCATTCAACGGGCATATCGCCTGGTCCGTCGTAAGCTGGGTTGCGCATGACATTAATAAGCGAGGCGGCATCTGGGTGGACGGCAAGAAAAAGCTGATCGAAGTTGTCAAGGGCGATCACATGTCAAAGCCCGATCAGTGCAAGAAGGTCAGCGAGAGAGTGGTTCTGCAGGAAAAGGTCCATGTCATCTGGGGTACTGCCGGCAGCAATATGATGAAGATCATGAATGAAACGGCCAAAAAATACAATATCATTTCACATTGCGTCAGCAACCTGGCTGACGAGCTTCAGGACTCAACCAACTTTTCCCGCTATGCCTTCATGAGTTCCGTCGGGACAGAGCAGGTCGGACGCGGCATGGCCTACTATTATGGACAGATCCGGAAGAAGGAGAAGAAATTCTACATTCTGTGCCAGGATTACTCGTACGGACATGACATCGCCGATGGTTTCAAAAAGGGGTTGAAAGAATACTATCCTGAGGCGCAGATTGTCGGTGAAGACTATCATAAGCTATTCCTGACGGACTTCGCTCCGTATCTCACCAAAGTTAAGGCGTCCGGCGCTGAAGTCATTTACACCGGAAACTGGCCTCCGGATGGTGGAACCGTCTTGAAGCAGGCGAGGCAGATGGGCATCAAACTGCCTTTCGCGCATGTATTGATGAACGATCCCAATATGCTTCATGAGGTCGGCTTGGAAGGGACGAAAGGCCTGGTGCATATTGATGAATTCAGTACCCCGCCCCCGGCTTTTAAATCGCCCGGACACATCAAGTACTACCGGGCCTGGAATAACCAGTGGAAGAAATGGAAGACCTCGCCTTACGACAGTCACTTCTTCGAACACGGTGATTACATCCAGAAATACATCATGCAGACCTACTGGCTGATGAGCGTCATCGAGAGGGCAAAGAGCACCGACCCGGAAAAGATCGTTAAGGTTTGGGAAGGCGACACCTATCAATATGTCAACGGAAAGACTATGATGATGCGAGCCTGCGATCACAGGGCAATCCAGGATCTTACGGTCAGTGAATACGTCGGGACGAAAGAGCAGAAGCAGTCTTTCAATATTCCGCCGTACTACTGGTACACGGGTTCTGCTGCGCCCGGTCCAGGTTCGCTGATTCCCGCATCAAAGATATTTCCACCAATCGATCCCAAAGAAGAGCGCTGCAAAGGAAAGAATGGCTGGGGCGAATAAATACCCAAAATAGCGACTGACTATACGTGGAGGACGCAGTATTTGACTGCGTCCTCCTCTTTGAGAATTTCCCCCTGACTCTTAGAAACGGGTCGCACGGTTGATCGGCGTATTTTCTCGTTTCTGCTTTTTGAAGAGCGGCGGCGGGAAATGAATCATTCTCTAAGGCTCCTGAAGCCGAGAAACTTCCTGAAGAATTAGAGCAGATGGGAATACAATAAGTAAGAAGGAGGAAGAGAAAATGAAATGGATGAGTAAGGATTTGTTGAGGTTTGTGGTGATCATTTCTGTTTTGTTCCTGGCGGCTTCTTATCCGTCAATGGCAGCGGCGGCAAAAGAAACCAAACAGGCTAAGACGACCAAAGCGACCAAAACAGCCAAAGCGATTCCCGGAACCGTGGCCGAAAAGGTGTCTAAAGCCAACGCTAGTTTTGATGCCAATAAAATGTCCGACATGTCAGGGTTTGATCCCGCCACGTGGGAGAGCCCCACGGGGGATACCATCAAGATCGCCGCGATGAATTCCTACTCCGGACCCGGTGCGATCAACGGTCAGTTGCATCTTGCAGCCATTTTGTGGGCTGTTCATGACATCAATAAACGCGGCGGAATTTGGGTCGATGGCAAGAAGAAACTTATTCAGATCATTAAAGCAGACCACATGGCCAAGGCCGATCAATGTAAAAAGGTCGCGGAGCGCATGGTTCTCCAGGAAAAGGTTCATATCCTCATCGGGTCTCCGGGCAGCAACATGGTCAAGATCATGAATGAGGTGGGCAGTAAATATAAGATCCCAGTTTGGAATTACGCGGGAATGTCAGATGATCTTTATGATGCAACCAATTTCAATCGCTATAGCTTTCAGGGCTCTTATTCGACGGAACAGGTGAGTCGCGGTCTTGCTTATTACGTAGGTCAGATTCGGAAGAAGGAGAAGAAATTCTATATCCTCAACCAGGATTATGGATTTGGCCACGCCTCCGCCGAGGGATTCAAAAAGGGTTTAAAAGAATATTATCCGGAAGCTGAAATCGTCGGAGAGGATTTTCACAAGCTCTTCCTGACCGATTTTGCGCCATACATGACGAAAATCAAGGCTGCCGGCGCCGAGGCCATCTTCACCGCTGACTGGGCGCCCGACTCCGTCAACCTCCTCAAACAATCACGTCAGATGGGCATCAAGCTCCCCTTTGTATCCAACTACCTGATCGAGGCTTCAGGCATGCGGGATATCGGCGTGGAAGGGACAAAAGGTATCATCCACATTGATCAGTTTGACATGCCGGACGCTTTTGCAAATCCGGGTTACGTAAAATATCATAAAGCTTGGCTCAATGGGTGGAAGAAGTGGTCTGCTCCGTATAACAGCGTGTCCTATGAACAGGGATCGAGCGGCTTTTTGGCTTCCTATGCTATGCAAATCTATTGGCTCTTGAGCGCAATTGAACGGGCGAAGAGTACAGATCCGGAAAAAATTATCAGCGTTCTCGAGAATGACAGCTTTCAGTATGCCAATGGAAAGATCGCAAAGATGAGAGCCTGCGATCATAAGATCATCCAGGATTTCAGCGTGACGGAAGTCGTACCGCCGGAGCAGCAAAAAATATCCTACACGATTCCCCCTTACTATTGGTTCAAGGATTTTTCCTGGACCGGCCAGTTGCACGTCGTCCCGGCAGCCAAGGCGCTCCCGTGGATGGACCAGAATCTGGATCGCTGTAAAGGAAAGAATGGTTGGGGTGAATAATACCGTTGAATCATCTAATTCATCTAGTGGGCGTGGGGTGATGCTTGCCTCACGCCCCCCTCCTCTGCGTTAATGATACAATAAAGCGATCCATTTTCTATTCTAAAATTTTCAGAACCGCCCGTTTATGTATTTTGGCGGTCGCAGCATTCATTAGAGCGCGGATGGCTTGGGTGGAGCGGCGGGAAATGAATCATTCTATGATTCAGATTCCTCGACCAATGGGTCAAGACGGTCTGCCTGTTTAGTGGCCCACGTAAGCCATTCATGGAGCTTACTTTCCGGTTTTATTTCTCCGTATTTCCGAATTCCCCATTTCTTTACGGCCTCAATATATGAACGGATCTGTTGGCTTCGCTGCCAAGACGCAATCTCCCTTTCCAAGTCTTTAAGTTTTTCCTCTTCCTCCCGCCTGACCCTATCCGCCTCTTCCCTCTTCAGCCTTTCCTCCTGCCATCTGAGCTCTCGCTGTTCCCTTTCCGTGCGCAGATGCTTTATGGCTATGGCTGCCCTGACTAGACCACCGACAAATGAATTCAGACAGTCCTCCAACCGCTGTCTCCTGCCATCGGTCCATGTTTTGCGGGTATTTAAGCAATCATCGTTCTTAATCCTCAGGGATAATAACCCATTCGGAGAGTAGTCATACTCTCTGCTATACATCCACGGGTATTCTTCCTTTTCTTTTATTTGGGCAGGTGACAATTTCTTCTCGGTACGGTCAAGATCTTCATTAAGTGCGAATGCAATATTTTCATCCATGACTGATACAATGGTAAAAAATGGTGCCTTTTTGTTAACAGATACATCGAACCCTTTGGTCTCCAGGGCTTTTACAAGCGTGTCCATAATAAGCATGGCTCGGTCGATACTATCCTGCCCTATATGTATTTCAAGGCATCCTCGTGCCCTTGGTTGTTTCAAGCCCCTGGCATCGACCTTCGCCCCTATCAGACTTCTTTGGGTTATGACGATCAAGTTGTGAGGAGAATCCAATGATAGCGGAACTGTTATTTTATTCTCCGGCATCTTCTCGGCGGTAATTAAGTCGCATGTTTCGTGGTCTTCTTCGCCATCTCTCTGAGGTTTCGACTTTCTGTGTATATATGTGCCCGTGACGTTTATTTTCTTTGTCGGGCGTAGAGGGGGCACGGGCATCTTCAACCCTTTCTTCTTCATCTGCCAATATCCCCTGCCGGGCACTGGAATTTCCAGCCTCTTGCAGACTTTTCCTAAACCACGATCAGAAAGTCCATACCCACGTGCAAGCTTGGATACGGGCTCAGACCAGACCATCTTGTATAACTCCTCACGCTTTAGAAACATTGTTTCATCGTCCATTTTCCCCTCCTCTGAAGAGATTTGCCAAGATTGCCACTATTAATAATAAATACAAATGACAGGCAGGGTAACAATTTGATCACAGCGAGCGCTGAATAATGTCATGATCTTGATGAAGCAGACCACGAAAATAACAAAAGGAAAATTGCCTGCACGTGTCCATTTCAAGTCGTCTTTTTTTTAAAAAGGGATTACCACAGGAAAATCACATTTCGTTACTTTAATCAGGTGATTCATGTTTGGAATGAGGAGCAGGAATTATTTGCGACGCTTGGCGGAACCTTTTTCTATGCGCCGCTGGCCGGCCCCTTAGTTTCTGTTTGTTATTCATGCTGGTAACTTTTCTCCTTGTTCCCTAACAAAACGTTAATGCGACAAAGACCGATTGAGTTGACGTTTTGGTTCACTACGGGTAGTAATTTACCCGTTCATGCACGCAACCTAAAGGCAACTGCCTGATCAAAGTGAAATGCCTTGAAGTCCAGATAATTTGTAAAGGACTCAGAGCGATGGAGAGCCTTGGCGGCTTTGTCAACCGTGGGTTCGCTATAACGCTTGGATTCCTTCAGTTGTCCCGCCCTATACTCGACTTGACAGACAATATACAATTCAGGCCTGTCTTGGCAGCTGTTTCACCTACAACTAAAGAATTTTAAAAATCCTTGATGCTGTGAATTACGATTTGAAAGGCGCAACGTGCAAATCCGCGGCGACTGTAAGCTGCTCATTGCAAGGGCTTGATAATAGTTATGGCTTGCAAGCCTTCTTTAGAAGGTTGTCTTCTTTGCTAGTGAGGAATGTAAAAGAATTTTGCGCAGACCGAAATTCTGATGCCTTTTTCCAACTCATCTCCTTCTATTGGGAAGACATCGTTGTGGGTGTTGAATGTGTCTTCTGCTGATACTGGGTATCCCCCAGCTGTGCGCGAGGCATCAGATCTCTTTTGTGTTGGTCACGCATTATGCATGAAAGCTTCCATAGCCCATGACCAATTGCCTAAGCGCCAGTCTGTTTAACCCCTAGAGTTCCGTCCATAATGATTCAATAGGCTTCAGGTAGGTAGTTCATTTGCGTGCCTACCTGAAGCCTAAGCTAAGGTCTATGAATTATTTCCAGCTTTTTTCCGTTGCTGCGGTTTTCCCAGCGATACGTCCGAAAGCCAGCAAATCGGTGATTGCTGCCCCGCTTGCCGGGTACCGGCCTCCGAAAATTCCCGCTGAATCACGGCCAGCAGCATAAAGTCTCGGAATAGCCTGATTATAGGGATCGAGCACCTGTGATTTTGTATTGATACTCAGCCCGCCATCATGGGCAACTAGCCCGGGGTTTATCTTAAATGCATAGTAAGGTCCGGTTTTTAACGGTTCTAATGCTTTTATCCTGCCAAATTCCAGATCCTTCCCATTTTCGGCATTTCGGTTGTATACCTCAAGAGTCTTTGTCAGTGTCGCTCCATCGATGCCTATCGCCTTTGCCAAATCGGCAACGGTCTCGCCTTTCCAGAGGTAACCCTTTTTTACCTGCTCATCAAGGTTTTCGGGATCGATACCCAGGGCAATTGTCCGCCTTATCTCGATGCCCTTCGCAACCATGGCAAACGTTTTCTTCACGGTTGCGGAATCGAAAATGCAGTATGCCGTTGTCGCATTCCTTTGAAACATGGCCTCGCTGACAAGCGTATAGTTCGCGCCTTCGTTACAGAACCGAGTACCATCAGTCTTCACATAGATATTCGGTAATCCCCAGATATTAGCGTACACAATGCCGGCCATCTTCGCGCCAGGAAACAGAAGAGAGGGCAGAGTTCCACCGGTGTTTAGAGCCTTAAGAGCGCCGCCGCAGGAAATTCCCATTCTGTAACCGTCACCAGTTGAGCTAATGCTTCCTGCTGCGACACACTTGGCGATATCTGGTGAATAATCTTTTAGCCAGCCTTCTGCCTCCTCACCCGGCATGATTCCTCCAGTTGTCAAAATCACGGCTTTCTTTGCTTTGATGTTGATCATTTTTCCCTTGCTCGATGCTGCGAGACCCACAACTTCAACATTGGCAGCCGATGCGGTTGCACGAGTAATCAACCTAGTCCCGGAGGTTCTTGTCATGACCTTAATGTTCTTCTCTGCCTTTACAGCGTCAGCCAAAACCTTAAACAGAGCAGAGCCGGTCCCTCTAACGCGGTGCCCACGCTTCTGAACCGGCGTCACGGCACTATATTCCGGCTCATTTTCCATGCCGCTCATGGCAAGAAGCTCCGGGGTAAAGACCGCGCCCATGTTTGCTAACCACGTGATGTTTTCCGAAGACATGTCCGAAACAAGCCTGACAAGTTCCGGCACCGCACGACCTTGGCCACAGGCCATGAGGTACTTGTACATCGCTTCAGGTGTGTCATTAATACCCATGCTCTTTTGTAATTTTGTTCCTGCGGCGTAGACGATACCACCTGACATGGTCGTAGATCCGCCGGGCATTCCCATTTTTTCGAGAAGCAAAACAGAACAACCGGCACGAGCTGCTTCCAATGCGGCACAAGCACCGGCACCCCCATAACCAACAATCACCACATCTGATTCCATGTCCCATTTTTTGGGCAACGGTGCAGAATGGGCATTTTTAGAACCTAGCATTCCTGTTACAGCCAGGGCACCAGCACTCAGAGCCGTTCCCTTGATGAATCCCCGTCTACTTATGTCTTTCTCTAAATTCGTTTTCTCCATTACTAATTTCTCCTTTCATAATAGAAACATGAATTGCTTTCCCTCATCTGTCAAGGGAACGTTCTAAGGAATCGCCTTACGCATTTTTACATTCAGATGAATCGGACCATATTCAACTCCGGGTTCTAGCACTGTATGAACGGCGAAAACCCGTTACTGAATCCATTACCGTCGCGGCAAATCTACTGTGCACGCCACCCTGTATCTGTCTCAGGGATGAAGAGCGATCCTTTCCCCGTTAATTTCAATAGCCGTCTTGGAATAAGTCCTCTTCTCAATAATTTTCCCATTCTTAAAATAGAGCAGATCAACACCCCGCCGCCGTTCCGGTTTTCCTTCAAAACCTTTTTCAAAGGATGGGGCCTCAAGGAGCCAGCGATAGAGGATCTTCTGTTCCTCCTCATCAATGAACATATCCTCACCTACGAAACGAAAACCTCCATGATTGGCGAACCATGGTGTCCAGGCCTTCCTGATGGATTCTTTCCCCTTCACCTTGGCCCCTGTCCAATTTTCAAACAGAATTTCGTCGTCGAAAAGAGCGATGACCCCGTCCAGATCATGGTTATCCCAAGCCTGGTTCCAATCCTGCAATGCTTTGATAAGGTCCTGTCGCGATAATTTCATAGTGCCCTCCTTTCGTTCGCTGACTATAGTTTTGTAAAGAACTTGCTCACTAAATGCAGAGAGTATAGGGAAGCTACATTTTTATGTCAATTATCAATATCGCAATAATTTGGGGTTTAGTGCTTATGTTTCATGGGGCACAAATTGTGGTTATTATTAATTGTAATCTCTTATATTTGCGAAGTTTAACGATTTATTTGTTACAGGAAGCAAGTCCCGATTCGTGATCGTTTTTACACTTTCTGTCAAGAAAACTCCGTCTAAAGACAAATTATTCAAATGAATCATTCTCTGAGACAGGTCACTCAACCAATGGGTCAAGGCGGTCTGCCTGTTCAGTGGCCCACGTAAGCAGAACGATCAAAGAATCCGGCTTCGCTTATCGCACGCAAAAGATCCCTGATTCTGTCGGGAAAGAGATTATCAGAAAGGCTCTTAGCCATTCTATTCCCCGGCATAGATTTACTCAGCAGCTTTTGCAGGTAGGCAAGACGCTTTTTATACACAAGAGAATTTCTTTCCGGAGTTTATCGCGATCGTTAATCTGTTTCTGAAGCTCGGGCAACTTCTCCGCGGCAACATGCCGATTGATAACACCCTGCCCTTCCCGCCAGACCAGATAATGATAAACGTACTCTTTATCCTTTATTTTTTTCCGGCGGATATTGAGAGCGCCCTTGGGATTTTTATACCGCCACCGGTTTCTTTCTATAAACGTTCAATCCAATTTTCACGTCATCCTTCTCGGGAATAGAAATATTCCCTTCCGTTGATGCAATGATAATAGTCTTTCCTGATGCAGAAGGACCGAATTCTTTGGTGACATCAACCTTGATCGTCAGGATATCGCCATCCAGTTTCATTTCTACGTTTTTCATGTTTTGCTCTCCTCTTTGACTGTGTGTTGTACAACAAACTTATTGCTAATTCCCGCAAATTCGTTTAATTTATTTGCAAATCAATACAGGACGTAAACATGAGAAAAGAGCCACTTACCCTTATTCAAACCAATCCCTATCTCCGGAATTCCAAGGAACGTGAATCCCGGTTAACCCGCTCTGTGCTATCCTCCTCGGCCATCGAAGGCGTCCACGTTGCCGCATGCCGGGCTTTGGGTATTAAGGGGAACGTCAGGAAAGTTAAGATCGCGCGCACCATCTCAAAGTCTTCTCGACCACACCTGTAAATATCTCTTCCATCGGATTGTAATTATAATCCATTCCCGATTGCACAGCCCGTTTCTGCTCACTTGCCTCTGCTTCATCCATCCGTTTATATATCTATCCGTGATTTGCCGTAACGTCCGCGAAGCCGCGTTACATGAACCAGTTAGACAGCTTCGGAAAAATGCGCCCCGGCAGCTAAGATTAATTGTGCCTGTCCCAATTATTTCCCCGTTTATTTCCCCGAAGCGTTAGACGCACCACAATATGTGGATGTCAGCTGACACTATAGTAGGGTGTTTCGGCCAGATCCTTGGCTCGCACGCCCCTGGCATAGGCCGCCTTGCCGACGATGAACTCTTCTTCCGGCGCCGCGGTCGGTGTGATGCCGACTTTCAGGTAGGCATCTCTGATCAGCTTGCGCGCCGCCGCATCGAGTACCGGAATCAAACCGGGGGGAATGCTGGCCAGATTGGGGATGAGGCCGCCATTGCCGCCAACGCACCACTGAAAGTATTTCATGTGCAGATAGGGATGCACGCCTTTGAGGATCAACGGCGCCTGAAGCTTATAGAATGCATCAAGGGCGGGCTCAAGCTGGGCATAGACCTTCATGGCTTCGTCAAAGCGGCCTTCATTGAGGAGCTTCATCAGCAAAACGGCATAAGGCTTTTCCGGCGACTGGACCGATTCGACATTCCATTGCCCGCTCCACTGCACATGGTATTGCCTGGACAGGGAAGGAACGAAATCCAAATTGACCGGGCCGACCAGCAGCCGGTCGCTTAATTTTTCGCAAATTTGAAAGATGGTCGCCATATTCAACGCCTGCGAGACTTTTATCCCCACCACATTGGGCAGATCCGCCAGGCGATCAAACACTCTCAGGGGAACGCCGCTGGGACCGAAGCTCTGATAAGATTTGGAAGCTGACGCATAAAGAAACACGGGCAGGGCTTTGGCGCTGATACGTTCCAGCAGTCCCTGGTAGAGTTCGTCTTCGGTTTTTGCGCGCAAAGAGCGGCCGGGAGCAATAAGAACATGCGTGCAGCCAACCTTTTCGGCGTGGCTCAGCATCGTCATGTCTCCCTCTTTCGTTTTTTCCCCTACGATGTCGCCGGCCAGAATCTTTCCCTTCGCCTCCGCGCAGGCGACCTGCAGAAACTGCTTGTGCGCTTCTACGGTTGTGACAATGGGAAAACAGCAGGTGGAAAAGAAGCCGTGGCGGATGCTGTTGCGGACATCGTGACGAATCCCCTCCTCGTCGAGAGTTTTGAGATCCGGCAGATAGGAAGGAATCAGCAAATTCTCGATGCCCTTGCAATGCTCCTTCGCCCACTCCTTCTGTTTGCTGAGTTTCACACTTTTTGCTGCTTTGGCAGTCGATCCACTCAGGGCACCGCAAGATTGAAGACCAAGGCCCGCAGTTGCGACCGTTCCCAAAGCCATCAGCTTCATGAATTCTCTTCTTTCCATTTTGCCTCCTCCCAGTCGTTTTTTATTTAAAGGAATTTTTTATGGATTGCTACCTCTTTAAAATTTTCGGCTTATCGCCCGGCCGGATTGAATAATTATAGCCCCATCACTGTCTTCTGATTCTGAAGGATCAAGAGGTAAGGATGCGGCCGATGCACCATCCTCACCGCCCTATTTCATCATCTTCCGAACTTCATCCTTCCATGCCACCTTGTTCACTTTGCCGCTGGGCATCAGTGCAGCCGAATATCCACATAACCGGTAAGCAGTCTTTTCATCATACCTTAAATAGAACCGGTCCAATTAATTTTCCTGTCCCAAATATTTCGACTTCATACAATTCATCATTTCCCGTTGATCGTTACCATGATCTCTTTGAAGCTCGCCACAGCCGACTCCAGATTTTCGATAATGTCGTTGGCCAGCACGTCCGGGTCGGGCAGGTTGTCGAGGTCGGCCAGACTTTTGTCTTTGAGCCAGGTAATGTCCAGACTGGTCTTATCGCGGGCCACAATTTCATCGTAGGTAAACCTCCGCCATCGGCCTTCGGGATTCTTTTCAAGATGCCAGGTTTCCTTGCGTTTATGCCGGTTGGCCGGATTGTAACACTTGATAAACTCTTCGAGGTCTTCGAATTTCAATGGCGATTTTTTCAGTGTATGGCGGATATTCGTCCGGTAATCGTAGATCCAGACCTCCTCAGTCCAGGGGTCTTTGCTGGCCGGTTTGTTATCGAAGAATACAACATTAGCCTTTACGCCCTGCGCATAGAAGATACCGGTCGGCAGTCGCAGAATCGTGTGCAGTTCGGTTGTCTCCAACAATTTCCTTCGGACCGTTTCACCTGCCCCGCCTTCAAACAGCACATTGTCCGGCAGAACCACCGCCGCCTTGCCGCTTGTTTTGAGGAGCGTGCGGATGTGCTGAACAAAGTTGAGTTGCTTGTTGCTGGTCGTCGCCCAAAAATCCTGCCGGTTGTAAGTGAGGTCTTCTTTCTCCTGTTCGCCTTCTTCATTGGTGAACGTCATGGAGCTTTTCTTGCCGAAAGGCGGATTGGTGAGCACGTAATCCACGCGCAATCCCGTATCGGCCACCAGCGAGTCGGTAGGTAAAATAAATGTCTCGGAATCGATATCGCCGATGTTGTGCAGGAACATGTTCATGAGCGCCATCCTGCGAGCGCCTGCGACGATTTCATTGCCGTAAAATGTCTTGTTTTTCAAAAACGCTTTTTGCTCTTTGTTGAGCGTGAAGGTTTTGGGATCGGAAATATAGTCATAGGCCGCCAGGAAAAACCCGCCGGTGCCGCAGGCCGGGTCGGCAATGGATTTCAATGGCTCGGGCTTCATACACGCCACCATGGCCCGAATCAGGGGGCGCGGCGTAAAATATTGCCCCGCGCCGCTCTTGGTATCTTCTGCGTTTTTCTCCAGGAGCCCCTCATAAATCTTGCCTTTGACATCCGTACCCATCACCGTCCATTGCTCTTTGTTGATCATATCGATCAGCTTATAGAGTTTGGCCGGATCCTGAATCTTGTTTTGGCTCTTGGTGAATATCTGTCCCAGGATGCCTTGTGTTTTGGACAACTCGCGCAGCACGGTCGTGTAATGCCCCTCCAGCGCCGCGCCGCTTTTTGAGGTAAGGCTTTCCCAATTATATTTCGTGGGAATATCCAGCTTCCGGTTGTGCGGCGGCCGGCTGTATTCGTCAGCCATTTTCAAAAAGAGCAGATAGGTGAGCTGCTCCAGATAGTCGCCATAGCCGACACCATCGTCACGCAGGGTATTGCAGAAGCTCCATATCTTGCTGATGATGCCGGAAGTATTGCTCTGTTCGTTGCTCATACTCGTTTGATTTCCTCAAACCGTTCTAATAATTTGTGCTTTTCAACACCAGTCACTTTCGACAAAGAATTCAGTATTCTCATCGCCCTTTGATTTAATAATAATTTAAAGCCATGCCTCAAATTGTCTTTCCATACACCAGAATCTGAACCGGCTGGCAGCAAATGACTTTTCATTACTGTTACAAAATGTCTTTTCCGCTTGTACTCACCTAAATAATTGCTAGGTTTATCATCACTAATGGCTTGATTTTCATTTGCAGCTAAAAAACAGATATTTAGAATTGAATTATTCCATTTAGTTTTTATTTTCTTCCTATTTAACAATGCTCTTGGAAAAATGTGATGTTTATCTTTACGATTACTTAACGCCAATGCATTATCAAGAATTAATGGCTCGCCAGTTTCAAGGTATTTTGGTCTGCTGGCTCTAAGGAAGAGATAATAACCAATAACTGCTGATTGATTTGTTTTCGAGTACTCTTTTTTTAGTAATTCATTCGGGTTTATCTTTTCATCTACGATATACTTGCCATTTTCTTTGTTAGCAAGTTTTTCGAAGAAAGTTATATCTTTCGCAACGTTTCGCGCGAAAGCACCACCGGAATATCTTTCGCCCAACGCTGTATGCCAAAACCATTTTTTTATTTCCCTTTTTTGCGCCGATGATGGGTTTCCATTATTCAGATAGAAAAAGAAGGACAACATTGTAAAAATATTATCTGATGGCAGTAGTGAATAGCTGGAAACACCAAATTCGTCAGACAGAAAATCTACACATAACAGAAATGCTTTATGAAATTTTTTCCATTCCTTTTTAAATTGAGCTTTAAATGATTTGTGCGTTTCAAATTTCTTTATAAAACGGTCAAGAGCTCTCTGGCCGATTTCTTTTTCCCCTTTCGAAAGGGCCATTGCATAAATAAAATATTCAGGCTTTATTTCATTATATTGTCTTGGGATGAGTGCACGCCTTGTGCTATCCACAAGATCTCTCAACCCAATATTTGTTGTCCTTGAAAATATTTTATCCGCTTTGCCCACAGTCATACCTTGGGAATTAATGCGTACAAATATTTCCCGTACTTCATCGAGTATTTGTGTTTCCCGGATAGTGTTGTTGGAATTAAGACTGATGAGAGTATACTTTCTATCAAGTTTGTGAATTTCTATATTCAAAAAGTGAAGCAAGAAATTGACAGTAAGGCATCTGCAACAGCTCAAAAAAATATCAATGTGGAATATTTAGAAAAAATTCCCATCCCGCTGCCGCCCATCGCCGAACAACACGCAATCGTCGCTGAAATCGAATCCCGTCTTTCCGTCTGCGATAAAATTGAAGAGAGTATCGAACAAAGCCTCAGTGAGTCCGAATCCCTGCGGCAAAGCATCTTAAAGAAAGCCTTCGAAGGCAAGCTCGTCCCTCAAGACCCCAGCGACGAACCAACGTCGAAATTACTGGAACGCATGCAGGCGGAAATAGAGAAACATAAGCCATTCAAGAAAGGTGCGGCAAAAAGAATATAATGAGTAAAATATCTTCCGTCCCGATTCCATTTTCAAGTCTTAAAAGAAACTTCGAAGATTGCATCTATGCAATCCCGCAATTACAGCGGAATTATGTTTGGGATAAGAAAAGGGTGTGTGCGCTATTTGACAGTATTTATAACCATTATCCTATCGGGGTGTCATTGATTTGGAAAGCGAAAAGCAATAAAATTGCCGAGCTAAGACCAAATAACAAAACGATACTGCCGCCATTCAATGTTAACCGTTCAACAATAGATTTTATAATTGACGGGCAGCAACGTCTTACATCCATTTATGGAGTGACAGCCGGAATTCACGAAACGCTCGATTTTAATTCGAAAATCGATTTCAGGAAGGTCTGTTTTTCATTTGATAATAAGAACGAAAATCGTTTTATTTATCCTCAAAAATATGATGTTTCGAATGCAAAC
>Ga0351840_1005_pt1 | contig 43560 bp, 41 predicted proteins | sample BONcelHFGM3001E5_FD_206883 | JGI IMG/M metagenome (GOLD analysis project Ga0351840, IMG submission 206883) | Enriched cells from coal bed in the Powder River Basin, Montana, United States - BONCAT cells FGM rep1 HSBNCT.FGM.300.1.E5 ... | reverse complement strand
CCCCAGTCATTGAAAACCACTTCGCTACCCGGGGGCAGCATGTGTATAAGGCGTGTGGCGTGCGCTAATGCCCTGTCCGTGCACGCCGGGGTTGTCAGCGCGAGCGGGATGTCCGCCGAGGCAGCGAAGTCCAGCATGTGCTGGAGCTGGCTGCGGGTCGGCATCAGGAACTCGCAGAATTCGTTGCCGAAATAAATGCGCTGGTAAGGGGAATTGAAAAAGAATTTGAGATCCGCGGGATCCGATATGTAAAAACAATGTTCCGGGTTTGTGGCCATTTTATTGTGGGCGGTCCTGATCAGGATGGGGTGGCATCGAGGGATGATTCCTGGAAGATCCGTATTTCACAACTCCCTGCGTAATGTCCGACGGGGTTTGTCCTCCGGTGATCTCATACCCGGGCTCGTAATCCACGTAAAAGTAGCATTTGGTTCTGCATTTGTCATTATATATTGTCTCATGTTCTTCGGCGCAGCGCACGGCGAACTCCCGGGCAGAGCCGCAGTCATGAAGCATGGTTATGGCTTTTCGCAGGAATAAAACATCCTTGAGTATCCAGTCGGCACCAAAGCCTCTGCGCGCGATCTTGAGGCACAGGTCGGGAAAATCTCTGAGTGCATACAGGGCGCAGGCGCCGCACGCGTCTACCACGTATCCCGAGCCGGGCGGGAAGTCGTTGTACAACAGGGCCTGTCGGCATATGTTCGGCGAGCTTTCGCCCGGGATGTGGGCAAACGAGCAGAGTCCCTCAAGGTTGGGGCCTTCTTCGTTCATCATGATTAACTCGTATTCCATGTTCTCCCCGGCGCTGAGAAGCCCGGCGATTTCACTGGTGGCGAGCTGCCGGGGCAGAATCAGCTTGTTGATCCCGAACCTGCTGTAAAATGCCGCGGCTCTTGAGTTCAGAACATGGGCCGTGGAGGACAGGGCCAGGAACAGGGATGGCGCCGTTTCCTTGAGTTTGATAAGCAGGTTAATGTCGGAAATGATAAATCCGTGCGCGCCGTGCTCGGCGAATTTGAGAATATCGCGCAAGAGCGCGTCCTGCCAGCTGGGCGGGTAATGCAGTTCATTGATTACGATGAAGGCTTTGCGCGCCTTGCTGTGGATCTGCTCAACTGCGGCCATGCCCGCATCCACGGAGCTGAAATTGACATGTGCGCCGAACCGCCTGTTGAGGCAGTCGCTGTGCCGGGTGAGGGTGTTGCGGTATCCCAGGTAAAATTCATCGGCGCCGGCCTGGATATAATCGTCGATGCGCTCAATGGTTATCGGGTTTAATGGGCACTGGATTTTCATGAGCCGGCTGTGTGCATCTCTTAGCGATGTGCATGGAATGTGCCCTGATCCAAATCCGGCGCACATCTGTTGGAATGCGGTTCCGGGCCATGGGCGTTCATCAAAAAATTAAGATTGAATAAATTATAAAGGCGGCCCGTTTTTTTGCAAACGCGCGGGCCGTGCTTGTTCGTTTTCCCCGGGTTGCGGATTCGTGCCGCAGGGCGCTTTCATATCCGGAAGAAAGAGCAGGTATCTGATAATGCTGATCAGGGATTTAATATGGCTTGGGGATTTTCGTTTTGAGAACAGCGACAGCATCCTCAAGGGGTGAAGGTAAAAGGCGAGATACGCGGCGCGCACAAGCATTTTCAATGGGAATGCGGCGTGTGCGCCCCGGGCGCCGGCTTCGAAGAACTGCGAGCCGGGCCGCGGGGAGAAAACATTGAACGAGGCATATCCCGGATTAAGGCGCAGGGCCAGGGCCACGGTTTTGAGATCGCCTGTGGCGCGGGCTGTGGGCAATCCCAGAATAAAGTGCGCGCCCGCGGCGATCCCCTTGGTTTTCATAAGCCTGAACGCCTCCTTGATCCGCACCGGGTCCGTGCTTTTTCCCGCATGGAGCCCGGTGCCGGCATCGGCTGTTTCCAGGCCGATCTGGAGCAGGCGGCACCCGGATTGGGCGTATAAGTCCAATCTTTCTTCATCTGTCAGATCCAGCCGTGTGTAGGCGTGCCATGTCATGTCCCCGCAATTGTCGATCAAAAACCGGCACAGGCGGCGCGTCCGGGTCATGTCGAGGCCGAATGTCATGTCCTTGAAGAATATGTGGCGCGCGCCCCGGGAATGCAGAAACCGGATTTCCTCTTCAACATTATCGATGTCCCTGAAGCTGAAGCCAATGGAATGCGCGCCGCTGTTGCAGAACGCGCAGGAAAAGGGGCAGCCGAATGACGTGAGAACCGTGGCAAAGCCCGCAGGGGCGTAAGGCATGTTGTAGGCTTTGCCCGCGAATGCGGAATGCAGGGGCAGGGGATACCGGAATTCCCGGGGCTTGAGATTGCGTCGCACGTGTACAGTCCCGCCGGTTCTGAATGCAGAGTCTGTGATCTTGTGCGTTTCATCAGACGCAAGCGCGGCGATATCGTCCGCAGTGAAGTTCAAGAGCGCGGCATGGATCCATGGGTGCGTTTCGAGGAAGAGGGCGGGACTGTGGAGCACGGCGTCTCCGGAAACAATGATTTTTGCCCGGGTGCTGGTTTGGAGTTCTTTGAGAAACGCCAGGTCCGAATCCAGGCTCAAAGAGCCGATGAGAGAAAACACGGCGGTGGGCCGGAATGCCCGTGCCGCATTGAGAGCCGCGTCCGGGTCCATGGCCAGGGCCACGGCATCGCACACGGATACCTCGTGGCGCGCGCCGAGAATTCCGCTTTGAACCAGCAGGTCAATGGGTTGCCAGAGGTAACCTGTTTTGGAGTATGTGCAACAATAATAATCCCTCAGGATTCTGTGCTTGCAAGGCGGGGTTAGAAGGAGAATGCGTTGTTTTTGATCCGTGGGATGGCTCATAGGGGATGAGTGCGCGTTTTGCGTGTTTCGCCTGTGGTTCCCCCCCGTGGATATTTCATGCTTCAGGCCAAGCATAACGCATCGTGTGCGGCGCCCTGTTTCGCACGCAGCGTAGGGATCTTCAGGGGCGCGGGTAAACCGGTTCGGGCCACGGCGCCTGCGCATTCTGCTATTTGAAAATCAATTCCACAACGCCTGATTTAAAGTCTGGATTTGCAGGCATGCCAGGCAGGGCTTTCTTATTGGCATTGCCGAAAGCATAGATGCTGTCTGTGAAGTAACTGAAGTCCTGGATGGGGATGCTGCCTTCGATGGACAGGCGCCCGACGGCGAATTCATTGTACATGAAATACACTTCATTGATTTTGTCGCCGGTTCCCCTGATGCAAGCTCTTCCGCCGGACGATGCGCTGGTCAGTTCGTTGTTGATGAAATTGATGAAGGTGCCGCATTCCTTGTCAGTAAGCCCGGACAGGAGGTAGAGGGAGTATACGCCTCTTGGAATACCCGGGATCGGGGATGCCGCGCCGGGAATCTGGATCTTCATGTCCAGATCCATTCTCCAGTAAAGATAAACATCATCCCTCGCGAAGAACAAAGCGTTGATGGTGTCCCCTGAACTGTCTGCATTGGATTGTCGATAGTAACAGGGTTGTATGTTTGTCCAGTCGTTGAGGTGCCCGTCAGTGACGATGGCTGCTTTCCCAATGTTGCATTTGGGCATTTCCCGGGCGGTGATGCCCCAATTTCCGCCAATGAGTTCGAGCATGTTGCGCGCAACCCATGCTTCATCAACATTTAAATCCGGATCCTGCCGGGATGTCATTTGTAAGAGTTCCGTGGTTGTGACCACGGCCTTGTTCTGTGTGACCTCAGTATTCAGCAAAAAGGATTCCAGGCGGATGTCTTTAAAATTGCTGTGAATTGTGTCGATACTCTGGATAAGCTTTCCGGTGTCTTTAATAATCTCCTCGCCTATGTATATGCTGGCATTGGGTGCGAGGCTTTTGGTCAATAGATCTTTGTTGTTTGTTGTGAACCCCTGCAAAAAACTGTTTACCGTATTTGTGAGGGTTTCAACCTGATCCCGGTTGTCGCCCTGCATGCTGTAGATGGACGTGAGTGTGCCCAGCATTATGTTGAGATCCGGCTGGTCCAGAAGAGAGGAGATAATTCCAGACGTGTCAGTGGCGTTTGAAAAATCCATGGAAGCGGACATGGCGAGTAATTTATCGTAAATGATTTTCATTTCCGCCGCAGTGTAATAATCCGGGGAAACGCCCGAGGCCAGGATCTTCCATGCGATGATTTCCGTGATGGGATCAATGTCGGTTTTTCCGCCATTGTACAGGGCGCGGAGCGGGGCGCCGGATGTTTCTGACTGCACCAGCGCGACATCACTATCCCGGTTCGCTGGGATTTTGAGCGAAAAGGATCCGGTGGCGTCTGTTTTCGCTTCAGCAATTACATCGCCTTTAAGGGACAGGGCTTTGACAGTGGCGCCTGCGCCCGGGCCCAGGGCCTGGACTCCCCTGGCCGCAGATCCGATTGCCGGAGGAACCGCCAGGACTTTTCCGGCAATGTCCGCCCCCATTATGGGCTCTGTGGCCAAGGCCATGAAAAAAGCCAGACACAGGAGTGCTTTCTTTGCTAAATCCATCTCCCAATCCTCCATAAAGCCATGTGAGCTTTAATCGTTTGCCCCTGTTGTACAATCCTAGCCATATAAAATATTCTATCACACATCTTAGTTATATCCTAATGAATATCAGTGGAAAAGAGGCTCATTCCCGGAGCGTGCAGAGGGGCGGTCCATGTCCGGGCAATCCAGAGCCCCATTTGCGCGGGTTGCTGTTATAATGACAAAAAGAGCAAAGGCCAGATGCATGGTGCCGCAGCGGCGGGAGTGGCGTGTGACGCAGAGCCCAAACACAGAAAAAGCCTTGAGAATTCTTGTGGTGAATCCGCCGCTTGAGATAGAGAGCGACTTTATTGATTATCCGTATTATGTGAATCTGGGCGCGCTGCACGTGGGCGCGGTGCTGCGGGCCCAGGGCTGGGATGTGGATATTGCCGATGCTTTTGCGCAAAGGGACAGCGGAGTGTGCGCGGGATCATGCGGGCGGATTGTCATGGGCTGTACGTCCCCGGCGTTGCTGGAACCGATTGCGGACAAGTGTTATGACGCGGTTGTGCTGTGTCTCAGCGTGTTCCACAGGCCCTTTCAGCATCATGCGTTCACCGCGAAATTCGTGGAGCAAGCGCGCGCCGCGTTCCCCGGGGCTTTGCTGGTGGCCGCAGATGCGTATTTCGGCGGCATGCACTACGTGGATTACGAACCGGCCTCGTTTTTTACGCATTACCCGCAGTGCGACGCGCTGGTGCGCTACGAAGCCGAGCTTGCCCTGGCAGATTTCATCCGCACGGCGCAGAAGCACGCCCATGTTGCGGTGGATGGCAGGGGAACCGGCATGCGCCTGGACGATCTGCCGTTTCCGGCGTGGGATTTGATTGACGCGGAAACCTATCTGGCGTTTCTGGACCGGGTTTTCAAGGCCACAGGCCGCGCAAGGGATTTTCTGCCTGCCGGCAGATGCCTGCCCCTGGTCACATCGCGGGGCTGCATTTACAAATGTTCGTTCTGTTCTCCGCCCGTGTCGCGGGATATCTCTCCGTATCGTAGTTACAGCAGAGAATACATGAGCCGCTATCTTCGCGAACTCAAGGCCGCGTACAGGCTCGACGGCGTTGCGGTTCTGGATGGTATTGCCAATGCGCATCCAGAGCGGTTTGCGAAGCTGCTTGATGACCTGGAGCGCCAGGGGCTTTCGGTGAGTTTTGTAAACGGCCTGCGCGCGGACAGACTGACCCGGGAGCATATCGTCAGACTGGCCGGCCTCACCCCGGGCGTGGCCGTGAGCGCGGAGAGCGCCTGCGCCCGTGTGCGCAATGAGATTCTGGACAAGAAACTCGATCTCAAGGCCGTGGAACAGGTGGCCGCATGGTGCCGCGAGCAGAATGTGCCGTCACAGATCCATTACATGGTGGGCGCGCCAGGAGAAACCGTAGAGGAAGTGAACGTGACCCTGGCTCATGCCGCGGCCATGGCGCGGGAGCATGGGGCGACGCCGCTCATGCAGTTCTGCGTGCCCATTCCGGGTGCGCCCCTGTGGGAGCAGTGCAGGCGGCTTGGGATTGCATTGCCGGATTTTTCGGGCGCCTATTACGACTTTTTTCACACGAATCCGTGCGTGGATACGCCCGCACTGCCTGCGTCCGAAGTGCGCGCGCTTAAAGCGCGGCTGGACATGAGGCTTCGCGAAAACAACCCGGACAAGCTGATCATCAACCTGACATACCGGTGCAACAACAAGTGCGCCATGTGCGCGGTGGGGGGCCGGCCCAAAGAAGATATGGACAGGCGGGACGTGCTGAATCTGCTCAAGGATTACCGGTTGCGCGGAGTGCTCATGGTGGACTTTGACGGCGGAGAACCCACGCTGCATCCGGACCTGCTGGAACTTATCGGCACAGCCCGGCGCATGGGATATCAGCGCGTGGCCGTGACCACGAACGGCAGGAAAATGGCGGACCGCGGGTTCGCATCGCGGTTGTTGCTCAGCGGCATCACGGACCTGCTCATCAGCCTGTACGGCGCCGATGCGCACACGCACGAAAAGGCCACGTGCGCCACAGGGAGTTTCCAGCAGACCGTGCAGGGCATCCGCCATGCGCTGGAACTCAAGCCGGAGCGCATCACGTTCGGCATTAATACGGTTGTCACCGCCACGAATTACACGCGGCTGCACGCGCTCACGGGCTTTGTGGCTGAACTGGGCGTGGATCGCATCACCGTGCAATATCCCACACCGTTTGGCCGGGCTGTTCAGGAACATGTTCCACCCTTTGAGGAAACAAGCCGTATCCTGGCCGGGGTTACAGAGGAATTCCAGGGCCGTGTGGCCGTGCAGGTTATCAATCTGCCGCCCTGCAAACTGCCCGGGGGCGAGGCGCAGGCTCTTGCCGATGCCGGCAAGTTCGGGCGCGTCATGGCGTTTGTAAATGAGGCGCCTCAAAACCTGGGCGTGTTTCTGTCCCAAAACCGCAGGCACACAAAAATCTGCGCCGCGTGCCCTTATCTGATTTTGTGCGAAGGCGAATACGTATTCGAAGACTGTTGAACCCGTGTGATTCCCACGTTGAGACATAAGTCCAATGCATGGCCGCATGCGCCGGAAGTGTTTCCCGGCATGTTTGCAATTGTGATGTAATTAATTTGAATTTCCCGGTTTGCTGCACGTGATAATGTAAAAGTCGTAGCTTTTTTTCCTGAAATTTTTCGTGGACAAAATATCAAAGCCGTGTATCTGAGCCAGGGTTTGTTCCAGGGTGCGGTGGAAGGCGCCGATTTCCAGGCGGGTAATGATGCGGTGCGCCAGGGTTGTGGCGGCGCTTCCGGGCCACGGGTCGAGAATCACCATGCGGCCGCCCGGGCGCAGCACGCGCAGGGTCTCGGCCACAGCGCGCCGCAGGTCCCTGTTATTGAGATGATGGCCGAGTTTGCACAGGATTGCGCCACCCAGGGAGTTGTCCCGATACGGCAGCGCCGCAGTGTGTCCGCAGACCAGGGATTCATAGCCCCTGCTCCGTGCGTAATGCATCAGGCTGGTGTCCAGGTCCAGCCCGGTGATGCACAACCCCAGGCGGTTCGGGGCGATTTCTCCGCTGCCGCAGCCTATGTCCAGCACAGGTTCGCCCACGCCTTGCAGGGCGTTCGCCAGCATTTTGATTTCGACTTCATAGTCCCCCTCGATCCAGTTTCGGCCCGCGATGTACCACTGGGGCGGCAGGTTGTGCGCAATCGTTTTGACGAGGTTTTTCACGCGGTTAGGCGCCTGCCTTTGGGGGGCTGTTGCGTTTGCGACGGCGGTTGCTGATCCACTCGTATGCGCGGATTTCAGGCGTCATTTGAAAAAGGCCGTGCTTTAGCCGGAATCGGGCGATGGGATGGTAGGCCAGGGACAGAATGCGCAAACCCGGGTCGTTCAGGTATTCGAGATACTTCCGGTCATTGAAAAGAGTGATGAAGTACAGGGCCTGGTAAAAATCGCGTCCCAGGCCGAGATTGTCCTTACCGTAACCGCGCTCATAGGAAATCCGGCCCCAGTCTTCGAGGCGGCCGGGACGCGAAAAACCATTTTGCTCGGCGTTATTGGAAATGGTTGTTCCGGGGAAAGGCACGAACTGGTAAACCGGAGAATTGCGGAACATGGGGTTGGCGTCGCACAGATCGGAAATAAGGCGGATGGTTTTTTTTACATCCTGGGCTGTTTCCCCCGGGAAGTTTGTGATGAAGCTGCAATAGATAATGAACGGATATTTGTTGAGGCGGCGAATGATATCGAGCACCTCGCGGCTGGCGGGTTTTTTGTGGAGCATGGTTCGGATTTTGTCGGAACCGGATTCTATGCCGATGGTGACGCGTTTGAGGCCCGTGTCCACGAGGTGCTGCAATGTGTCATGGCCCAGGGCGCCCAGGGTCTGGAGATCGATGCCCTGGATCTGCCATTTCAAACCAAGGGATGCGGCGCCGTCTGCGATGTCCAGGGCGCGGTTCACGTCCATAAAGAAATTGTCATCAACAAAATACACGGCCGAAGCGCCGATGATATTTTTAATATGTTTGAGGCGTTCAATCACGCGTTGCGCGCTTTGCGCGCGCCAGGGGCCGGCGCGGCTCACGCTGTTGTAGCAGTGCGTGCAGCCCCGGTTGCAGCCCCGCGATGTTTCCATGGGCAGATACCCGTCAATTCCATCATAGGTCTGGAAATAATCGCGCACATTCACCAGGTGATACGGGATTTCGGGCGCACTGTCCAAATCCAGGGCGGGTGCTCGCTTGGCATTGTGCAACGGGTCGCTGCTGGATTTAGAAAAGATGCCGTGATCCTGTGCGGGCTGTTCGCCGCGGGCCAGGGCGCCGGCCAGTTCCACGAGCGCGTTTTCTCCGGGGCCCACAATGACATAATCCACCAGGGGGTTCTGGAGCGTGGTGTCCGGAACCATGGTGGCGTGCGGGCCGCCGAGCACCACGGGCGCGGCGCTGTTCTTTTTGATGAATTTCATGACTTCCACGGACGATTCCACGCTCGGACCGGTCATGATGGTAAGTCCAACGAGGCAGGGATTGAGGCTCAAGCCCGCGCGCACCTCCGCCCGCCAGTCGCGCGCGGCCCGCACATCTATGATGCGCACCTCGAAATCGTCAACCAACAGGGACGCGGCGTGCAAAAGGTTCAGGGGCAGGCTGGGTGCGGAACGGTAACTGTCCCAAAAGCCTGTGTATGGGTGGATCAGAAGAACAGCCGGTTTTTTTGTGGTTGCCATAATCGTGTCATGAATGGTGTGCGGAATTATTATGCTTTGCACGCGCATCCAGTATTATCTCCAATTAAAAAAATAACATTATTGTGCCTTGAAATACAACACTTTGGCAGGGAATGCCGTGCGATGCGCATGGGGTTTTATTCCAAGTGCGTCTGCTTTTCAGCGATTCGCCGGCTGGGTTTTGCCTGTTCGGGGTGAACGTGATTTCTCGTCGGTGAACCCGTCGAAACTTTTGAGAAGAGTCTCAAGGCCCGTTTTCTAAAAGGGATCTCCGCGTCTCCGCAGATATTTTATCCGGGATTCCAGGCTTTGATTTCCTGATGCCCGAAAAGCTCCAGGTATTCGCGGCGCGGGCCCGCGCATACACCGCGGAACACGCATTTCTCACATTCAGGCACTTGCGCGCCGGCTTCAAACGCGGATTCCTCGGCCATAAAGTTATTCCCGCCCGGAGTGACAATCATCAATTTGATATCCTTGATATTGAAATAGAGATCATCGCGGCCCTGGAGAAAGCAGGGCGGGATGTGGGATGTTATGACGGATGCTCCGGCTGCGGATGCCGCATCCGCGGCAGCGAGCGCGGCCGGGCCCGCATGTTTGAGCCGGGGCACGTATTCTTTCATGCCTCCGCCTGCGCCGAACACACAGAACAGCCACAGGCTGATGCGGGCGACCCCCATGCGCGCGAGCTTGCCAACAATTTCTTCCAGGTGGGGCACTGTGAGAACGGTCAGCAGAAGGTCCACATGCACGCACGCTCCGTAGTGTACGAGGTGCTTGATTCCCATCTCCGTCATTTCAAAGGCATTGGGCCGCCCGGCGAACTGGTCGTGTGTTTCGGGATCGTGACCCCAGAGAGATATTGTGAACAGGTTGATTCCGGACTGGATACTGGTTTGCGCATATTCCGGGTAGCAGAAGCGCATGCCGTTTGATTTAACTTCGATTGTTTTGTAGCCGAGCTTGCGCGCCGCGTCCACGGCGGTTGGCAGACCCTGGTAGATCGTGGGCTCGCCGCCTCCGAAAGCAACCGCTTCAACGCCCCGCGCGTGGTGCTCCATGAGCAGGGACGCAACCTGCCGGGGATCGAATTGATCCTGCGAGGAATCCCCGGCCGAGCAGAACACGCAGCCGCAATTGCAGCGATGCCAGAGAATCACCTCGATTTTTTCAACGTTGCTCATGCTGTGTCCCGATAATTCCAGTTTTCATTATTATAGCTTTGATTTGAACTGTTCCTGAAGCATGTATCATTGCGGGAAGGTGCATAGTTCTGTGCGTGGCCCGGCCTGTTCAAAACCCAAGGCCCTGGCGAAATTGATGTGCAGGCCCGGGCAGTTTTGAAACTCCGCGCAGGTGCGGCACCTGAGGCTGTGGCTGTAATACTCCCGGGAAATGAAATGGTTGACGATGTCACCGAGGTCCCAGTCCGGTTGCTTGACTGCAACACAGAGCGGCAGGGCGCGGAGCCGGCTGTATGGAGCGTTGCTCAGGCAGGGGGCCGTGTCATACACGCCAGCGGGCGGCATGCCGTGTGCGTGTGAAAACTGCTTGAAAAAAGATTGGGGTGAAATGGCACTGGCGCGGCAGGATGCGCGATCCGGGTAATTGGCGGTTATGAAGCTCACGGGCGCGCCGTGCGCATCGGGGACGCCGTGGCTCACAAGCAGGGGCGCGGTGTGCTTGTTAACAGCAATGGCCGCATGCATGCCGGGCGCATGCGGAAATTCATCGGCAGCCGGAATCCTGTGGAATACCACAGTGAACGGAATTTGGTGTTTTGCTATAAAAGCCTGTACCGCGGGATGTGCGGCTGTTTGCGCGGAATCCGCGGCCAGGGTGCGAACGCGGGCCGGGTCAACATATTCGAGAAGAGGGATTGATTCCGCGGTAAGCAGAAAAGCGCCCGGTTCAGCGTCTGAATGCGCGGCGCGCAGGCGTTCGAGCATGGCGCAGAAATCCGTCATGTGGCAGTGCGCGCACCGCGCACCGTGGCAGGGCGGCTCTTTTCCGGCGCTCAGAAAACTCAGAAACATTTCCTGGCGGGCAAACACTTCATCGTGTAGTTTTTTTGGAGACGGAATGTACCCTTCAAAACCTTCGAGCAGGGCGGGTGGCACCCGGTTGGTCCAGAAGGTGAGCCCGTGTGATGCGCCCATGGCCAGGGTTTTGTGCAGCTCGGGCATGATTTGTTCGGGCTCAACGAGCAGTTGATCGCGGTTGCGCCAGGCCGCGCCAAAGGGCACGGGATACAAAAGGTCGAATTCCGTGACTCCGAGTTGGTGGTAGAACGCCACGATTTCGCTGAGGGTATTGCAGTTCAGGGCATTGATAACAATGTCCACGCTCACAACAAGGCCCCGGGTGTTGAGTGCGTTCTTCAATCCGGCTATGGTTTGTTTGAAACTGCCTTTTACGCCTGTGAGTCGCTCGAAAACCGCGGAGGTGTGCCCGTGTATGGAAAACGTAACTTCTTTTAACCCGGCCGCGACCGCGCTCTCAAGAAAATTCCCGTAGCAGAACATACGGCCGTTAGTGATGGTCTGCACCCAGGTGTATCCCATGGCCGAGGATTCGCGCACAATGTCCACAAAATCAGGATGTATGGTGGGTTCGCCGCCTGATATAACCACGCGCCGCGCGCACCGGCCGATTCCCAGTTGCAGGTCTTCGTGAATAAGGTCCCTGCCCACGATAGCTCCGTCCAGGCTGTCGTGATCGAGGCAGAACATGCAGCGGTTATTGCACGCACGCGTAATGCGCACCCAGTGGCGTTTTTCCGAAGAGCTGTGTTCCAGATTCTTTGGCATCAAACCAATTATAGCGGATTGTATGCAGATCTCAATTCCGGGTTGCGGTAAGCATGGCATACGCGGGACCCCGCCGCACAGACAGCGTGTATCCGGGGCCGTTCCGGTCCTGCTTTTGTTGCGAATAGTAATGGGCGTTACTCTTCTGTGAACATGCCGTGATCCATGTAGTAGTTATAGTAGTCTTCGCAGTATGCGGCGTGTCCTTTTTCCCAGTCCGCAAGCAGTTCATACAGTTCCTTCTCAAGAGGGTCCTGGGCTTTGGAGGCCAGATTCTGGTACATGGCCCGGCCTTTGTTTTCCATGTCAACAGCGTGTTTCATGGCCTGCATTTCATCGGTTGATGCTTTGACGTTGGTGTCAATTTCCAGGCGGGCTTTGGCGAAAATTTGCTCAAAATCCTGGTCCATGGAAATGGTGATTTTTTCGGGCCAGTTGTCATTGGCCTTGAGGTATTCATAGAGATTCAGCAGGTAGTTGAGGTGATTCTGCTCCTCGTCGACCAGCATGTTGAACAGAGCTTTGGTTTGGGGATCCTTGGTTTTTTCTGCGGCTTCCGCATAATACTGTTTTCCGTTTTTTTCAAATTCCAGGGCTTGCTGAAGGGCAACAAGACTGGCGCCTGTAGTCATGGGAAAGTTCCTCCTTAATGCTTGATTGCATAAATGGACCGCCATGATTAGATGGCCCCGCATGGCTGTGAAAAGATTTCCGGTGCGCACCGCGCACCGGAACCGGAGTTGCTTCAGACTTTCTCGAAATCATCCTTGGATGCGCCGCACACCGGGCAGACCCAGTCATCCGGCAGATCGTCAAAAGATGTTCCTGCGGCAATGCCGCTGTCCGGGTCGCCCTTGGCGGGGTCGTAGATGTAACCGCAGGCCTGGCATTCAAACTTGTCCATTGTTGTGCTTTCCTCCATGGTAGTCGCTGTTTGCTTATCCGGCATTCCCGCGCGGGGGAATGGGTATGGCTTGTTTGCAGAACCCCGGCTGCGTGCGCCGGGTTCCGAATTAATGAAAATTGTTCAGAGCGTCAGAGACATGCCTTCGCGGGCTGAAGTGCAGCGCGTGCGGCCTCCCAATTTCTTGAGCAGAATTTGCGTTTTGGCCAGCATGTCGTCCACTTTGCGGTCATCGTGTTCGGGGTCGTGGTGGAACAACACGAGTTTCTTCACGCCTGCCTGTGTGGCGAGATGGGCGCATTGCTCATAGGTGGAATGCCCCCAGCCTTTTGTCAGCGTTTTATATTCGTGGGGCGTGTATTGGGCGTCGTGCACCAGAATATCCACGCCTCTGCAAAATTCAATGAATTGTTCCATGGGGAAGGCGTCTGCGGAGTCGAGCCCCAATTCATTGTCTGTCATATAAATAAATGACTTTTTCTTTTCGATGATTTTGTAGGCGATGGAACCGCCCGGATGGTTGTTGCCGCAGGAAAACACGCTTGCTTTGCCGAATGTAAGGTGCTCCCCGTTTTCGCATATCCCGCAATGGTTCACATATTCGCGCCGCGCGGGCAGGCCGTCGAATTCCACGGGAAAGTATACGTCGCCCATCTGGCGCGACAGGTAGTCGGATACCGAGCGCCCGGGAATCTTGGGGCACCCGTATATTGTGATGATGTTCTTGTTCATGTAAGCCGGTGCGAAGAAAGGGAATCCGTGCACGTGGTCCATGTGGCCATGGCTCAGCAGCAGGTTGATGTGCAGGGGTTTCTTTTCTTTCATGAGCTTTACGCCCAGGGGGCGAATGCCCGTGCCTGCGTCAAATATGAGCAGGGTCCCGTCGTCGAGTCGCATGTCCATGCACGAACTGTTGCCGCCGTACTTGATGTACTGTTTGCCGGGTGTGGGAATGGAACCCCGCACGCCCCAGAATGTGGCTTTCATAGTGCCGTCCTTTCCGGATTCCGGCGATGTGTCAGGCGGCGCCGCCTGTTGCCGGGGGCGTGAACACTCTCTGCTGCAGCAGCCTGTCCAGCATGAGCAGTCCGTTGCCCTTGTCGCCTACGAGTTTGAGTTGCTGCACAACATTGTCTGCGCTGGCTTCTTCTTCCACCTGTTCGGTTACGAACCAGTTGAGAAATACCTCGGTGGCCGGGTCCTTATGTTCGCGCGCCAGAGCCACCAGATCGTGGATCATCCGGGTGACCTTCAGTTCATGGCGGTATGCCTGTTCAAAAATATCCAGCGGGGATTTGAACTCCGAAGGCGGCTGGTCCAGGGCCTTGAGTTCCACACGGTTGCCGTGGTCCAGCACGTAATCGTACATCTTCATGGCGTGCAGATCTTCTTCTTTGGCCTGGATACGCATCCAGTTGGCCATGCCTTTGAAATCGTGCGCACTGAGCCACGAGGACATGGACAGATATAAATAACTCGAATACAGTTCGTTTTTGATTTGTTCGTTAACAGCTTTTTCAATGGGCTTGCACAACATTGTTGTATTCCTCCCGTGCCTGATGGTTTCTATCAGTCAATGATAGCATATCATTATCCTGCATTGTGTGAAAACCCGCGCACATTAAAAAATGTTTCAGAACCCGTTGCATTTGGCGTAGCGTGCGCAGCGCGATTTTGCGCACAGGTTGAGTTCCGGCCCGTTTCAGCCGATACTTTTAACCGGAATTATTTGAAAAGGAGCCGAGCGCATGTCCACAAAAGATTTCGCCCAATCCACGGGGCGCCACAAATATTGGGAACTGGTGGAAAAAGAACTCAAACTGCTGCAGGACCCCTGCGGCATGCTCAAAAAGGAGTTGCACCGGCCTGTGGACTGCGCCGTGTGCCGCGTGGATGACACCGAGCAGGTGTTCACCAAGGAAGGGTTTACATTCGTGCGCTGCAAGAAGTGCGGGCTTGTATACGTGAATCCCCAGTGCGCCACGGAAAAGCTCATCGAATCCTATGAAATGAACGCGTCCCTGGATTACTGGGTTGATGTGCTGCTGAGCCAGGGCGAGCAGGAATATGATGTTAATAAATTCACCAAAGCGTGCGAAGAACTTGAAGAACTCACCACCGGGCGCCGCGTGCTGGATGTGGGCTGCTCCATCGCCCTGTTTCTGAAAATCGCCAAAGAGCGCGGCTGGGACACCGTGGGCCTGGAACTGAACCGAAAGGCTGTAAAGCACGCCATAGACGTGTATGGCCTGGATGTGCGCCCGCAGCTTCTGCACGAAACGGATTTTGAGCCGGAATCATTCGATGTGGTCACCCTGTGGGAAGTGCTTGAGCACGTGTCCGACCCGCGCGACGTGCTGCAGCAGTGCGCGCAGGTCACGAAACCCGGCGGCGTGCTCGCCATCCTGGTGCCCAACCGGGACGCGCTGTCCGCGCGCATCATGCGCAGCCACTGTTCGTGCTTCGGCGGCCGCAACCACTTGTGGTACTTCGATATCCGCACCCTGTCGGACCTGCTTGAACAGGTGGGTTTTGAAGTGGTGCGCGCCGAAACGCACCTGCACCAGGTGCAGGAAATTCTCACGTATCTCAATTACAAAAACCCTTATTACGAAGAGCGCGGCGGGGACGACCTGGACCTGCCCGATGAGCTGAAGAGCAAACTCGAGGATTTTATCATGGACAACCTCCTGGGCTACAAGCTGCTCGTGTATGCCAGGAAAGTGTAAACAGCAGTACCTGTCAAGCATTACGAAACCGCATCCTTCAGCCTTTACGGGGTGCGGTTTTTTATTTGCAGAGGAAATGCTAAAATCACGGTTATGAGACAGATGATAAACCGGATGATTTTTTTGATGGTGATCTTTGTGTTTGCGGCTGTTTGCCGCGTTGCCTCCGCAGCGCCGTTCACCGTGTCCGGGTGGCAGATTCATAAAAATGATGAAGCGCATATCAACCGCATGATAGACCTGGCCGCGAAGCACGGCGTGAACCACATGCAGTTATCGCATGACATCATCATGTACATCGAGGACATAACCAAAGACCCGGCCCGCGCGGCTGTTATCAACCGCGCGGCCCAGCGCGCCAGGCAAAAGGGCATCGGAATATTCGTGTGGTCGCATGAATTCAACACCGATGACATGCTCGTGTGCCTGGACCCGGACAGCAAGCAGGGCAGGGCGTTCTGGAAAAAACGCCAGGACGCGTACCGCAAGGCATTGGCGCAGACCCCTGACATCGCCGGAATTATCCTGTCTTTTGGCAGTTCTCACCCCGATCCATGGTCTTTGATGTGCTCGTGCTCATGGTGCGCCAAACATGATAACGCGGATCGCGTGTCCCTGATTCTCAACAAAATCGGGGATGTGGTTATCGATGAATTCGGCATGACGCTTTATGCGCGCACATTTATCCACACGCCCGAGGAACTCGATTGGATGGGCCAGGCCCTGCGCAACACGCCGCCGCGCCCGGGCCTTGCCGTGATGACCAAATGCGTGCCCCAGGACTGGGAGCCGTTTTACCCGCACAATCCGCTCATCGGCAACGTGGGCGGGCATCCGCAGATTATCGAAATGGACCTGGCCGGAGAATACTGGGGCCGCAGCAAACTGCTCGTGGATTTAACGGATTATCTGCAATACCGCATGCGCCACGCCCGCGATAAAGGCGCGGCAGGGTTCGTGGTGCGCACCGAGCGCGGCGCAGACTCTCTGCTGGGCGCGCCCAATGAAATCAACCTGTTCGCCTATGAAAAGCTGTTTGATAATCCGGACGCGGATGCGGATGAAATCCGGCTCGAATTCATTAAATCCCACTATGGGCTTGATCCGGAATCCCAGGATGCCAAAGCATTGCTTGAAATCCATAAACTCAGTTTTGACGTAACCATGAAGATGTACTATGTGCTGGGATTCTGGGCGCTTGAAAAGGGCAGCGACCTTACGGAATCGGCCACATTTCCTGCGCTGCTGCGCGGCCGCAGTATTGCCTTATATGATCCATCTTTTGAGCAGCGCTACCAGAAGCTCGACAATATCGATGAAGATACTTTTCTGAAAATCATGTTTGAGAAGCAGGAAGCAGCCATGCAGTCCAGCGCCAATCTGGACGCTCTGGAGGCTATTGGCTCTTTGAAAACGGAACACGCCAGGGCGCTGCGCACCGTGCTTGAGAATCACGAGCGCGCAACCCGCGTTTGGCTTGTTGCCAACGGCGCGCTCTGGTCCGCATATATGTATAAAAAGACGGGGCAGGATAAACACCGGGAATGGGCATTGGATTTTGCCGATTATCTTGATCGGTACGCGGAACAACTGCCCGCGGCCCAATATCCCGGCGGACCGGCTCAGATTGCCGCTTTTTTAAGCAATTTCCACAAAGAGCTGCCAGGCGCGCCCGCAACACCTGATATGGACTGGCCTCCGTGGCACAAATTTTACGATCCGGTTTTTATTCATGAATAATCTTAATATAATTTAGTGTTTAAGCGGGCCGGGATCATGGCAATGTATTGCCGTAATTGAAAAGTGGCCCATTTCGAATACAAAAGGTTGGTTTTGCATGAAAGCTGTCATTGCACTCGCAGATGGAACCATATATGAAGGCCGCGGTTTCGGCGCCACAGGCGCCACGGGCGGCGAACTGGTGTTCAACACCAGCATGAGCGGTTATCAGGAGATTCTCACGGATCCGTCCTATAAGGGGCAGATCGTGACCATGACGTATCCTCTCATCGGCAACTACGGGGTGAATCCCGAGGATGTGGAATCCTCGGGCCCGCAGGTGCAGGGATTTGTGGTGCGCGAAAACAGCGCCATCCGCAGCAACTGGCGCGCCACGCAGTCCCTGGATAATTATCTCAAGGACCACGGCATCGTGGGCGTGGATATGGTGGATACCCGCGCCATCACCAAGCATATCCGCGACCACGGCGCGCAGAACGCCGTGATTTCCACCACGCGCAAAAGCCACGACACCCTCGTGGCCATGGCCCGGGAGTGGCCGGACATGTCCGGGCTCGACCTGGTGCGCGGCGTAACCGTGGACAAACCCACCCTGTGGAGCCGCAAGGGCAAGTACCGCGTGGCCGTGCTGGACTGCGGAGTCAAGTACAACATTCTGCGCGAACTGGAAAAGCGCGAGGCAAAACTCAAGCTGTTTCCCGCAGACTGCGATCTCAAGGATATTCTCAAATTCAAGCCGCACGGGGTCATGCTCTCCAATGGCCCCGGTGACCCGGACGCCGTGCCCTACGCCGTGGCCACGGTGCGCGAACTCGTGGAGCGCCAGCCCATGTTCGGCATCTGTTTTGGACACCAGATTCTGGGCCTGGCCATGGGCGGCAACACATTTAAGCTCAAATTCGGACACCGCGGCGCCAACCACCCGGTCAAGGACATGCGCACCGGCAAGGTGCACATCACCGTGCAGAACCACGGGTTCTGCGTGGACCTGGATTCCCTGGACAATGCCGCGGATATCGAAGTGACACATCTGAATCTGAATGACAACACGGTCGAGGGTATCAAGCACAAGAAGCTGCCCATTTTCTCGGTGCAGTTCCACCCCGAAGCATCGCCGGGCCCGCATGATACGCTCTATATGTTCGATGAATTCATGGCCTCGGTGGCCGAGTTCGCGCAGAAAAATCCATAATTCAACCAAAGGCTGAAACCAGGAATGCCCAAACGCACCGACATTAAAAGAATCCTCGTGATCGGGTCCGGCCCCATTGTAATCGGCCAGGCCTGTGAATTCGATTATTCCGGCACCCAGGCGTGCCGCGTGCTCAAGTCCGAGGGCTACGAGGTTGTGCTCATCAACAGCAACCCGGCCACGATCATGACCGACCCCATCATGGCCGACCGCACCTACATCGAACCCATCACCCCGGAAGTTGTCGCCGAAGTCATTCGAAAAGAACGCCCGGACGCGCTCCTGCCCACCCTGGGCGGACAGACCGCGCTTAACTGCGCCGTGGATGTGGCGGATATGGGCGTCCCCGAAAAATACGGGGTCGAGTACATCGGCGCGAGCGTACACTCCATCAAAAAGGCAGAAGACCGCGAGCTGTTCAAGCAGGCCATGACCAGCATCGGCCTCACCCTGCCCGAATCCCGCCAGGTCAATAACATGAAGGACGCCATGGCCGCGGCCGAGATTATCGGGTTTCCGCTCATTATCCGCCCCTGCTTCACCCTGGGCGGCACCGGCGGGGGCGTGGCCTACAACATCGAGGAATACGAAGCTCAGGTGGAAAAGGGCATGGACGCCAGCCCGTATCACGAGGTGCTCGTGGAGCAGTCCGTGCTCGGGTGGAAAGAATACGAACTCGAAGTCATGCGTGACCGCAAGGACAACGTGGTCATTATCTGCTCCATTGAAAACCTGGACCCCATGGGCGTGCACACGGGCGACAGCATCACCGTGGCCCCGGCCCAGACTCTTTCGGACAAGGAATACCAGTTGCTGCGCGATTACTCTATCGCGTGCATCCGCGAGATCGGCGTAGACACCGGAGGGTCCAACATCCAGTTCGCGGTCAATCCCGAGAACGGCGACGTGGTCATTATCGAGATGAACCCGCGCGTGAGCCGCAGCTCCGCTCTCGCATCCAAGGCCACGGGTTTTCCCATCGCCAAAATTGCGGCCAAGCTCGCCATCGGCTACACCCTCGACGAAATCCCCAATGACATTACGCGCATGACTCCCGCGTGTTTCGAGCCGACCATCGACTATTGCGTCACAAAGATTCCCAGGTTCACATTCGAGAAATTCCCCGGTTCATCTCCGACCCTCACCACGGCCATGAAATCTGTGGGCGAGACCATGGCCATTGGCCGCACGTTTAAGGAGTCCCTGCAAAAGGGCCTCCGGTCTCTGGAAACCGGGCTCACCGGGCTCAACAGCCCGGACCATATTCTGACTGACGATGAATTGCTGGACAAGTTGCGCGTACCCAACCCGGACCGCCTGCTGTTCCTCAAACAGGCCATGCTCCGCGGCATGAGCGTTGATCAATTGTTCGGCCTCACATGCATTGACCCCTGGTTCCTGCACAATATCAAGGAAATTGTGGATTTTGAAACCGGGATTAAGCCGCGCGCGGCCCGCTGCCGCACGGACCAGGCCAGGGCCGATTTGATCCGCGAGGCCAAGCGCATGGGCTTTTCCGATAAGCAACTCTGCGGCTGTTTCAAGATGGATGAATACAAGTTCCGCAAACTGCGCAAGAAACTGGGCGTGGAGCCTGTGTTCAAACTTGTGGATACGTGCGGCGCCGAATTCGTGGCCTACACCCCGTATTATTATTCAAGCTACGAACTCGAAAGCGAAGGCCGCGCCTGACCGCGTATGGATTTGTAAGCAAGGCGTCTTCGACGACTCAAGAATCCCTTTTGAAATCGGGTTTCTTAAGAATCTTCCCAAAACTTTTTGGCGGGCGATGTCCCGGCAAAAACGTGCCGGGACATCGCCTCATAAAATCATTGCAAAATCATATGAAAACCTGATTCCTTAATTCGTTTTGGGGAGCATATACGTGTATTTGAACGTGCTTATGGTTTGGGGAATTTGAGGGAGCAGTTTTGCAGGGCTTTGACCGCGAATCCGTCCCAGGGCTGGATTGTGAACCCGTCGGTGATGGCGGCAGGGGTTGCCCAGTCATCGGCCGCGGCGTTCCAGGAATAGAGGATGGGCTCTACAAAAGCATCGGCCTGGGCCGAGCCCAGGGCGTATGTGCCGCCCGGTGTCACCACCTCGACAGTCTGGTCCCAGGGCGCGGCGCTGTTGAAAGGCAGGCTGAGCATGTTCCAGCCCGTGGTAATAGCCACGGTGTCGGTGGCGGATTCATTACCAAGGACCGAGACTGTGTTGGTAGCGTTCTCGAAGCGCAGCCAGAACGCCTGGCCCGCGGCCGTGGGGTCGTGTTCTCCGTTGGTGATATAGCGTCCTAATTTGAACCGGGCCAGGATGCGCACGCCCACGTCCAGAGACTGCACGGGGTCGCTAATAAAGGGCTGAATAGGCGTACCCACCATGTGCCAGCCCGGGCCGAAGTCGTGGGTGAATGCCTGGGCCGGCATGTTCTGCACATCCGCGGTCACGGACAGCGAGCGGGCGTCCGCACTGGTATTGATATTGCTCACAAGCATGGTCACGGTTTTATACGTGCTGCAGTATTCGAGGATGGACGCGGCGCCGGCGCCGTTTGTGAGGGGCACGGTTTCCGTGGCGAATGAGCCGTCGGTGTTTTCTTTGAAAAGAGTCAGTTTCCAGATATCGCCGCCGCTCCCGTTCAGGGTGAGGCTGAGTTGTTTGGGAACCTGATCACTGCATAGGTCCACGCGGTAGAACAGGGACCCGAGGTGATCGAGTTCGCCGCTGGCCGACGAGCCCAGGATGCGCTGGCCCACGGCCGGGAAATACTCCAGTCCGCCGTCCTCGAAATCCTTGAGGAACATGGCGGCCACGCAGTTCGCATAGGTATCGGAAAGATTCGTGCCCAGGTTGCCTAGAAGTGTTTCCAGAAGCGGCAGCTCCTTGACCGTATCCGAGCACCAGCCAGGCGGGTTGGCGGCAGTGCACGTGGCGCGCAGGGTGGTCCACAGGTCCAGAATAAAGGAATCATCGGCCACATGCTCGGTGATGTACTGGAACAGGATCGCATCGCCGTAGCCGATGGTATCTTCCATAGCCCAGTAGTCTATGGGCTCGTGGATGTTGGTGAACCGGTCAATGAAGTACTCGGTTATGTATCCATTAATGTCCGGGTATGTGTGCGCTTCCATCCACACGGCAGTGGATTCCATGAGGAACCAGCTTGGCGGGCTGTAGGACATGGCGAATTGCGTGGCGTGGAAGAATTCATGGGCAAGGGTGCTTTGCAGCATTGTGGTTGCATCCATGCCGTTTTCAAATACGATGTTTTCGTAGTTGTTATCCATCTCAAGATGCGTGCGCGCGGTGTCGCTTGCCTCGAAAATTTCATCGGGCCACGTGAGGCCGTAGTAGCCGAAGGTGTCGTAAACTTCGCAGATGTAGATGCGCAGCATGCCGTCCGGGGGCGTGAGGGGCGGAGGGAACCCCAGGCCCGTTGTGGTGTCGTACACGTGTTCCGCATAAATGAGGAGATTGTCCACGTAATCCGATGTGGCGGCGCCGTCCCCCTCTGTTTTAAATACCACGCGAAAGTGCGCGGAATCGCGGGTGAAATCGGTTTCCTCGCTTACGGTTTCCGGGCAGATGCCATTTTCGTACGCCATGACCTGCCGTGCTCCCGAATCGTCGGGGTCCGTGAGTTGGATATTTCCGGAAAGTTTTTTACGTGTTTCAGGCTGGAAATCGTCCCAGTGGCGCACCACATCGTTAACCGCAATGGTGGGGTGGGGCTTGGGCATGGGCGTTTTTACCGATGACGCGGTTTTATTGGGGCCCGGGAAATGTTTGGTGTCGCTTTGTTCGCCGAAGTAATACAGGAACGCGTCGGAAATGGCCTGGTCGTCCACGGCTTGCGCTGCGGGCGCTGGAATGGCCCATAGAATAATCAGGACTGCGATGCACAGGACCCATGTTCCCGCTTGCAGTGTGTTGAACTCAAAAACCCTTCTGCGCTGCGAATTCACAATTCGCCTCTTGGCAGATTTTGCCTGCATACCGTTCCGTTCCGCACATAATTACAAATTTGCAGGCATTTGCTTCTATTTTAAAACACTTTCCTTATTAACGTAAGCCACATGATCTTTTATTACATAAGCGTTCAGTTATTCCGGCGCATTGGAATCGGCCCCCGCGCTCACATATAATGGGCTATAGCGGTGATTTGTTTCACTGTAAACCGGCTATCAGAGAGGAAGAAACTTCATGGCGGCATATCGCGGATTCAAAACAATCCTGTTGGTTTTGGTTGCGGGCGTTGCATCGCTGGCCATTTGCAGCGCGGCGCGCGCCGGCATCGATAAAGGGCCTTATCTGCAGAATTTGACGAAAACATCGGTCACCATCTGCTGGGAATCAGAAAAGCCCGGTCCCGGCACATTGGAGTATTCCCTGGATCCCGAAGGTGAGATCAAGACGCTTGAGTCAGACGGCAACAACAAATTTCACGAAGTTAAGATAACAGGCCTCACGCCGGGCGCCCAGTACCGCTACCGGGTCACGGCCGATGGAGAAAGATCCGCAGGTGCGTTCCACACGGCCCCGGACAAGGTTGAACCGTTCCGCTTCGCGGTTATCGGCGACACGCGCACCGGCCATCCCCTGCACAAGCAGCTCATCACGCACATGAAAAAATACGACCCCGCGCTTATCCTCAACAGCGGCGACCTGGTGGGCGACGGCCGCGAGCAGCTTGACTGGGACCTGTTCTGGGACATCACCACACCCATCGCCCGCACTGTGCCGTATTACCCGTGCCTTGGCAACCACGAGAAAAATTCGGACCTGTATTTCCAGTACTTCTCTCTGCCGCAGACCGGCGACGGCGAAAAGCAATACACGTTTTCCTATGCCGGCGCGTGGTTCATCGTGCTGGACACCAACAACGGATACGCCACATTCCCGCAGCAGAAGAAATGGCTCACAAAAGCGCTTGAAATCGGCCAGAAATACGACTTCATTTTCGTGCTCTTCCACAACCCCGTTTACAGCTCCAGCGACCGCGAACCCAACAAGAATCTGCAGGCCGTGCTCACCCCCATGTTTGAGAAATACGGCGTAACCGCAGTGTTCAACGGCCACGATCATTTCTACGAGCGCAGCATGAAAAACGGCATTCCCTACATCATCAGCGGCGGCGGCGGCGCGCCCCTGTACGATCCCGACCACGTAACCCCCGAAAGCGTTGTGCGGGCCAAAGCCAACCAGTTTATGATTGTGGAAATTAACGGAAAAAAGGCAGTATTTAAAACCTACGACATCAATAACAAAATCATCGACGAATTCACCACGAGTTCCTCCCGATAGGCGCACAGACATGCCCGATTACGAACATATCGATCTCGATGGCCCGGACCATGAGTCCATTACTGTTCAAGGTCGCGAGCCCGGCCCACAAGGCTGCGCATACACCCTTGAAATTCTGCCCGGCCCGCACGGCCTGGACCCCGTGTGCGGCAACGCCGATATTGTGCTGACCCTGGAAGGCGGCGAGCGCCGCACCGCCACATTCATGACCATCGAAAATATTCGCGGGTTTATCCACGCCAAAAATCCGGACGCGCCGCACGACGCCTACGTGTGGGCCACAAACCTTGTGGTGGTCAAAAGCCTGGACCCGGGCCATATCGCGCAAACCGTGCAGGCCATGATGAAACGCGGGGAAATCCAACTCGTGTTCGGCGCTCCGCCTGCATTGTGATGCTTGCCTCCTGTCCCTGTTCTCTGTTTCGCCTACCCCTCCCGTGCCAGTGAAGATACATTTGGAAATTCCATGTGATTCCGGCATATGGAACGGGAGCGGTTAATTTTACAATTCCCTCCAGCCTGTCTTGACACCTGTATATATGAATAGTATACTTGTGTACAGTATATTAAAAAGGAGAGCCGGGTGAACTGTGGTGCAGGTTATTGGAGAAACTGTGGCGGTGTTATCGCGTTTCAGCAGCGGCGGCGGGTTCGAACCCGTGCGCATCAAATGGCGCAATCACAAAATCAAAGTCCAGGGCGTAACCGGCCGCTGGGACCGCCACGACGGACAGTTTAAAATCTATCATTTTGCGCTCACAGGCGAGGGCGACACCTTCTATGAAATCACCTTCCACACCCGCGACATGACCTGGCATCTCGAAAAAATGGCTCTTAATGAGCTATAGGCCGCGGGCAAAGGCCACAGAAGCAAAGAATGAAAGATTAACGCAGAGGCGCGCAGAGCACCGCAAAGGAGCGCAGAGGAAAAGTTTTTGTTCAGGGGGAAACACAGCGCCTGGGGCGCGGGCCATTGGCGCTATCCGCGTAATGTGCGGTTCCGTTTTTTTTATTTTTGCATCAAGCATCCAAAGCCGCGGTATTTCGGCTGGCCTGCATTTTTCGCAATCAGGGAGCACATTCCCGCCATGATATTCCACAACCATAAGAACAGCTCTCAAGCCTCGACGTCCGATTCTCCTGCTCCAGAGCCTGGGCGCGATGGTGGCGGCCAGGCGGCGCCCAAAAGTTTGGGAAAGGGGTCCGGGGAAGAACCCTTTTCAAAGGGTTTGCCCCGGCCGCCGGAGGCCGCCTTTGATCCTGCCGCGGCCCCGTGGGGCAGTGCGCCTGCGCCCACGGGCAAGGAGGCGCCGCGGCATCTTAAAACCGGGGCCGGGTGGGGCGGCTGGGCGCGTGGCGCGCCCCAGTCCCTGAATGGCAAAGACCGCCACGACCGCGTCATCGCCCTCGTGGACATGAACGCGTTTTTCGCCCAGGTGGAGCAGCGCTGCAACCCTGCGCTGCGCGGCAAGCCCGTGCTCGTGGGCGGCAACCCCACCACACGCACCATTGTCACTGCAGCCTCGTATGAAGCCAAAGCGCGCGGCGTAAAAACCGCCATGAGCTACCATGAAGCCCTGCGCCTTGTGCCCGACGCCATCATCGTGGAAGGCAGCCAGGAAAAATACCTGTCCTACTGCAACCGCCTCGGGAAAATTTTCCGAGAATTTACAGACCTCGTGGAAATGTTTTCCATCGACGAAGCGTTTATGGACCTCACCCCGGTGTTGCGCCTGTGGGACGGACCCGAAGCCATAGGCCGCGCCATCAAGCGACGGGTCAAAGAGGAACTCGACCTCACATGCTCCGTGGGCATAGGCCCCAACAGGCTCGTGGCCAAAATGGCCTCGGACTGGAAAAAGCCGGACGGGCTCGTGGTGGTGCGGCCCGAAGAATTGCCCCACGTGCTGTGGCCGCATCCCGTGGACGAAATTGTGGGCGTGGGCCGCCGCATGAAAGCCCACCTCAACGCCCTGGGCATCACCACCATTGGGCGCCTGGCCCGCTACGACGTGGAAATTCTCAAGCGCCGCTTCGGCATGTACGGCCAATGGATGCACGAGCGTGCGCACGGCATCGACCCCACGCCCGTGGACGCTCAGGGCGACGCGCCCGTGCGCAGCATGGGCCACAGCTACACCCTGCCGCGCAACACCAGCGACCCCGAAACCATCCGCTGGTTCTACCTCTGGCTATCCGACAAAGTGGCGCGCCGCCTGCGCGCCGACGACTACCGCGCACGCACCATAAGCATGATCGCCCGGTTCCCGGATATGCACACCATCAGCCATTCCATCACACTGCCCGAACCCACCTGGAGCGGCCACGAAATCGCGGCCGCAGCCTGGGACCTGTTTCGCAAGCACATACCCATCCGCACTGAAGTGCGCCTCCTGGGCGTGGCCAGCTCCGCCCTGGTGCGAGGCCGCACCTACCAGCTCTGCCTGGACCAGGACCTGGTCCGCGCCGAATGCCTGCTCAACGCCGTGGACGCTATCAAGGATAAATACGGCGCCGACGCCATCACCTGCGCCACTCTCCTGGGCGGACAGCGCAGCCTCCTGCGCCCCAAAATCGGTTTCTTCCTCACACGCCCCGAAAAGAAAAAAGCCGGGGTCATATAAAAACGCCAGCAATTCGCAGCGCAAATCAGCCGTTTAAACCCCGACGAGGGGCCTTGTGTGTGTGCCGGGAACCCGAAGGGTGGTGTGACAGAAAAAGCTTGTCTGAGTCGATCAGTGAATGTGTTTTGCAATTATTTCATTCATGCGGACGGGTCCATGATGCGGCCTATGAACAGGATGAGATTGGTATGCGCGTCGTGGATGCAATAAATGAACGGGCGATCCAGAGTGATTGTGACAGGCGACGCCTGGGGCGCGGCCGCACCATCGCCTGTTACGGCAGTGGCTGCCGCGGCTTCCGCGCCTTTTTCATTCACGTCGATAAATGCTTTCTGACCCCACATGGCATTAGCCGTGTTCAGGGAAAAGGGGGCATGCCCCTTTCCGCCGAATTGCTTTTTTGGGTTTTCCAGGGCCAGAAACAGGCCGTCGAAACGTGCGTGCAAGTTGGATTCGGCTGCTGAAAAATGCAGGGCTCCGGACATCTGCCGGGCGGTTGCTCCGCGGGCGCCCGCATAGGCCATGGCCAGGGCTTCGGAAATGCTGTAGGGGGAAAAGAACAGGTTGGCCCCGGCTTGGTCCCGGGACAGCGCCTGGTACATATCCAGGCCAAAGGCATTGATGCCGGCTGTGAGAACGTCCACGTCTTCGAGCGCCACCGGCGGGCTGGTGTCCCGGGTTATATTGGCATTGACGGCTTGCACGGCGGGCGGTTTTTGCTTAAGTGGGGTCTTGGGCGCAGATGTGGTTGTCGCTGTGTCGCGGCACCCGGACAGGGCCATTACGCCCAGCAGAATTACCCATGTGCATTTCTTCATAATCCCAAAGTCTCCTGAAATTACTCATCACAATATGATATAAGACATATTTCACGCGACAAAATTCCATGGCGGTTGCGCGGCGCGTGCGCACGGTGGATAATATGGCGTGTCATATCAGAATGAAGCAGGGGGTGAACAATGTTTCAACCGAAAACAGGCCAGGGATTTATCACAGTGTTTGACGGCATTGAGCGTAAGACCCCGGTATATGGGGACCAGACGCTTATGTCCGAATTCCGTCTTGAAGGCGGCAAGGAGCTGCCGCGCCACAGCCATCCGCACGAGCAGACCGGCGTGCTGATCAGCGGGCGTATCGTTTTGCTGATTGGCGACGAGGAATTTGAAGCAGCGCCCGGTGACACATGGTGCATTCCCGGAGGCGTGGAGCACGGCGCGCGTATTATTGAAAACGCCCTGGCTGTTGAAGTCTTCGCCCCGGTGCGTGAAGATTACCTGCCGAAATAGCCAAACGCATCCAGCGCACAGCAGATGAATATTCATTTATACCTGTGTTCGGCAGAGCATGGCCTCCACAGAGACCTGAAAATGTAACGCGTTGACAAAAACATTACATTTTTGGTAATATTTTAAATCTCGATGAAATCTCCGGGTTATTATAGCATGGTGAGGAGAGGTGGCGTATATGGATGAGGAGACATTGTTTTCCAGAAAAATTATCACCAGAAATAAAGCGTTTTTTCTTGATTTTAAACAGAATAACAACGGAAAATTTTTGAAAGTTACGGAAAACAACGGAAGCAAGAGAAGCTTTGTTTTTATTCCCGAAGAAGGCCTCAAAGAGTTCAGCGAATCCATCTCAGAAATCATTTCCGATCATTTTCAGGTATGACAAACCGCGCCGCACCCGGCATCAGAATCCTTGGCCCCGTGAAACCTTGCGGGGTTTTTTATTGCCTTCACAGCACAGATGCGCCACAATGAAACGTGGACTGAAAACAGAAACGCCCCGCGGGCGAGGCCCCGGGACTTCAAAGGAGCAGGAATATGGATGAAACATTGATGGCTGAAGTGGAACGGATAAAAGAGCATTTCGACGCCATAGATAAAGAACGGGAAAACGCATACGCCACAGCGCGCACCCTGCGCCGGCGATCCGTGAAGCTGGTGCGCGACATGCAGCGCCAGATGGATATCGATGTGGAACAGGAATTGTCCGAGTGCCGCGAGCTGGCCGTGGAATTGTCGGAATCCCCGAACCGGTTCGGGTTCGTGGAAGAAGCTTTGCAGGAATACGCCGAGGCCGCGCTCACGTATTCGTTCCTGTGGGACAAACCCGCGCCCACCAAAGAGGACCTGGGCTGCACCGAGCGCACCTATGTGCTGGGCCTGGCCGACGCTATCAGCGAATTGCGCCGCCGCATTCTTACCCTGCTGCGCGAAGACGATATTCCCGGCGCCACGCGCATGTTCGACCTCATGGACGATTATTACCACCTCATCCTGGTATTCGACCACACGGACGCGGTGCTGCCCCTGCGACGCAAACAGGACGCTCTGCGCGCCGTGACCGAGCGCACCAGGGCCGACATCACGAGCATCATCTGCCAGAAACGGCTCGAGGAAAAAATGCCCGACCTGGACATGGATTCAAACACGGAATAGAAATTTGCATGTGTTGTTTTTGAAAGTGGTTTTAAGCGAAGTCTTCGAAGGTTCAAGAAATCCTTTCCCATAGGGTTTCCTGAGATTCTCCCAAAACTTTTGCGGCCAATTGCCCGACATGAAATATGTCGGGCAATTGCGTTATGGGATTATTATGAAAAACAGGTGAGATCCAAATTTAAAATTCTTCTTCGGCATGCTCGGGCGCCATAATTTCAATGAGAACATCTTCCAGAGAGTTTCTGTGCACAAAATAGCCGGGACGCGCGCCCGAGGCCAGGGCCGGGTCCACATCGTATTTGCCCACTGTGTACGCGTGCGCGGCGTGTGAGTCGGAAACATAGAAATACATGTTCGCCCATTGTGTCGCCTTGGCCAAGGCGTTGGTTTTTTCCGCCTTTTGCACAGTATCAAATGCCAGTTGCGTGGCGTCGGGGTTTTCCGCTGGCAGAATAATCACATCGGCGATGCGGGTGTCCACGGCAGCGGCCATAAGGGCGATGTCCGCGGCAATGTGGCCGCGCGCCGCGATGATAACAGGTTGCGTTTTTTGATAGGATTGCATGCCGATAACATCCAGGGCGCGGCGCACGTCAATCACGGTCTGTATTAATGCGTCGCGGGATGTGTTGACAAACGGCGAAAGCATGGTGCGCTCTCCCACAGCGCGCGCGCCGTGATACTCCATGTCGAATGCAAACAGGGCCACATTGTGCTTGTACATGGTTTCGGCCAGGGAATTGGCCTGGGTGCGATCCGCGCCGTATTCATGCAGATACAGAATTGTTGCGGTGACCGAAGAGTCGGGCTGGGGGCTGCGCAGGGTGGCGGGCGCGGTTTTGTCGTGCACGGTTAAAAATGACAGGTCGTCCACACGGCGCGTTTCCGTGGCTTTGAGCTTTTTGATATCCAGGTGCAGGGGCAGGTGATGGTCATACTCAAAACGGTCGAACAGGGCCATGGAAGTCCAGGGTTCGGGCAGGGGGGGGATCTCCATGTCCAGGGGCGCGGTCTGGTGCCCGGAAATGGATATGCCGAGATCCATGGGGTCGGCGTGGCCCACAAGAAATGCGCCGTAAAATTTCATGATGTAATCGAGCGCGATATCAAAGGGCAGTGCGTGGCCGTCATCGAACCAGATGATTTTTTTTGGCGGGTTGAGGCGCGCGAACAGCATCTTGTTTGCCAGGGGATTGACCAAAACATCATGCTTGGCGTTGAGCATGAGCACGGGCCGGGGGCTGATGAGCTGCGCCCAGTGAATGGGATCCGCCGGGGCCACGATGCGGCGGAACACCTTGGGGTCAAGCGGGTTGTCGCCTTTGTTGAGCCCGAGTGCTTCAGCCACTACGCTGACTTTGAGCAGGTAGCCCCATTCAGCGCCGCCCACGGCAAGGGCCGTGGCGCGGATGCGCGGCTCCACGGCCGCCAGCACAGCGCCCAGAATGCCGCCCATGGATCCGCCCGCGAATCCGATGCGGCTTGCGTCCACTTCGTCCGGTCGCTTTTCCAGCAGGTCGATGCCGCGGCGGAAATCGATCACCGTCTGGATCATGGCGTCGCGCGAGGAATAGGCCAGTTTGGAATACATGGCCTTGCCATCCACCTGGCGTTCCCCGTGATATTCGGCATCAATGAACAGGGCGCAGTACCCGGCCGCGGCTGTCATGTCCGCGGCGTCGAACACATCATTCTTGCTGCCGCTGTACCCGTGCATGAACAGGTAGCAGGGAACGGGGCCGGCCTGGCCTTCGGGCTTGAGGTAATAAGCGGTTACGCGCTTGTCATGAACGCTGTCGTACGCCCAATGATAGATGGTGTATTTATCGGTCTGTTTTTCAATGCGCTCTTCCACATTGAATGGCAGGTCCGTGTCGTATTCATAAAAGGCGGTAAAGGCCCAGACTGGCGCTTGGGCCTCGGCGGCCATTACGCGCCCAGGTCTGAAAACCAGGAATGAAAAAATGATTGCACCCAGGAGTGGGAGCATGCGGTATGTTCGTGCTGGCATGGTGTTTCCTTTCGATATAATGCTCAATTCACCGTGGAATCGTCACTGTCTTTGTATCACCTATTTTGCCGTCTTGATACGTGAAAACGCGGATTGCACCGCCCGTGAAAAGAGCGGGCGCCACGGTTTCCTGCACAGCCTTGAGGCAGTCATCGTCATGGGGATTGGGAATAATCACAGATGTGTTGCCGTCTGCATCAAAATACAGGCTGTTATTGGATTTGTCGAATAATCGCAATTCGATTTGCCTGTCCTGGTTGTCTTTGAGCAAGTCCCGGATGGGCTGTTCGGCGCAGGTTTTGGTTCGGGACTGGCCCGGCGCGGCCAGCAGAAAAACGTATTCGCCATACGTAAACACGCGGGGCAGGGGGCCGAACATGGTGCGCAGAGATTCATCCTCACCGGAATAGGCCACAAACACCGGGGCCGGCATTTTGTTAAGAATATCGAGCAGGCGCGTGATATTCTGTGTATTGTTTTCTCCGACCAGTTCCCCGGTGATCACGATGAACGCGGGTTTGTCTTGTGCGGCCAGTTCTGCGGTCAGTTCCAGGTTCAAGCCTGTGGCCGCGTCCACGCGCGGGTCGTGAATCTGCATGATGCGCAGTGCCGCGGGCAATTCCTCAACAATGGAAACAGAATTCAGGGCCGTGTCATTGTTCGCACCCTTTTGGGCTATCAGGTCGTAAAGTCCGTCTTCCATGCCAGCGGCCACTGTGACCGCGAACCGGTACACGCCCGTGGCCGGGTCGGGCAGGCGCGTCATGTCCGTCATCTCCACGCGGCCCCCCTCGGAATCCAGGTACAGATGAAAGCGGCATCCGCAACTGTTGTAAACGGGTTCGGCAACATCTATGAGCAGGGATGCGCCGGGCTTCACAACCTGGGGCTGGGACGAAGTCGGGCCTTTGATGAATGTGAGGGCGCCGGCGCTGTCCCGCGCAAGAACCGGACAGGCCGTGGCCAGAATGAACACTGCAATAAAAAGCCGTACGGTTTTATTCATATGTTGGCCGTTTCCGTTTCCAAGAATCTTCCGGCTATCATGCAAGCCGGTTCATTTAGCATCGCCAAATAGTATAGCCAATAGAAATCATGAAGTAAAAACCGTGAACCTTGCAGAATGAAAAACAACGGCCATGGCCGCCGCGCCTGACCCGGGTTGATTTTGCATGGCAATTCCGGTTATGCCGAAATCCGAAACCGTTTATGTCAGAGATAGGAAAGCAGATCCCGGGGCTTGAGATTGTCGCCCATGTTTTTGCCAACGCGCGCCAGTTTGAGAATTCCCTGCTTGTCCACGATGAAATCGCCGGGCAGTTGCCATGTGTTGCCTTCCATCTTGCCCTGCTTGTGGCCCTTGAGTGTGGCCGCAATGCCGCGCCGCAGTGTGTCGGGCGCCAGGAGTGCGCCCAGGCCGCCACTGCCCACGTTGTACAGCTTGTAGATTTTTTCATCAGGGTCCGGGATGATGGGGAAGGGAAATGCGTTTACGTCGCCGCTTTGCAGCAGGCGCGACGCCGGGCTTTGCACGAACGCCATGACCTGTGTGTCTTTGGCCTCAAATTCTGCGTACGCATTCTTGAGTTCCTGCAACGATAACTGGCAGATGGGGCAGCCCGCATAACGCAGGAACACGAGCGCCACATTCTTTTTTCCGCGAAAATACGCCAGGTGGTATTCCGTTCCGTTGGCGTCTGTGACTGTGAAATCCGGGGCTTCAATTCCTGCGCTGAGTTTTGATTTTGCGGGCATAATCCATGCCTCCCATTTCAGTATGAATGAATTCCATTATATCTTATACCGTACAGCCGGTGCACGGTTCCAGTGTTTCACGGGAAACAAAAGCGGCCCCGCAAGGCCGCCCAGATTTTTATATGCTGCATCTGTTTCATGCGCAGGAACTAAAACAGCTCTTTGATCCCCGCGAACACCTTTTTGATGGCTTTGACGTAGTATTCCATGACTTCCAGTTTCTGCGCGATGATGGGGAAGGAGTGGGAGCCGAGCACCAGGGAAGAATCGAGCAGGGCCTGCGCCTGAGCGTAATCCTGGGGCTGCGGCTTGGGCGCGGGGGATGTCCGGTTTTTACAGTCATAGGGACAGCCCCTGCCATAGCCCACCTGCTCGGCGAAATACTTCTGCACGGGCAGGGGTTTGGTTTCCCACAGGCAACACTCTACACCTTCAGCCTGAAGCGCGGCCAGGACTTTGTCCCTGAATACCGTGGGCGCAACATTCACGCCGGCCGCGGCCGGGTCCAGGCGCAGGCGGAACTTGTGGTAAATGGTTTCGCGGTTTTCGGGAATATGGGGCGGGATAAGCCCGGCCACATCTTTGAGTTGCTCAGAAAGGAATTTTCCGTTGCGGCGCGCATTGTCATTGTACGCGTCCAGGCGGCGCAGTTGTGAACGCGTGAGGGCCGCGGGCATTTCTCCGGGCATGTACTGCCACCCGCCCATGATGGACTCAAACCCGCGGAACCGGTCTATGGGCCACTTGAGATCGATAAACTTTTCATCTTCAAAACTGGCGTCCTGCCCGAACAGGCGCATCTTGTTGGCCCGGTCCGCCAGGGCGTCGTTGTTTGTTACAAAAAAGCCGCCTTCGCCGCATGGCAGGTTTTTGCTGGCCTGAACGCTGAAGATGGCCATGTCCCCGAGAGTGCCCGCTTTTTTCCCCTTGTACATGGCGCCGTGCGCCTGGGCCGCGTCCTCAATTAACAACAGGTTGTGTTTTTTGCATAGAGCCAGAATCGGGTCCACGTCTGCGCACAGGCCGTGCAGGTGAACGGCGATGACGGCTTTGGTGCGGTCCGTGATTTTCGCTTCAATTTTGGATGGGTCGATATTAAACGTCTGGGGATCGATGTCCACGAACACGGGCACGGCATTGTTGTGCAGCACGGCCAGGGCCGTGGCCAGGAACGTGAACGAGGGGAGAATAACCTCGTCGCCCGGGCCGATTTGCGCGGCTTCAACCGCCATGTGCAGGGCCGCGGTGCCGCTGTTTGTCATCAGGCAGTGTTTGGCGCCCACCCACTGGGCGAACTCGATTTCCGCGCCGCGCAGTTGCGGCCCGTACGGACCGGTGAGAATCTGCGAATCCAGGCATTCCATGACTTGCTTTTTGTCGTCGTCCGTGATTATGGGCCAAAGGGTATGGATGCCGTCGGGCACTGTTTTATCAATGTTTGTTGTCTGGGCCATGGGGCTCACCTCGGGTGTCATGTGATATCAAATAATCAGCCGCGCGTTACGCGTCTGATTCGCGGCTGTCGCTGTGATCATAATACTGCCTGCAGTGTGCGGAACTGAGCACGCCCGTGGATTGGAAATCCACGATTTGCCTGGCGATATGGTCCAGGTCGTGCGGGCCGCCTGCGCTGAGTGCCTGCTGGATTACGCGTTCGGTGGCGCCCACATAGCAATGGGCCGCAATGCGTGTGTCCAGGTCGGGTCGCACCATGCCCTGGGCCATGCCCTGTTTGAGTCCGGTTTCGATCTGTGTGAAAAGCAGGGTGTAGAGCTGCTCGATGCGCTGCATGGCCGCGCCGCCCACATAGCGCGATTCTTGGAAGAACAGGGTGGCCAGATCGATATTATCCATATAAACGGATGCAATGCGCCGCGCGTTTTCAATGGCCAGGTCCCGGTGCGCAAGGGCCAGGCGGCCGTTGCCAAGCATTTCGTTCTGCGCAAGCACGGCAAACAGTTTTTCAATGAACCCGATCATGAGTTCATCAAAAATCGCCTGCTTGTCTTTGAAATGGTAATAAAACGTGCCCTGGCCGGATTTGACCTCGGACACAATATCCGTGACATTGGCGGACTGAAAGCCTTTTTCGGAAAAAATCTTCCTCGCAGCTTCCAGAAAAGCCTTTCGTTTAAGCTCTTTCTTGTTTTCCACTTTTTGGACTGACATCTCAGTCCAAAATATAACACGTGGATTTAGTTGCGTCAAGTAGGATGGAGAAAAATGTCATTCATTTATTTGTACACAGAAATCCCTATTGAATTTCCTTGATAGCTATGAGTTTTCTTTCTCGGGAGCGCGGGCGGGACGCCCGCGCTCCCGGGAAAATGCAAATTAAGCTATGGGAAAAAAATGTGCCTTTAGTGGCATTCTTTTTGTAAGGCTTTGCTGAAATTTGTCTTTTTGTTACTGCTTTTACTTTTGCTTTTCCTCTGAGCCCTCTGTGGTAATCTTTGCTTTTAATCCATAATCACCGGCAGAGATTGCATGGCCATTTCGTATTCCCTTATCAATCGTTGAACCAGTTCGGCCACTGTGGGGATATCATGCACCAGGCCTGAGGACTGTCCGGCCTGGAATGTGCCGTTTTCCAGATCCCCGTCAAGGGATGCGGCTTTATTGCGGCTTCCTTCATCGCGCAGGAGCTTTTCGAGTTCTTCCACGCTGGCGCCTTGTTTTTCGGCTTGCGCCATTGTTTCCGCAAACGCATTTTTGATAACGCGCAGCATGAGGTACTTGCGCCCCAGGATGGTGGTACCCGTGTCCGGCGTATCCACGATGAGTTGCTTATAGGCCTGGCTGGCATTGCATTCCTGTGTGGCGATGAAGCGTGTGCCGAGTTGTACGCCATGCGCTCCCAGGGCAAAGGCCGCGGCCATGCCGCGCCCGTCCGCAATTCCCCCGGCCGCCACAACCGGGATATCCACGGCATCCGCCACCTGGGGCACAAGGGCCATGGTCGTGGTTTCATCGGGGCTGTTGTGCCCGCCCGCTTCGAAGCCTTCGCAGATCACCGCGTCCACGCCTTCTTTCTGGCACTTTACAGCGCCTCGCACAGAGGGGACAACGTGCATAACCGTGACCCCGGGGCGCTTGACCAGGGGCACGATTTTGGCCGGGTTGCCCGCGGATGTTATGATGATTTTCACGCCCATGTCCAGAACAAGATTGGCGGTGTCCGCGGCATCGGCGCGCAGCATGGGAATGTTTACGGCAAAGGGCTTGTCTGTGTTCTGGAACATTTTTTCAATGTTCTCTTTGACCGCATCCGGTCGCATGGCGCCCACGCCCACAGTGCCGAGCACACCCGCATTGGATGCGGCCGCGGCCAGTTGCCACGTGGAAACCCACACCATGCCGGCCTGGATGATGGGATATCTGATGCCAAGCAGATCACACAGCCGATTATTCTTCATAAAATGGAAATCCTCCCGGATACAGGAAAAACGTCAACTCAGCAGTTTAAATGATTTCAGCAGTTTGACGACCCCGCCCGCTTTGCATGCCGCGCCGTCGCAGAACAGGGCGTTGAGCGCGGCCTTGAGCCCATTGAATTTTGGTTCGGAATAGGGATGCCACCACAAGTCATGGGTGAGCATGCTTTTGTGCGTGGTGATGTTTTTGATGCTCGTGTATTCGTAAAGGCCGTGCACCGAGTGGGTGCGGCCTATGCCGCTGTCCTTGATGCCGCCCCATGGCGCCTGCGCGAACCCGTAGGTGATGAGGCAGTTGTTGATGGTGACCACGCCGGTGTTGATGCGCCGTCCGATCTTCTTTGCCTTTGCCGTGTCCTTGCTCCACACGCTGGCGGTGAGGCCGTAATCCGAATCATTGGCCAGGCGTATGGCTTCATCCAGATCTGTGTATTCCATGATGGGCAGCGTGGGCCCGAAGGTTTCCTCGCGCATGCATTCCATATCGTGGTTTACATTCAGCAACACCGTGGGTTTGTAGAAATAGCCGCCGAAAGTGAGAATGCGCTCCCCGCCCGTGGGGATTTCCGCACCTTTGGCGCGCGCGTCCGCCATGTGTTTTTCCACAAGCGTGATGCGGTCTTCGCTGATGAGCGGGCCCATGTCCGTGGTGAACTGCAGGCCGTCGCCCACGCGCAGGGCCTGGGTCTTTTCCACGACTTTGCTGATGAACCTCTGGGCAACGCTCTGGTGCACGTACACGCGTTCGACGGATGCGCAGGTCTGGCCCGCGTTCACAAAAGCGCCCCACACCGCGGCGCTGGCCGCGCGTTCAATATCCGCGTCCGGCAGCACGATAAAGGGATCCTTGCCGCCCAGTTCCAGGGTGATGGGGATAAGCTGTTCCGCTGCGCGCGCCATGAGTTGCCTGCCCACGGGCACGCTGCCCGTGAACACCACTTTGTCGGGCCGCGCGTCCATCATGGCGTTGCCGAGCACGGAACCCGAGCCCTGGAGCACGTTGACCACGCCCTGGGGCATTCCGCTTTCCTGGAACAGTTTATTGATGGCATCGCCCACGTATGCGGTGAGGTTGGAGGGCTTGAGCACCACGGCGTTTCCGGCAAGCAACGCGGCCAGAATCTGCGTCATGGGAATGGCGAACGGGTAATTCCACGGCGAGATAATGCCAATCACGCCCAGGGGCTCGAACACATTGCCGCTCTCGATGCGCGCGATGGGGAATATGGGGTTGCTCAGTTTTTCCTCGCGCAGGGCGCGGCGCCCGTCCGTGGCGATAAACCGGTACATGTCCAGCACCGGATAGATTTCAGCGGCCAGGGATTCGAGCAGTGTCTTGCCGTTGTCCAGGGTGATGATGCGCGCGATGTCATCCGTATTCTTGAGCAGGTACTCTTTGCCCGCCATGAGATGGTCCAGGCGCTTTTTTATGCTGAACCCGGCCCACTTCTTCTGGGCTTGGCGCGCGTTTGCGAAAATATCCGCCACATCGCCCGGCGCCGTGGACTGGATTTCCGCGTTCACCTCAAGCGTGGCCGGATTAATCGATTGAATCATTCTGCTTGTGTCTGCATTCATGAAAGACCCTCGTTTCTGTGTTGCGATTAAGCCAATATTATCAGAAACTCTCTTTGATGACTACATCGTCAAAACCCTTGCGGGGCAGGCGCGGCTTGATTTCCGCATCTTCGGGGCGCTCGCCCATGCCGATGAGCATCACGATTTCGTACCGCTCGGGAATATTGAATTCCTTGCGCACGGCGGCCGTGTCCATGCCGTCCATGGGATGCGTGTGCACGCCCAGGGCATGGGCGGCCATCATGAACGCCATGGCGAACAGCCCGGCGTTGCGGCTGGCGAATGCGCGCTCATTGTCCCCGTGATACAGGTTGTAGCCCGCGCTTTTCATGATGGGCTTGACCGGCTCCGGGAAATATCCCCAGGCCACGAAATCGTCCAGTATGCCGTCCATGTCCTCGTAAGCCTTGCAGTCTCCAAGGACAATGGCCACGTGCGACGCCTCGGTCACCTTGGGTTGGTCCATGGCGCACTTTCTGAGCCGCTGCTTGTTGCCCTCCTGGGAAACGAGCACGATTTTCCACGGCTGCAGATTGAAAGAAGACGGCGCGAGTTTAGCCAAGTCGTAGATTTTGCGGATCATCGATTCATCCAGATTCTCTGCGGGTTCGAAGGTATGCGCGGATCGGCGCTCATTGAAAACTTTTTCAATATCCATTGGAATTCCTCCGTAAGCAATTTTTGTACGTCATTTTAAATGAAACGCGGGAAATCAGCCTCAGGTTCCGGGCCTGTGTCAACGAAACGCATTCACCAGGGGCTCGCCCTTGAGCGCGGGATGAACATCCTCGAACGCGGCGCGGCCGCCCCGGTAAATCACGCCCACGGGAATTTCATCGCCCCATTGCAGAGCGGTTTTCAGAGCAATGTCCCGGTCTGCCGAATCGTAGCTGTCCGGCAACTCCTTGACGCGTTCCTTGTACCACGCGTAAGTGTTTATTTTGTTGAACGACACGCAGGGCTGGAGGATATCAAGCAGGGCGAACCCGGGCGATTGGATGGCCGCTTTTATCATCAGTTCCAGATGATCGGGAATCACCGCGCTGCTGCGCGCCACGAAAGAAACATCCAGAGTCACGGCAAGGGCCAGGGGGCTGAACGGCTTGCTCAGCACACCGTCCACCTGCACCTTGGTCATAAAGCCCATTTCGGACGTGGGCGACGCCTGCCCCTTGGTGAGGCCGTACACCTGGTTATTGTGCACGAACGCTTTGACGCCGATGTTGCGCCGCATGCCGTGCATGAGATGGTTGCCGCCCTCGCCATACATATCGCCGTCCCCGCTCGTGATGATCACAGTCAGATCCCGGTTGGCCATTTTGATGCCTGTGGCCGCAGGCAGGGCGCGGCCGTGCAGGCCGTTGAACACATTGCCGGACAGGTAATGCGGCAGTTTGGCGGCCTGGCCAATGCCCGACACCAGCACCAGTTTGCGCCGGTCGATTTTAAGATCATCCAGCACATTGTCCAGGGCTTCCACAATCCTGAAATTACCGCAGCCCGGGCACCATGCGGTCTCATATGCGCGCTTGCCTTTGTCGTCGCTCATGACTGGTACTCCTTTACAATAAACTCCTCGGTGAAGGGCAGGCCATCGTATCGCGGCAGCACCGCGAATTCTGACAATGCGCCGGCCATGCGCAGCATGAGCGCAAACTGGCCTGATCCATTGCCTTCCACGGCAGTAACTTTTTTCCCGTTGAACAGGGATTTCAGTTTGTCTCCGTCAAGGGGCCAGACCATGGGGAAATGCGCCATGCACACGTTGCGGCCTTTTTTGCGCAGGGTGTCCACGGCCGCGCGGCACGGCTCCATGGTGCTGCCCCAGCACAGCAGAATTTCATCCGCTGGCTCGGGGTATATTTCCGGCGCAATGAATTCCGACAGGATGCCATCAATCTTCCGCATGCGCTTATCCTGGAGCGCAATCTGCACATTAAAATCCTCGGACAGGTGTCCGCCCTCGGCATGCATGTCCGAAGCCGACACCACAAAGGAATCCCCGCCCGGCACAGTGCGCGGGGATATGCCGCTGTCCGTGATCAGGTAGCGGTCATACTGCTCGCCCGCAGGTGTATCAGTTGACAGGCAGCGATCAATATAATCCGGCTCCGATGGCAGGTCCGGGATGTTTTTCTGCAAATCCGTGAGATACTGATCCGCAACAAGAATGGCCGGTGTCTGATATTTATGAGCCAGTTCAAAAGCTTTGCGCGTGAGATCGAAGGCCTGGCGCAGAGACCCGGGTGCGAGAATGATTTTGGGGAATTCACCGTGCCCTGCATGCACGGCGAAAGCGAGGTCGCCCTGGGCCGTGCGCGTGGGCATGCCCGTGGCCGGGCCGGGGCGCATGGAAAGAAAAATCACGATGGGCAGTTCCAGCATGCCCGCCAGGGACAATCCTTCGCACATGAGCGCGAACCCGCCACCGCTTGTTGTGGTCATGGCCGGCGCGCCTGCATATGCGGCTCCGCACAGCAGGTTGGGTGCGGAAATTTCATCTTCAGCCTGTTCGAGCACGATGTTATACTTGTGCGACACTTTGGCCAGAAACGTGAAAACCCCGGAGCTTGGGGTCATGGGATAACTGAACACGATTTTCACCCCGGCCGTGGCCGCGCCCAGGCCGATGGCCGCATGCCCGTCGTACAGAGTGGGCGGGGCGTCTGACGGTTTGGGAGCGGGCACAAGGCCTTCATGCCCGGCGATGGCATCCAACCCTCGTGCGGCTGCGGCCTGGTTCTGCTTCACGATGTCTTCGCCTTTTTCCCCGAATTCATGCTCCAGGCACTTTTCGAGCGCGCGCAAATCGTATCCCAGCACGCCCAGGGTTGCGCCCGCGGCCACGCTGTTGGCCATGCGCCCCGAACCCCCGGCCGCACGCGCTTGCTCTTCCATGTCCATGGCCAGGAAATTTCCGACTTTGTCCGAGGTGTTCAGAATGATTATGCCGTTCATGGACAGGCTGGTTCGCTCTTGTTCGTAGGCTTCCTGGTTCAAGGCCACAATCAGATCCGCCTTTGCGGCGCAGGAAAAAAGTTCCTGATCGCTGATGCGGATGTCATAGATATTAACCCCGCCGCGGATGCGGGACAGATAGCTTTGCGTGGCGAATACATGCAGGCCCATGGCGGCGAATGACTTGGCGAGCAGTTCGCCAACAGACTGCACCCCCTGGCCCGCTGCGCCGCACACGCGTACATTGGTAACCATATCCGGCTCCTTTCATTTGGTGTCTCGTTTACATTGTTATTCATATTAACGGATTCATTTGCGAATTGGTTCGGTATTTTCAACTTGGAACTGCTTTCATAATCGCGAGCAGCAGGGGTGCTGTGATCATGCTGAGCATGGTGATGTCAAATAAAGCCTGGCCCGTGAGTTCGTAATCGGCATTATATTTCCGGGCGATAAGGGGCAGTGTGGCTGCCGGAGGCATCATGGCCTCGAGCAGCAGCAGGAACCGCACCTCGGAAGAAATTGGCAGAAATCCAGCAAGCACATACACAATCAACGGAAGCGCCACAAGAGATAATAACGCGGCTTTGAGCACAAACCCGTAAGGGAACCTGGAGTTGCGCGAGAAATTCACCATCACAATGCCACCGATCACAATCATGGACAGCGGGATCGTGGTGCCGCCGAGCATCTCAAGAGGCCGGAATACCACTTCCGGCATCCAGGGACGCGCCCCGGCCAGTGCCAGGGCCAGGGCGACAACGGTTGTGACCGAAGCCGCGTTAAACAGGTTTTTCCAATCGAAACCCGCACCCGCGCTGCTGAAAATGCGACCACTCACAGTGTAGAGCAAGGGAGGGAAAATCAGCACGAACAGGAATATGTAAACATACAGGCGCCCGGCGGCATCTGCGGGCGCCAATGCGCTCACGATGATAATCGGCAGAAATCCAGCATTCTGGAACGTGACCACAGGCGCGAACTCGCGGTGCTTTTTAACCGAGGGGGTCCACGCGCGCCCACGCCAGGGCCAGCCCGGCGGACAGCGCCAGCATGCCAGCACTGTAGACCGGGAAAAGAAACCACGCCTCGCTGCGCACCGCGCCAAAATTATTCAGAATATTGGTGAAAATAAAGCAGGGCAGGGTGACATCGATGACAAGATTGCTAATCGTCCTCAGGCAGCATTCGCCGAGAATACCGCGCCGCAACACATAAAAACCGAAACAGCCAAGAACAAAGACCTGGGATATGGCCAGAAAATTAGATCGGACTGATTCGAAATATTCCAAATGGTTTCCCAAAGAAACAGGCGCGTCCGTATCATTTCGTTTTCAATGACGTTTATCCGCTCGCCCTGCTTCGCTGTTTTCTATTACTTATTTTGTGCGGGTTTCTTTTTCGAAGCTTTCTTGAGCGCCGTGGGTTTGCACAGCAGGGTGCGCGATGTGGCCACGCGGCCGCAGTTGCCGCACGCATACTTTACATCCACCAGTTTGGGTGCGCAGATGTGGCGCGCATCCGAGGCCGTGTTGCCGCAGTAATCACACTCATAAGCCTGTTCGAGTTCCACGGGGTCGCAGAGATGCCCCTTTTTTGTTGTAGTCTCGCCGCAGCTTTTGCACTTGTAAACCTTTTTTGCTGGTGCCGGGGTTATTTTAGCCATGATGCATACCTCTCATATCCATGGATTTTCGCCATGACTCTGAACCCGAATGGGATATCGCCTGCGCTTCAATCCTTACATGGTTTTTTCTTGAGGTCTTTGCCTGACAAATCACTTTCGGAAACCTTGCCGGGCTTGCAGACATCCTTTTTATTCTTGGAAACTCCCTGGCAATTCTCACACTGGTACATGGCCTTGTCCTTGTTTCCGCTTTTGTCTTTCTTTTTCTTGTCTTTTCCCATGACCAGTGAACGCTCCGTTATTCAATGATGTGGAAAAACTTTTGCAAAGCCCCGCAACGCGGGCACCGTGCCGGCGGTTGATCTCCGGTGTGCGTGTATCCGCATACAGAACATTGCCACTTGATTTCCTTGCCGTCTGGTTTCTGCATGCCCTTGTTGAACTGGTTGACATGGTGATTTTCGTTTTTCACCAGTGCTTTGAGAAAGCCTGCACTGACCATGGTTCCAAAATCGCAGGACTGTTTTGCAGAGGTCGTATGCATATGCATGTATCTGAAATCCTCAGTTCCGCTCATGTCGATTCATTATACACAAATTAATGATACTGCTTTGGCCGCATTTTCAAGCATCAGCAAACGGTTTGCAGGAATTAAAATCAATGTCCACGCCGCATTTTTTGCACTTATGCTTCTTGTCGAATTCATCGGAAAAAATTTCAATTTCCTCATCGCACTCCGGGCACTTGCAGGTGAAAGATTTCAAGTGCTTGAAGTTTGCGAATCCCGGGCAATGTGTGGGTGTGCTCATGGGATGAAACCTCCATTGGAATTTTGCTATTCTGAAACCAGAGCGGCCACGGAGCGGCCATAGTCCTGGGCCATCTTCATGCCGCCTGGCAGAGCAGCCTGCTTGAGACGCAGGGAATCGCTCGATAAAATCATTTTGAGTGATTCCTTCATGGTTTTGTAAATCAAATCCGGGGCTTCTCCGCTCCATCCGTACGCCCCGAATGCGCCGCCGTGTTTGCCTTCCAGGTTCAGGCTCTTGAGAATTTCGAGGAACTGCTCCATCTCATCCATCATGCGGCTGTTGTATGTGGCCGAGCCAAGTATGATGGCGGCGTAGCCTTCGAGTTCGCCGGGGTCCGCGATATCCTGAATGGATTTCACATCCGCCTGGCAGCCGCCGAAGCGGCAGCCTTCGGCGAT
>Ga0351840_1004_pt1 | contig 44146 bp, 35 predicted proteins | sample BONcelHFGM3001E5_FD_206883 | JGI IMG/M metagenome (GOLD analysis project Ga0351840, IMG submission 206883) | Enriched cells from coal bed in the Powder River Basin, Montana, United States - BONCAT cells FGM rep1 HSBNCT.FGM.300.1.E5 ... | reverse complement strand
CTGTTACGTTTTAGGGGGTGCATGGGCTCCCCTGCTCGTCGGGGCTGTATCGGACAGCTTGGGAGGGGGCGCGTACGGCATAAAGATAGGACTGCTTATTTCAGCGATAGGTGGATTTGTTGGAGCTTTGCTTTACTGGATCAGCTCAAAAAGTTATTCGGCGGATCTAAAAAAGGCGGAAGCGGCTTGCAGAGAGACTTAAGACTCTACAGATTTAAGAGTGAAAAATAATTAAAAAAATTGCTTGAATCATTATTGCCATTAGTGTTCCGGGCGGCGGTAAAGGGATTATTTTACCCCGTGGCAAATAATCATTAAATTCAGGAGGAAGAGAAATAAGGAGATGGACCACTACAAATTGTTTATTAACGGGGGCTTTGCCGAATCAGCCAGTGGCGATGTTTTTGAAACGATCGATCCGGGAACGGGATTCCCTTTTGCCACAGTGGCCAAGGCCGGCCGAGCAGACGCCGAGGCGGCCATAACCGCTGCCAGACGAGCCTTCGACAGTGGTGTCTGGAGCAACCTCAGTGCCGCTGATCGCGCAGACAAAATTTATGACTTTGCCGATGAAGTTGCCAAACAGACCTTGGAACTGGCTATGACGGAATCGCAGGATGCGGGGCATGTCATCAGGCTCTCCAAGTATTGGGGGATGGTGGGTTCCGGACTGCTGCGTAATCTTGGTTATTACGCGAGCCGTCATTTTCCGTGGGAAGAGGAAATCCCATACTCGGGTAACGCTTTTGCACCGGCCAGGGAGTTAATCTACCGTGAACCCATCGGTGTTTGCGTTGGTATTGTTCCTTGGAACTTTCCTGCAAGCAGTGCGTTCTGGAAAATTGCCCAGGCGATCATCATGGGCAATACTATCGTTCTGAAACCGGCGACATCTACACCGCTAACTGCCCTCATCATTGCCAGAGCAGCTCTCGCAGCCGGTATTCCCCGGGGCGTTATTAACGTCCTGCCCGGTCCGGGCGGCGAGTTGGGCCAAATTCTGTGCACTCATCCCGGGGTTGATAAAATTGCCGTTACAGGGAGTACCGAAGTGGGCAGGGAAATTATGAAAATGGCAGCTGATTCCGTGAAAAAAATTACTTTAGAGCTCGGCGGCAAATCGGCAAACATCATTCTGGATGACGCTGATATCGACCTGGCGGTTAACGGCGCCTGTTTCGGGACCTTTTTCCATCAGGGCCAGGTTTGCGAGTCCGGAACCCGCGTGCTGGTTCCGGCAAAAATATATGATGAGTTTATTGAGAAGATGAAACAGCGTACGGAAAAAATACGGGTGGGTTACCAGCTTCTGCCCGACAGTCACATGGGTCCGCTGGCGAATGCAGCCCATCTGGCTACTGTGGAAAATTATGTCAAACTGGGCCGGGAAGAAGGAGCAACGGTACTGACCGGCGGCAAACGCGCGGACGTTCCCGGCTTGGAAGGCGGTTACTACTATGCCCCTACAATTTTTACAGATGTCAAAAACTCGATGCGTATTGCACAGGAGGAAATATTCGGACCGGTTGTCTGTATCATTAAATACGAGAGTGATGAAGAGGCTGTCGCCGTTGCCAATGATTCCATTTATGGGCTGGCGGGTGGTGTCTTTTCCGGGAATAATGCGCGTGCCGTGCGGGTTGCCCGTCAAATTCGGACAGGAACAGTCTGGATTAACAACTATCATGTCTTTGCCGATTTCTGTCCTTTCGGTGGTTACAAACAATCAGGTGTGGGGCGAGAATTGGGTGCTACGGGGCTTTCTGAATACACTCAAATCAAGCGTATCCATGTCAATGCGTTTGCCGCTGTCGAGTCTAACTTCACGATGAAATGCATTTCCGATGAGACAAAGATCACTTCCGTCCAGTATAACTGTCCGACAAACGTCATCTCCGGCCACGGGACGCTTCCCGCCATCTATAAAGAGGTTGTGAACTTGGAATGCAAACGGGTTCTGGTTATAACTGATCCGGGAGTGCGAAGGGCCGGTCTCGCAAAGCGGGTTCAGGATGCCCTGGTGGAATTCTGTGTAGGCGTTTACGACAATATTGACGGGGACGCAACGCCCGAGAGTATGGATGCTGCGACGGCCATGGCACGTGAATGCAGAGCCGATTGTATCGTGAGCGTCGGCGGCGGAAGCGTTATCGATACGGCAAAAGGGGTATGCGTTACCTTGAAGAACGGCGGGAAGGCTAATGATCATATTGCCTATAACCGTCTCCAGAAACCGCAGATCCCCCATATTGCTGTTCCCACAACGGTTGGTACCGGCTCTGAAGTCACGAATACGGCTGTCGTCAGAAGTGAGAAAGCCGGGAGGCATGTCTTTCTGGTGGATAATCGGATTATTCCCAATACGGCGATTCTGGATCCTCAATTTGTCCTCACGCTGCCTGTGAACGCGATCGCAACAACCGCCATGGATGCCATGGCGCACGCCATAGAGGCTTTAACGAGCACCATGGCTCAACCTATTTCTGACGGCCAAGCTCTCCAGGCTATCCGCCTGATCCGGAAAAACCTGCCGGCGGTTATGGCTAATATCAAAGATGAAAAAGCCAGAAATGAACTCCAGTTCGCTGCGACTATGGCTGGTTGGGCCTTTTGCGTTGCCCAGGCCGGATTGGCGCGGGCCATGTCCCGTACGATGGGGATGTTATATACCGTACACCATGGTGCGGTTTGCGGTATCGTTTTGCCTGTGGTGATGCGCTTTAACGTTGATTTTGCTATGGATAAACTGGCCGTCATTGCGCAGACGCTTGGTGTGAATATTGCGGGAATGGACAATCGGACCGCTGCACTGGCTGCTGCAGACGCCGTTGAAAAGCTGATGGCAGAGTCAGGCCAGCGTGTCAGATTACGCGACTTCGGTGTCGCGGAGAACGGAATGGATATCGCCGCCTTCCATGCGATCTGCGATCCGGCGGCTTTGTTCAACGCCCGTCCCGTGAACGATCCTGGAGAAATTGCTGTTCTTTATAAGCAGGTTTTTTAAAATAGGAAATGTCATCGCCAGCCCGTTTGTGTTCATTATCAGGACGGCAGCGGTCGATTTAATCCCAATCTGTCCGGATCATCACTTGTTGGCTGGCCGCAATGGGAGAACGCTGCCGAAGGGGCACAAATCATGATATTTGATGCCGGTCCGGTGACAAAGATGGTTGTTGTCTCAACTGACAAGGAGACAAAGGCCGGTTTGATTGCCGATATCGGGGTGGCGGTACGCACTATAACACGCCGGGCAAACTGGGGGTGCTGTCTGTGTTTAGTTTGTTGATACCCTTGAATTAAATTCAGCCGCGCGGCAACAAGAGCGCAGCCGCGCGGCGTTTGGGCATCACCCGCAAGACCCTGCGCAAGAAGCTTTCGAAATATGAAACCGGGGGCGCTAACGGCAATATTGCGGAGAAGCCCTAAGGCACAAGCCGCATGAGCGGATCCCCATATTCCACTCATCGCGAAACCGGTGAAATATCGGGCGATGGTCAGCAGCCCCGACCCGATCAACGTCTTCTTTGCATCAGCTCAAAGATGGCACCGCCCGGTCCGCCTGCATCCACATAGGCGAATTTCCCCGGATCATGAATCAACAGGTTTGCGCCCTCTTTTGTGAGTTTAGCCACCTCCGCATCGACATCGTCGACAAAAAACCCGAGATGATGGACGCCTTCTCCCCACTTGTCGATAAACTTGGATTGAAATATTCTTCCTTCCGTGCACGAGACGAGCTCGATCTCCATGGGACCCATGTAGGCAAAGGCCATCCTAATTTTCCAGGGACGACCCTTTGTGTCGGTCCCGCCGTTCTCCCTGAATGTCCAAGGTCCGATGCCGAACAACTTCGTCCATGACTCGATAACTTTGTCGATGTCCGTAACGGCGTAACTGATGTGATCTACTGTTTCAAGCTTCATGTTTATTATCCTCCTTCAATTTGGCTTTCTTCCTTATTTCCGCATATTGAACCAGGGCATGCATCGCCCGGGCAGCTTCTTCCGGGGTATCGCAAACGGGGATTCCCGCTCCCTTAAGAATGTCGATAACCATGTCATGGGCAACCCGTCGAAACCGTGTCGTGATGATGGGCTTGCCGTATTTCGCGGGCAGAGATGAAAAATAATCCGCTCCTTCAATAGCTTTTTTGGTCAAATCGAGCAGGGGTTTCGGCAGCCCGGAAAAACCGAACATGTCGCTCCAGGCCGCGGGATTGATGGGCACATTGGAAATCACACCGTCAATATAATCGCGGCTCAGCAGCTTCTCCACAACAGCCGCTTCTTCCATGCCGGTGCGGGAGCTTCCCGCAAAATCCACAGGATTGTTCGGTCTTGGTGCGTGCGGCGGCAGTCCCGCCATCAGACTGCGGACGGTGTCTTGGTCCAGTTGGGGCACTTCCAGCCCCAGAGAGGCGCAGGCATCGGCTGTGACCACGCCCTGACCCCCGCTTCCCAGAATGGCAACCCGCCTTCCCGGAGGAAGAGGCGAACTGGCCAGGACCTCCGCTACATCGAAGGCATGAAGTGTTTCCTGCACCCTGATTAAGCCCGCCTGCCGACAGACCGCGTCAAAAATCTCATCGGAGCCGGCCAGTGAGGCTGTATGCGACTGTGTGGCCCTGCTTCCGGCGGAAGTGCGTCCGGCTTTATATATTACGATAGGTTTTTTCTTCACTACGTCCCGGGCCAGGTCCATGAACCGCTTTCCGTCTTTGAAACCTTCGATGTAGAACACCAGGACCTTCGTCTCCTCATCGGCGGCCAGGTATTCCAGGTAATCCGCCGCATCGAGATCCGCCTGATTTCCGATGCTGATGAATTTACTGAGCCCGTATCCCTTTGTCACGGCAATCTCCGAAAGAGAAACGCCGAATGTCCCGCTCTGGGAGACAAAGGCAATGGGACCGGCCAGGGGTGCTTTATCGAAAGACAGGCTAAGCATTCCCGCCCTGCTCCATATCCCCATGCAGTTGGGCCCCACAAAACGTATGCCCCCGAGCCTCGCGGCATTGACCACCTTCTCTTCCAGGATTTTTCCGTCCTGCCCTATCTCGGCAAAGCCGGCCGTGATCAGTACAACTCCTTTAACACCTTTCTGTGCGCACTCCTTCATGATACCCGGAACCTGATGAGCAGGTACGGTAATAACGGCCAGATCAACGGTTTCCGGAATATCGAGAACGCTTTTGTAAGTGGGCAGATTATTAATCTTCTCTCCCAGCCGGTTGACCGGATATATGGCTCCGCGGTATCCTGTGCGCAAGGGACGGTTGATCATTCTGAATCCCCATTTTGCATGGCTTTGGGACGCACCGATAACGGCGATCGATTTGGGTTTGAAAATGGGATCTAACTGCTCCACAATCGTTTTCACTTAGGTACACCTCTTTCTTTCGATGAGTTGCGCAAAATAAACTTGAGGGGAATTTTCAGACAATCGAGAGAAGGAAAATGCAATGTCATCATTCCTTACTATATATCCTTTCATGGATTCCGCTCAAAATCAAATCAGGCCCGGACAAGCATAACTCTCCTGCCTGGATACGATAGTTGTTTTTACGGTTCGAGTCAATTGAATACCCAATGGGCGTATGATTTATTAAAAATTAGATTTTAACGATTTCGGGAAGAAACAAAGAAACCGATCGCTGATTTTTCAAAAGTGTCAAAGCGACAAGATTGCAGATTGCAGCCACGCACAAATGACTTTAAAAAATGCTGATGTCTTGAATTATAATTTGCAAGATACAAAAGAATAATCGACAAGATCTAATCGATTCACAGGTTTTACAATTTCCATTTTCCTTAATTTGAACTGCGCGCTCTTTTCAGCACAGTAACCCATCTTTGAGAGCATGGTCCTCTTCACAGGAGATTGTCTATGGAGCAAACCCCATTGGTTTGAACCCATGCTCCAAAAGATGAGCTGCTTCGGTGCTTTTCTATTTAGGTTTTTCACCGCGCAGGACATTTTTGAGAACTTTTTGCATGGCATTTTTCGGCAATGCGTCCACAAATTCGATGATGGCCGGCTTCTTATAGCTGGCCAGCTTTTCCCGGCAATAATCCATGATCTCCTCGGAAGTCGCCTGCTGTCCGGGTTTCAGAACAATAACCGCCTTGACGATCTCTCCCCAGTAATCGTCGGGAACACCGACGACAGCCGATTCCAAAATTTTGGGATGGCTGTGCAGTACATTTTCAATTTCCACGGGATAGATGTTTTCCCCGCCGCGGATGATCATGTCCTTTTTTCTCCCGGCAAGGTAGAGATAACCATCTTCATCCATGCTGGCCAGGTCACCTGTATGCAGCCATCCGCCGCGCAGAGTTTCCTCGGACGCTTCCGGTTTGTTCCAATAACCCTTCATGACTTTTTTGCCGCGGGCAATGATTTCGCCTACAGTGCCCAAGGGAACATCCTGATCCTGATCGTCCACGATCCGCACTTCCCCCTCGGGAATGCAATGGCCGATGCTGCCCAGGTGCTTTGTCTTTTTTGCGATTTCCTCCGCAGATCCTTCCAGAATATGGTCCTCCGGCGACAGAACGGAAATGATGCCCGTAGACTCCGTCATGCCGAAAAAGTTCGTGTAGTCGGCTTGAAGAAGTTTCTTTGCTTGCATGAGCAGCTTGACGGGCATGGGAGATGCGCCATAGCCGATGTTTCTTAATGAACTGAGGTCTTTCTTCGGAAAGTCCGGATGATCCAGAATACCCTGAAGCATAGTGGGAACCAGATAGGTTGTGGCCACTTTTTCCTTTTCGATGATATCCAGGCAGGCCCCGGTCTCAAACTGGGGAAGGATGATCTGGGTATCTCCCCGATAGAGGGGAAGCAAGGTGCTGATCACGCCGGCAATGTGGTACATGGGAACGTTCAGGAGCAATGTTCCCGGTGCGAAAGTATACCGATCCGTAATGGGGGTTACGACATTGGCCTGGGTTAACATGGCGCCCTTGGGGAAGCCTGTTGTTCCGCTGGTATAAATGAGGCAGGCCGTATCCTGATCCTGAACGGGCACGCTGGGAAAAGGGGTCGAAGACTGCCGCGAAAGAAGGAGTTCGTAACTTTCCATGCCGGCCTGCGACTCCCCGATTACGATATAATGTTTGATCGACGGCAAATTGGCCCGAATGCCGTTGATAAGCTCTAAATAACGTTCGCCGAAAATCAGAACTTTGGGTGTGCAATTATTCAGAATGTAGGAGACTTCATCGCCGCGCAACCGGAAATTCAAATTGGCGGAAATCGCGCCAACTTTGCCGATGGCATACGTTATCTCGCAAAACTGAAAACAGTTTGTCTGAAAGACAGCCACACGGTCGCCGGGGTTAACGCCCATTCCGGCCAAAGCTGTGGCCAGGCGGTTTGCCCGTTCTTCCATCTGCCTGAAGGTTAACCGCACGTCATCATGGACGACACAGGTTTTGTCGGGATATGCTTTGCAGGTTTTTTCGATGATCGATGTGAAGTTCATAGTGTCTCCATTGATTCATTTTTTCATTCATAAAAAAGGACGGCAGACCTGCCGTCCTTTTCAGGAAGTGCTGTTATCTTTGATATCATGGACAACCCAGGCCAGGGAAATATAAAACCATTCTCCCGCACTGGCTGCTGCGCCGCTGAAAGGGTTGACGAGCGCGACCTTAATCGTATCCCCCGTAACCGGCGTATCCGATTTTCCCGGCATGAATGTGGCCATATCTCCCTTCAGGGGCTGAAAAGCCATCGCGATATTCCAAGTGAAGCAACAGGTAAAGAAAAGAAACAAAGAAACGGCCACCATGATCCCACACCGATGAGCCAAAGACCTCTGCATTTTCTGCCTCCTCTTTAAGATAGGGTTAGGAATGTCTAATATCGATACCTGAAATACGTCCAAACTTGTTGAGATTACAATATAGGACAGGACGGTTTTGTTTGTCAATGAGATAAACATTCAAAAAAACAAGGTGGATTTCGGGCATGAGGTAAAGCTGTCGATGAGACCCGTTTTTAGAAAGACTACCGGGATATCTTCAGCCTGGCATTTAATCGGTTTAAGCGATGTGATAAGGAAATTTTTTCATCTTCGGAAAGGGTATGATTTCCGGCCAGTGCTTTTTCAATGATTTCCTTGGCCTGCGGATAATCCCGTTCGCGATGCTCCAGGAATTTGGCTATCTCCGAGATGGCGTAGAATTCGACCGGTTCACAGGCGGCCATTTGCCGCCAGAGGTATGCGGCTTCATCCATTCGCCCGGTTCGCTTGTAAAGCTGAGCCAACTTCTTTTTAGATTGCACAGAAAAATCGGAGCAGGCCTTTTCCTGAAAGATGTTTAATATCTTTTGCGCTCCCTCGGCGTTGGCATGTTTCAGATGCAGGCGCGCGGCGGCCAGATAGTCATCGGTGTGTGTTTGCCGCTTGAGGGCATGTGCGGTCAGTATGTCGACCAGGTGAGCAGTCAGCGTCGCCATGGAAACCACATCCAGACGGTTGTGTTCAAAGATGTCGGAAAGCAGATGGGGGTCGCGCCGGCGCAGCCAGTCGAAATAGCGCTGCGGGATTTCCCAGCCGGGGATATCGCCTTCCCGCGTGACGCCGAGAATATCCGACTCCAGAGTGACCAGCCGGCAGTTCTCCAGACGGTGTCCCAGGATGCGGCGCGAAGGATGCAGCAAATCCAGATGGGGCAGCCCCGCCAGATCACTGTGCAGGCGGTTTAAAATGAAACGTGTGGTGAGCAGGTTGACATCGAAGGCCTTGCCGTTGAAGGTGACCAGAAATCTTTTCCGGGCGGCGATTTCCTTGAGGTAGGCGAGCGCAGCCTTCTCTTCGCCGAAATCGCGCGCTAAAATCTGCCGGACCTGAAAATGGCCGCCTTCAAACCAGCCCAGGCCGATGAGAAAAGCCATGGTGCCGGTGCCGCCGGCCAGCCCCGTCGTTTCCGTATCCAGAAAAAGAGCATCCGACGAGTTGTATTCGCTGATGACAGGATTGTTGGCCAGCATTGCTGCCGCGGACATGTCGAAATCAAATGCCTCGCGAATGCTGCGGTTTCCATGCGGGCTTGAACTCTTCACGACACGGCTTACCAGAAAAAAGCGGCCGTGCTCGTTTTCAATTTCACACCCTTCGAGAATTTCGGTAAGCCCTTTATTGCCGCGCGTTCGCGCTTCATCCTGAGCCGTCCTGCTGCGCGCGGCCGCGCGGGTGACAACGTTGTCGATGCGCCGCCTGAGCTCAGCGAGCTCAGCCTGTCTTTCGGGCGATGAAGGGGTCGTGCCGGCCTGATCTTTCGTGTCGGGCGCTACGGCTTCGCCGGTGAGGCGCTTTAGTTTATCGATTGATTTCATGATTTTCTGATTTCTTTAATGTACAATCCCATTATTTTGTCATTGCGGTGAAACGAAGCAATCTCGGGGTGGTTCGATTGCCACGCAGACCCAGGGTCTGCAATGACAGCTTGTGTTGCTTCCGTTTATAACCTGGTGCGTAGCTCCGGGTAAATTGCTTGCAATGACCGATGGCGAGATACGCTTCACGCTTCACGCTTCACGATGAGCAGATCCACAATCTTCGGTACAATCTCCTTTGCGGTTTTGCCGACTTCGAGTGTGGGGCCGACGCATGATGGGCAGCCGTAGGCGCAGGGACATTTTGCAATCAGCGTCCTCGCGGCCAGGAGAAGATTGGCGTGTTCGTGGTAAAGCAGTTCGGAAAAGCCGATGCCGCCCGGATAGGAATCAAAGATGAAAATCGTCGGATCGAATTCGTCGATGCGCGCGCCCGCCGGCCCTTCCAGGGACTGCTGCCGCGTCGGAGAAAAAGACGTGATGACGCGCCCGGTTTTCCCCTGGTTCACAAACCACTCGCCGCTTTTATCTCCGATCGACCGGTCGATGTCATGCGTGTCGGCCATCAGGAACATGGCCGACAGGTGCTGAAGGGTGTAAGCCAGCGCTGACAGGCCGTCAATGATTTCCGCAGCCGTGAAATCCAGTCGGCGCAAACGGTCGCGCGGAATCGTAAACCAGTAGCTCGTCGTGTGCATGTCTTTTTCCGGCAGATTGACATCTCCGTAGCCGAGATTTTCGGACGTGTAGAATTTTATTTTCTTATAGCCTACCACCTTGCGCACGACCTGCACTTCGCCGTGCTCGACGATCGCGCCGGCCTGGGTATGATTGTCAAAAGAATCGATCACCCGCACGTTGGTATAGGTCATCGCGTCGGTGTAGTAATCCGCGTCCACCTTGCGGACATAGGCCTTCTTGCGTTCCAGATCGAGCTTGTCGACGTGGTACTGTTCGGAGGCCAGCATATAGATGGCGTCGTCATGGACGGCGGTGAAGGCGCTGTCCCAGTCCACCTCGGCGATCACCTTGTGGTTGCCCGCGTCGGTCGTGTCGACAACCACGACATTTTCCGGGTTGATCGCGCGCAGGCTGACTTCATCGGCCGGGTAGCTTTCCGCCGACCAGTGCCAGCGGTCATCGGTCCGGTGCAGGACGCCTTTTTCCTCCAGATACTGCAGAAACTCTTCCAGATTTTCGCCGCCGAATTTTTCTCCCTTTTCAAACGGGAGCTCAAACGCCGCGCTCTTGATGTGGTGCAGCAGGATGAGCAGGTTGTCGGGGTTGATCCGGCAGTGCTCCGGCGAGAGTGAAAAGAAATAACCGGGATTTTCCATGATGAACTGATCCAGCGGATTGCTCCTGGCGATGAGAATGGCCAGGCTGTGTCCGGAACGCCTGCCCGCGCGCCCGGCCTGCTGCCAGGTGCTGGCAATGGAGCCCGGGTAGCCGGCCATGATACAGGCCTCCAGATTGCCGATGTCGATACCCAGCTCCAGGGCGTTGGTGCTGATCACGCCCATCACTTCGCGTGACCTGAGGCCGCTTTCGATTTCACGCCTGAGGTTGGGCAGATAGCCGCCGCGGTAGCCGGTGACGAAATGATCATCCACCGGTTTGGTTTTGACAAATTTATCCTTCAGGTACTTCGTCAGGACTTCGACGTGAAGACGGCTGGTGGCAAAGACGATCGTCTGAATATTGTTGTCAATCAGGTCTGTCGCAAACTTGCGTGCGGGTGTCATCGCGCTCTGCCTGATGCCCAGTTCGCGGTTGACGATGGGCGGATTATACAGGACGAACGTTTTGGCGGCTGTGGGTGCGCCGCTTTTATCGATGAGCGCCACCTCGCGCTCCAGAATTTTTTCGGCATGCTCGCGGGGGTTGGCGACCGTGGCCGAGCAGCAGATAAACACGGGATTGGCGCCATAGAAGCGGCAGATCCGGATCAGTCTCCGGATAACGTTGGCAAAGTGCGAACCGAAGATGCCGCGGTAAATATGCAGTTCGTCAATGACGACGTATTTCAGATTCATGAAAAGCTTCTGCCACTTGGTATGGTGAGGCAGGATGCCGGCGTGCAGCATATCGGGATTGGTGACAACAATATGGCCCTGCCGGCGGATGGCCTGGCGCGCGTCGTCCGGTGTGTCGCCGTCGTAGGTGAAGGTCTTGATATCGGCGGCAAGATCGGTGATCAGGCTGTGGGCTTCGTGCATCTGATCCTGGGCCAGCGCCTTGGTGGGAAACATATACAGCGCCCGGGTTTCCGGCTCATCCAGAATGCTTTGCAAAACGGGCAGGTTGTAGCACAGCGTCTTGCCGCTGGCTGTGGGCGTGACGAGCACGACATCCTGGCCGCTGCGGATGAAACGGACGGCCTGGGCCTGATGCTTATAGAGCCGTTCCATGCCGCGTTTGACCAGCACATCCCGAAGGCGCGGATCGACCCAGGCGGGATAGTCCTCCCAATCACCGGGTTTTGCCGCAATATCCACGATAGCCGCAGCGTTGGCATTGAAACTTTTGTTTTTCTTGAGCCTTGCGATCCATTCGTCCAATGTCAGTTTTGCCATAATTTTTCTTACCTTTTCTTGATGCGATTTGCATTATAAATAAAAAACAAAATATCACAACCCGGAGATTGCCAAAAAGACATTGCAATCATTATATTAATGCTCTATCAGAGGAGCAGGCGGTCTCACGCGACCGGCGGATTCAAGAACCCGATATAAGGAGTGTGGCCATGGCGCTTTTCAGCATCGACCAGACGAAGTGTAAGCGTGACGGAATTTGTGTGGCGGAGTGTCCGGCGCAAATTATTGTTCAGGCGGACAAAAAATCCTTTCCAACGATGTTGGAACACGGCGAGGAATTCTGCATCAATTGCGGACATTGCGTTGCCGTCTGTCCGCACGATGCCATTTCACACGTCAACATACCGCTTGCCGCCTGTCCGCCGGTTGAGAAAAGCATTCCCGACGCCGCGATCATGAGGCAGATCCTCCTGACCCGGCGTTCGATTCGCCAGTATAAAAAAACGCCCGTGTCCGACCAGACGCTGACGGAATTGCTCACCACGGCGCGCTATGCGCCTACCGGCAGCAACAAGCAACAGGTTCACTGGCTGGTCTTCCGGAATCCCGAAGAGGTCCACGCTCTGGCCGAACTGGTGATCGATTTTATGCGGATTATGCTTCCTCTGACCTCCGATGAGGGCACGGTCCGGCGTTTCCGGCGCATCGTCGGCGCCTGGGACTATGGTCGGGACCGCATCATGCGGGGAGCGCCGCATCTGGTGGTCACGCATTGCCCTCAGGATTTATCTTTCCCGGCGGCCGACTGCGCGATTGCACTCACCTATCTGGAACTTTATGCTCATGCGAAAGGGCTGGGAACCTGCTGGGCCGGATACTTTACGGCGGCGGCCAACGCCTATGATCCGCTGATTGAAAAACTGGCGCTGCCCCCGGGCCACCAGTGCTTCGGTTCGGTGATGCTGGGATACCCGCAGCATCATTTTCACCGGATTCCCGTGCGCAATGAACCGCTGATTACCTGGCGCTGATTCAGAAAATCACGATTGAGGAGAAAAATTGCAATGGGCAGTTACGTCAATAACAATCTGATCGCCGGCGAACAAGTCGTTTACGAAACCAAGTTGCACTGGATCACCTTCATATCCCTGAAGGGTATTTTTACGCTCTTTATTGCGCCGCTCATCGCCTATTGGACGAGTGAATTCGCCATCACCAATAAACGTTTGATTATCAAGAGCGGATTTATTTCCCGCAATACCTTCGAAATGAATCACTCCAAGATCGAATCCATTAACGTCATTCAGAGCATCCTCGGGCGCATTCTGAACTACGGAACGATTGTCATCATGGGCACGGGCAGCACGCGCGAGCCGTTTGCAGCCATTCGCAACCCGCTCGCCTTCCGCCGGAAGTTTTTGGAACAGCAGGGGTAGATAGCTCATAGCTTATGGCTCGTAGCTCATCGCCTATCGCCTATCGCCTGTCGCCTATCGCCTGTCGCCTATCGCCTATCGCCTGTCGCCTATCGCCTATCGCCTGTCGCCTGTCTCCTGTCTCCTGTCTCCTGTCTCCGGCGATTTTTCTATTAACCTTGTCCTATCACTATAATGTGCGCATCCGGCATCCTGTTTTCCGGTTTTCGCAAGACGTCTTTCTTGATCACTTATCCAAACCGATTTCTTTGTCAGACAAAAACGGACAGCCTGTAGGACTTATCCTTACTTTGAATTCGGACTGAGGCTGATACCCGGCACCCCGGAAAAGGTGTATTCCGTTACTGCTTTTCAAGGGGTACATGTATTGCATCCGCCATATGTAATACGCCCCAACGTTTTGTGGCCGGTGAATCAGAAACGCGCGTCTGACCAACAGGAACGAAGCCCGAACCGCGGGGCGTACCCCTCCTGAAAAGAAGGCAAAAAACAACAGCCTCTTCATGGCAAAAGTAAAGAGCGCACGACCGAGTCCATACGTCAGATCAAAAAGATTGCCTTTTCGGCGGAAAATAAAGGCATAAAAAATAAAAGGAGAATAATATGGCTGAAGCTAACGAACAAGATTTTTATGACAAGGTCTTTCCTGTACCTGAGAGAGTAAGAGAGAAATCCTACATCAAGAGCCGGGCGGAGTATGACAAACTCTACAAAGAGTCGATCACCGACCCCAACGCCTTCTGGGCGAAAATGGCTAATGAAAGACTGACCTGGTTCAAACCCTTTGACAAAAAGAAAGTATCGGACTGGTCTTTTGACGCAAAAGACGTTCATTCCAAATGGTTTGAAGGCGGCAAGATCAATGTCAGCTACAACTGTCTCGACCGACACCTGGAGACCAAAAAGAACAAAGCCGCGATCATTTTCGAAGGCAACGATCCCAACGACTGGAAAGTTTATACCTATTACGACATGTATCGCGAAGTCAACAAGTTTGCCAACGTTCTGAAAGGCCTGGGCGTTAAAAAGGGCGATCGCGTTACCATCTTCCTGCCCATGATCGCGGAACTGTCGATCGTCATGCTGGCCTGCGCCCGCATCGGCGCTGTTCATGCCATCGTTTTCGGCGGATTCTCAGCGGAAGCATTAAGAGACCGCATCAATAACTCCGGCTCGAAAGTGGTCATCACCTGCGACGGCACCTACCGCGGCGCCAAGGCCGTTCCTCAGAAAGACACCGCAGACAAAGCCGTGGCTCAGTGTCCCGGCGTGAAAACGGTGGTGGTTGTGAAGCGCACCGGAACGCAAGTTGCTTTTACAGAAGGCCGCGACATCTGGTACGAAGAATTGATGGCCAAAGCGGACAAATACTGCAAACCGGAAGAAATGGACGCGGAAGATCCGCTGTTCATCCTTTATACATCCGGTTCGACCGGACAGCCCAAGGGCGTTGTGCATACCCAGGCCGGCTACCTGCTTTATGCTTCCATGACCCAGCAGCTCGCGTTTGACGTCCGTGAAGAAGATACTTACTGGTGCACCGCCGACATCGGCTGGGTCACCGGTCACAGTTACATTGTTTACGGCCCGCTTTGCAACGGCCACTCCAGCATCCTGTTCGAAGGCGTTCCCAATTATCCGGATTTCGGTAGGTTTTGGGCAGTCGTCGAGAAATACAACGTCAATAACTTCTACACCGCTCCGACAGCGATCCGCTCGATTGCCAAAGAAGGCGACAAGTGGGTTGATGCACACGATATTTCCTCGCTGCGCGTTCTGGGTTCGGTCGGTGAACCGCTCAATCCCGAAGCCTGGTGGTGGTACTACAATAAGATCGGCGCAGGCCGCTGCACGATTTCCGATACCTGGTGGCAGACGGAAACAGGCGGACATATGATTCTGCCTCTGCCCGGCGCGATTGATATTAAACCCGCCAAAGCCATGGTGCCGTTCTTCGGCGTTGTTCCGGTTCTGTTCGACGAAGAAGGAAAAGAAATCAAAGGCCCCGGCAAAGGCGCGCTGTGTATTAAAAATTCCTGGCCCGGCATCGCCCGCGGTTTGTGGGATGATAAAGACGGCCGGTTCGTCGAGAATTACTTCGTGCAGTTCCCGGGCACTTACTTCTCCGGTGACGGCGCGGAACGCGATGCCGACGGCGATTATAAAATCACCGGCCGTGTCGATGACGTTATCAATGTTTCCGGTCACAGACTGGGCACCGCTGAAGTCGAAGCGGCATTGACCTCTCATGCGGATGTCGCCGAAGCGGCGGTCGTCGGATTCCCCCATGACATCAAAGGTCAGGGCATCTTCGCTTATGTTACCCTGAACAATAATGTGGCCAAGACGGATGAACTCAAAAAGGCTCTGATCGCCCATGTCCGCAAGGTCGTCGGTCCGATCGCATCGCCCGACCAGATTCAATGGGCGGATGGTCTGCCCAAAACCAGATCCGGCAAGATTATGCGCCGCGTTCTGAGAAACGTCGCCGCCAAAACGTTCGGTGACTTCGGTGACACGTCAACCCTGGCTGATCCGGCAGTCGTTGATGATCTGGTCGCGAACAGAAAGAAATTGAGTTAGCACCCCAATGTAGAATCAGCGTCAGTCATCCATAGGTGGCAAGACCACCCTGACAGATGACAGGCAGTTTCTACATGAAGTCCCTCCTCAAAATGCCGCTTAACGGGAAACCGTTAAGCGGCATTTCCTTTTTGCGAGGGTGCAGAGGCGGATCCCGTCTCCGGGGTGTAAGGCTTACGGCCATCTGATGAAGAGGAATTTCAAGTACGGAAGAGCAGGCCGCGTTTAATCTTAACCGCGCTGGACAGCCTCTCTTGCCAGAAGTTTTGTGAGGTTATTTAAGGCAGTCTTGCTCTCCGCTGCCGTCTCCCCCAGCAGGTGGGCAATTTCATGGGCAACGGTCATCTGTTTACGCACCACGTCTTTGGTCTGCTCCAGCATTTCCTCACGCAAGTCATGCGCCGTTTTCCGTTCTCTTTCCCGTTCCGTTATGTCACGAAGAATGGCCACGATTAATGGTTGTCCTTCGACCGGACCGATGGTCTGTTCAACGATCATATCTTCGCTGAGCCACCTAGCCTTGCCGACAATATGCCTGCCTGTATCCCGAACATAAATGAAATCATCGAGGACATTCGTCAGACATGACAGATGCTTGCCGTGAACATCGGACAAACTGCGCTGGAAGAGCCTCTCCGCTGAAGGGGACAAATCATGAATCGACAAATTATGGTCAACGATGATAATGGCATTGGGCGCCACGTCCATGACAAACTGATGCAGGGATTCTGAACGGTGTCGCATGTAGGGAATGCACATCGTCGCTTCCGCCATGCCGCGCAGGGTCGCCACGGCTTTTTCACGACATGTGGAGTAACCGCACGCGCCGCAATTCAGCTCATCAACGGAATTATACTTATTGACCTGATGCATGACCGCCTGAATCTGCTCTTCGCTGAATTCCGGCTTTTGGATACTCCTGTTTCTGTAAGTGCGCTCCAGGGGCGGCCAGTTCTCCCTGGCAATGAGCACGGGCTGCCGGTCTTGATCGGCGCCTCCGGGATGCCTGCCTGCCGGCCGGGTTTCTTCCCTCCGGTCAACCACTGCGGGATCATTGACACAACCGCCCTTGCACGCCATGAGTTCCACTAACTTCTTTTTCAGGTTGCCCAAACGGATTTCCCGGAGAATATCCTGACAGTCCTCCAGACCGGAAGCGACAGCCATGTCCCGGTCCAAAATGATGGGGGCCATTGTGCCGACACCGATCAGACCGCCGTCCAGCGGAAAACGGCGGACGCCGTCAGCAGGCTGTATTTCCATCGGGGTTGAGGTTGCACCGCACTGCATACCGGCCGCGGCAAACCATTCGCGGAGCCCCCGGAAGGTCATCGCCGCGTGAATGACGCCGGCAACAGCCTTGTCGTATATTTCCATTTTCTTTGCCAGACACGGACCGATAAAAACAATATAAGCATCCGGTCCGTATTTCTCGGCCAGCAGACGCCCATGGGCGATCATGGGGGAAACGAACGGCGCCAAATGGGGGATCAGATCAGGATGGTACTGCTCAATCAAATTGACGATGACGGGGCAGGCCGATGTAATAACCGGCCAGCGATCCGGATGCTGATCAGCATACTCCCGGTGAGCAAGACCCACGATATTGGCCTCGATACCCGTTTCCTCGGCGGCGTGAAAACCAAGATCCTTCAGACGCTTCTCCATTTCGGCAAAGTCTTTCATATTAAAGAATGCCGACGCCGACGGCGCGACAGAAGCGATTAACTGCCGGCCCTCTTGCTTTGCCTGCAAAACATCCTCCATGGCGCTGTGAATGCTTTTTGCTTTTTGCGGACATACCCGGATACACATACCGCAAATAATGCAGAGCTTCGGGACAATTTGTGCCTGTCCTTTTTTGAACCGTATGGCCTTGACGTTGCAATTACGCACGCAGCGATAGCAATCCCGGCAATCGGCCGCATTTGTCTCAATATACGGTATGCTCATAGTAACGCCTCAAAAAAAGGATGATCCACGCTGCTACACCATCACTTGCAGGACATCCGCCTGTCTCCCCCATCGCTTCGTAAAATGGACCCGATGGAATCGCCGTAGAAAACATCAAAGCAACATCATCGGCGATACGGGATCGGCTGAAGAAACAGGCCGCACCTGTCATCAGGCAACCTTCTGGTTACTCATACTCCAGATATTCATCTTTTCCGCTTCTTTGATCAACTCATCCTGAAACTGCGGATGGGCTATGCTGATCAGAGCTTCCGCCCTTTCCCAGGTCGATTTACCCTTGAGTTGAACAATGCCGTATTCCGTTGCGACATACTGGACGATGGAGCGCGGAACCGTCACAATCGATCCCGGCTGCAATGTTGGAACAATTCGTGAACGCAGATCGCCGTTTTTGTCTTTCACCGTGGAGCTCAAGCCCATGATTCCCTTTCCTTTGCGAGACATGAAGGGGCCAAAAATGAAATCGAGCTGTCCACCGGTGCCGGATATTTGAGACGAACCAACGGACTCCGAACAGACCTGGCTGAATAAATCTATCTCGATCGCGTTGTTAATGGCGATCATATTGTTGTTGAGAGCGATCATCCGGGGGTCGTTGATGTAATTCACCGGGTAAGAGGCGCAGGCCGGATTGTTGTCCAGAAAATCATAGAGTTTTTTGGTGCCCATCGCAAATGTATAAGTCATTTTAAAAGTATCGATGGCCTTTCTCCTCCCCGTGACTTTATTGGAATTGCTAAGATCCACCATGGAATCAACCAGCATTTCGGTGTGGATCCCGAGATCCTTCAGATCACTTTCGGCGATCATGGAGCCAATGACATTGGGCAATCCGCCGATTCCCAGCTGCAGACAGCAGCCGTCCTCGATTTCCTTCATGATGTGACCGGCGATTTTTCCCTCAACGCCGTTTGCTTTTGGCGCCGCAATTTCAAACAGGGGAAGGTTATCACCTTCCACGACATGGTCGATTCGGGAAATATGGACAGACTCCTGGTTGCCTCCCAGACACCAGGGGACATTCGTATTCACTTCCACGACAATCTTTTTAGCCTTGGAAATTACGGCGGGCGTCAGGGAATTGGAGAGACCGAAGTTAAAATAGCCCCGGTCGTCCATCGGCGTCACCGTCAGAAAGATCACATCGTAGTTCTGGTATTTCCGGATGACGCGCGGGCCCTGGTGGTAAGTGAACGGAATATAATTGCATATATTCTTACGGTGCAACGCCCGGGAAAGGGCGCTGAAATGCCAGTCGTTGACAATGAAGTGCTTCCTCTCCGGATCCACTTCGGCAACTTTGGGCACGCGACAGAAGGTGGTTCCCGTAACGCGGACATTTGTTAATTGTTCCGCACGCGACGCCAGTGCCGCGTCCATAGTGGTCGGGAAGAGAACAAATTCTCCATAAAAGACGTTGTCTCCGGATTTGACCAATTCCGCCGCAACTTTCGCCGTTACTAATTTTTCCTGATATTCCTGATAAACGCTCATGACGTACCTCCTCTAATTTTTCTACGCTTGCTCTGAAATTCTTCTTTTAATTGCTTTTGCCGCAGAACAAGATCATCCCTTCTTACAGTCATAGACGTTGCGGTCTTTCCAGATCTCTTTCATGACCGCTCCTTCCTGAAATCCGCTACGGTGGGCAGAGATTCACCTTTCACCTCCTTGACATGGCTTATGCCGCCAGGCGGGTCTGCCGGGCGCCTGCCTGAGCCAGTTGCGCCAGCAGCAGGCGCATAACGGGGACAGGATTAAAGAAGTTGGCGGCGATCACCTTCTCGGGACGCTTGGTCATGGCAGCCATATCCGCCGCGCGGAGCCCTAACGTGTTGGTCAAGTAAAGGCAATCAGCGGGTACGATTTCATCGAGTTCTTGATAGAGCTGCCTTTTGACATCCATCTTTTCCATGATCACCTCAATAATCGCATCCGCGTCTCTGGCCGCCTCCCTCAGGTCCTGCGTGGGTTTGATTCTGGCAAGGATGGCGTCCGCTTCTCCCTGGGTTTTTTTCCCGTTTCTCACATCCCGGTTTAAATTCTTTTTGATCGCGTTGATTCCGCCGTCAATGAAGCGCTGTTCGATATCGCGGACCGCGACTTCCAGGCCTGCCTGCGCGCATATCTTGGCGATGTCGTTTCTCATCAATCCCGCGCCCAACACACACACTTTTTTAATCCTTTTCATGACTGCCTCCTTCTTAAAACACTGTATGGTTACAAGATTCATCCTTCGTATTTCGTCATGGTCCGCATGTTCCCGTGACCCCTTGTTTGAGACGACCGGAGGTGCCTCATTTCTTTGATTGCAAAGTAACAGGAAAGATCAAAAGCGTAAATTCGGTGGAGACCTCATTTTGCTTCACGAAGTCCCGTATTCCTTTTTCCCGGGTACCTTATAGGGATGGAAAAACAACGCGGGTGGTATCAGGTCCCTCAGGATGCGGAGCCGCATCAAGTTTCCTCACCACTGCGGAAAAAAAGAGAAAGGCCGGTGAAACCGGCCTTTCTGGAGTTGGGATTGCGACGATTCAGATGTTACTTGGATTGCAGATATTTACCTATCGTCATCACTTCTGCTTCTTTCGTGCCCTCATAAAGCTCGAGAATTTTGGCATCCCGATACCACTTCTGAACGTCATATTCCTCCATGTAGCCGTAGCCGCCGTGGATTTCCACGCCTGCGTTGGCGCAGAAGACCGCGGTTTGCCCGCCCAGATATTTCCCCATGGCCGCCAGGGTGTAATCCGGTGTTCCATTGTCCACAAGCCACGCCGATTTATAGACGAAACCGCGCAGGGCTTCGATCTTAATCGCCATTTCGGTCAGCTTCTGCATCGTGATCTGAAAGCTTCCCAGAGGCGCGCCAAATACGCTTCGTTCCTTAGCGTATTTAATGCTGGCGGCGAGACACGCTTCGGATAAACCGAGCGCCTGCGCGGCAATCATGATTCGGGTAATATCGAAGAAATGCATCAACTGGTAGAAGCCTTTCCCCGCCGTACCGACGAGGTTTTCCAGAGGGACCCGAACATCTTCCAGCGCAATTTCCGCCGTATCACTGGCCCGGAGACCGAGCTTGCCATGTAATTTGGTTCTCGTAATCCCTTTCGTGTCGGCGGGGACGATAATCTGGCTGAAGCTCGCATGTTTTTTGGCATCCGGTTCCGTAATGGCCTGGACGACCATATAGTTGCAGCAGGACCCGTTGGTGATAAACATTTTGTTTCCGTTAATCACCCAGTCCTTGCCGTCTTTCACCGCTCTGGTCTTGTAGCCCGCCACGTCCGTGCCGGCATTCGGCTCCGTATACGCACCGGCAAATACCGTTTCGCCGGTGCAGATGGGCGGCAGGTATTTTTTCTTCTGCTCTTCGGTTCCGTAGGAAAAAATATTCTGAGCGCCGAAGCAGGCGCCGTAAAGATTTATGCCGATGCCGATACAGGCCTTGGAAAGCTCTTCGGTGACGATGGCGTGTCCCAGAAAACCGACGCCCGCGCCACCGTATTCTTCCGGGATCCAGGCGCCGAGAAGACCATTTTCGGCAGCCTTCATCCTGATTTCCGGTGTATACATTTCCTTCTCGTCTGCCTCATGCGCGGCCGGTGCAATTTCGCTCTGGCCGAATTTATAGGCCATGTCTTTTAACATCTGAAGTTCTTCGGTTAATCGAAAGTCCATTTTATTTCTCCTTTATTTTGATCTATGAATTGTCCGGTGTAACCTTCAGCGACTCAAGGTCGAACTGAAGACTGCATTTTAATTTACAGTAGCTCCAAAGCCGTCGCCATGGATACGCCGCCGCCGCCGCAAAGCGTAGCCAGGCCCAGGTTCTTGCCGCTTTTTATCATCGCATAGAGCAAGGTGACCATGATGCGGCATCCCGTCGAGCCGATCGGATGGCCCAGTCCGATACCGGAACCGTTGACGTTGGTGATGTCCCGGTCGAGCCCCAATCCCCTTTCGCAGGACAGGTACTGGGCGGCAAAGGCCTCGTTCACTTCAATCCGGCCAAAATCACTGATGTTGAGGCCCGATTTCTTAAGCAGCTGATGGACGGCCGGGATGGGGCTTGTGCCCATGACGGAGGGATGACATCCGCCGTAACCGACTGCCCTGATCCGGGCCAGAGGTTTGAGGCCCAATTCTTTAGCCCGCGAGGCCGTCATGATGATCATGGCGCTGGCGCCGTCGTTGAGGCCCGAAGCGTTTCCGGCAGTGACCTTCCCGACTTCGGGGATGAAGGCCGGTTTAAGGGCCGTAAGCTTTTCCATGGTGAGGCCGGGCATGAAGTGTTCGTCCTTATCGAAAATCACCGGGGGCTTGCCCTTCTTGCCGGCAAGCGTAACGGGTGCGATTTCTGCGGCAAAGTCACCATCTTTCGTCGCCCGTTCGGCATTGTTGTGGCTTCTGAGGGCGACTTCATCCATTTCTGCGCGGGTGATGCCCAGCATCTGGGCGACAAATTCCGCCGTCAGGCCCATGATGTAGGGTTTGCCCTTATACAGATCAATGGGCATTCCCGACTTGACGGGGCCTTTCTCCGGTCCGGGAAGGAGGCGCGATCCGCAGAAAAGTTTGCGCTGCAGTGCGTCTTCCAGGACCTGATCCTGCAGGCGATATCCCCAACGGGCGCCGGACAGGGCATAGGGCACGCCGGACATGTGTTCGACACCGCCTCCCAGAATGACATCCGCGATTCCCGCCTGGATCATGGCCATGCCGGAAACAACCGCTTCCATTCCGGAAATACACACGCGGTTGACCGTAACGCCATTGCTCGTTTCCGGAATGTCGGCCATCAGAGCCGCTACCCTGGCGATGTTCAGGTTGTCGTGGTGTTCGCAACAGCAGCCATACCGGACGTCGTCAATGATTCCCGGATCAATTCCGGCGCGCCGCACCGCTTCCTTCATGGCAACACTGGCAATGGCGGGACCGTTTGAATCTCTGAGCGTTCCACCGAAACGCCCGATGGCCGTGCGGCAGGCGGAAACAATTACTACTTCCTTCATTTTTGTATTCATTCTTTATTCTCCCTGATAGAGATTTTGACTGTTCATCATCTTCATCAATAACTGTTTCCCGTAAATCCAGCTGCTCGTTCATTCTTTCCAGCCGGTTTGCCATTCAGGCCCATGTTTCCCCCCGGGCTGGTCGAGGAGGGGGATGACCACAGCAGGAGGGGAAACATGGACTGCCGAATGGCGGATGCTCGTTTATATCGTCTCGTCATTCTTGCGGATGAAGAATAAAAAATGCACTCCTTTTTGTAAATTCGGCGTACAACTTATTCTTGTCGGTGGACATGCGCATTTCTCGATTCTTTTTACCCTATACCGCAGGAACGGAGTTCCCTTGGCGTGAGAGCGTTTCCTGCTCGTTTCTCAATTCAGTGCGCGGTTTTCCTGGCCGGCGATTCCATTTCTATCTGCATAACGATCGAGGAGGATGATATCGATAATGCCTTCCGAGCTGATGGAATTCTTCGAAAGACAATAATCAACACCGCTCCCCCTGGCTTTCTGGAGATATTCCGGTTCATCATGACTGGTGATCCAGATGACGCGCAAAGCAAGGTGATGCGTTTTGAATTTTTCGGTCAGCCGGAAACAGGCGGCTCCTGTGGACTGGACATCAATAAAGACGATGTCCGGAGAAAATTGTCTGAATTGATCGATGAGATCGGCGCGGCTCGCGCTGAGGCTGATGACTGAAGACGAAATATTTGCCGTCAGAGTATCAGCCAACATCTGTCCATACGTCAGATTATTATCGACAATCATGATTTTCGGCATGGCGTTCTTCATTCCTTTCTTCAGACGGCATCGTCTGCTTGATAAGCAGATTAAGGAAAAGGCCCATGAAAGTAAATCAGGTGATGGCCTTATTTATGACCGGACATAACCTTATTCTCATGATGATTGCTGCGGAAAATTACGGTTTCGTGCTTTACGAACGGCTGGTCTCATGGTAGATTGCTCACAACTTAATGCGCCGGAAGAAGAAACTTTTATGGATGCGGAAAAGAAGAAGATCGTCATTGCCGAAGACCACACAATTCTCCGGGAAGGCTTGAAGGCATTGCTTTCGTCGAGCATTGAGCTGGAAGTGATCGGAGAAGCCGAGGATGGACGCGAAGCTGTTAAATTGGCTGCGGCATTGGAACCTGATCTGATGTTGATGGATCTTTCCATGCCGCGAATGAACGGCATTGAAGCCATCAAAGAAATCAAAAAACGCAATCCCGAAATTAAAATCCTTGTCCTCACGGTATATAAAACGGAAGAATATGTTCTGGCCAGTCTTCAGGCCGGAGCGGACGGCTACATTTTAAAAGAAGCGAACCACTCGGAGTTTTTGCTGGCCATCAAGAATGTGCTCATGGGGAAAAATTACTTAAGCCCGGAAATTTCCGGAAAAGTCATTGAGGGTTATCTGAAAGGCCAGCAGCGGCAGGCACCGGTTACGATCTGGGATACGCTGACATCAAGGGAGCGGGAGATTCTGAAACTGGTGGGAGAAGGATACAAGAACCGGGAAATCGCCGACGATTTGTGCATCAGCCTGAAGACGGTGGAAAAGCATCGGGAGAACCTGATGAAAAAACTCGATCTTCATACGGCTTCGGCTCTGACGTCTTATGCGATCGAGAAGGGTCTGGTCACCCAATGAGAAGACTCCATATTACCAGGATGCGATAATGGCGGTACCCTTTTTCAACTGAGATTCTATCACCAGGGATCCTCCGGTAAGTTCCGCCCGTTCCTGCATGCTCATCAGCCCCAGTCCTTCCAGAGCGGAGATTTCATTGTCCATGGCGACTTTCTTCATGTCAAAACCTTTGCCGTTATCCTCGATCGTGAGCTGAATCTTATCGTTGACTTTTTTCAGTGAAACAAGAACACGACTCGCCCGGCTGTGTTTTGCAGCATTGTTGAGTGCCTCCTGAAGGATCCGGTAAATAATGATTTTCAGGGGCTCCGGAACATCTTCCTCGGTAAGCGAAATGTCCTGCTCCACCCGCATGCCGGTATAAACGACCTGCAGTTCTCTGCAAAACCACGAAATAGTCGCCAGAATGCCCAGGTCATCCAGAATAGAGGGGCGAAGATCCATCATGATTCTGCGAACCTCATCAATGGTCTGTCTCAGCAAGTTTACCCCCGCCTCCAGAAAACCCACCGCTTTCGAGGTATCCTGTCTTTCATTGAGCTGAAAGAGTGTATTTTCCATGCTGAATTTGATGGCCGTCAGGTACTGTCCGATGCTGTCATGGAGTTCCCGGGAAATATGTTTTTTCTGCCGCTCCTGCACGGTCATGAGTTGCGCAGACAGCATGCGCAACTGCCTTTCCGATTTCCGCAGTTTCTGTTCCGCAACCTTACGCTCCGTAATATCTTCCATATGGCTGATGACGGAATCCGGCGGCATATAGATGAAAGTAAACACAATAATCTTTTGCTTCTTGTTCGTGAACATCTGGTACGGTGTCTCGCGTTTGATCAAGCCGTGATCGTTGAAACAGGTATTCAAATTCAGCTGAAGATCAGGTCTATTTTCATAGATGACGCTTGCCGGCTTATCCAGATAGTTTCCAATCAACCCATCCGTGAAATCTTCCATGGTGATGTTATAATCAGCGATAATAAAATCACTGCCTTTTTTCTGCCAGGTAATGGTCGGAATGTTCGTCAGCCGGTATTGAATCTTGAGGCGCTCCTTCTCCGTCTGAATCATCGCTTCCATCTGCCGGAGCCTGATTTCGTTTTGCTCCAGTTTTGCTATTCTCTGGCGTAAAGCGGCTATTGTATCTGATGCCGCCGGACTTTTTTTCTCACTCACTGAATGTCTCCATGCCTCAAATTATTTCAAATTTCTTGCGTCAATCGTGCATGCCTTTATTAAAAAAATCAAGTGCATCATCCGGGGAGCCGTCGAATGATGGGTAGGCGGATGCCAAAATAAACAACAGCAGGTATCCGGACGGCAATAGACAGAAGAACGATAGCAGGAAAGAAAGCAACAGTAAATGATTTAGTGATGATTGCGTGAGAGTCGGAAATATCAATGCCTCGGCGGAAGTCGCAACAGGTAACTCAAATGACCTTAGTTTATTATCCGGGCTCCCCGTCCAGGTTTACCCTGAAACGATCAGGCGTCTTGAAACTCCCCAACGCAGGGTGGTTGTGCGCCGGACCAATTCATCGTACAATCGTTCCAGCGGCAAGGCCGCTTTTGTCCCCTCGATCTTCGCAACCGCTGCCGCCACCGCCTCGAGTGTGGACATTCCATCCGGGCGGTGTTGTTCGCGCAGCCGGTTTCGAGAGCGCGTGGGCGCGGGCAGAACCAACCGGGGTAAGGTCGAGAGCGCCGGCGTGCGGGCATACAACCGGCGCGCCTGGCGCCATGTCGCGTCCAGAACCACGATTCGATTGGGCTGGCGGCCGAGCTCCGGACGATCCGGCTCCGAGCCGGGGCCATCGGGCCATAGCAGCCATGTTCCCGGAGGCTTGAGCAATTCATCATCAAGTGATGAAGGCCCGATGCGGTTTCCACCCCCGCAGGAAATAATTCTTGAGTTTGGCATGGTGAGCGCAACCAACCGGCCGGTGTTGCTGGGACGGCCGGCCTCCCGCGTATGCCGTACGATCAAAAATTCCGTCCGCGTCCGCACCGTGGGCAGGATCGGGCAGATGCAGATTTCGCGGCGCTGGTAACAGCGAACGCAGTGACTATTCCGATCTCGTTTAATTGATGCACGCATTTCCTTAACTTTCCATTCTGCATTGCGCTGTCAAAAGCTATATTCTGCATAACACAAATGGAAAGAAAGAATAGGGGATGATTGCGAAAAGAAATAGGCTCGGTTTTTTGCAATCCGAACGCCGGCACTTGAAGAAGCCGTCTTTAAAGGTCTTGATGTCTATTGTCCGGTGAAGCCTGTTCTATAACGGCCGACTTACAGGGAGTGGTCATCCGGCCAATGCCTGGCCGGAAACCATGCCCTGTAAGCCCCGATCTAATGCCATTATTTCCTGACAGCCTATAGTCTATAGTCTTACTTACGACAAGTTCAGCGACATCGATACCATGTTCTCGTCTTTACCGTCGATGGCAAAGTCGGAGTGGCGGAAGATTCTGATCATGGGGTAATTTTCCTGAATGGTTTCCGCCCGGAGGGTCTTTAAGCCTTCTTTTTTGGCCAGCTCAATGCACTGCTCGGTCAGGGTGATGCCGAGCGATTTATTCTGCCAGGGATCGGAAATGATGATGGCATATTCCGCTTCGCCCTCGCAGCGTTTGTTTTTGATCAGACGCGCGATGCCCAGGAACTTATACTCATCGCCGACCTTCATCTCCGCGACCACGGCGACTTCTTCTTCCGGGTTGAGGTTGCAGAAGCGCTCCGCCCGCTCCGGCGTGGCGCTGAAGGGGGATAAGAATCTCAGCCACAGGGATCTTTCCGAGCAGCCGTTGACAAAATCCGTCCACAGGCCGATGTCCTTCGGGTTGATCAGCCTGAGGCGCACGGGGTTGTTATCCACGGAGAACGCATCTTTGGTCAGATGACGCGCAATGGAATCCGTGAGAGCGCTTTGCCGTCTCACGCCGTAGTGATACATCTGCCCCAGAACTTCCGCCGCCATTTCCGCCGTGGAGTAGACGGGAAATCCGGCCTGCTCCATCTTGACAACGTCGTTGATCATGAATTCCTTGCAGGCGACGACGCACATCACCGGCTTTTCTTTATAGTCGATGTTTTTCATGACGTCGACGAATGAACCCAGAATCTCGCCCTGAATCACGACGATGAAGCTCGACACATCACCCGACTCAACACCGATTTCGATCAGTCTTTTCACTTGCCCGGGCGTCATGGAAAAGGAGCAGTCGATGGGATTGCCGACACTGGCGTAATCAGGCAGGGCGCTTTTCAGGCGCGGCTTAAAATACGTCTCCAGCTTGGCCAGGCGCATATCGGAGAGATACAGCATGTCGGTGGCGGCGACGCCGAGCGATCCTGTGTAGGTGATGACCAGCACGCCGTTCCCTTTCGGGACGGGCTGCTTGGAAAAAGCGCGCGTCAGCGCGAAGAGGTGCTCGTTGTCCCGGGCCCGGATGATGCCGCTCTGCTTGAACGCTGCGCTGTTGACTTCGTCATTGCCGGCGAGCGACGCGGTATGCGATGAGACGGCTTTTTTGCCGGCCTCCGTCCGTCCCGATTTTAGAACGATCACGGGTTTGCGGACCGCCGCCCGCGAGGCGACATCGACAAATCGCTTGCCGCTGCGGATGTCTTCCATGTACATGACAATCACATCAATATGATCATCGTCGCTTAAGTATTCCAGGATGTCCGTTTCGTTGATGTCCATTTTGTTGCCGATAGTGGCCACAATCCCGAAATCAAGAACATTGCTTAATCCCGTCAGGATTCCCGCGGCATAAACACCGGCCTGAGCCACCATTCCGACGTTGCCCTTTTTCAGATCAGAAAGCAGTCCGATGGACTGCACCATGTTGTGATGGGTATTGATGACACCGGAACAATTGGGGCCCAGCACGCGGCAGCCGTTTCCGTGGATAATTTTCAGAATCCTTTCCTGAGCTAGCTTGCCCTCGTCACCGGTTTCGGCAAATCCCGCGGCCTCCACCACGACAAACCGGACACCCTTCGCACAGCAATCCGCAATGGCCCGCTCCACCGCCTTTGCCGGCACAATGACAATGGCCAGGTCCACGGGCTCGGGCACGTCTCGTATGGATTTGTAAGCACGAACACCCATCACGGATTCTTTGCCCGGATTGATCGGGTAAAGCGATCCGGGATACTGGTGAGAGGTCAGATTCTTAAAAACATTATAACCCAGTTTGCCCTCGACATCGGAGGCGCCGATCACCGCGATGCTTCTGGGATAAAAAAAATCGCGCAGGCTCTCCGCGCCGGTGGCCGTCATATGTTCGTGCTCGGCCGGTTCGCTGACAAACATCCGCGCATCGACGGTGATATAACCGTCCGGATACAGAAACAGCGGATTGAGATCCAGTTCGCTGATTTCAGGATTTTCCACGACCAGCCGGGATATTTTCAAGAGCAACTGCTTGAGCGAATCGAGATCGACGGCCTGTCCGCGATACCCTTTGAGAATACCCGAGCCGCGGATCTCGTTGATCATTTGCGCGGCGTCTTTTTCAGTAATCGGCAGAACGCGGAAAGATACATCGCGCAGGACTTCGACAAACACACCGCCCAGACCGAACATAATGAGCGGACCGAAGCTGGGATCGCGCGTAACGCCGATTATCGCCTCGATGCCCGCTTTGGCCATGCGCTGCACCGCAACGCCTTCGACATGCTGGTATTTGAATGTTTCCAGAATATCGCGGTAAGCTTTGCTTACGTCGTCGGCATGCATCAAGTTGAGCTTGACGCCGCCGGCATCCGTTTTGTGAACGACATCCGGAGAAACAATTTTCATCACCACGGGGAATCCGATTTTATCACAGATGGCCAGCGCTTCATCTTCGGAGCGCGCCACGAGGTAACCGGTGGTTGCAATGCCGATGCCTTCCAGAATTTCCTTGCTTTCATGCTCCATCAGGTAGCTGCGATTGTCCCGAACCGCCTGATGGATGATCTCCGCCAGTTCATCCTTTAAAAGTGTGCCCTGCGGGCCCGGCGCTTCCTTCCGGGCGATCCTTCCTCCTGATTTTGCCTGCCGTGCTTCTGATTGTGCCTGTCTCATAAAGCCTCCTCCCTGCTTATCCAATCTCTATTTTGCCGCATCGAAGCGACAGCGAATTTAAACCCGATACTGGACTAGCACAGGCATTCAAAAGAAAATATCGGCCCAGGGCTTATTTATGTGTCGGAAGGACGCCGGAGGAGGGTGACGGACTTTGTCCGACAAAAAAACAAAGTTACCGATTTAATTGATTAGTTTGTTGTGGACGGCGTAAAGTGTCAGCTCGGCGTTCTTCTTCATGGCCATCTTGGACATGACGCGGGTGCGGTAAGTGCTGATGGTTTTGACGCTCAAGCAGAGTTCATCGGCAATATCGGAAACGGATTTGCCGGAAGCCAGCATCAACATGACCTGGTGTTCGCGGTTGGAGAGTCTTTCGTGGGGCAGCTTTTGTGTGTCGAGATCCAGCTCGTCGGCCAGTTTTTCCGCGAGCGACGCGGTGACGTATTTCCCGCCGCTGGCCGCCTTGCGGATGGCTCCGATGAGTTCCTGCGGGGCGCTCGCCTTGGTGAGATAGCCCGATGCACCGGCGCGCAACGCCCGCACCGCATACTGTTCTTCGGGGTGCATGCTCAGGATCAGCACGGCCAGCTTCGGACGCTGGGCTTTAATATCCTCCAGGACCTCCAGCCCGCTGCGGCCCGGCATGGAGATATCGAGCAGGACCACGTCATACTCGTACTTCAAAATCTTGTCGAGCGTCTCAGCGCCGTTTTGCGCTTCATCCTTGACCAGCATATCTTTAACATCCGCCAGAATCTGCACTACACCCTGACGCACCACGGCGTGATCATCGGCTACCAAAATGCGAATCATGCTTATCTTACTCCCTTACCCAGTGGAATCAGAACTCTTACCGTTGTCCCGGACGGCTTGGCGTTGCGGACGTGAACCGTTCCACCCCAGAGATGGGCGCGTTCACGCATGCCGATCATACCGAAGGAGCGGGGGGCGTCAACCTGCCACTGGGTGATGCCGATACCGTCATCCGTTACCTCCAAACACAGTTCTTTTGCGCTTTCCGTGAGGCTTACTTTGCAGAGGGTGGCTTTAGCATGACGGGCGATATTGGTGAGCGTTTCCTGAAAAATGCGGAAGACCGCGGTGGCCAGTTCCTTGGCAATCGGGCTTTTTTGACAAACGATATGAGCCTGGCAGCGGATGCCGGAGCGCTTTTGAAAATCCGCGGCCTGCCATTCAATGGCCGCCGGCAGGCCGAGATCGTCGAGAAGACTGGGGCGCAATTCCGCGGTAATGTTATGAACACTTTCAATGGTCGAATCAACCAGACCCGACATACTTTGCATCTTTTCGCGGATGTTCTTATTGTCGGCCGGGAGCCGGCCCAGAAGCCAGGACAGGTCCATTTGCAGTGCGGTAAGTGATTGTCCCAGTTCATCGTGAATCTTGCGTGCGACGCGTGAAATTTCTTTTTCCCGCACCGACTGAAGGTGAACGGACAGATTCCGCAATTCCTGACGCGAGCGCTCCAACTCCTCCTGTGCTTTTTTCTGCGCGGTCATATCTTCAAAGGTCACTACGATACGCTTCTCCCGCAGTTTTTCCCCGATGCGCGACGCTTTCATCCGGCAGAGAATTTCCGTGCCGTCCTTGCGCAGGCAGGGGAATTCAGTCTCGTAGGTCCGTTGATGTTCGAGGCTGGAATAGAAGATCCGGCCGATGGTATCCGCCTCCTTTTCATTGCGGTAAATCATGCGGATACTCTTGCCGATGAGTTCCTCGCGGTGCCAGCCGAAGATGACCTTGACGGCGTGATTGGCGAAGTTGATGCGCCGCTCGTGGAGCCCGAGGACCGCCTGGGGGATCGCGTCGAGGATGGATGATTCCAGCGCTTCGAGTTCTTCGAGTCTGCTGCTTGCCTCTTTGCGTTCGGTGATGTCCATGGAATTACCCAGAATGGCCCGCCGGCCCTTATAGGCAATCGACATGACGGTTTCCATGATCCATTTGATGCGTCCGTCTTTGGTGACGATGCGGAATTCGTACGGCGAGAAGCGCTGCTCCTTGAGCATCATGATTGCATTTTTGGCCGTTTTGCGCCGGTCTTCCGGCAGGATCAGCGACTGAGGGCTCATCTTCAGCAGCTCGTTTTCGGTGTAGCCCGCGTACTCCCGGAAATGGGAATTGATGAATTGAAACTGGCCCTTCTGCATGATGTAGAATCCCACCTGGGAAGACTGCGCCAGAATCTTATACAGATCCTCTCCCGATGCTTCTTTGATCCGCTTGGAGCCGCAGGCTTGCGCCGGTCCGGGCGAAGATTTAGTCCGATTGATCGATTCTTCTTTTGATTTTTTTTTGTGGTTCATCCGTTGCTCCATCGCGCCATCCATCCTGACGAGATGCGTCATCTAACCACACTTGTGGGGAAAAATAAATATTTTTGACGGGAGACTGTGAACTTCGGAGAAAGGTCATGACGGATGGCGAAATAATGCGGGCGGGTATGACCCCGCCCGCCCCAGTGCAAATTTATTTTGTTCTTTTGATTTATCCGGCATCCATGCGGGCTTTGCGCATGGAGCCGGGATTAAGCTCTTCCCTATTTACTGGGCCTGCGTCCGTTTCATCATCTTGGCGATGGCCAGTTCAACAGCGATATTTTTGCCCACAGACTCCGTGGGGGCAAACCGTCGGATAAAATCGATCTCGTCGTCCGTCGGCCTTTCCGTTTCGGTCAGATCCGGGGACACTTTCAGATCCCAGGGAACCTTCTTCCTGATTTTATCAACGCTGACCCCGGGATGCACCTTCGCCAGATACATTTCCTTGGTTGTCGGATCAAATTCAAAGATTCCCTGTGTGCTGATCAACTTGGTCGGGCCGGTCCCCTGCGGAAAATGTCCGGACCGATCCCGGCTGTCGCCGCCATCCAGATAGCCCGGAGACGTCCGGTAAAGAAGCTTTTCGACAAACTCGCCGCCGCGCATGGTGAGGATGGTTCGCTTGGCATAAGAGATAAAATCGGCGGCGCCTCCCGAACCGGGCAGGCGCATGGTCGGATGATCATAATCTCCGATCACCGTCGTATTCAGATTTCCGTACTTGTCCACCTGGGCGACGCCGAGAAAACAGACGTCCACGAAACCGCGATAGGTCATTGTGAACGTCGAAAAGAGGTCGGTAGAGAAAGAAAAGCCGCGGCACGACAGGCAATCCGCAATATGATTCAACGGGACGGTCGGCTGAAAGTCGATAATGCCCGACTCCATCATGAGCGTCGCATGAGGCGCAAACAGGGCTTTGGCGAGCGCCCCCGACGTCATGGGTATCCCCACGCCGAGCACCACATTTTCGTAATCGTGTATCTCCTTGGCGATCGCGATGATCAACAGTTCATTCAATGTATAGGGCTTACTCATAAAGCACCCCCTTCTCCTTCATTACATGTTCAAGTTCTTCCGGGGTCACGTCCATCGTTCTTTCGCGGTTGTGCTCATTCCAAACGGATGTAAAGGCCGCGCCGTAGTTTGCCGGCGCCGAATAGAACGCGCGGGCCTTGAGATCATTTATCAGTTCCAGTCCGAACCGGTCGATGTGATGCTTGATGTACGCGGTGTGATCCTGGCACCCGTAAACCCATTCGTTAAGCCAGACATTGGTTTGGGCCTCCGATTGCAGCGCCTGCATGAAGAGGGCAAAGGCCAGGCGATCGGAGTTATAGTAACCGACGACATCCGAAGGGTGGGCGCCCCAGGGCATTTCCACCACCGCGTCCACCCGGTAGGCGGGGATGATCGTAAAGTGGGGGCTGGCCTGAATCACGTCGTGTTCCACCAGTTCTTCGCAGGAAACGATGATCCTTTTGCTGGCCAGTGCCGCCGCCTGGACGCTTCCCATGGCCCCCCAGTACTGGGCATTGCCGAATTTATCGGCGCGCTGCACATGAATCACGCAGACATCCGGATTGAGAGCCGGGACGAGTACCGTCTCTTTGCCGGTGAAGGGGCAGGTGATGATTCTGTATTTGTCATCGCCCATGAAACTGCGTTTGTCGAAAAGATCGGTATGGATGATGCCTTCAAACACGGGCATGAAACTGAATCCGTGCATGCCGGCCATCAATCGGGCATTGTAGTTGAAGTTGGTGTAATCCTCCACCTGAAGTGTTCCCGCTTTCCAGGCCCGCCCGACGGCGGAACCGCCTTCGGTGCCGCCCGCATTGAGAACAAAAGCGGTAATCAGGCGGTCGACGCACCCTCCCGCAACCAGCACTTCGTCAATGATATGACCGGACTGGGAACAGTGCGTCAGTCCCTTCTTCCTTTGCCTGACGATTTCATAGATGAGACCGCAGGCCATGCAGAGGGTGTAATTTCCAATAATGAGCGTATCGCCGTCATGGACGTATTCGGCGATGGCTTCCCGGGCGCTCATTCTTTTGTCGACTTTATTGCTCATAAAACTGACTCCTTGTAGGTAGCGCTCTGTGAATCATAAAAAAGTATTCTTGAAGCGGCAAGAGAAACCGGGAGCGGTTTCCGGCTGAAGAGAGAGACGAAAGATTACTTGACCTCAGGATTTCTGCAAAAACCGCATTCGCCTTTTTCTATTAAAACCCGGCGCGCAGCAAAAGCCAGCTGCACGCCGAGGTTATCCAACGTGTGGAGACTGCGATTATTCTCCCCAATCATTCTTTCCTTTGCACCGATCCGACTTCTGATCCATCCAGGGAAGCACCTTTGAGGCAGGAATGATCCAACCCGGTCCGGAGGAGGAACAGCCTTTGAACCAGTAATACGGCGGAATGTTAAAAGATGCCTTCTGCTGTTCCGGGGGAACATATTCCGTGACGATCAGATTCTGCATCGCCTTGTGGTCGCAGGCGCGCATTTTTATGACCTTGCCGTTGGCAAACCGGTACGTGTCGCCTTCCCATACCTTGATGATCTTTTCCGCATTGGTGCTCTTGGCTCGCTCAATAACCGAAAGCAGCCAGTACATCTGCATCGCATAGGAACCCAGATTGGAGCTGCCGTGTTCCATGACCCGGCCGTTGAAAGGCTGCGACTTCCACTTCGTCTGCCATTGCGTATTCCATGCCTTGTGGAATTTATCATAACCCGGATACTTGAAAGCCGGCGTCACGTCATGTTGATCGATATTGACCAGTCCCTTGGTTCCCTCCACACCGACCTGATGGAGTTCATTGGGTTCATTCATGAACAGATTGGCAAAAGGAAGTTTGATGCCCATCTGTCGGGCCTGTTTTAAGAGATTGCCGGAATCGGGGGTCCAGTCGCCGGTGTAAATCACCTCGGCGCCGGAAGCTTTGATCTTCTCCAGATACGGCGCGAAATCCGTCAGGAACAACTTATGATAATCTTCGCCGACGATCTGCGCTTCCGGATAGTACTCCTTCAGGCCTTTCTTGAATCCCTCGCCCAGCCCGTGACCGAACGAATAGTCCTGCCCGATGATGTAAAATTTCTTTTCCTTCTTCCGGATCTGTCCATAGTAATAGGCGAGTCCCCGTCCGATCTGCTCGGTCGAGGCCGAAGACATGAAGGCATAGGGGCTGAAGTTTGCCGCGTCCATGAGATCATCGGACAGCGCGCCTTCGTTCATGACAATGACTTTATACTTGTTGCCCGTCTCGTTCATAACCTTCATGATATTGCTGCCGGAAGTGCCCACCAGGAACTGGACTTTCTCCTGCAGGATCATTCGTTCGCAGATCTTCTTTGCTTGATCAGGTTTGGACATGGAGTCGGCTTTGATGAGCGCGATCTTTTTCTTCTTGCCGTCCACCCAGATCCCGCCGCGCTTATTGATATCGTGTACGGCCCAGAGCATCGGGGCGTAGTGGAGCTCGCCGTTGATGGCGCCCGGGCCGGAAAAAGGCGCCACATGGGCGATCTTGATCACGTCGCCGGTGGGGATCACCGGATTGGCCGGATCAAAATCCGACATATCCGACATTTTGTTGATGTCAAAGGCGGCATTCGGCTTGCCCAATTTATCCGTCACATTCGCTTTAGCCTCTTTGCCGGCCTTTTGCGCCTTAGCCGCTAAAGCCGCGGACGGGCTCCCGGCGACCAAAGATAAAAGGCTAAGCAGCCCTAACAAAACAAACAATCTCTTCATCATATACTTCATTGAAACCTCCTTACTAAATTCCTTCAATTTATTAACAGCCTCCATCGATCTTGAAAATTTCGATCAGTGATTGGTGAGCCATTTTCAAATTTCAATGATCGGCCATCTTAGCTGGGATTACGGCATTCATCGCTGAAGAAAAGGTCCTTCCGCAATGCTCCGGTCCGTTCTTACCCTCCTCATTTTCATGTTTTAGAGGGGTTTTCTCTTCTGTGCAGTTTATAAGATATTTCCCGGGAAGAAACAATCAGGTATAAACCCCATATGAACTGGAGGGTGCCCCCACTTTTCATATGGGGAGTAACCCTGCCAAAATGCATTTAATATAATGGTAACAATAGTCTGGACGAAGAGAAGAAACAGCCGGACGAGAAAGGCGGATTTGCTATTCTTCCCAAAGTTCGGGATCAACAACACCTATTTTAATCGCATATTTCAAGAGTTCAAAGCGATCATGAATATCGAGTTTGCGCATGATACTGGTGCGGTGTTTTTCTACGGTCTTCGGACTGATAAAAAGCAGATCGGCAATCCGGTCGGTGGAATGTCCCTGAGCCACCAGACGAAAAACCTGCTGTTCCCGCTCGGTCAGCAGATCGTAACCGCTGACGGAAGGGGTTCCTGTCTGACCCTTGACGTATTTATCGATAACCTCGGCCTTCAATTTGGAACTGAGAAAATACTCTCCCCGGTAGGCCGCCTCGATGGCCGTCAGAATATCCGAACTGGGCGATGCTTTGAGGACATAGCCGAATGCTCCTGCCGTGAAAATCTCTTTGACATAACTTTCCTTGGCATGCATGGAAAACACCACAATCCGTGTTTTCGGCGTGATATTGCGGATGAGATTGACGACCTCCAACCCGGTCATGTTCGGCATCGTAATGTCCAGCAAAACAACATCCGGATGGAGCAGTTTGATCTTCTCCAGGGCTTCCCTGCCGTCGCTCGCCTCCCCGATCACTTCCATATTGGACTGACTGTTGAGGAGCTGTTTCAAGCCATCCCGGACAATGTCATGGTCGTCGGTCACCAATACTTTGATTTTTTTCATTACACCTGTCCCTTAAGCTAAGCCGGGATATCCGCTCGGATCGTCATTCCCTTGCCCGGGGCTGTGGATACTTCCAGGGACCCGCCAAGAGATACGACGCGCTCCCGCATGCCGATCAGCCCGATCCCTCCGTTTCTTTTCGAAGCTTTTATCTTTTTATACGAATCGCCGCAACCCAGGCCGTTGTCCCTGATCGTCAAAATGACATGCGGATGACTGTATGTCAAAATGATTTCAACTTCGGTTGCCTCGGCATGTTTGACGATATTCGTCAGGCCTTCCTGAAATATGCGGTAGATCGCCAGTTCAACTTCGGGATTTAGACGGTTTTTGAAACCAAGAGCTTCGAAATTTAAGTGAATGTCGGGCCGGTGCTCTTTAAATTCACGGATATATCTTTTGAGAGCCGGAATCAACACCATCTGGTCCAGGAGGATGGGGCGCAAAAAGGATGTTGTTTTGCGCACGGCGTTAGCCATCCGTTCGACACTGCGGATGAGTTCTTCACAGCGTTCCTTCTGCTCGGTAGCGTTGGGCGGAATTGTTTTTTGCAGATCATCAAGTCCGAAATGCATGGTGGTCAGGATCTGCCCCAATTCATCATGAAGATCCGCCGCCACCTTCTTTCTTTCCTCTTCACGAACCTTGACCAATCGCCCTGACAGCTGGCGGATCTCCTCTTCAGCTTTCTTCGTCTTGGTGATGTCGATAAAATTGGATATAACTGCCGGTTTACCCATGTACATAGCATGCGTCGCGCGCAGCTCCGCCCATTTTACCGCCTTGCTGTCTTTTTCTGTGTACCGGTAAATATAGTGTTCGGGTTTAAGATGTCCGCCTTCCCGCATCATTCCTCTTTCTCTGACCATGGCCCGATCATCCGGATGCACAAACTCCCAAAAATAATGGCCCAGGATGTCGTTCGGTTTGTCGTAACCGAGCATGTCGGCGAACCGCTGGTTGACGAATTTGATGCGTCCTTCCTGATGCACGACGATGGACGTCAGGGAGGTTTCCACAACGGTGCGGTATTTTTCTTCGGATTCCCGGAGAGCCTGTTCAGCCGTTTTCCTGTCGGTCACATCGATGATGAATGCTTCATAACCGATGATATCGCCCTTTGCGCTGCGGCGGGCGGCGCCGGTTATTCGGACGTCAATCATTTTCCCATCGATGCATCGCAGGCGGGCTTCAAATTCCCGGACGACTCCGCAGTGTGCGACAATCCCCTGAAACCGGGTGATGTCGTCCGGATCAGCGTAGAAAGCGGCGATGGACAGTTTTCCGATGAAATCATTTCTCGAACTTCCGCCCAGCATTTTAACGCCCGCCTCATTGATATCGAGGAAAACACCATTGTAATCCATAACGCAAACTAATGCGGGAGAATGTTCAAAGATGTGCCTCAGCCACTGTCTCGGGGCCTTGACGATGTCTTTCCCGGAATGATCCGAATCTCGCCCGGTCTTTCCCATGTCCTATTCCTTTTGTAATATACGGCTGCCTGTTTGAGGAGACGCCCCCCCATGGCTCTGTTTCAGATACTCTACCACATGTCCGGCAAGAGCTCGACCATTTTGATGATTCAGCGAATGCCGGCCCTTTTTAGAGAACTCGTTTCCAAGCGTCAAAAAAAGCGATATTCCGCATAGTCGGATCTTCTGTTCTCGAGGGAATCGTGCGGACGGAACGTGGAGCCTGGAAGGGGAAAAGAAAAGCAGGCGGAGTCGGCTCCGCCTGCTCGCGGTAATTTATTTTGTCTGTTTGACCACACTCATGGCCGTAGCGATGAGTGATGAAATATCGCCGAAGTTTGCAGGCAGAATAAGCGTGTTTCCCTGTTTGGCCAGATGACCGAATTGCTCAACCAGTTTTTCCGCCACGCGCAGCTGCACCGCCTCCATTCCGCCCTGGGCCTGCACCGCTCCCGCGACTGCTTTCAAACCGTCGGCCGTAGCATTCGCGATTGCCCGGATCGCCTCCGCCTGACCGGTTGCTTCATTAATCTGTTTTTGACGCACGGCTTCCGATTCCAGCACCACTTTCTGCTTCTGGCCTTCGGCCACATTGACGGCTGACTGCTTCTCGCCTTCCGATTGCAGAATCACTGCGCGTTTCTCCCGTTCGGCCTGCATCTGTTTTTCCATGGCGTTCAGCACATTCTCCGGAGGCCGAATGTTTTTGATTTCATAGCGCAGGATTTTAACGCCCCAGGTTCTGGAGGCATCATTGATGGCGCTGACAATTGCGGAATTAATGGTGGTTCGTTCTTCGAAGGTTTTATCCAGATCGATCTTGCCGACTTCGCTTCTCATCGTGGTCTGTGCCAGTTGGATGATTGAAAACATGTAATTGCTGATGCCGTAAGACGCCATTTGCGGATCGAAGACCTGAATAAAGATGACGCCATCCACGCCGACCTGGACGTTGTCGCGGGTGATGCAAATCTGTTCGGGAATGTCCATAGCCTGTTCTTTGAGCGTATGGACATAAGCCTTCCGGTCAATGAACGGGATGATGTAACTGATGCCGGCGTTGAGTACCCGGTCAAATTTCCCCAGCCTTTCAACAACGTAGGCGCTTTGCTGCGGGACGATGCAAACTCCCTTGGCGATGATAATCACGGCCAGTAATGCTACAACAATCAAAACAATTTCCATGAACCTTCCTCCTCATTAGTTTATTCAACAGGTTTAACCTTAATACGAATGCCTTCCATCGCTTCAATCTGCACGAAGGCGCCCTCCGGAATGGTCTGGGGCGAATCGGAGAATGCAATCCAGTCCGAGCCGCGATACCGGATCGCTCCTTCGCCGCCGGCCGGAATCGGTTTAATCACGCAAACCTTTTGCCCCGCGTAATCCGGTGGCACCTCGGCATGTCCGGCGAAAAGTTTTTTAGCCGTCTTACGAAGCAGCAGCAACAGCAACAGAGAGGATGCTGAAAAAACGATTAACTGACTGCTGAACGATGAGGTAAGTCCGATCCAGGTCGTCAAAGCGGTAATCAATGCGCCCAGGCCGATGAAACTAAGAATAAAAGTGACTGTCGCCAGTTCGGCAACCAGGAGAAGCAGGCCGACGACCGCCCAGACCGCAGCCGGTGAGAAGGACCAATCCAACATGTTGTTTGCCTTTCCGCAGGTACGACCTTCGGGCCTCCTGCAGGTTTTCTCGTGGATATTGAACAAGATACTCTAAAAATGTGAGAGGGAGTATAGGAAGAATGGAGCCATGAGTCAATACAATATTATTTTCCTGTCAGAAGCAAATGATTTGTCCGGTCTTGTAGCACATAAACTGTCCGGTTAAGAAGTTGCCTCGATGGAGGTGACGGATGAGACGGACGGAGATGCTACAGGAGATCCGAAGGATGCGCTTTGAAGAGATGTACACGGGTTGGCAGGAAGGAAGATTAAGCCAAGAGGAAGCGGCAAGGGTATTGGGGGTGTGCAGCCGGACGTTTCGGCGTCAGATATGCCGTTATGAGGAAGAAGGATTGACTGGGTTAAATGATAAACGCCTTACCCAGGCATCGCACCGGAGAGCGCCGGTGGATGAAGTCATGAAGGTTACGGATCGATATCGGAGGAGTTATCGAGGCTGGAATGTGAAACACTTTTATTCCTGGTATGTGAGAGATGGAGGCAAGCGGAGCTACACGTGGGTAAAGAATACACTTCAGAGACAGGGTGAATTTCAGAAGTTGAAGAAAAAAGGTGTCCATCGACGCAGAAGAGAAAGAAGTCCGTTACCGGGAATGATGCTCCATCAGGATGGGAGCACCCATGAATGGGTTTTAGGCAAGAAGTGGGATTTGATTGTAACGATGGATGATGCAACCAATGAACATTATAGTATGTTCTTTACCGATCAGGAGGGAACGGCCAGCAGTTTTCAAGGGGTACAGGATGTCATCTTGAAAAAAGGGCTATTCAGTTCAATTTATACGGATCGGGGAAGTCATTACTGGGTTACGCTGGAAGAAGGCGGTAAAGTCAGCAGGACCCAGTTAACCCAGTTTGGTCGAGCCATGCAGCAGTTAGGGATTATGATGATTCCCGCCTATTCTCCACAGGCCAGGGGACGGAGTGAAAGGATGTTTCGCACCCATCAGGACCGATTAACCAAAGAACTTTCCACCCAGAACATCATCACCATGGAAGCGGCGAATCGTTATATCAAAAAGGTTTATCTGCCAGCCTACAACAGAGAGTTTAAACAAAAACCCCCGGAAGAAGGTTCTGCTTTTATTCCCTGGGTGGGAGCCCATTTAGAGGACATTCTCTGTGAACACCATGAACGAACCGTCACGCCGGATAACTGCGTTAGCTTTTTTGGGTTAACGATACAGATCCCGTCGGATAAGTACCGTTGTCATTATGTTCGTGCGAAGGTAAACGTCCACCGCTATATGGACGGTTCTCTGGCGATCTTTCATGGGCCGCGGAAACTGGCTGATTATGACCAAAATGGACAACTAAAGAAAAAGAAAAAAGACAAGGCAGCGTAAGTCCGCCGCTCGCCAAAACCGAAGGAAAGGGGCTCCGGGCTACGCCCTCCACCCCTTTCCTTATGATTGCTAAAAGCGGACATATCATGTGCTACAAAATAGGACTTTTCTATTTGCTACTAACAGTAGAAAGTTTGAACATCAATCAACCGTACGGAGCCTTGACCTCTCCGGTTAGTTTCCGCCGTGTTTTAACTTTAGTTCCGCTAAACGCTTCATCTCAGGTTCGCTTAATTCCTGTGCCGCAAACAGCGCATTGCCGTCCGGACCGTCGATGCGGACGACGGATATCTTGAGCCCGGGTTTCCGGGGGACCTTCGTATTTTCCCAGTTGGAAAATGCGTCCGGAGTAAGATACCAGTGAGATATCTGACCCGGCTGCAATCCACCGTGAATATCGTATTGCAATTTTTTCCGATCCGACGGGGCCCCCTCCGCACCGTTGAGACTGCATTCCAGGTAGACGCTGTAAACCGTGTAAGGAGTCTCGTTTTTAACTTTCATTTCGATCACCGGTTTTTCGTCTTGCATTTCATCCCTCCGGATATAGAAACGCGAAGACAGTATGCGAAAGCGAGCCAGTTGGTCGCTGGCATCAAGAAAGGATTTATATCTGGCTTCAAGCTCTTCGAGTTCCTGCCTTTCCAGGTTCTGCTCCCGTTTTTCGCGCTCTCCCTTGACCCGAGTGGCTTCTGCGATAATTTGCTGTGCATTCTTTCCGTCCAGGCTTAATCGAAGCTCTTCGGTCATTTCAGTCGATGCGGATGCCGGATCATTCGTCGGCAGGCCGCCTCGCAGCAGCGTCCGGATAACTTTTTCGAATTCCGGCCTCCGGTTTTCCGGGAGAGCCGATCTTAATCGGCTGATCGATTCCCTTGTTGTTTCCGGGGAAGAAGCATTAAACTTGGGATCACTGCTGCACGCGGCAACCAGAGCAACAGTTAAAACGAATACCATCATCTTTTTTTTCATGCTGCGACCTCCACGAAATGAAGCCGGTTGTTATCTTCCTTAAACCCGAACCCGAGTGCATGGGGTCAATGCCCGAATTCTCCGCGTCCATGCGTGCATCAAGCTGATCAATCGAACCGACAAAGTTTTCGCTGCGTGTGTATTTGGCAATAAAGTCCGGTCAAAAGACAATCGCGGGGAGGCCTCACGGCATTCTATCAATAAATTCCCATCGCACAGCCGCCGGCGAGGGTGCCGCCGAGCTCGCGGCATTGGTCCAGAATTTCTTCCGTAATTTCCCCCTTGGCGATAACCGGAGTGAAAACCGTTTTAAATTTGTAGCCGAGCGCGATGCGTTCAATCGCCCGGAGCGCGCCTGTCCCATCGTTGCCTGCGCTGATAAAGACCACAAAGGGTTTGCGAAAGACCTTCTCCTCGGCCGCGCCGTACGTCCGATCGAAAAAATCCTTGACCATGCCGGACATGTAACCAAAGTTTTCCGGCGTGCCGACTGCCAGACCGTCGCACAAAAGCAGATCGGCAAGTGTTGCGTCTGCGGCTTTCTTCAGAATGACCCCAACCCCGTCAATGGCTTTCGCGCCTTCGCGGACGGCTTCGGCCATCTGTTTTGTGTGCCCGGTCTGGGAATGATAAACGATGAGTATTTTGGTCATAGAATGAAAAGCAGTGGTTTTTAGAACAAGGGGTTGCAACCCCTTGTTCTATGACCGTTGCGCAGAGTTTATTAAAGTGCATTTATAACAGAAAGGGCATTCCTTACGGCATTTTGCTGATGATACCCAAAAACGCATCGGCCTTTAAAGACGCTCCGCCGACCAGCGCGCCGTCAATGTCCTCGATGGTAATCAATTCGGCAATGTTATCTTTTGTAACACTGCCGCCGTAAAGAATACGGACATCCGCGCCCGCGCATCCGTAAATCTCGACAAGCAGACGGCGAATGAAATCGTGAACATCATTGGCCTGCTCAGGCGTTGCCACCTTGCCCGTTCCGATCGCCCAGACCGGTTCATAAGCAACGACCAGCCGATCCATCTGACCAACGCCGACGCCGTCGAGCGCTTTGCGTACCTGGCGGTTCACAACGGCTTGGGTGACACCGCTGTTTCTTTCACCATCCGTCTCGCCAACGCAGACGATCGGCTTCAAGCCGGTGGTAAGTGCCTTCCTGACTTTCAAATTAATCTGATTATCGCTTTCATTAAAATATTTGCGGCGTTCAGAGTGGCCGACAATCACGAAAGCGCATCCGGCATCTTTGAGCATCAAGGGAGAGACTTCGCCGGTGAAAGCGCCCTTATCCTCCGGATACATGTTCTGAGCCGCAAGTTTCACGGCTGATCCCTTGAGGGTCTCTGAGACGCTGTGCAGCGCGGTAAACGGAGGAGCCACGACGACTTCGCCGTTTTTCACGGCGGTCGTTGCCTCTTTAATTGCTTGGGCCAGGCTAACGGATTCGGCAATTGTGTTGTGCATTTTCCAGTTGCCGGCGACGATCCAATTTCTCATGATGATTCCCCCGACCTAACCCAGTGCGGCCACTGCGGGCAGGGTCTTGCCTTCCAGCAGTTCCAGAAAAGCGCCGCCGCCTGTGGAGATGTAAGATATCTTATCGCTGAGACCGGTCTTGTGAATGGCGGTATCGGTATCACCGCCGCCGACGATCGTGAGCGCGCCCGACGCAACGGCCGCATCCACCAGCCGGAAAGTGCCGGCTGAAAAAGGCGCCAGTTCAAACATACCCAGCGGGCCGTTCCAGACAATCGTTTTGGCACTCTTCACTGCGTCGGAAAACGCTGCAATGCTTGCCGGGCCGATATCGAGCCCCATCCATTCATCGGGAATATTTTTGATGTCAAC
>Ga0351840_1002_pt1 | contig 53001 bp, 43 predicted proteins | sample BONcelHFGM3001E5_FD_206883 | JGI IMG/M metagenome (GOLD analysis project Ga0351840, IMG submission 206883) | Enriched cells from coal bed in the Powder River Basin, Montana, United States - BONCAT cells FGM rep1 HSBNCT.FGM.300.1.E5 ... | reverse complement strand
ACGATTCCCTGTCTTCAGCCGAGCAGATGTATCAGAAGGCCATCTCATTCTGCCCCACGTATTCGCAGGCGTACACCAAACTGGGCGATGTGTATCTGCAGCGGGGCGAATTGGACAAGGCCAAGACAAACTATAAGGCTGCCCTGGCGCTTACGCCCAACAAGCTCGACGCCATGCTTAATCTGGCCAATCTGTACCAGCAGGGATATGAGTACGACAAAGCCCTGGAGCTTTACCGCAATATCCTGAAAATGCAGCCCGATGCCTCCACAGTGTACAACAACATGGCGCTTACATATGACCTCATGGGCCGCACGGATGACGCGGAATCCGCATACAAGAAAGCCATTGAACTGTCGCCCAATATGGCGCTTTATTACAACGGCCTGGGAACACATTATCTGGAGCATGGCCAATTCTATGATGCCATTCTCGCTCTCGAAAAGCATATCGCCCTGCAGCCCGACTCGGTCATGGGGTACTATAATCTCGGCCTTGTTTACGAACAAACGGCTGATTATACTACTGCGGCTGATTATTTTGAAAAGGCGGCCGGGCAGGTTATCCGCGGAACACTGGCGCAAGGTATCGCACTGGCTTCCATGGAACGATACAATGCATTGTGCGTGGACGCCGGGTTGTGCCGCGAGCAGGCCCGCGAATTTTTCGGCTCGCTCAAGGACAGCACGAACGACGTCAAAGTGTCGCACAATGCAAGGCTTTATTATGAAAAGCTTGAGCAGGAGCAAGCGCCCGGGCCGCAGGACCAGGAGTAAAACCTAATGCCCACATATGAATTCGAATGCACGGATTGCGGAGACCGCTTCGATATTTTTCTGAGTATCAGTGAGCCGCAGCCCACGCACTGCGCCAAGTGCCGTGGAAAATTGCAAAAGGTTTTTCACCCCATCGGCATCATGTTCAAAGGAAGCGGGTTTTATGTGAATGACAATAAATCCGCAACCAATGGCGCCGCTATACCTCTATCTGTTAAGGCCGATAAAACCATAGAGAACACGCCGGTGAACGGGGCTCCAGATCCGGATCCTGTTCATTCCGCCACAGAAACCATGGCCGGCTCGGACGGAAAATGATGTCCCAAATATAAAGAAACCTTTATAATTACTGAATTATGGCAATCCGAAAAGATGATCCCAGGCTGGCGTGGATCGTTCTCAACAATATTCCTAATCTGTCCACCATGGTGATCCCTCAACTCGTGGAGCAGTTCGGCGGTGCGCGCAATGTTTGCGAAGCGGATCGCAAAGAGTTCGACACGTGTTCTTTTCTGACTCCTGCAGCCCGCAAGCATGTTCTGGAGGAGCGGGAGAAATGGGACCAGGCCCGCGCGGAACTGGAAATGGCGCATAAGGCGGGGGCCGCCGTGTTCACGCAGGACAGCAAGGATTATCCCCGGCCATTGACTCAGATACCGGATCCGCCGCCTGTGCTATATGTGCAGGGCGGCCTGCCCCGGGATTTTGACAAGGCTGTGGCCATTGTGGGCACACGCAAGTGCAGCGGCTATGGGCGCGATATGGCGCGGGAACTGGCCGGGGGGCTTGCGGCCAATGGCATCAGCGTAATCAGCGGGCTGGCTCATGGCATTGATACCGCGGCGCATCAGGGCGCGCTGCACGCCGGAGGCCATACCATGGCCGTGCTCGGCTCTGGGCTCAACATGGTTTACCCGGCCGTGAACCGCCGCCTGGCTGAGGAGATTCTGGATGCGCACGGCGCTGTGGCCAGTGAGTTTCCCATGGACACAGGCCCGGAGAAGTGGAATTTTCCGCGCCGCAACCGGATCGTGAGCGGTTTGTGCCGCGGGGTTGTGGTTATTGAGGCCCCGGACAAGAGCGGCGCACTCATTACTGCGGCAACGGCTCTGGACCAGGGCCGCGATGTATTCGCCGTGCCGGGCAATGTCAAAAACCGGCTCAACAAGGGGCCGCACCGGCTCATCCGCGAAGGCGCTTGTTTGGTGGAATCTGTGGATGATATCCTCGACGCCCTGCATTTCGCGCCCCAGCAGACAACCCTGAATCTGGGCCCGCGGCTTACGGGCGATGAAGAAGTCTTTTATAATGCAATATCGGCCGAGCCCATGGATTTCGATACCCTGTGCAATCGTTGCGGGGTCTCGGCGTCCAGGGCCCTGCCCACACTCACAATGCTCGAAATGAAAGGGCTTGTCAGGCAGCTCCCCGGAAAATTGTTTGTTAAGCCGGGTTGATTTATAAGTGAAAACGTGCAAAATAATCAAATTGTGATAGAACCGAACAGGAACAGGTGGATGCGCATATGCCAGCAATGATTATTGTGGAATCAAAAGCCAAGGTGTCGTCCATAGGCAAGATCGTGGGAGATCAGTACTCTCTTCACTACTGCCTGGGCCACATCTATGACTTGCCCGAGAAGGAACTGGGCATCGACATCAAGAAGGATTTTAAGCCGCGGTACGTGCAGGTGAGGGGCAAGGGCAAGCTTATCAGCTCGCTCAAAAAGAGCGGGGAGAGCTTTGATAAAATTATTCTCGCAACTGACCCTGACCGCGAAGGTGAATCTATTGCCTGGCATTTATCGCGGTTGTTTGACAAGAAAGAAATACGCCGCATGCGTTTCAATGAGATCACGGAAAAGGCGATCAAGGAAGCGCTGAACAGCACCACGGAAATCGATATGCGGCTAGTGAACGCGCAGCAGGCGCGGCGCGTGCTGGACCGACTGGTGGGGTACAAAATCAGTCCGCTGCTGTGGAAGTTCCTCAAGGGCGGGCTCAGCGCCGGGCGCGTACAAAGCGTGGCCGTGCGCCTGATCTGTGACCGGGAAAAAGAAATCGAAGCGTTTGTTCCCGATGAGTCCTGGTCTCTGACCGGTGATTTCACGCGTGAGCAGGGCCCGGGCCTTATCCAGGCCCAGTTCCACGGCAAAAGAGAAGGGGAAATCAAGGTCGAGAACGAAGAACAGGCCAAGACGTTTGAAGCGGAACTGCGCGGGCTTTCGTATATCGTGGACACCGTGGCCACGCGGCGCGAAAAACGCCGCCCGCCCGCGCCGTTCATCACCAGTTCCCTGCAGCAGGACTCGGCCCGGCGCTTGAATTTCTCGGCGTCCAAGACCATGACCATCGCCCAGCAGCTTTATGAAGGCGTGGAGATTGGCAACGAGGGCGTGGTCGGCCTCATCACTTACATGAGAACAGATTCCACGCGCGTGTCCTCATATGCACAGGAGCAGGCCGTTGAGTACATCACGGAAAAATTGGGCGCCGACTATGTTCCGTCCAAACCCAATGTGTTCAAAACAAAAGCGAGCGCAAAGGCGAGCGTACAGGATGCGCACGAAGCCGTGCGCCCGACCAGCGTATATTACGAACCCAAGATGATGAAGGAAAAGCTGTCGCGCGATCAGTACCGACTTTATGAATTGATCTGGAACCGTTTCCTGGCGTCGCAGATTCGGTCGGCGCTGGTGGATGTCACGCGCATCGACATCGCGGGCGGGGATTATATTTTCCGCGCCTCGGGCTCGGTCTTGATTTTTGATGGTTGGCAGAGAGTTATCAAAACCATGAAGGACGCCGTTGAGAACGACGCAGACACGGAAAATAAAGGCGAGCAAAAACTGCCCCAGGTGACCGAGGGTGAGCCTGTGAACATGGAAGATCTGATCCTCAAGCAGCACTTCACCAAGCCGCCCCCGAGGTTCAGCGAAGCATCCCTGGTGCGCGTGCTTGAAGAAAAGGGCATCGGCCGCCCCAGCACGTTCGTTCCCACCATCGAAACCCTCAAGAAGCGCGGTTACGTGACTGTGGAGAAGCGCTCTTTCACTCCCACCAAATGGGGCTTCATCGTTACGGAACTGCTCAGCAAGAATTTCAAGGATATTGTGGACGACGAGTTTACGGCCCGCATGGAAGATAACCTGGACAAGGTTGAAGAAGGCGAAATCGAGTGGCAGAAAGTGGTCGGCGATTTTTACGAAACCTTTGTCAAGGAACTCGACAAAGCCGAGCACAACATGAAGTATGAAGAAGAAACAGATGTCAAGTGCAAGGAATGCGATTCGAACATGGTCATCAAGGCTGGCCGCTACGGGCTGTTCCTGGGTTGCTCAAAGTATCCTGATTGCACCTACACGGAGCCGTTCGATCCAATTTCCGGCCGCAGCAAGGGCGCCACAAAGAAGGCTGAACCTGTGCCCACCGGAGAATTCTGCGACAAGTGCGGCAGCGAGTTCCTGATTCGTGAAGGCCGCTACGGCAAATTTATGGCGTGCTCGGGTTATCCCAAGTGCCGCAATATTAAGCCCTATATCGGCGATTTCGATTGCCCCAAAGACGGATGCGATGGCAAGGTCGTCAAGAAAATTACGAAAAAACGCAAGACCATTTACGGTTGTTCCAAATACCCCGATTGCGATTATGTGTCCTGGTACCCGCCGCTGGAAGATGAGAAATGCCCCAATTGCGGCACATTCTTCACGCGCGCGAGCGTCAAGGGCAAGATTATGAAAAAGTGCGCCAAGGAATCCTGCGGCGCCATGGTGGAAGACCTGCAGGAAGCCAAGAAGGACGAAAGCGAAGAGTAAATGTTATCGGCCGGCGACCCGGCCGGATGCAGGAATCAACAAGCGCCCGGCCATAAACCGGGCGTTTTTTTTATTTTGGAAAAATCCATATAATATTCCTATCTTAGGCGGGTGCGGCCCGCTGCGGGATGGAACGTATCCAATGGCTGTTGCTCCAAAATTCGAGAATCTCGGCATGGTGGTGGCGCGGGTTGAAAACCTGTGGCGTCTTGATGCGTTCGGGCTCAGGCGCGCGGAGTTTGTGATATTCGATCCGGCCACACGCGGCTCGCTCGTGGAATTCATCAAGGGCACGGGCCTGCGGTTCAGCGTGCATACGCCCATGTTTGTTCCCGATGATTATCCTGAAAATCCGCTGCTGGCGTGCATTGTGGATCCGGATGACGGCCGCAGGCGCAAGGCTGTGGACCTTATGATGCGCAGCATCGATCTGGCCGCGGAACTGGGCGGCGAGTACACGGTGGTGCATGTTCAACGCCCCGAGCAGTTCGCGGGCGCGCCGCCGGGTGCATTCGGTGAGCGTGAAGCCGTGCGCACGGCCATGCGCAGTTCCGAAGCACTGGCCGAGCACAGCCGTAAAACAGGCGTGCCGGTGCTGCTTGAAAATCTCATGGACAATTCCTCATTTTACAAGGCCGAACATTACCTGGAAGTATTGGATGCTTTTCCGCAACTTGGATTCTGTCTGGACGTGGGGCATATTGATATGGACGCCCGCCGGTTCGGCATTGATATGATGGAATTTGTGCGCGCTCTGGCGCCCTATACCCGCGCCGTGCATTTGCAGAATTCCTGGGGGCCGAACCATCCCACGGCGCCGCGGCCGTGGAAGATTCCCGTGCATCCTTCTCAAAAACCCAGCGAAGGCTGGGTGGATATCCGCAGCCTGCTAACCACCGTGCTTGTGGCGCGCCCGGACTGCTCCATTAATTTTGAGTACCGCCCCGAAAGGAGCCAGGGTAATGCGTTTATCATTGAGGGCATGAACTGGATCCGGGAAATTCTCATCGAACTGGAGCGCGAATAGTCACACGGGAGTACAGTGGTTTATTGTTTAGAAAATGAAATTTTTGTTCGGGCGAATCATATTCGGCGATTTGAGAAACCCTTTAAAAAAGTATTTCTTTAAAATCTTCCTGCCAAAAGAAACGTTCATGATGCATTTTTCCGGAAATATCGTGGCTGGTATATGCCATATGGTGACGATTTTGTGAGTGTTCTGGGATGGTTATTTTCGCTTTAACGCATCTCTAATAAAACCGGCTGTGTGTGATTTTTTTTCTTTTGCGATTTTTTCGGGCGGTCCCTGGGCAATGATGGTTCCGCCCTCTGAACCGCCCTCGGGGCCGAGATCGATGATCCAGTCCGCGGCCTTGATAATGTCCAGGTTGTGCTCGATCACGATGGCGGTATTTCCTTTATCCACCAGGCGTGTGATTACATTCAGCAATTTATTGATGTCCGAGAAGTGCAGTCCCGTGGTGGGTTCGTCCAGGAGGTACAGGGTTTTTTTGCGGGTTGCGATTTTCAGCTCGGATGCGAGCTTGATGCGCTGGGCTTCGCCCGCGGACAGGGACGGCCCCGGCTGCCCGAGCCTGAGATAGCCAAGTCCTATGTCATTGATGATTTCCAGGAATTTTCTTATCTTCGGAATATTTTCAAATACTTCGAGGGCTTCCTCGGCGGTCATGTCCAGAACGTTGGCGATGCTTTTCCCTTTAAACGTAACTTCCAGGGTTTCTCGGTTGTACCTGCGTCCGTTGCATGTGGGGCAGGTTACGCTCACATCGGGAAGGAAGTGCATTTCGATACGCTGGTCGCCGTTTCCTTCGCAGGTTTCGCAGCGGCCGCCGGCCACGTTGTAGCTGAATCTGCCGGGCGCATAGCCGCGCGCGCGCGATTCCGGAAGCTGCGCGAACAGATTGCGGATCTCGTTGAACACACCGGTATATGTGGCCGGGGTGGAGCGCGATGTTTTGCCGATGGGGGAAGCGTCAACCATGAGGACGCGATCCACGGCCCCGCCCGGATCCATGCTTATGTATGGAAGAGGGGGCTGGTGGTTCTGGCCCAGGTGCTTGAGCACGGCCGGATGCAGGGTGTCGAGGATGAGGCTGCTTTTTCCTGATCCGCTGACCCCGGTGATGCACGTGAATGTGCCCAGTGGAATTTCCAGATCCACATTTTTTAAATTGTTGCCCGAAGCGCCTTTGAGGGTAATGAATGAGCCGTTGGTCGAACGCCTTTGCAGTGGCACGGGCACGGTTTTGGCGCCGCTGAGATATTGGCCGGTCAGGGAATCCGGATTTTTTTTAAGTTGCGCCATGGTGCCCTGGGCCACGACGTGGCCGCCCAGCCGCCCGGCGCGCGGGCCCATGTCCACGATGTGATCGGCGCGTGACATGGTGAGTTCGTCGTGTTCGATTACGATCACGGAGTTGCCCAGATCCCGAAGTCGGCAAAGGGTGTCGAGAAGCCTGCTGCAATCGCGCGGGTGAAGGCCCACGGACGGTTCGTCCAGCACATAGGTTACTCCTGACAGGTATGTGCCAATTTGCGCGGCAAGGCGCACGCGCTGGTATTCGCCCCCGGACAGGGACCCGGCGTGCCGGTCCAGCGTCAGATAGGACAATCCCACTTCATCGATAAACTGCAGCCGCTTGAGCACTTCGCCAAGCAGGCCGCCGCCGATCTGCTTTTCCTTTTTGGTCAACTTCAGGCCGGCGAGAAAATTCATGGTATCTATGACTGGGGCCGAGGCCAGGTCGAAAATGCCTTTGCCGTTGATTTTCACACTGAGGGATTCAGGCTTGAGGCGGCCGCCGCCGCAGGAGGGGCAGGTGCGTTCGCGCCGGTAAGAGGCCAGGCGCTCGCGAACGCGTTCGCTCATGGTGGCGTCCATTTTGTCGCGCAACATGGCGCACACGCCGCGGAAGGGCGCTGTGGCGAATCTCCAGTGTCCCTGCGTGCCCTTGTATCTGATCTGGTATTTGGTATTGCCCGTGCCGTAAAACAACTGCTCTTTCTGCTTCGCGGTCATGCGGCCCAGGGGGTCTTTGGCTGAAAATCCGATTTCATCGAGCGCGGCCTGGATGAGTTTGCTGTCATAGGCCTTGGCGCCGCCGCCCACGGGGGCTATACCGCCGGCCAGGAATGACAACTCGGGATCGGGGATCATGGCGTCCTCGGAGAAATCGTCGATCATGCCCAAGCCGTTGCATGTGGGGCACGCGCCCTGGGGGCTGTTGAAGGCGAACATGGGCGGCGAGAAACGGGGCAGGCCCATGCCGCACGCGGGACATGCGCGGCGGGTGCTGAATGACAAATCCTTGTGCGCTCCCTCGGGCCGCACAAGCACGCTTCCCTCGCCCTGTCCGGCGCACGTAATGAGGGACTCCACGAGCCGTGCGCGTGATGCTTCCTCCACCACCACGCCCCGGTCGATCACGATCTCTATGTCATGCGCTTTGTACCGCGACATGGGGATTTCGTCGTCCACGGAGTACAGGGTTCCGTCAACGCGCAGGCGTGTGAATTTGCGTGCGATTTTTTCGATCAGATCTTTGTAAACGCCTTTGCGGCCCTGCACGGCCGGGGCCAGTAGCATTACTGTTTGATCCGGGACTGTATCGAACAGGGTGTCCGCGATGCGTTCCGGGGACATGCTTTGAATGGGCAGATTGTGTTCCGGGCAGTGTGGAATGCCCACGGCCGTGAACAGCAGGCGCAGGTAGTCATAAATTTCCGTAACCGTTCCCACGGTGGATCGCGGGTTGGTGGGCATGCCTTTCTGGTCCACGGAAATCGATGGGCTGAGGCCCTCGATGAGGTCCACGTCGGCGCGTTCCATGCCCGCCACGAACTGGCGCGTGAATGTGGACAGGGTTTCGAAATAGCGGCGCTGGCCTTCGGCGTAAACGGTGTCAAACGCCAGGGATGTTTTGCCGGACCCGCTCACCCCGGTAAAGACCACCAGGGCGTCCCGGGGGATGTCCAGCGAAACATTGCACAGATTGTGTTTGTTCGCGCCGATGATGCGGATATGTTTTGCTGCTTTCATGAGTCCCCGCGTTTTTTCGATTTTTCAATTCATACAAATAGATTATAAGACAATGCCGCCGAATGAGCGGCCTGGTTTGCCCGTGGGACTGAATAAATTTTCTAAAAATGGAAAACTCGAGTAATGAATCTGAAACATGCTCGGGTTATGCGTTGAAATGATGCAAGGCGCGGGCGGCGGGCCGATTATTCTTGCTCATCGGCGGGGCGGCTGTCCTCGGTCGGGGCATCCGGGACATCAGCGGCTTTGTCCGCATCCGGGGCCTTGTCCGAAGCATTGTCCGGGGCTTGAGGTGCGTCGCTGGTTTTGTTTCGCGCCTTGCCCCTGCCTCTGCCACCGTCCTGGTCCTGATTTTTAGAGCACTGCCCGCCGTTGCAGCCGCCGAATCCGCAGGGTGATGTGAATTCGAGTTCAAACGGGATGTTGACCCGCTGGCCTTCTTCGTTTATGGCGGTCACGGATGTGCTCAGGGTGTTCACGGAAATAACCCTGTGTTTCTTGCCTTCGAATTCAATGGTTTTGCCCACGTCGGGCAGTTTGGCGTTGACTTCGCGGTAATTGTCGAATTCATATTTGAGGCAACAGAAAAGGCGTCCGCAGATGCCCGAGATTTTCAGAGGGTTGAGAGGCAGGCCCTGTTCCTTGGCCATGCGGATGGATACGGGCTGGAAGCTTGTGAGGAACGTGGCGCAGCACAACTGGCGGCCGCACTGGCCGATGCCGCCGAACAGGCGGGCTTCGTCGCGCACGCCCACCTGGCGCAGCTCGATGCGCGTACGCAGGCGAGACGCCAGGGTGCGCACGAGCTGGCGGAAATCCACCCGGTTTTCCGCGGTGTAGCAGAAAGTGACTTTGGACCCGTCGAACGAGTAGCGGGCGTTGATCAGCTTCATGCACAGGCTGGCCTTGTCCACTTCCTCTTCGCATACGGTGAGGGCTTCCTGCTCCTGGTCGATCATTTCCTGGATTTTCTGAATATCCTCTTCGGTGGCGATACGCACGATCTTTGGCGGTTCAGTGTCCATGTCCGCATCGTTCGCGTCTATGACTTCTTCCACCAGCATGCCGGTATCCAGGCCGAATTCGGTTTCGATGACCACGAGTTGCCCGACCTCGGGCTCCACCTCGGTAGCGTCATACAGGAATGTCTTATTCAAATAGTCGATGCGAACGGCTCCGACTCTCATTGGCAACGGTTATCCTTTCGGCGCCGGACTTGAGTCCGGCTGGAAGTTCATGGCCAGGGACTCCAGAGCAAGTGTCTGGTGGCCTGAACCCTCTATTATTCTAATGGTTTCAATAATGTTTTTCATCATGTCCGCAATTGCCGTGGGTGCGGGCGGGCGATCTGTTTCGCGGCGCACGCGCCGTCGCAGCTTCACGCCGAGCGCGGCGTTCATGCTTTCGAGCACGTGAACAAGGCCCTTGCGCGCCTTGGACGCCGGGGTGTCGTCTTCGCCGCCCAGGTCTATGCGGGCGCCTAATTCCTGGATGGTTTCCGCAACGCTGGTGGGCGACATGCGCCGGCGCTCGCGCAGCAGCACCTGGTCCAGAAAATCCTGGATGTCGCGTGTGAGCCGGTCCATCTCGGGTTCGCCGGCCAGGCTGAGCATGCGCCCCAGGTTGCCGCCGCTCATGGCGTGCAGCATGGGCAGTGCGGCGTCGGGAACCCTTCCGGCCAGGATGCGCCGGGCGTCTTCCTCGGGCACGGGCCTGAAGGGCAGGGGCATGGTGCGGGACTTGATCGTGGGCAGCATGAGGTGCGGATTGTCGGTCAGAAGAATGAACACGGTGGTGTCCGGGGGTTCTTCGAGAACTTTAAGCAGCAGGTTGGCGGCTTCGGGCGTAATGCGGTGCGCGGCGTCGAGAATCAGGAATTTGCGCGCCAGGGCATTGGGAGACATGAATGCCTCTTCGCGCAGGAATGCGGCCTGCTCGCGGCGGAACTCGTTGCGCGTGGGTTCAAATGTGCGCACATCCACATCAATGCCTTTGCCGATGCGCTGGCACACAGGGCACACGCCGCAGGCATCGCCTCCGGCTGCGTTCGGGCAATTCACGGCCTGGGCCAGGGCCAGGGCCGTGGCGTGCTTGCCGCAGCCCGTGGGGCCGTGGAACATCATGGCATGCGGCAGCCGCATTTTTTGCACAAGCCGCTGCAGGCAGGAAACCGCCACAGGCTGTCCCATGATGCTGCTCAATGGCATTTCTTCTGTTCTCCCCGATCAAAAACCCGGGACACGTGGGTCCCGGATGCTCATTCTATCAGATGGTCCCGCGGAATAACATGTGATTACGAATAAAGGTCCAGGAGCATGCCCTTGATGTCTTCGAGGCGAGCGATGAAGTTGATGAGGCTGGACTGGCCGCTGAGAAAATCGTCGGACAGTTTTTCCAGTTCCACATCGAGTTTTTTGACCAGGACCATGGATTTTTTGCGGCCCGTGGGGCTCACGCTCAATCGTTCTTCGACTTCGTAAAGCTGCGTGACTACGATGGAAACAAATTTGCGCACGAGTTCCTTGTATGCGCGCAGTGTTTCAAAGGTCAGAGATTGCTCGATGACTTTGGCCTGGCCGTTGATCTGGCCCAGGAGGGAGTCGAGTTCCTTGCGGATGGATTCAACCTGGGCGCGCGCCAGGCTTTGCGCAAACGGGGCGCGCGCAATGGGTGTTATTGGCACGGCGCTGCGAACACTGGCTTTGCCTTTGACTGCTTTGCCCCTGGCCGCGCCGCGTTGTTTGCGCCGTTCTACTTTGATTGGCTCCATGCCTGTGTGCTATCCGCCTTTATGATCTGCCTGCTGAATAACAATTATAGCGCGTGCGCGTGTTGATTGGAACAGCCTTGATTCCGGGTGAGCCGAATGCGTTGAATCCCGGCCGTTGCGTTGCGCGGAGGCTTGCTCCGCACCCCATCAGCAATTACGCATCGGCCATGTTGCAGAACATTTTGTGAATGCTCGTATCCTTGGTGATTTCCGGGTGGAATGTCGCGCCCATGATGTTGCCCTGCCTCACGAGCGCCGGGCTGTTGTCGAATTCCGCAAGGATTTCGATGTCCGGGCCGGTTTCCACGATTTTGGGCGCGCGGATAAACACAGCGTGGAACAGGTCGCAGTTGCTGGTAACGCCGTGAACCGGAATGTCCACCTCGAAGCTGTCCACCTGGCGCCCGTAGGCATTGCGCGACACAGTGATATCGAGCAGGTCCAGGCTGAACTGGCCTTTGTGCCGGTTTTGAATATTTCTGGCGAGCAGGATCACGCCCATGCAAGTGCCGAAAAGCGACAGCCTGCCCGCCGCGTTCCGCTCGCGGATGGCCTGGGCGAGCCCGGAACTCAGAAGCAGCTTGCCGACCGTGGTGCTCTCGCCGCCCGGGATGATGAGTCCGCGCACCTGCGACAATTGCCCGGGCGCGCGGATCTCGATTACCGGCCGGCCGAGATCTTCGAGGGATTTGCGGTGCAGTTCAAAGTCGCCCTGCAGGGCGAGGACACCGATGGGTTTCAGAGGCATGGCGGATTCGTCCTGTCACCAGCCGCGGTTCTGGAGTTTGTCTTTTTCGTCCATCTTGGATGTGTCGATGCCGGACATGGCGTCGCCCAGGCCTTTGGACAGTTCGGCGAGTTTTTTAAAGTCCATGTAATGGGTCGTGGCTTCCACGATGGCCTTGGCGCGGGGCGCCGGGTCTTCGGACTTGAAGATGCCGGAGCCCACGAACACGGCCTCGGCGCCGAGTTGCATCATGAGGGATGCGTCTGCGGGGTTTGCGATGCCGCCAGCCGCGAAATTGGGCACGGGCAGCTTGCCGTTTTGCGCCACCCAGCGCACCAGGTCAAAGGGGGCGCCCAGGTTCTTGGCCTCGGTCATGAGTTCTTCCTCGGACAGCACCGTGAGGCGCCGGATGGCTGTCTGCACCGAGCGCATGTGGCGCACGGCCTCGACAATGTCGCCGCTGCCGGCTTCGCCTTTTGTGCGGATCATGCACGCGCCTTCGCCGATGCGGCGCAGGGCTTCGCCCAGATCGCGCGCCCCGCACACGAACGGGACTTTAAACTGGAATTTATCCACGTGGTATTTTTCATCCGCGGGGGTGAGCACTTCGCTTTCGTCCACGTAGTCCACGCCCATGGATTCCAAAATCTGTGCTTCGGCGAAATGCCCGATGCGGCACTTGGCCATGACCGGGATGGTGACCACTTCCATGATTTCGATGATTTTCGCGGGGTCGGCCATGCGGGCCACGCCGCCGTCTCTGCGGATATCCGCGGGTACGCGCTCCAGGGCCATTACGGCCACGGCCCCGGCGTCTTCGGCGATGCGCGCCTGGTCCGCATTGGTGACGTCCATGATTACGCCGCCCTTGAGCATTTCCGCAAGGCCTACTTTAACGCGCAGCGTTCCGGTCTCGGTGCGCAGTTCGGTTTTCTTTTCGGCAACATCCGTTTTTCTGGAGATTTTCTTTTCTTCTTTCTTTTTTGCCATGGATACGGCCCTCTCTTTTAATCAATATCGGAACAGAATCGCTTCGGGTCCGGGTTTAAAGCTTTCAAATTATAATATAGCCCCTTGTGCGGTTCAATCAAATATGCAGCGGGGATTAACGCGCCCGACAGGACTCGAACCTGTGGCCTGCTGATTAGAAGTCAGCTGCTCTATCCAGCTGAGCTACGGGCGCATACGCCGGCTTGCGGCGCCTGTCACATTGTAGCGATATCGAGGCAAAATATAAAGTGTGAAATTGTCAGACATCCTGAGTGTCGGCATTGCGTTTCTTGCGGCGTTCATAAACTTCCGGATAGTGGGTTTTCAGGCAGTCGGGGCATATGCTGTGCGTGAAATCCGCGTCTGAGTGCTGCGTGATGTACTCCTCAATCCGGTTCCAGTATCCTGAGTCGTCGCGCACATTCTTGCAGTGGCAGCAGATGGGCAGCAGGCCCTGCAGGGTTTTGATATGCTTCATTGCCCGCTGCAATTCGCTGATGCGGTCTTGCAGCGTGCGGTGCAGCATGACTGTGCGCCGCCCCGCATTCAGGCGGGCGAAAAGTTCACCGGGGTCAAATGGCTTTGCGATATAGTCGTCGGCGCCGCTGTCAAGCCCCTGGATGATATAATCCGTGGACGTGTTGCCTGTGATAAGAATCAGATAAGTGTAATGGCCGCCGGCGCCGTGGTTTCTGACAAGCCGGCATACTTCGGGCCCTGTCATTACTGGCATGTTCCAATCCAATATCGCGATATCAGGCGGGGTGGGCCCCTGGAGTATTTTCAGGGCCTGGCCGCCGTTATCCACTGTTTCGATGTCGAATTCCCATCGATCCATATACCGGCCGATCATGGTCAAATACTGCTTATCATCATCTGCGACCAGCACTCTCATGTTACAGGGCCATCCCATGTTAATTGAATTTCTTATGTTTCATTGTACCCGCTGTTGCGCTTTGCACACACATCTCATGAAATAAAAATCAAATCGGGCGCGTGGCGCAACTCTCGACAACCATGCCTGCCGCAGGTAAAATTCATATGACATTCCGCCAGAGTGCATTCATCCCAGTGTGAACCGGCGCCGCCGGGTATCGGTTCGGGAGCGCACCACGGGACAGGGAGGAACCGGCATGCATAACAGGATCGTGCGTTTTATCCTTGCATCTTTGTTTATTATGGCTGCGGCCAACAGCAGGGCAGGGGCTGCTTCCATGGGTGAGCCCACATGGAAAAAGCTCGACACCGCGACCATGAAAAAGCTGCTCGAAAAGGGAGACCTGGTGGGCGTAAACCGGGCCGGGGCCATTGAAATGTCCACCATCGGATTCCTGGTGGCCGCGCCCCCTGACAAAGTGTTCGACATCATCGTGGATTATGAAAAATACGGGCAGCTCATGCCTGAAGTCACGAACGTGAAAGTCACACCCAAAGGCAAGAATGTAATCCATGTCAGGTTCGAGGTCACAGTGGTGGATTTCGGGCCTCTTAAAATCGCAACGGATTACACGTTGAAAATCACCAAGGAAAAGCCCAAGCGCGTGATTATCGAGTGGGTGAGCGGCAAAGTCAAGGATGTATCCGGATACTGGGAATTGACGCCCGTGGACGGCGGAAAGAAAACCATTGCCGTGTACGGCATCACATCCAATCTCAAATCCGCAAGCCCCATCGCCAAAACAGCGCTCGACAATCAGCCGGCCACAGAAACCGCCATCAACCTGTCCAGCGCCGTGGTTCTGGCGCGGGCCGTGCGCAAAAAAGCGGAAAAGAAATAGCCCGCACTATGTGACTGGCGTTTGAATCGTATGGGAAAGACACTTTTTGCAGAGGTGAATGATGAAAAATAATTTTAAAACGCACTCCACAATAATCGGGTTATTGTCAGCCGCACTGCTTATGGCAATATTTTATGCGGGGCCGTGTTCTGCGGCCCAGGAGCCTTTCTGGCGCGGTATGGATGAAGCCACTCTACTGAAAATGGTGGGCACAGATAAATTTGCATTTATTGACCGCACAAGCGGCAGCGAACGAGCCGTTGTCGCCATGGTCGTGGATGTTGCGCCCGGCGCTGTCTGGGGTGTAATCACTGATTTTGAGCATTATACGGACTACTTGCGAGAGTGCAGCAGTGTGAAAGTCAAGAATGAAACCGATAAATCGGCAACCGTATATTTCAAAATGACACTGCTGAAGGCCGGGCCAGTGAATCTGGCTTCTGAATATACGCTCGCTTACAAAATGGACAAGTCCAAGCGCATGGAATTTTCCAGTGTGGGCGATAACGGTAAGATTTTAAATGGCGCCTGGGAACTGGTTCCGGTGCAGGGCGGCAAGCGCACAGTGTTGTTTTATGATGCATACAGTGATTTCAAATCCGCGGGTTCCCTGGCAAAATATATGGTGGACCGTTCACCCAGCCTTGAAATTGCCGTGAACCTTGCCAATGCCATGGTTTATGTGGAGCAAATCAAGCGGGCGGCCGAGAAAAAAGGCCGTTGATCTGGATACGGAAACGGTCCGAATTTCAGTATTTTCAACAAAACAAGCATCCCTTCAAAATTCAAGATTCATACTTATTTAGTGTGCAATATAATGTTGATATTGTTGATTTTTAATGTGTGTTGTGATGTGGGAAAATCTTGTCTCAAATCACTTATGCGCGAATGTAAATTTTATTGGATTAATAGTATTTTTTGGTATACATCGGCATGTGCCCAAAGTGATGCCGAAACGGGTGGAAAAGTGAAAATGGCAAGTTTCGTGAAATATTTCTCATTTTTTTGAAAAGTGCTGTGTAAGTGTGCAAAATTCCATATTGTGTGTTTTTTGATATACACTTGACGCGTCTTATGTCGTGTGTTATACACATTGAGTGAAAAATTATGCAATTTGATTATCATTGCATTAGTTTTTTTTGATGGTGCCACATACGAGAAGTGAAATCCGGGAAATGCAATAACCGGTCCAGAGGCCGGTGAGATGGCAAAAAAAGAGGAGAAAAAAACCACACAACAGAATCTGGGGCAGGGCGATGCACAGGCGCAAAACAATGCTGCTGTGCCTCATCAGGAGATCTGCCGCGCGGCCCGCAAGGCCATGGGCATGACGCAGCAGGAGATGGCAAATCTGCTGGGCGTATCCAAGAAGGCTGTTCAGAGCTACGAACAGGGCTGGCGCAACACTCCGGCCAATGTCGAGCGCCTGTGCCTCATGTATCTTGTAGGGTTGCACACATGCAGGCGCCGCGACATCATTCCATGTTGGGATCAACTGGATTGTGCACAAAAGAACAGAGAGCGCTGCATTGTGTGGCGCCTTCAGCGCGGAGACAGTTGCTGGATGTTCACCGGCACCTACTGCACCGGAGAGCCCGAGGAAAAATGGGCTCGAAAACTGGAAATCTGCCGAAAATGTGAGGTCCTTAACCGCATTTTCATGCAAGGTAAATAAGGTCGATTCAAAAATCATAGTAAAGGAGTGACCCGATGGCAGAAAGTAAAACTCCACTGCTTGACGAACTCGAGAAAGGACCATGGCCCAGTTTCGTAGCGGACATCAAGATGGCCGCCAAACGCAAACCCACAACCATGGACCTTCTCAACGTGCTTGAACTCTCCTATAAGGAGAAGATCGTGCACTGGAAACACGGCGGCATTGTGGGCGTAATGGGTTATGGCGGCGGCGTAGTGGGCCGTTATGTCGATGACCCGGTTCAGTTCCCCGGTGTGGAAAATTTCCACACAATCCGCGTGAATCAGCCGGGTGGCTGGTTCTACAATTCTGCATCACTGCGCAAACTGTGCGACATTTGGGACAAACATGGAAGCGGCATGACCAACTTCCACGGTTCCACCGGCGACATCATCCTGCTGGGCACCAACACGGACGCCCTGCAGCCCTGCTTCGACGACCTGTCTGAAGCCGGATTTGACCTCGGCGGTTCCGGCAGCGCCCTGCGCACACCCAGTTCCTGCGCCGGCCCCGGCCGTTGCGAATGGGCCTGCTACGACAACCTGCAGCTCTGCTACGATCTGACACAAAAGTATCAGATGGAACTGCACCGCCCAATGTGGCCCTACAAGTTCAAGATGAAATTCTCCGCATGCCCCAACGACTGCGTGGCTTCCGTGGCCCGCTCGGACATGGCTTTCATCGGCACCTGGCGCGATGCCATCCGCATCGACAAGGAAGCCGTCAAAGCTTACGCCGCAGGCGAACTCAAAGCCAATGGCGGCGCCCACGACGAATTCGTCAAACTGGACATCCAGAAAGACGTTGTGGATCTGTGCCCCACACAGTGCATGAACTGGGACGGCACCACCCTGGCCATCAACACGGCCGAATGCAACCGCTGCATGCACTGCATCAACTGCATGCCCCGCGCACTGCGCCCCGGCGCAGACCAGGGCTGCTCCATCCTGCTCGGCGCCAAAGCCCCCATTCTCAACGGCGCACTCATGTCTTCCATCATCATCCCCTTCATGCCCCGCGAGAAACTAACGCCGGCCTCCGATGAACTCACTGACTTCATCGAGAACACATGGGAATTCTGGGATGAGAATGCCAAGTTCCGCGAAAGAATCGGCGAAATGATTGAACGCGTAGGCCTGCGTGCTTACCTCAAGGGCATGGGCATCAAGCCCGTCCCGCAAATGGTCAAAGAACCTCGGTCCAATCCGTATTTCTTCTGGTGGCCCGAAGAACTCGGCCTCGAACCCAAGGGAGAGGAGGATGACGACTAATGGCAAAAGCTAAAACAGACATCGGCCCCCCGTATTTTAAAGATTTGATGTCCGACTTGATGAAGAAGAATTATGACAAGTGGCTGTACCATGAGATTGAAAAACCCGGCGTCATGGTTCACGTAGGAGAAAGCGGAGACAAACTCTGGACCGTGCGTGTGGGCGGCGCCCGCCTTATCGCCACGGACCGCGTCCGCGACTACTGCGAACTCTCCGACGAATACTGTGGCGGGCACTTCCGCTTCACAAGCCGCCACAATGTCGAGTTCCTGGTCGAAGATCCCGCAAAACTGCAGCCGCTCATCGACAAGCTGACCGAAAAGGGTTATCCCATCGGCGGCACAGGCTGCTCCATCACCAGCATCGTCCACACACAGGGTTGGGTGCACTGTCACACTCCCGCAACCGACGCCTCCGGCGTGGTTAAGTCCGTGATGGACGAACTCATTGATTACTTCAAGACCATGAAACTCCCGTCACAACTGCGCATCGCCCTGGCCTGCTGCCTCAACATGTGCGGCGCCGTGCACTGCTCCGACATCTCCATCCTCGGCATGCACCGCCTTCCGCCCAAAATTGACGCTGAAAAAGTACCGAAAATGTGCGAAGTTCCCTCGACCATCGGTTCTTGCCCGACCGCGGCCATCAAGCCCGATCCCAAGACCAAAAGCGTCAAGGTCAACGACGAACGCTGCATGTACTGCGGCAACTGCTACACCATGTGCCCGGCCATGCCCCTTGCGGACGCCGAAAACGACGGCATCAGCCTGTGGGTCGGCGGCAAAGTGTCCAGCGCACGCACCGCTCCCCGCTTCTCCAAACTGGCTGTTCCGTACCTGCCCAACAACCCGCCCCGCTGGCCCGAAACTGTGGCCGCGATCAAAAACATCGTCGAACATTATGCCGCTGGCGCCAAGCGCTATGAGCGTGTAGGCGACTGGATTGAACGCATCGGCTGGGAAAAGTTCTTCGAACAGACGGGCATCGAGTTCACAGACAAGCACATCGACGACTTCGGCGAAGCCGGCTCCTACGGCATCACCACCCTGCGCCGCAGCACGATGTTCAAGTTCACGAACCACATCAAGTAAGGCGTTTTACGGTAAATTACCAACCTGCGATATAACCGGAGGGGGATTCATACCCCCCTCCGGTACGCAGGCGGGCGGGGCCATGATAGATACCACCATCAGCACACCGCGCTGCATGCTCGCAGCCATGCGTGGCGGATCAGGTAAAACCGCCGTGAGTGTGGGCCTTACACGCGCGCTCAAACGCCAGGGCCGAAAAGTCGTGGCTTTTAAAAAAGGCCCCGACTACATCGATGCCGCATGGCTCACCCAGGCCGCACAATCTCCCTGTTATAATCTAGATACCTTTCTTCTTGGCGACGATCCTGTGCGCGATTCATTCATCAAACATGCGCAGGGCGCGGATGTTGCCGTGATAGAGGGCGCCCGCGGTCTGTTTGACGGTATGGACCACCAGGGCAGCTACAGCACGGCCGCGGTGGCGGCTCTGCTTAAAACCCCCGTAATTCTGGTTGTGGACTGCAGCAAGATTACACGCACTGCCGCGGCCCTGGTTCTGGGCTGCATGCTCTTCGACCCCGATGTCACCATCAGCGGTGTTATTCTCAACCAGGTGGCGCGTGCGCGCCACGAAGACATGCTGCGCACGTCCATCCAGGAGCGCTGTGGCGTACCCGTAATCGGGACCATGCCGCGGCTCAAGGATTTCCCCTTCCAGGAACGGCACCTGGGCCTCATCCCGCCCCAGGAACATCTCACCGTGGATCGCGCCGTTGACAGGCTTGCCGATGTTGCTGAAGAGAATATCGACATGAAAGCCCTTTGGGCGCTGGCCTCGGATGTGCCGGCCATCGCATCCAGCGGGCATTCCGGCATGCACCATCTGCCCCTGTCTCACCCAAGGCCCCGCATAGGGGTTATCCGTGATTCCGCATTTCAATTCTATTATCCCGAAAACCTCGAATCCCTGCAGGAACAGGGCGCTGAACTCGTGGATATCTCAGCGCTCACAGACCGCATCCTGCCGGATATCGACGCCCTGTACATTGGCGGAGGTTTTCCGGAAACCCACGCCGCGCAACTGGCCGGCAACGAATCATTCCGCATCGACCTGCGCCATGCCATTGAAGATGGACTGCCGGTTTATGCGGAATGCGGCGGCGCCATGTACATGGGCAATACCCTGTTCTGTGACGGCCGGGAATACCCCATGGTCGGCGCATTGCCCATCACCTACGGACTCAGCCGCCGTCCCCGGGGACACGGCTACACGGTCTGCCGCGTGAACAACCCCAATCCCTTTTATGAACAGGGACAGGTTTTACGCGGCCATGAATTTCATTACTCTTACGTGCTGGAATGGGACCAGGATGCGCTGACCATGGCGTTCTCCCTGGAACGGGGCCATGGCTTCGACGGCACGCAGGACGGGGTCTGCCGCCACAATGTCCTTGCTGCATATTCACACATTCACGCCGCTGGAGAGCATGGCTGGGCCGCCGGTCTTATCCGCAGCGCCATACGTTATATGGAGCAAAAATCTTCCATTGTCCGTTCATCAATTGCAAACGGTGGAGAATCCCTTGAAAACGAACTCAAACCTTTATATAAAAAGGTGGCTGGAAAAAATTAAAACATATCCATAAGGGAGGAATTATCAGTATGCCGACAGTATCCTATGGTGGCAAAGACCTCGATATCGACGAGGATGGCTTCATTCAAGATCCGGAACAGTGGGATGAAGCGGTTGCGGCCGACCTGGCCAAAACAGAAGGCGTGGACGACCTCACAGATGAACACTGGGTGCTCATCAACTATCTGCGCAATTATTACCTGAAGTTCGGTATCGCCCCCATGATTCGCAAGGTCTGCAAGGAAACAAAGTTCGATCTCAAAAAGATCTACGAACTGTTCCCCTCAGGACCGGCCAAGGGCGGCTGTAAAGTTGCCGGGCTGCCCAAACCCACGGGCTGCGTGTAACACAGCACAAGCATGATATTGAGGAAACCGGTGATAACGGCCGGCTGAAATCTTTCAGCCGGCCGCACCTTTCCGGCGCCTCAAATTCCCATCATGCAGCAATGCTCATAGAATAATACAACCACAGCAACCGGTTGTGTCAGGAGATTATTGCCCGCAGTAATGGCAATTTGAAAAATTCTCCAGATCGATTGTGAGCGCCGTTCCACCTAAAGTTGAGATTGAAAAAAAGTTGCAAATTTATTGGAAATCACAAAGTACCGGATTAGGATAATACAGTACCGAAAACACCGTTGAGGAGGTGAACTGAAAATGGCATACGTAATCACCGTGGATAAGGACAAATGCGACGCTTGTGAATCCTGCGTAGACATCTGCCCGGCCGAAGTTCTGGAAATGGTGGACGGCAAAGCTGAACCTGTAAACATGGAAGAATGCATGGGCTGTGAAAGCTGTGTCGAGACCTGCCCGAACGAAGCCATCACACTTACAGAAAACTGAAACACAAGTTCTTTGCCAGATATCCGTTCCACGTTACAACCCTTCCCGACCGAACGCCGTATGACGCGAAGATGGGAAGGGTTTAACGTTTTTAAAGACCCGTTTCACAATACGCTGCACATATGATTGTGTTTCATAACTATTTTAGGTTGACGAACCCGGTTCCCAATTCATAAATAATAATAGAATAAATGACAGCATTGTGAGGTCTCACGCATGCCGAACCTGTATCCCAACATCGTTGCACCATGGATGTCGATTAACAAATATAAAGACAGCACGGTGCTTGTGACACAGGCCCATGCTGACGATGCGGACTGGGCCGCGGGCGGCGCCGTGGCCCGCCTGGCAGCGGCCGGTGCGCGCGTCATTTATGTTGTGGCCACCAAAGGGGAAGCCGGCTCCAGCGAACCTGGCATGACAAAAGAAAAACTCGCGGAAATCCGTGAGCAGGAGCAGCGCGACGCCAACCAGATCCTGGGCGTGAGCGAAACCCTGTTCCTCGGCCATGCGGACGGCCGCCTCAACAGGGTATCTGATCTCGATGAGCAGATCATTCATCTGGTTCGTGAATATAAGCCCGATCTTATATTCACGTTCGATGTGGATCGGCCCGAGTATTTTATGCATCCGGATCACCGGGCCATCGGCCTGGCCACGTTGCGCGCCGCCCAGTTCAGCGGCCTGTCCCTCACATACACCGACGCAGAAGCCGAACCGTTCCTGTGCAAAGAAGTCCTTTTATACGACCCGCCCGCGCCCAATACTTTTGTCCCTATTCAGCAATTCACATATAAAAAGCTGCAAGCCATGGCTGCACACAAAAGCCAGATGGTGCATCTGCTTCCCGGGTGGCTGCACAAGATTCTTTATGACATCGTGGACCGCGGCGACCGGCTCGATGCGCGCCTGATAGCCAGGGCTTTGCATTATTCCTTTACTGTAGAGCCATTCCGCCGTATCCGCCAGGACGCCCTTATGCGGTGACACACAACGGAGTACTCCCATGGACGCACAACACCTTAAAAAAGAACTGCGCGCAACAATTGCGGCGCGGCGCGATGCAATGAGTGAAAACGAATTGCTCGCTATGAGCCGCAAAGTGCAGGAGAGCCTGTTCACATTTGAAAAATACATGTCTGCGGATACGGTGATGTTTTTTGCAGCGTTTCGCAGTGAAGTCGTTACCGTGCCCATGATTGAAGCGGCTATAGTGCAGGGCAAGCGCGCTGTGTCGCCTGTATCAATATTGGAGACGCATGAACTGCTGCCATGCCTTATCCGGGACATCACAACGGACCTCGCGCCCGGCGCCTACGGCATCCCCGAACCTCCGCCGGGCCAGCGTGTAGCCGTTGATGTTTCGGACATCGATTTTTTATGCCTTCCGGGCCTGGGTTTCGACACCGCCGGAAACCGGCTCGGATACGGGGGCGGCTATTATGACCGGTTCATGGAACGGCTGCGTCCCGGCTGCACCCTGGCCGCCCTGGCGTTTTCATTCCAGATCGTGGATCACGTGCCGCACGCACCCCACGATAAGCCCGTGCAATATATTGTCACAGATCAGGGCGTAATAGATTGTTCCAGGGCATAGGAAGCCGGTTTTTCATATTCTCATATATCGCTTATCAGCAATTGACGGCATTTAATTGCCGTCATTGGAAATAAGACTTGGAATTTAGTTTACATTTCCATGTCAAATGGCTATAATAATATTGCGAGGTGGAGCAGTCTGGTAGCTCGTCGGGCTCATAACCCGAAGGTCGCTGGTTCGAATCCAGCCCTCGCGACTACCTGAAAAGCCCGCTACGGCGGGCTTTTTTGCTTGATGGGGGAATTAGTGGTTCCCTCGATCGGTAGACAATCGGTAGACAAAGGTACTACCTTGCGACGTGTTGAGGACAGATCGCGGATTGCCTGCTTGACATGAGCTTTCGAGGGATTCACATAGATCTGCGTGGTGGTCACGCTTTTGTGATGGGCCACTTCCTTGGCGATGTGAATGCCATGTGCGTCGGCTACCTCCGTCAGAACATGCCGTCGAATATCATGGAACCAGCAGTCGCTCACTCCTGCCTTCTTAAGCGTTCGGGTCCAATACTTCCGTGGGAAATCATCCCAGCGCCAGACCTTGTCACGATTGGGGAACAGCTTAGACTGCTCCACCAAGACACGTCTAGACTCGTCGTTGAGATAGGCGGTCAGAGGTTCACCGCTTTTGGAATCAGGAAGGTACATCTCGCAGATTCCGAGATTGATGTTGCTCCATGTCAGAGACACTATATTGCCCTGCCGGAGTCCTGAATTGAACGCAACAATCAACAGGCGGTGGAATTCTTCATCCACTTCCTTTGATGCCAACAGAACAGCATCGACTTCCCATTGCTCGTATGTTCTCTTCCGCCTATTCACCTGCAGCTTCTTCACTTTCGGCGGCCGCAGTTCTGCGTATGAGAACACGCAAGAGATAAGTTCCATGTACCGATTGACGGTTGCATTGGCCCTGCGTTCCTTGCTCCCATGGTTGAATTGCATCTCCCGGTCAGCGGGCAATGCGCGTTCAAGAAGCAGCTTTCGGAATCGAAGCAGGTCGAACTTGGTTATGCTTTCCAAATCGTAGTCGCCAAAGAACTGGACGATGACTCTGAAGCGGCTCACGTCGTCTTTGTGGCTCTTCTTGAGTACGCTTACCGTCCTTTGATATTCTTCGACCCATGCTCTGAATGTGAGACAATCCTGTGTCTGTGATACCTTAAGCCCTTCCTCGTGAATCCTTCGCATGACAACGGTATAAGCGTCGTCTCTGATGTGGCGTTGCTCGCCTCTCCACTTCGCACTTGTGCTGGATGCTTTGACACCGCTTGCAAAGGATTTTTCTCCACCGCCGGGAACAGGCACCTTGCAGTTCCAATGTCCATGGCTTATGTACCATCTGAGGTTCATCTATATCACCTCCTTTCCGATGGTTCTATACCCAATATACCGGTCTTTAGGTCTTGTGTCACGGCGGGTTTTCATCCGGGACACGAAAGCCCTGATGTCATTTACATCGTATCGTGCTGACATCCCATTCAAAGCTACATTAGGAATTCCATTTTCATGAAGCAATCTTTTGACTCTGTGAATGTTGCCATTATTAAGTTGGAGATCAAGCATGCTCACAACGGTTCTTACTGATACTATCAATGGTGATATGGAATCATCTCTCTTCCGGAGTTCATTGACGAGCAGAGTAAGTTTTTCTTCCACAGCCTGAATTCTTGGGGCAAGTTCTAATGCTATTGCGGCACTGTCCACGGACAGGCTTTTGTTTGTCTTTTCAGACACGCTGACGCACTCCCTTTCGGGCAGCACGTCCACGGCGTCTGATGGTAATGTGTGCCGCGCTACTATGGGACGAGCTTAACGGTTCGACGCTTGCGCCTCCGGGATACAGACTCCCGTTTCTCCTGCGGGCGCGCACGCCCGGCATGCTTTCCGATTTGCCGTTTTTTGTCCATGCCAAAAAGAGGACTTGTATGCCGGAGCTTGCCCGGCACAAGTCGAAATGAACTGCTTACGTTGACATTACTTGTGGCGGGCGGACATTGTTGCCAACGCCCGCTCGCCTTTCTCGTTATTTCTTATTCGGTTCTTCCCGGCACATCCATGATTCTGGATTCCGGGGCGATATTGAGTTTCCTGATTACGGAATCTGGTTACAGTTGGACTGTAGTATTCGACTTTGTATGGCAGGCGGTCTTCCGCTCCCCGGAGTACGTGGCTCGGCTACTGCCATTCTGCGCGTGAGACATATCGCAAGTCCCCCTGCAGGTCGGTTGGTCTGATTCAAGACCTTGTCATGTGCTCAGTTCATCTCCTTCCTGCGTATCCAATCCTCAATCGCCTCAATAGGATCACGGAACGCCTTAAGAGATTCCTCCAAGTCGGATTCTCCGCCTGTCGCGTTGTACTGCGCGAATCCGTAGGCGGCCTTACTTATGAGCATTTCTGATCTCGCTCTGCGATGTCTGAGGTTGTGCACCAGTTCCTTGGCGCGGTTGATATCCATGCTGGCTTTGAAACCTTGTTTCGTCTTGGTTATGTTGAAGCCGAGAAACTTCCACGGTTTTGTTATCCGCTGCCAGCCTGGGCCTCCGATCTTATTCTTAACACTGAGGCCGAGCAGGCCGAGTTCTTCCTTAATGGCAGCTATGAATTTGTCAGGAACATGTTGGCTGAGAAACAGCAGATTGTCGGCGTACCTTAGATAGAATACTCCGAATTTGCGAGTGAGCTCTGATTTCATTACCCAGTAGTCGAATGCTTCAAGGTAGATATTCGCGAATGTAACCCATTCGAGTGCCTTCATGTATTTCACCTCCCTTCGGATTGTGATCTGGATGTGATGGATGCCCTCACTCGATTCCGCGGGACCGGTCGAGGAGTACTTCGATGAGCTTGGAAGCGGACTTCCGGGACAGGTCGGTAATTCGTTCCACGCCTGACTGCGCCATCAGAAACTGGCGGAGGTTCGCCTGGGTCGTGAGCTTCTGCTCCCGGAGCATCTTCTCGATCAGAGACTTCTGTTTCGCGGTCAGCGGGTGGCCGTTTCCATTCCCGTTACCATTGCCGTTGGACGATTCATCGTCCTGTTGCTTGTCTTCCTTCGGGATGCTGGTCTGGGGAACTGTGGAGTTGGCCGTACCTTCTATCTGGCGATGAACGGCGCTCCGAGCCTGGTTGAACAGGAAATCGCTGACCTCGGAGATGTTGTTGAATGCTCCCTCCGTGTCGGTCTCCACGGTGACGGAGTATGTCTCGTTCTCGTAGTCACCCGTGCTGATCTTCTTTGTGAAATTAGCAAGAATCTTCATGGTGGTAATCCTCCGTTTGAATTTGGCGGGGCGCACTGGCCCCAAACGCAAAAGAGGCCGGACGCCATCTCGGCATCCGACCTCTATGTGCAGCGATCACGGCGCTGCTCACGTTAAATTCCTCGCCACTTCAAACTTCAGGCGGCGGGCGCGCAACCTTAAACACGGTAATCACCTCCAATATGTAAATTGATGAGTTCACAGGGATGCGCCACATTCTTGTCCTGAGAGCGACCGGGTGGGCTCCTAACGGTGAACTTCATGTGCACCGATAAGATAGGTACCCTCGGCCAGCCTCAGGATCGAGTGGCGTCCAGCGTTATGGTAATAATAAAAATGGGCATTTTTTCCCTATTAGGGCCACTGGGGGGATGGCGGGGCGGGTCTTCAGCAGTTCGGGCCGAGGGCCAAGTCCCTTCGCGGAGTTGCCCCGGCACGATCTGCGTGGGCGGCAGCGACCGGTGACGGCGTGCCATCAGGCCACCGTGACCGGCGCGTGGTGTGCTGAATGTGTGGGACATGGGTTGGGTGGTGATAGCGCAGTGATGGGGATGCTTCATTCCGCGGATCATGTAACTGGAACAAGTTGAACGTCAAGAACGATGTTTCCCTGCTTCTGTGTATACTGCCGGAATGCCTTGCGGTGCAGAATGTAGCCTAATAGGGCGTATTGAGCCCTCGCGACTACTAAAAGCCCCGTGAAAACAGGGCTTTTTTAGTTTTGTGCACTTTGCTGGTTTATTAGATTTGGTTCGTATTGAATACATAACACTGTCCTGAGCAGTCAAAGAATGATCATTCATTTCAGATAGTCACTAATATCATTGGGTGTCCTTTTACCGCCACTTTGTATTTGCGTAAGAAGATTCTTTGGCCATTGTGTTTTGAGTCGTAAAAATTGTTGGCGGATCGTAAAGAGTTCCTGCACCAATGAAATGGGAAAAGCGTTCACGGATTTGTTGCCTAACGGCGACAATCTTAAAAATGCTTTATTTACAAGCTTTTTCGTGGTGCTTTTTGTGTTCAACTGTAATAATCGATTTCTGGCATTGTATTTGCCCTGTATCATTTCAGATCATTTTATAAACGGGTGATTCTTCCGGGTTTCATGCAGGAGAAAAGTACGCTTGCATACGGGAGAGTCCGCACGCGGCGAGGTTATGTTCGCGGGCGCGGGTGATTGGCAAACTGCGATTTGCTGTGTTCATGTATTGGGGAGGAGACGAACCATGACCAAAATCGCTCACTTGGAGAAATCGATTAAGACGATGGAGAAGCAGAAGGGGCCGCTGATCCCTTTGCTGCAGCAGACACAGGCCATCTACGGGTGGCTGCCAGAGGAGGCGTTGCGCCACATCAGCGAGGCCCTGGATATGCCATTGAGCAGGGTGTACGGGGTGGTCACGTTCTATTCGCAGTTTTATCTGGAGCCGCGCGGCAGGCACTGTATCAAGTCGTGCCAGGGCACGGCGTGCCACGTGCGCGGGGGCAAGAATGTGCTGCAGGCGCTTGAACATCACCTGGAAATTTCCGCGGGCGGCACCACCAAGGATTTGAAATTCTCCCTGGACACTGTGGCGTGCCTGGGCACGTGCTTCCTGGCCCCGGTTGTCATGGTGGACGAGGATTATTACGGGGAAGTGGCGCCCAAAGAAGTTCCGAAGATTGTGAAAAATTATGAATAACGGCCTGCGGCCGACAATCCCGCACAAGGAGAGGATCCCGTTATGAAATCCAATGATACGGTCCGGGAAAGACTCAAGAGCGTTGTGGAGTTGGACGCTCTGCGCCGCCGGCTCAAGGCTGCACGCGATTCCAAGAAAGTTACCGTGCGCGTGTGCATGACCGGCTGCCGCGCCAAGGGGGCGGACAAAGTGGCGGCGGCCCTGCGCCACGAGGTCAGCAATTTCCGTCTCAAGGATAAGGTGGATATTGTGGAGACCGGGTGCCACGGGTTCTGTTCCATGGCCCCGGTCATGGTCGTGGAGCCTTTTGGGTATTTGTACTGCAAAGTCACGCCCGAAGACATGCACGAGATCGCGCGCACCACGCTCAAGACCGGTGAGGTCATTGAGCGTTTATGTTATGAAGATCCATTTACCGGTGCTCGCATTCCTTTAAATAAGGATATTCCATTTTATAAAAACCAGAAGAAAATCGTGCTGCGCAATTGCGGCATTATCGATCCCACACAGATCGAGCAATACATTGAGCGTGACGGGTATGCGGCCCTGGGCATGCTTTTGTCCCAGGGTGTGAAGCCGGACAAGGTTGTGGAGATGGTCAAGAAATCCGGGCTGCGGGGCCGCGGCGGCGCGGGATTCCCCACGGGCATCAAGTGGCAGTTGGCGCATGACCAGCCCAGTACGCCCAAGTACCTTGTGTGCAATGCGGATGAAGGCGACCCCGGTGCGTTCATGGACCGCGCTGTGCTTGAGGGGGACCCTCACTCGGTTATTGAGGGTATGGTTGTGGGCGCGTACGCCATGGGCGCGTCACTCGGTTATGTGTACTGCCGCGCCGAGTACCCCATCGCCGTGCGCCACGTGCAGATGGCCATACAGCAGGCCGAGCAGTGCGGGTTGCTGGGCGACAATATTCTGGGCTCGGAGTTTTCATTCCATATCAAGCTCAAAGAGGGTGCCGGCGCTTTCGTGTGCGGCGAGGAAACTGCGCTCATGGCCAGCATTGAGGGCGAGCGCGGCATGCCCCGGCCCAGGCCTCCGTTCCCCATCCAGAGCGGCTTGTGGGGCCAGCCCACATGCATAAATAACGTGGAGACTCTGGCCAACATCGCGCCCATCATCACCAGAGGACCCGAGTGGTATGCGGACATGGGCACGGAAACCAGCAAGGGAACAAAGATATTCGCTCTGGCCGGGGCCATTAATAACACCGGCCTTGTGGAAGTGCCCATGGGCATCACGCTGCGCGAGATTATTTTTGAAGTGGGCGGCGGGATTCTGGAGAACAAGCGCTTCAAGGCCGCGCAGACAGGCGGCCCGTCCGGCGGCGTGATTCCTGCTGATTACATTGATTTGCCAATTGACTACGATTCCCTGGCCAAAGTGGGCGCCATCATGGGCAGCGGCGGCCTCATCGTTTTGGACCAGGGAAACTGCATCGTGGATATCGCAAAATTTTTCCTCAACTTCACGTGCAACGAGTCGTGCGGCAAGTGTACGCCGTGCCGCATCGGACTCACCCGCATGCTTGAAATACTGATAAAAATTTCCAGGGGCGAGGGTGTGCCCGAGGATCTGGACACCCTGGAAACCATGGCCCGCGTGATTAAGGATGCGGCCCTGTGCGGCCTGGGCCAGACCGCGCCCAACCCGGTGCTCACATCCCTGAAACATTTCCGCGAGGAGTACGAAGCCCACATTGTGGACAAGAAGTGTCCTTCACTCAAATGCAAGGCGCTTATCACCTATTCCATCGACCAGGAATTGTGCCGCATGTGCGGCATCTGCAGCAAGTCCTGCCCCACGGGCGCCATCACCGGCCAGGTCAAGAAAAAGGGGCAGGAAGGCATCCCGTTCCACATCATTGAGGAAACATGCAATAAATGCGGCATGTGCTATTCGGTGTGCCCGTTCGGCAGCGTGGCGCTGGCCTGACCGGGCCCGCGCGCATACCTTTGAGAGGTGACAAGAATGGACAAGATCACTCTGAAGATAGACGGCAAGGACGTGGCCGTGGACAAAGGGGCGACGGTGCTGCAGGCGGCGCGCGCTGCGGGCGTGACCATACCCACGCTGTGCTACCTTGAGGGCGTGCACGCCATCGGCGCATGCCGCATGTGCGTGGTGGAAATCAAAGGCGCGCGCACGCTCCAGGCGTCCTGCGTGCTGCCTGCGGCCGAAGGCATGGTCGTGCATACCCACTCGCCGCGCGTGCGTGAGGCCCGCAAAACCATACTCCAGCTCATGCTTTCCGACCACCGCATGGAGTGTCCCACATGCACGCGCAATATGAACTGTGAGCTGCAGCGCCTTGCAAAGGAATTCGGCATTGTGGATATTCCGTTCGAGGGAGCGAAATCTCCGCTGCGCATTGACGATTCATCGCCAGCTCTTGTGCGTGATACGAGCAAGTGTATTCTGTGCCTGCGTTGTGTTACAGTGTGCCATGAAATCCAAACTGTGGGCGCGCTATATCCCGCGCACCGCGGGTTTGCCACTATGGTCACGCCCGCGTTTGATTTACCTCTGGGTGAGGCCGCGTGCGTGAACTGCGGGCAGTGCGCCACGGTGTGTCCTGTGGGCGCCATTGTTGAAAAGGATGACACGGAAAAGGTGTGGCACGCCCTGGCGGACCCGAATAAATATGTGGTGGTGCAGACGGCTCCGGCCATTCGCGCGGCCATCGGCGAGGAGTTCGGCCAGGCCCCGGGCGTGGCTGTGACCGGTAAGATGGTGGCGGCTCTGAGGCGGTTGGGTTTCGACAAGGTGTTCGATACACAGTTCACTGCGGACCTCACCATTATGGAGGAAGGGACCGAGTTGCTGCACAGGCTCGAAGAGGGCGGCCCCCTGCCGATGATCACGTCGTGCAGTCCCGGGTGGATTAAGTTTATCGAGCATTTTTACCCGGATCTGCTCAAGCACGTGTCGTCCTGCAAGTCGCCCCAGCAGATGTTTGGCGCCGTGGCCAAGACCTGGTTCGCCGAACAAATCGGCAAAAAGGCCCAGGACATGGTTGTGGTGTCCATCATGCCTTGCACGGCCAAGAAGTTTGAAGCCCAGCGGCCCGAGATGGATGACAGCGGGGCGCCCGATGTTGATATCGTGCTGACCACGCGCGAAGCCGCGCGCATGATCAAACAGGCGGGGATCAATCTGCTGGAACTTGAGGATGAAAATTTTGACGACCCGATGGGCGAGTCCACAGGCGCGGCTGTGATTTTCGGGGCCACGGGCGGCGTGATGGAGGCGGCGTTGCGCACGGTGTATGAAATTGTAACCAAGACGCAACTGCCCAGTCTGGATTTCGAGGAGGTGCGGGGCTTCGCGGGCATCAAGGAGGCCACGGTCAAGGTTGGGGACCTGGATGTGAAGGTTGCGGCGGCCAGCGGCCTGGGCAATGCGCGCAAGCTCATGGACGCGATCCGGGACGGCAAAGCCGATTACCACTTTATCGAGATTATGGCCTGCCCGGGCGGGTGTCTGGGCGGCGGCGGACAGCCCATACCCACAACATGGGCCATTCGCGAAGCGCGCGCCAAAGCTATCTACGATGAGGATAAGCGGTTGCCCATCCGCAAGTCGCATGAGAACCCGTTTATCAAGAAGATTTATGATGAATTCCTCGAGGAGCCGCTCGGGGAGAAATCCCACAGCCTGCTGCACACGCACTACACAAAGCGGGGCGTGTGAGGGCCGCCGGGCCCGCGGTACGCTGTGACAGGCGGGTATTATGATAAAGCCGGCCAACGGTGAAAACGGACAACTGAATAAAACGGAGCGGCTTGGATGGGTTTCGGTAGTCATGGTGGGCTGTGCGATGATCCCGGCCGTGCTTATCGCGGCCGGGGTCTCGCACCCTCTGGCTCAAGCGGCCCTGGTGCTGCTTCTGGGCGGGGGCCTGGTGGGGTTGATTGGCTGGTATACGCGCGTGCGCGGCTCTGTGCGCAAGCTTAACGATTTGATTTCAGGCCTGTACGCCAAGGCGCGCGCGCAAGAGGAGGAAAATCAGAATCTCGCACAATTAAGAACCATTCAGAAGGCGTCCATGCGCATGGCGTCTCATCAGTTGCGGGCGCCCCTGGCTGCGCTCCAGAGTTGCCTGTCTGTGCTCATGCAGGCCGAAGATATCGAGGCCGAAGATGCGCATAAGCTGCTCGCAGATGCGGCGGCCCGCGGCGGCGACATGATGGAACTGGTGAACGATATCCTGGGCCTGGCCGAGTCTGAATCCATGGTGCGTATTGAAACAGACGTGGATTCCGAGGATATCGATGTGGAAAAGGCCGTGCGCGATATTGTGAATTTTTTCTCTCCGCGCGCAAAGGAAAGGGGCGTCACATACCGCATAGATATCAAGAATCCGCCGGGTATTCTGCGCGCCAACCGCAAGCTTTTCAACCAGGTCGTGCTCAACCTCGTGAGCAATGCCTTCCGTTATTCGGATCAGGGGCGGGAGGTGGTTGTCATCCTGGATTCTCCGGCCGAGGACAGGCTTGTGCTGGAAGTGAAGAACTGGGGCCTGGTCATTGCCCCCGAGGACCGCGAAAGGATTTTCGAGGAATTCTGGCGCAGCGACGAGGCCCGCAAGCGCGTGAGCCGCGGCACGGGCCTGGGATTGTCCATAGTCAGGAATATTATCGAATACCGCGGCGGCAGCATTCATGTGCAAAGCGACGCCGAAAACGGCACCCGATTTATCGTGGATATCCCGCGACACAGAAAGGGAGTGGATCACAATGGCAAAGGCAAAACGTAAAGCTCCGGCCAAAGCAACAAAAGAAGAAGCCCGAAAACCGGAGCCCAGGCCGGCCGGGCGCAGCAAGATCCTTATTATCGAGGACGACCAGGCCATCGTGGATTCCCTGGTCGTGTTGCTTAAGGGCAAGTATGACCTGGACGCGGCCCATGATGGCGAAGAGGGTTTGACCAAGATCAAGTCGTTCAAACCAGACCTTGTCATCCTGGATCTTCTCATGCCCGGCAGGGATGGTTTCGATGTGGCGCGCTGCATCAAGGGCGATCCCAAACTCAAGAAAATTCCTATCATCGCTTTGTCTTCGTTCACGGAGTTGTATGACATGAATTTCGGGCAGGGCGGCGCGGAGAAAACTCTGCCCACAGAAGTGTATCTCACAAAGCCGCTGGATCCGGCCACACTACTGCGCGAGATCAAGGAACACCTGGGCTGAACACAGGGCCGGCTCCGCACCTTGTACAGGACCGCCCGGAAAGGGCAACATCATGGCTACTTTGACGGATATCTTTATTGACGAGAAGACGATTTTTCAGAATTTGGAAAGGCACCGCAAGCCCGACCCCGGGCGTGTGGCCGCAGTCCTGGACAAAGCGCGTGAACTCAAGGGCCTTACGCCCGAAGAAACCGCGGTGCTGCTTCAAGCCGATGACCCGGACAGTGATGAGCAAGTCTTTACGGCTGCGCGTGATGTCAAGCTTGGTATTTATGGCCGGCGCCTTGTTCTGTTTGCCCCCATGTATGTTACCAATGAATGCCACAATAACTGCCTGTACTGTGCGTTCCGGCGTGACAACAAGGATTTGAGGCGCAAAACCCTTACCACGGATGAAGTGCGCAGTGAAACCCGGGCGCTTGTCACCCAGGGGCACAAGCGCCTTCTGCTCGTGTATGGTGAAAGCTGCGGCGTTGATTATATCGCTGACACCATCGCCGCCGTGTACGACACTAAAGTTGATAACGGGGAAATCCGGCGCGTGAATGTAAATCTGGCGCCGCTTTCAGTTGAGGATTTTAAGGTGCTTAAAGGCACGGGCATCGGGACCTATCAATGTTTCCAGGAAACATATCACCAGGAAACGTATGCGAAGATGCATCCTTCGGGAGCCAAGTCGCGGTATGACTGGCGTTTATTCGCCCTGGATCGCGCGCAGCAGGCCGGTATTGACGATGTGGCCGTGGGCGTGCTGTTCGGGCTCTACGATTGGAAGTTCGAGATGCTGGCCCTGATGCAGCACGCCGCGCACCTGGAGCGGGAATTCGGCACAGGGCCCCACACGATTTCCTTCCCGCGCATGGAGCCCGCCCTGAACAGCGAGGTGTCCGTGAATCCGCCGTATCCGGTCAGTGATCGTGACATGAAACGCGTGGTGGCGATTCTGCGCCTGGCTGTGCCGTATACCGGACTGATTCTCACCACGCGCGAAAAACCTGAAATGAGGCGGGAACTCATGGAACTGGGCACATCCCAGCTCAGCGCCGGGTCCCGCACTCATCCCGGGGCTTACAGCGATGACCACCGCGAACATGCGCCCGACGTGGAGCAGTTCACCCTCGGGGACACGCGTCCCCTGGATGAAGTGATTCGCGATATCGCGGCCATGGGCTATATGCCAAGTTTCTGCACGGGCTGCTACCGGCTCGGCCGCACGGGCGGCGATTTTATGGAACTGGCGAAACCGGGGTTGATTCAGAAATTCTGTCTGCCAAATGCAATGCTCACGTTCAAGGAATACCTTCTGGACTATGCGTCCGAAGCCACACGGGAAATGGGGCTCAGGGCTATTGAGGATCAGATGGGGGATATTCCCACGGTTCAGCGCCGCCAGGAAACGTGCGGCCGGCTGCTCAGGATTGAACAGGGTGAACGCGACCTGTATTTCTAACGCGATCGTGCGATCGGGGAAGGAAACAGGGTCATGATATCGCGCGATAAGCTTGTGGAACTGCTGAGTGAGAGCGCCCTGGATCATTGGCGCGGTTTGAGAGACACCGCCGACAGGATTCGCGCCTACGCGGTCGGGGATTGCGTGCATTTGCGGGCGCTCATTGAAATATCAAGTGTCTGCCGCCGCAACTGTCTGTACTGTGGTTTGCGTAGCAGCAATAAAAAACTGGTGCGGTACCGCATGGCGGACCGTGAAATTGTGGATGCGGCGTGCGCTGCCGCAGCCCGTGGCCGGCGCACCGTGGTGCTGCAAGCGGGCGAAGATCCTTTGCTCACAGCATCACGCGTGGCGCGTTTGGTGCGCTGCATCAAAGATGCCGCGGATGTGGCTATGACTTTGTCCCTGGGCGAATACCCTCGCGACGATTATATGGAAATGCGTGAAGCCGGCGCGGACCGCTATCTGCTCAAGCACGAAACCATCGATCCCGACATATATCAGGCCATGCACCCGGGCATGAGTTTTGAACACCGCATCCGCTGCCTGGTCTGGCTCAAAGAGGCTGGATTTCAGGTCGGAAGCGGCGTTATTGTGGGGCTGCCCGGCCAGACCATTGAAACATTGGCCGACGATATTATTTTCATGCGCCGCCTGGGCATTGATATGGCGGGCATCGGCCCCTTTATCCCGCACCCGGACACGCCGTTGCGCAACATGCCTCCGGGCAATATGGATCTTTGCCTCAATTTGATTGCGTTCACGCGCATCGCTATTCCATACGCTCATATTCCTGCCACAACGGCCATGGGCACACTTGGGCGCAACGGGCTCGAACGAGCCCTCAGAGCGGGCGCCAATGTGCTCATGCCCTGCGCCACGCCCGATATGTATATGCAGGGTTATGACATTTATCCGGGCCGCACACGCACATCGGACACAGGGCCGCACAGCGTTATGGGGCTGGTGCAGAAACTGGGGCGCACCGTGGCCCATGATTATGGGCACATTCAGCGCCCTTGCCGCTATCTCGCGCCTTTTGATATTTCCATGTACAAACGCGCGTTGCTGAGGTGCTCATTATGATCCGAGCCCAGAGCAGGATGGAAAACGATGCACTCGGTGAGGCCGCAGTGCCGGCCCGGGCATTGTATGGCGTACATACGGTGCGGGCCATGGAGAATTTCAACATTGCGCGCAGGCCGCCGCACACGGGTCTCATTAAAGCTTATGGAACCGTGAAATTGGCCTGCGCTGTAACGAATCGATCTCTCAACGCATGGACAGGGCAGGATGACAAGGGCGGCGCAATCGAACGCGCATGCCGTGAGATGTCCCTGGGCCAACTCACAAAGCACGTGATTGTGGACGCCCTGCAGGGCGGCGCAGGAACCAGCCTCAATATGAATGTGAACGAGGTCATTGCAAACCGGGCATTACAGATTCTCAATGAACCCCTTGGCAGCTACAGCCGTGTTTCTCCCATGAATGATATTAATCTGCACCAGTCCACCAACGATACATTTCCTACGGCTATAAAGCTGGCCGCCATCCGGCTGGTGCAGAAACTCGAAGAGCGTGTGGTGGGGCTTCTTGAGGCATTCCAGGAAAAGGAAAAGCAATTCGCGCATGTGGTGAAAGTGGCGCGCACTCAGTACCAGGATGCTGTACTCATAACCCTGGGCCGCGAAATGGGCGCCTATGCGGACGCCCTGGCGCGGGACCGGTGGCGCCTGTACAAATGCGAGGAGCGCTTGCGGGTCGTTAATCTGGGCGGCACGGCCGTGGGCACGGGCCTGGGCGCGCCCCGCGAATATATTTTCCGGGTTACGGACATGCTGCGCGATATTACGGGCATCGGGTTTGCGCGAGCAGAAAATCTTGTGGATGCCACGCAGAACGCGGATGTGTTTGTTGAGGTTTCGGGCATGGCGCGGACCCTGGCCTCCACGCTGTTTAAAATCAGTTCCGATTTGCGCCTGCTGTCGTCCGGGCCGGACGCGGGACTGGGTGAAATCCATCTGCCGCCCCGGCAGGAGGGATCATCCATCATGCCGGCTAAGATGAATCCCGTGATTCCCGAAGCCGCGGCCCAGGCGGCCATGCTTGCCATGGGGCGCGACGCCGCGCTCACCATGGCCTGTTCCATGGGGTCGCTTGAACTCAATCCCTTTCTGCCGCTGGTGGCGCATTGCCTTTTGAATAACCTGGACGATCTGGCCGGGGCCTGCGATACGCTGCGGCGCCATTGCGTTCAGGGAATGCAGGCCGATGAAGCCCGGTGCCGCGCAACAACGCTCGGCGCCACGGCCGCAGCCACAGCGCTCATCCCGGTGCTGGGCCATGAGGCGGCCGCGGCTGTGGCATTGCGCGCCGCGGCACAAGGTGTTTCCGTGCGCGAACAGGTTTTGCAGGAAGGGCTGCTATCCGAGCAGGAATTTGATGCGTGTATGCGGCCCGAAGCCATTTGCCGGCTTGGTTCTCCGCGCGTGGATATCCCGGCAAAGGAGCCGGCTCATGAATGAATCAACTCCCAAAAGCAACCGCCTGCATATTGGTTTGTTCGGCCGCCGCAATGTGGGTAAATCCAGCCTGCTTAACGCCATAACGCGCCAGCGCGTTTCCATTGTTTCTGATTTCGCGGGCACCACAACAGACCCTGTGGAAAAGCCCATGGAACTGCTGCCCCTGGGCCCCGTGCTGTTTATTGACACGGCGGGCATTGATGACGTGGGCGCACTGGGTGCTTTGCGCGTAGATAAAACGCGACAGGTTATTGGCCGCACCGATGTGGCTGTGCTCGTTGCCGATTGCGCCGCCTGGACGGAATTTGAATCACGCATGCTTGATGAATTGCTTGAACGGAATATACCGGTCATCGTCGTGCTAAACAAGTCCGACCTGGCGCAGCCGCATCCGGTAATCATGGAGCATTTGCGCATCCGGAATGTGCGCAGTATTTTTACGGATGCGCTTAATGGCCGCGGTATTCTGGATGTGCGCCAGGCGCTGATTGATGCGGCGCCCGAGGATTTTATTAATGCGCCGCCCATTCTGTCCGATCTCGTGGCCCCGGGTGACATGGCAATCCTTGTAGTGCCCATTGACAAGGAAGCGCCCAGGGGGCGGCTTATACTGCCCCAGGTTCAGGCCATCCGCGATTTGCTGGATGGGGACGCATACTGCATGGTTGTCAAAGAGCGGGAATTGCGCGATGCGCTGGATCGGCTTAAAAAACCGCCGTGCCTTGTTGTCACCGATTCACAGGCCTTCCTCAAAGCAGCCGCGGATACGCCGCGCACAATTCCCCTGACAAGTTTTTCCATCCTGTTCGCGCGGTACAAAGGCGACTTGATAGAACAGGTGCGTGGCGCACAGGCCATTGACACACTGCGACCCGGCGACCGCATACTTATTGCCGAAGCCTGTACGCATCATCCCATTGCCGATGATATCGGGCGCGTGAAGATTCCGCGCTGGCTCACGCAGTATGTGGGCGGCGCACTGGATTTCACACACGTGCAGGGGCGCGATTTCCCGGAGGACTTGTCTCCCTACAAAATCGTTATCCACTGCGGCGCATGCATGTGGAACCGCAGGAGCATGCTTACGCGCATCCTGGCGTGCAGGGCGCAGGATATTCCCATCACAAATTACGGACTGGTCATCGCCTTCAGTCTTGGCATTTTTGAGCGCGCCCTGGAGCCGTTTTCGCTTTCTCTGGAAAAGCAAAGCATGTTCCTGTCCCCCGAACCTGTTCATTAAATAATGCCCCGGGAGAAATGGCAGGAAACAGTTATTTGGCTTTTGGGAATTTTATTGTGAACGTGCTGCCGCGGCCTTCGCGGCTTTGAACCTGGATGTCGCCGGAATGGTCCTTGACGATGCGCGTCACGATGGACAGGCCCAGGCCCGTGCCCACCTTTTCCATGGCTTTGGCATTGGGCGCGCGGAAAAACACATCGAAAATTTTTGGCTGGTCCTCCTCGGGAATTCCGATTCCCGTGTCCTTGACGATTACGGTTACATCCTGTTCATCCTCCTGCGCCAGTACGTCCACGGCGCCGCCGGGCGGAGTATATTTGATGGCGTTGCCGATGATGTTGCGGAACACCTGGTCCATATGGCCCGCATCGGCATAGATGATGGGCAGTTCCTCGGGGATCTGGGCGTTGAGGCGCAGATTTTTGCGATCAACGCGCGCGGCGAAAGATGTGAGGATGCTGCGCAGAATTCCTGATATCTGGATGGGTTGCAGCCGCCCTTCAGCGGTGCGTTTTTCCACCTGGGACAGTTCCAGCAGATCGGTGATAAAGGCGAGGAGTTTTTCAATGTCTTCATCCACACGGCGCAGCATGTCTTTTTGGCGCGGATTGAGTTCGCCGAGGATTTCTTCGTGCACCACGCTGGTGCAACTCTGGATGGCGGCCAGGGGTGAGCGCAGATCATGGTAGATGACCAGGGACAGGTCGGATTTTACTTTCTCTGTTTTTTGCAGGTCTTCGATTGCTTTGTTTAATTCCTGGTTTACCTGCTCAAGGCGGGCTGTGGCGTTTTTGACCTGTTGTTCCATTTCGATCTTCCATTCGCGCAGGTCCTCTTCTTTGCGTTTTTTGAGGCGCATGGACATCATGTTGAAATACTGGGCCAGCCACCCGAGTTCATCCTTGGTGTCCACGGGAATGGAGTAGCCGTACTCACCCGAGTGGATGCGTCGCGTGCCCTCAATAACCCGGCTGATGGCGGGTCGCACCGAGTAGTGCACGATGAGCATGGCCGCGGCGATCACGAGCATAAGGGTGAGGATTCCGAAAGCCACGGCGCGGTTGCGGTTGTGCGCCACCTTGTCGTCGATGTCGGAGATTGTGAAGACCATGTCCAGTGTGCCGAGCACGGGTTTGGATGCTTCGTGGCAGCGGTGGCAGGTTTCCTGGTTTTTAATGGGTGTGGACAGAGCCAGGGAGCGGCCCGCTGCGCCGTTGCGGATAAGGCTCAGGCGTGCGGCGGGAGTGGAATTGTTGTTGCGGCGCAATGGGTCTGTGTTTGTAAAAGGCATGCCGTGCAAGGCCGCTGTTTTGCCAATGTCCGCGGGTTCCGCTGAAAAATGAACGATGCTATCGCTGTCTGTAATTCTTACGCATTCAATACGGCGGGAAGAGGCCATGTCGCGGACAATAGCCTGGATGTCACGGGTTTGTCCGCGCACCATGGACCGGTGAATGTTCTGCGCGATGATCTGGCTGGCGGCGTTGATGGTGATGATACGCTCGTTCAGAAGTTGGGCGTTGTGTACGCGAATTCCGATGAGCGAATAAACGCCCAGGCCCACGAAAAGGGCCGCACCCATATAGAGGATGATTTTAATCCGCAGTTTTCGCATGGCGCCCCACCGCGACGGCTTATATCATCTGCTCGACCAGCTTGAGTAATTCCGCGGGTTTCACGGGTTTTTCCACAAAATCTTCCGCCAGCAGGGTTCGGCCCTGTGCGTGGGTCCATTGCGATTCGTGAAGGTGTTCGCCCACACCGGAAATTATGATAACGGGGATGTCCGCGCACACCGGATCGTTTTTAAGCTCGGCGCAGGCCGCGTACCCGTGTTTTTTATCCATCATGATGTCGAGAATGATGAGGTCCGGCTTTTCCAGCTTGGCTTTGGCAACGCCGTCTTCGCCGTTGTAGGCCACGACCACGTTGTAGTCCTTGCTGAGCAGTGTGGCGCGCATGGCTTCGACCAGGTTTTCATCGTCATCAACGAGGAGAATTTTTTTGTTTGCGTTCATGGCGGGGTCTCCTTTAGACCGAAGGGGATTGTTTAAAAGGGCATGGAACAGGGCGCTGCAAAGCGGCGCTGCCGTTCACATGCCTGCGGCTGCCAGGATGTCCGGCACCACCTCCTCTTTGCCGATGGCCATAATGTGCACGCCGTCGCATATGTTTTCCTCGCGCAGGGCCTGGACCATGCGGCCCGCGATGCGGATGCCGGCCTTGAGCGCTTCACCCTTGGGCGCGGCTTCAAGTTCATCGATCAGTTCCTGCGGCACGAAGATGCCCGGCACGTTTGCGTTCATATACCGGGCCATGCGCGCGGACACCAGCAACACGATACCCGCCAGCATTTTCACATCGAACTGGCGCGCATATTCCATGAAGGTTTTGAAATTGTTAAGGTCGTAAATGGCCTGGGTCTGGAAAAATTCCGCGCCTGCCTCAACTTTCTTTTCAAATTTTAGAAGCTGGGGCTCAAGCGGGTCTGCCTCGGGCGTGACAATGGCGCCGGCGCAGAATTTTATAGGCCCGTCCAAATCGTTGCCGCCCAAATCCTTGCCGGTTTCCAGATGGCGCACGGTGTGGAGCAACTGCACGGATTCCAGGTCAAACACAGCTTTGGCCTGTTTGTGGTCGCCCACGGGAACCGCGTCCCCTGTGAGGCACAGCACATTGCGCACCCCGCGCGAGTACGCGAACAGCAGGTCGGCCTGCAGGGCCATGCGGTTGCGGTCCCGGCATGTCATTTGCAGGATGGGCTCGGCCCCGAGTTCCTTGACATTCAGAGTGCCGCCAAGGGATGGGAAACGCATGACCGAACTCTGGTTGTCGGTCACGTTAAGGGCGTCCACTTTGTCCCTGAGCAGTTCAATGTGGTGCTTCATGGGGTCCAGGTTCACGCCTTTGGGCGGGCCGATTTCGCTGGTGACAATGAATTTGCCGTTTTCCAGTACTTGTTTGAACGCGGTGCTCATTGGGCTTCACTCCCTTGCAGCGGAATTCTGACTTTTCCGGGTTTGGGCACGGCCTGGTGGTTTTTGGGCGGTTGGTATTTGCGCATCCTGTCCAGCCGGCCCAGGGATTGCAGGCGGTTGTAGATCATGGTCCAGGCGCAATCCGTATCCTTGTCGATTTCGCATTTCCCCTTGTTTGTTCCGCCGCAGGGACCGTTGAGCAGGCCCTTGTGGCAGGCGGTCACTGGGCATATGCCAGCGGTGTCCTCAAGCACGCATTCGCCGCACTGCATGCAGATTTCCGAATACGTGCCCACGGCCTGCTCTTTGCCCAGGAACAGGGTGTCCAGGGCCGGGACAACCGCTTTGCTCAGGACCGAGGCCAGGGTCTGCACGCCGAAGGCGCAGGTCATGGCCAGCACACAGTCCGCATCGGCGAAAGCCTGCTTGTGGTCCCGTACCGCCTGGGGCGACAACTCGTCGCACGCAGTTGGTACAACCATTGTACCGGTGACGACCTTGCCTATTGCCTGCAGTGAGCGTTTCATGGCGCGCACTTCATCCTGTCCTCCGGTGCGGCACATGGTGGCGCATGTGCCGCACCCCACGATGCATACCCCGGTGTCTCCCTTCAGGCTCAATTCGATCCGGTCCATGTCTTTGAGGCGTGTGATAGTTTTCATTCCTAAAATCCTCCTGTGTTCAGGAAATGTGCGGTTCAGCGCTCCAGGTCGCAGCGCAGGCATCGTTTGGCTTCGGCCCTGGCCTGTTCTTCAGTGAAGCCGGTTTCCACTTCAGAAAAGCCGGAAGTGCGCATGCGGATGGGGATTTTTCCCACGGCCTCGCGCGGGGCGTCCGCATTCTCGTCCTGCTCATCCGGAATCGCGGACTGGTGTCCGATATCTTTCTTTTCGTCGCGCAATTCCACGCGAGAAGAATCTTTTCTGAGATATTTATCGATGGCCAGGGCGCTGCGGTAGCCTGCGGCAATGGCCTGGATGACCATGCCCGGCCCGCTCACGAAATCGCCGCCCGCGAACACGCCCGGCACATTGGTGGACAGGGTGTTGGGATCCACGTCAAGGGTTTCCCATCGCGTGCGCTCCAGGCGGCTGTCCCGTGGCAGGAAGGACAGGTCAGGAGCCTGGCCCACAGCCATGATTACAGTGTCCGCATGCACCATGGTCTCGCTGCCGCTCACGGGCACGGGCCTCCTGCGGCCGCCTGCGTCGGCTTCGCCCAGTTCCATGGCGATACACTCCAGGCCCACGACTTTCCAGTTGCCGCTCACAATGCGCGTGGGGCTTGTGAGGAAATGGAATTTGACCCCTTCCTCAATGGCGTCTTCATATTCGAGTTGAGAAACCGGCATTTCTTCGCGTGAGCGGCGATAGTAAACATCCACGGATTTGGCGCCCAGGCGCAGGGCCGTGCGCGCCGCGTCCATGGCCGTGTTGCCGCCCCCGATAACCGCGGTCTTTTCACCAACGCGAACATTTTTTCCGGTTTTGACATCGCGCAGGAACGACAGCCCGTAATACAGGCCTTCGAGTCCTTCGACTTCTCCGGGCACACCGATCTTCTGGCTGCGTTGCGCGCCAGCGCCGATGAACACTGCGGCAAATCCGTCATTTATCAGACTTTCGACTGTGAAGTTGGCGTTGATGGGTGTGTTGTAGCGAATCTCAACGCCGCGGTTTTCGATATATTGAATTTCATTCTGGATTACATCATTAGGCAGCCTGTATTCCGGGATGGCTACCGAGAGCATGCCCCCGGCCACGGGCAGGGCCTCAAAAGCCACGGTGCTGTAGCCCATGCGCGCCAGATGGAACGCGCACGCCAAGCCAGTGGGCCCTGCGCCCACCACGGCCACGCGCTCGGCGTGTTTGACCGGAAACGGTTCGGGCAGGCCCAGGTAATTGTTGAAGTACCAGTCCGAAGCAAAACGTTTGAGCGCGCGAATGGCAAGGGCTTCATCCAGTTCCCCACGGCGGCACTTGACTTCGCAGGGGTGGTGGCAGATGCGCCCGCAAATGGAAGGGAATGGGTTGCGCTCCCGGATAAGCTCCACGGCTTCGGTGTATTTGCCGTCGGCGATATAGGCGATGTAATTGGGCACGTCCACGCCCACGGGGCACGCATGCTGGCACGCGGAAATAACCAGTGCTTCGCACGAGCCGGCAATGCAGCGCTTGTCGCGGATGTGCGCGTCGTACTCTTCGCGGAAAAACCGGATTGTGGACAGCACCGGGTTCGGGCATGTCTGGCCCAAACCGCACAGGGCCGCGGCTTTTACGGTTTTTGCGATGCGCTCCAACCGTTCCACATCGCCCTCGCGGCCCTGGCCCTGGGTGATGCGCGTCAAAATTGTGAGCATCTGCATGGTGCCGATGCGGCATGGCGAACATTTGCCGCAGGATTCGGACTGCGTGAAATTGGCGAAAAACCTGGTGATATCCACCATGCACGTGTTTTCGTCCATGACCACCATGCCGCCCGAACCCATGATGGCGCCGATTTGCTGCAATGTGCCATAGTCGATGGGCATGTCCAGGTGGCGCGCCGGCACACACCCGCCGGACGGCCCGCCCATCTGCACGGCCTTGAACTTGCGGCCCTTGGGAATGCCCCCGCCGATATCGAAAATCACATCGCGCATGCTGATGCCGATAGGCACTTCCACCAGGCCCGTGTTGTTGACCTTTCCGGTGAGGGAGAAAATCTTGGTGCCGCCGCTGGCCTCGGTGCCAAGGGCCGCATACCATGCCGCGCCCCGGTTGATGATCGTGGCGATATTGGCCAGAGTCTCCACATTGTTGATGCACGTGGGTTTTCCCCACAGGCCCGAGTTGGCCGGGAACGGCGGGCGCGGCCGGGGCATGCCGCGCTTGCCTTCTATGGATGCAATGAGCGCGGTTTCCTCGCCGCATACGAACGCGCCCGCGCCTTCCTTGATTTTGATGTCAAAGCAGAAATTGGTTCCGAGAATGTTGTCTCCGAGCAACCCGGCCTCGCGCGCCTGGCCGATAGCGATGTGCAGGTTGGCCACGGCCAGCGGGTATTCCGCGCGCACGTAAATATAGCCGTGCGCATCGCCGATGGCATAGGCGGCAATGGCCATGCCTTCGAGCACAAGGTGCGGGTTTCCCTCAAGCACGCTGCGGTCCATGAACGCGCCCGGGTCGCCTTCGTCGCCATTGCACACAAGGTATTTTTCTTTGCCAGGCGCTTTGCGGGTGAATTCCCACTTAAGTCCCGAAGGGAACCCGGCGCCGCCGCGCCCGCGCAGTTTGGCGTCCTTGACCTCTTTTATCACTTCTTCCGGGGACATGCCTGTGAGCACTTTTGTGAGCGCGGAGTAGCCGCCGCGCGCAATATAGTCATCGATGCTGCGCGGGTCTATAAGACCGTTGTCCGCGAATACAATGCGTTTCTGTTTTTCATAAAATGGAATTTCTTTTTCTTTATGAATCACTTTTCCCGAAGATGGGTCCGTATACAGCAGGTGCGGGATCACGTTTTTCTTGATTACGGTTTCATAGATGATTTCCTTGACGTCTTCCTCGGCCACGCCGCAGTAATACACGCCCATGGGGTGGATGACCAGGTTGGGGCCGTTTTCGCAAAAGCCGTGGCACCCGGTTTCCATGACCTCCACCTTGCCGGCGAGCCCGGCCTTGTCCACCTCGCGGCGCAGTGCCGCCAGCACCGGCTCACTGCCGAACGCGCGGCAGCCAGTGCCTCCGCACAGGGCAATGCATACCGCGCCCGAGTCGCGGCGCCGGGACAGTGTTTCCTGCAGGGTTTGGAGTTCCGAGGGCGAGGTCAGTGTTTTCATTGGTTCGACCCTTTCTTATCGGCTGGCGTATTGGTTGAGAATTGTCGCGATCTTTTTCGGGTTCATCTTGCCGTAGTACGAATGGTTAACCACCATCACAGGCGACAGGGCGCAGGCGCCCAGGCAGGCTACGGTTTCCAGGCTGAACTGGTAATCGGGCGTGGTTTCGCCGTCCTGGACGCCCAACTCATTCTGGACCAGTTGCAGGATTTTTTTGCCTCCGCGCACATGGCACGCCGTGCCGCGGCATACGCGCACCACATTGCGCCCGCGCGGCTCGGTGTAGAACTGGGAGTAAAACGTGATTACGCCGAACACCTGGCTGGGGAACAGGCCCAGGGCGTTGGCCACTGTGTCCACGGCCTCGCGCGGGATATATCCGCACTGTTCCTGCACCTGCTGCAGCAGGGGGATGAGTGACGATTGATCCGCCGGGAATTTTGTAATCAGATCCTGCAGGGTTTCCGGATCAATGCCCGGAGCGCTTTGTGTTGTTTCCACTGGCATCACACCCTCTCGATTTGTACGGTGCACATTTTCCGGTTCGGAATTCTTGTGACAACATCCAACTCAGTGGAAAACAGGGAATTGACCTCGGCCGCGGACAGGGACACGGGCACGAAAACAATGTTGCGCGGCAGGCCATCGGTGATTTTGGCGGGCAGTTCAATGGCCCCGTTTTTGGAAATCACCTTCACGTGCTGGCCGTGGGCCACGGCGAGTCCCTCGGCGTCCTCGGGCCCGATTTCCAGGAAACATTCAGGGAATATTTCCGAAAGCTGTTTGGAATGCCTGGTGCGCGCGCCGCTGCCGAAGTGGTAGAGATGCGAACGGGTAATAAGGGAGAACGGGTAATTGATGTTCGGCTCCTCGTCGGGAACCAGATATTCCACCTTCATGAATTTGGCTTTGCCGCCTGTGGGGAACTCGTTTTCATAAAGAACGCGTGCGCCGGGATCGTCCGCAGCGGTGCAGGGCCAGTGCAGGGCCTCGCGCTCCAGACGCTCATAGGAGACACCGGCGTAAATGGGCGTGGTGCGCGCGATTTCATCCATGATATCCGCAGGGGATTTGTAATCCGCAGGGATTCCCATGCGGCGGAACAGGTCGGCGAGCACTTGCCACTCGGCGCGGCTCTGGCCGGGCGGATCCACGGCTTTGCGCACGCGCTGAATGCGGCGCTCGGTGTTTGTGAATGTCCCATCTTTTTCCGCAAAGCACGCCACGGGCAGGATAACGTCGGCCAGTTCCGTGGTGGGCGTGGGAAAAATGTCCAGGGCCACGAAAAATTCCAGGGCCTGCAGAGCCTGTTTCATAGTGTGTGAGTCCGCGAACACGGCCACGGGGTTTGCACCCACGTTCATGATGGCGCGGATGCCGCCGGACGCGGCCTGCGAGATGATCTCAACAGCACTGAGCCCTTCGGCCACGGGAAGTTTGACGCCCCATTCCTGTTCCAGATTGGCCCGCGCCGCGGCATCCGACACTTTCCGGTAACCGGGCAGAAGATCGGGCAGCACGCCCATGTCGCACGCGCCCTGTCCGTTGTTCTCTTTAACCAGTGGGAATACACCCGTGCCGGGCCGGCCCAGGCTGCCCGTTACCAGCGCAAGGTTGGCGATGGCCAGCACCGAGTACGTGGCGTTGAGATATTGCGTAATCCCCGATCCATAGATGATGCACGCCGAATCCGCGTTCGCGAATGTTCGCGCGGCTTCTACGATCTGTTCCTCGGGAATTCCCGTGACCTTGGCCGCGTAAGCCGGGGGATAGCGTTTCACGCATTCCATGAGTTTATCGAGGCCGTCCGCGCGGTCCCGCACAAAATCCTTGTCGTATATGTTCTCGTCGATGATGACCCGGATCAAAGCGTTGATGAATGCGATATCCGTGCCCGGGGCAGGGCGGATCCACTGGGTTGCGAACGGGGTCATGCGGTTGAGGCGGGGGTCGGCAAGCAGAAGTTTCGCACCATGGAATCGCACGGCGCGTTTGATTTTCTGGGCGATGAGCGGGTGCGACTCATGGGGGTTTGCGCCAAGGACCAGAATTACATCACTTCTTTCGATATCCTCGATGGTATTGGTTGCGCCCGCGTATCCGAACGCTTTGGTCAGGCCCACAATATTGGGCGATGCGGACATGCGCGCACTGTTGCTGATGTTGTTTGTGCCAATGGCCGCGCGCGCGAATTTCTGGATCAGATAGTTTTCTTCGTTGGTGCACCGGAATGACCCGAATATCCCGATGCTGTCCGGGCCGCTCTGTTTTTTGATATCACTGAGTTTTTCTGCAATCAGGTCCAGAGCATCGTCCCATGACGCTTCTTTGAATGATCCCTTTTCTTTAATAAGAGGAACCGTCAACCGTTCAGCGCTGTGGATGTAGTCGTGGCCATAGTGTCCGCGCACACACAGGGACACACCGTTCACGGAGTTTTCCGTATTGGGCCGCACAGACATCACCCGGTTGTCGCGAGTCTGCAACAGGATGGAACACCCGCACCCGCAGAATGAGCAGACCGTGGGCACATTCTCAAGGCCCGAACCGCGGTACTGGCGCGTTTTTTCGGACAGCGCGCCCACCGGGCACAGGGTCACGCATGTGCCGCAGTACTCGCACGCAGACTGGTCCAGGGGCATGTCATAAGGGGTGCTGGGCCGGGCATTGAAACCGCGGCCCGAGAAGTCGATGGCGCCAATCACATTGATTTCCTGGCACACGCGCACACACAGCCCGCACAGGATGCATTTGGTGAGGTCGCGCTCAATAAATGCATTGGCGTCCTCGATCTCGGAATAGCGCCGGATGCGGTCCATGTCGATTTCCCCGATGCCCAGATCCGCGGCAATGGCGCGCAGCTCGCACGCATTGCCCTTGTCGCACAGCACGCATGCCTCGGGGTGGCTGGACAGCAGCAGTTCCACCACGGTTTTGCGGGTTTCAAGAACAAGCGGGGAATCCGTGCGAATCGTCATGCCCGGGGCAATGGGGGTGACGCATGAAGCCACCAGGGCATGGCGCGCCTCGTCCTCCACCAGGCACACGCGGCACGCGCCGAAAGGCGCCAGGTGCTTGTTGTGGCACAGCGTGGGGATTTTCACCCCGACTTCCCGGGCGAGATCCAGAATCGTCATCCCGGGACGGCCGCTGATTTCCTTGCCATTCAAAACGATAGTAATCGTTTCCATGCGGGAAATCTCCTCGCCTATTGGTTATGTGAAAATCGGTTTATCTTTGATGTATTATACACGATTTTTTAATACAGGCAAATGAGGAAGTCATGTTTTTTTCAATCATTAGAAACACAAAATGAAGTTGCATAAAGGGAGTGGCTTTGTTGTGAATTCAGGGGTTTATTTGTGGTTTTGCTGCGGCATCACGCGGGACTCAAGATGTGCATATTGTTCTGACGGGCCGCTTTCAATGGGACGAAATGCGCGGGTTCGCACTGTGTAACCAGCACCTGCCCGGGGCGCATATTCAAGGTGCGGGACTCAGCGAAAGCGAGCTTTTTCCCGCTTGTCCCCTTGCACCGGTACATGGCCTGGTCCGCGGCTCTGAGCCTTTCACTGAGTGTTTCCCCGGCGCCTGATATCCCAATGCTGAGCGAGATCCCGGCCCACTCGCGCGCCCGCTCTTGAATCGTGTTCAAAATATCTTCCATGGGCTCTTTGGCAGGAAAAACCATTGCGAATTCGTCACCGCCGAGCCTGGCCGCGTATGCGCCGGACTGTTGCAGCACGGAACCCAGCACACGCAGCACCATGTCCCCGCGCTCGTGGCCCTGTGTATCGTTGATTGCTTTAAAGTTATCGCAGTCGATGATGGCCACGGGGCACGCGCCGGTTTTTTCCGCGTATTTGTAAAACGCCTTGCGGTTGGGCAACCCTGTCAGGTCATCTTCAAGCCCAAGGATATTCTCGATGCTTTTGCCGCGCGCCGCCAGCTTATAGGATATCAGCGCTGTGCGCAGGGCTGTTGCCAGGGCCTGGATGCGGGTTGCTCGTTTTGTGGTCTGCATTGTCCTTTTCCTTAACCTCGTGTCTCGTGTCCGTGTATCCGCTGTTGCCGAACTTATGCTTTCAGACAGGCGTGTGCTTACAGAGTTCACCAAAGTGATTGGAATCACAGCAGTGCGCTCATTTTATACGCAACATTATGTGTCGCTGTGAATTGCTAGCCATGCCAATGCGCCTGGTGTTTGGAGCCATGCGTCAACTTGCGTATCCACGCAATCAACAGCGTCTTGCACAAGCTCTATCTCAGCAAGGTCAAGTGATGATTCATTGAACTGAATTTCATTGAGAAAAAATTGTGGAACGAATGGGTTGGCTGCGACTGCCTGCGCCAGGATTGCGCGGGAATTTTCCGAGTCTCCATGAGTGCGGTAAGAAACAAGCGCTTTGCCGAAGCTCACCCACGCCGGGCTTTCGGGCAATGCAATCCGGTCCAGGGTTTCTGCGGCCGAGGTGTTGTCATCAAGCAGAATAAATAAATTGAACAGTCGCAGCCTTGCAAATGTTGGATCGGAATCATCCAGAGACAATAAATTTTGTAAATATTCAATAGCCCGGCGTTCCTTGTTCTGGAAAATGAGGCATTCCGCCATGTATCTGTAAACACGCATAACGGGACGCACGTTGAGATCCCACCATCCGGATAATTTTGGATTGGCCGGAGTTGCGGGTTCAAGTCCCTTTTCGGCCAGAGCAATGGCCCGGCGGTACCAGCGTATTGCGCGGTCCATGTTGCTCTCCGCGCAACCGAGCAGGGTATAGGCATCGGCGCATTCCGGATCCAGGTCCAGGGCCTGCCGGGCCATTTTCATCCTTTTGTCATAATCTTTGAAAGTGAAGCCGGACAGTGCGGTTTCCCGGGCTCGGTGTTTTGGAGATCCATCCCTGGCCTGCCGCATCATATCGATATACAAGTCTTTGTTGATTCCGTCAAAAGGATCCAGAGGCGATGCGATTTGACCCCCGCTCTCGATCCAGCGCAACAAGAATACTTCATGAATGTAAGGGACGCTGGACTGAAGATGCGCCATTTGCTTGTTGAAGTCATCAAGGTTGAATTCCTTGTCTGCAATGCGGCCAAGAATGCCGTCCAGGTTTTCGTGCCATTCATCTTCGTCAATAATCTCCTCACAACCATCCTCATCCTCTTCATCGAATGGCAAATCATCTTCATCTGAATCGGGCATGTCAAGAACCGAGTAAGCCGCTTCGTCTTTCCCATCAAAATCGAGGTCCTCGTTGTTCACCAGGTCATAGCCGATTGTCAGGTCATATTTCACACGATCGGGGAAATCGGGATCGTCCAGCAGGCTGCGTACAAGTTTTTTTGCGTGTTCCGCATCGCCCTGAAACAGAAGGTCCACAAAAAAACTGAAATACTCGGCCTCATCGCTGTATGACAGATGCGGGAATTCTCTGATGGTTTCCAGGGTTTCCCGGGCCATATCCGCAACGCGCTGGCCGCCGCCCTGGATATTCGACAGGGTCTCAAGGGCCACGTGGCTGCGGAATGAGGGAGGCAGTGTTCGCGCAATAGGCAGAAGCGAATCCACTGCCGCAGGGCCGCCGATTTCCGCAAGCGCATCGCTCGCCGCATCACGTAGCATGTCCCCTTCATTATCGAGCAGCGCGCACAGCTTTTCCGCGGCCCGCCCGGCTTTCAGTTCACCAAGAATGCGGACCGCATCAATGGCGGCTTCGCCCATTCCCGCGGAATTGTAATATTCATATTTTCCGCATGTGGCGATATGGGCAAGTGCATCCACACAGGCATCGCCGTGCCGCAGCATGGCCTGGCGGAACTCTTCGCGGTTCCCGAACGGATCCAGGAAATATTGTGCTATATGGTATTGGATATCTTCTTCCCGGGTGCGGTCCGATTTGTTTTTCAATTCATCGCGCTGCTCTCGAAATCTTTGGATGCGCGCTTTTTCGCGGGCAATTATGGCTTTGTCCTGTTCATCCAGCAAATCTGCAGCGGGTGCGTTTTCTTCCTTTTCCAGTTGTATCAGTTCCTGAACCGTGGCCTTTGTAACAAACTCGAAATCCGGCCCCTGTTTGATAATGTGCTCAAGCACGCCCTTCCATATTCCGTTGAAATGAATGTCCCGGAACAGGATGGCATCTATATATGATTTGATTTTGATTTCTTGATCTTGTTCATCCAATTCATGGCTTGAGTCATATGCTGTGGGCGGCAGATCCTTGTCTATGCAGCACTTTTTGTATTTTTTCCCAGATCCGCATGGGCATGGATCATTGCGTCCGAATTTCATTGTTTTTCCTCATTTCCGGGTGCTCTGTCATTGAATAATGTGTTTTTTGCATCAGATGGTTCGAATCGGCCAAAGGCGCAAACAATGTGATCTCACCGGGGTGTTTGTTTTAACCCGCAAATTGATTTTATAGGGTTTCAAACTGATTGTGCAAATTCTTTTCTTTCAATTTTCACAACGCAGGGTTTCTGAAGAATCGGTGAAGCACCTATCCAGAAATAATATTCTATGGCATGTCAATGCAGATTGATTTAACTGTATCCGCAACAGGCTCATTCCGTTTATAATAATATTCACAATTGATTTGGAGGCGACATTTTATGCCATCTGATGTATTTTTTGCAGACGCACGGGAATCGTTTGGAAAGAACCAGTATAAGAAGATTCAGAAACTTATAAAGAAACTGGATTTCGAGGAAATAATCAAGCCCCGGGATACGGTTGCCATCAAGGTGCACTGGGGCGAGCGCGGGAACACGGGATATATCTCGCCGCAGGTGGCGCGCCAGGTGGTGGATGCGGTCAAGGCCGCGGGCGGCAAGCCGTTTATTACAGATACCAACACCCTGTACCGGGGCACGCGGCGCAATGCGCCGGATAATATCATGACCGCCATAGGCAACGGGTTCGCGCCATCCGTGGTGGGCGCGCCCATTGTGGTTGCGGACGGTTTGTACGGGCATGATTATGTGGAAGTTCCTGTTGCGGGCAAGCATTTCAAGAGCGTGAAAATTGCGAGCAGCATCCATTACGCAAAGGCCATGATCGTGATTTCCCATGTCAAGGGCCATCTGGCCGTGGGCATGGGCGGGGCGGTCAAGAACATATCCATGGGCTGCGCCGCGCCCGCGGGCAAGCAGAAAATGCACTCGGATGTGAAACCCACTGTGGATGCGGAGAAATGCATCGCGTGCGGCATGTGCATGAAAGTGTGCCCGGCCGCGGCTATTTCGCGGCGCAAGGACAAAAAAGCGCAGATCGATCACAAGAAATGCATCGGGTGCGCCGAGTGCGTGGTGGTGTGTCCCGGCGCCATTGAGGTGGAGTGGGAGAGCGATGCCGCGCTCATGCAGGAAAAAATGGGTGAGTACGCGCGCGGCGCCCTGGTCGGCAAAGAGAATAAATGCGCTTTTTTGAATTTTGCTTCCAACATTACCCCGGATTGCGATTGCCTGGACTGGACCGATGCGCCGTTCGCCACGGATGTGGGCATCCTGGCCTCGCGCGACCCCGTGGCCGTGGATCAGGCTTCGGCCGAACTCATCAACCAGGCGCCATGGACGCCATATGCGCATAAATTGAAAAAGCCGGATGCAGCGGATAAATTTATGGCCCTGCACGATGTTGACTGGCAGCCCCACGTGGCCGCTGCCGCGGCCATGGGCTGCGGATCCCGCAAGTTCAAGCTTGTTACAGTAACATAATTGATATGTAGTATTAAACCATACTAAATATGTCAGACTTGGAATATAGTTCCAGAATGGTGTTTTTGTGAAGTCTGGATTGCGGCCCCCTGCGACACCTGTTACATACGGGGAATAACAAAAAAACCATTGTCAACGG
>Ga0351840_1001_pt1 | contig 53307 bp, 50 predicted proteins | sample BONcelHFGM3001E5_FD_206883 | JGI IMG/M metagenome (GOLD analysis project Ga0351840, IMG submission 206883) | Enriched cells from coal bed in the Powder River Basin, Montana, United States - BONCAT cells FGM rep1 HSBNCT.FGM.300.1.E5 ... | reverse complement strand
CCTGCCAGGTATAGGCCAGGGCAAGGACCAGGGCAATGCTGCAGAGAAAATAAGTCGCATCCCCGCTCCAGGTCGTCGGCGCATTGAAGGCATAGCGGGCAACGACTTCATAGATAAGCGCGAGAATCAGCAAAGGGAGGCAAAAAGAAGCCAGCCGGGCGATTTTCTCGTTGACGATATTGATAATCTTCATAATGGCAATAACGGTTTTCATCATAACACTCCTGAGTTTCTCGTTCCTTAAAGCAGGACATTGGCCCCTTCAGCGCCACGCACCCGGCCGGAAACAAAAGTCCCGACCGGGTAACGCAGGGAAAGATTATTATTAGGCAAAAGAAACTAATTTTACTTACGAATAGGCAGCATAAAATATTCGTAGTCGGAAAATTCCGTCCACATTTTATTTGCGGAAGCCCATGTTTTGGTCGTATGGGGTCTATTGATTTTCTTCACTTCTTTATCAATAAATGCCCAGGCGACTTTCCGGAACTCTCTCTGGTCCTTGTCTTCAACGCGGGTTAACGTCAAGCCCTTGCTTTTGAAGAATTTCAGGGTTTCGATACCCATGGTGATATCTTTCGTCCACATATCAATATTCATTGCCATAATGGCGCTTTCGAGAATCGCTTTGTATTCGGACGGAAGCGCATTATATTTGTCTTTATTGAAACCGAGCTCAAAGTAGCAGGTCGGCTGATGCATGCCGGGACCGGCAACATACTTGACGACTTCATGGAAATTTTGTGATTTGTTGACGATCGGGGTGGAAAATTCCAGGGCATCAATAACGCCTTTTTGCAGCGAGGGATACAGATCCACACCGGCTACCATCGTAACGGAGACGCCCATCGATTTAAGAATTTCCGCCCACCAGCCCGGGGTTCTGTATTTGAGACCTTTAAAATCTTTGACATTCCTCAGGGGCTTGTTGGACATGGCCAGTATTTCCGGGTGAGTCAAACCGCCGGGAAAGACGACGACGTTCATTTTCATTTCATCATACATCTGCTGCATGAGTTCCTTGCCGCCGCCCTGATACATCCAGGTTATGTACATGGTCGGTTCAAGATGCATGGGAATAGAAGCAAAGAAATTGGCCGACGGATGCTTGCCCTGCCAATAGCCGGTCCAGCTGTGCCAGCCATCCAGCGTCCCTTTGGAAGTCGCTTCCATGTTTTCCATGGCCCCGACAATAGCTCCCGCGGGAAGAACTTTGATCACAAAATTACCGCCGGTCATGTCACTAACACGCTTGGCAAAAACTTCTACCTCATCATGTATCAACATGCCCTTCGCCCATGTGGTTTGTACAGTCCATCTCACCTTAGGCAGCTCTTTGGCGTAACTGAACCCTGCCAATACAAAAAAACACACCATCATCATGACAAAAATAAAAAATACTTTTCTGCTTTTCATTTCTCCCTCCTCCTTCTTTCTTTAGTCATTCGTACAGCCGGTTATAAAAAAACATCCAATCTGATAAAAGAAACCATTCTTCAAGTACCCTGGTCCGTTTCTAGCCTTAACGATCTTTAAAACGTTTCCTCTCTATAGGGATTTCTACTTGTGCACCGCTTGATGGGCCTCTTCGGGGCTTTCATAAATATACGGCGCCAGATTGCGTTTTTCCAACTCATCTCCCATTTTCATCCGCAAAAAGGCGCTTGTCGTGTAGCGTGTGACGTCTTCGTAATACTGCACGACATAATTGATCAAATCCGTGTAGTCATCGATTAAATCGGGCAGAATGTTGAAATTGTCATAATTGACGATCGTATTGACTTTCATAGGAAGCGGACCCAGAATTTCATCGACCAGTGTCCTGATTTGCTCAATTTCTCCACGGGTGCGAATGTACAGATTTTCGAAATTGACAAAAAAGACGTTTTCCCTGGCGTTGTAAATCAGTCGATCCGAAAGCGGGATGGTCAACAGGTCGCTTTTCAGTCCCATGGACTCACTCCTGAAGATCCGGGCATCCATCAGCTTCGGTGTGCCGTTCACAACAGGACGGAATCCCATCTGATCGAGGATATCCTTTTGCAGGTCGATCCCCGGGGCTATCTCGATCAATTCCATCCCCTCCGCTGTCAGATTGAAGACACACCGCTCCGTGATAAAGAGAACCGGCTTATGATGATGCGCAGCGAAGGCTCCGCTGAAGGTTTTTTGTTCAACTTGTTTAATGAACTTTTTTTCTTTCCCCTCCTGATCGATACGGAGTTTCCCCTCGGCTATGGACACCTGGAGACCGCCGGCCGTGAAACTTCCGACGAAAACCACTTTCTTGGCATTCTGGCTGATGTTGATGAATCCGCCGGGACCGACAAACCTCGGCCCGAACTTGCTGACATTGACATTGCCTTCCTCGTCCGCCTCCGCTGCGCCGAGAAAGGCCGTATCCAGCCCGCCGCCGTCATAAAAATCGAACTGGTAGGGTTGATCGATCAAACATTCCATATTGGTGGCCGTCCCGAAGCACAGTCCGCCAAGGGGCATGCCGCCGATGGTGCCCGGCTCCGTTGTCAGTGTCAGATATTCGATGATTTTTTCTTCATTGGCCACGCTGGCCACGCCTTCCGGCATGCCGATGCCGAGATTGACGACACTGTTCGGCGTGAGTTCAAAGGCGGCGCGGCGGGCGATAATTTTTCTCGGGCCCAGTTCCATCGGCGGAATAGAGTGCATGGGAATCTTGACCTCTCCGCTGAGAGAAGGGGAGTAAAATTCGCCAAACGTCTGCCAGTGATTCTCGGGCGGCGCCAAAACGATGCAATCCACCAGGATTCCCGGAATCTTCACATCACGGCTTTTGAGTGTCCCCCGGTCCGCTATCCGTTCCACCTGAGCTATCACAAAACCGCCGGAATTCTTTGCCGCCATGGCCATGGACAAGGACTCCAGGGTCAGGGGCTCCTTCTCCATTGAGATATTGCCGTCCGTATCCGCCGTGGTTCCCCGAATAATAGCGACATTGATCGGGAAGGATTTATAAAGAAGGTATTCCTCTCCATTGATCTGGATCAGATCTATGAGATTCCTGCCCTCTTTGAATGTTTTTTCATTGAGTTTTCCGCCGTCGATCCGGGGATCAATGAAGGTTCCCATCCCTACTTGTGTGATGGTGCCCGGCTTGCCGGCGGCGATATCACGGAACAGATGGGCAACCACCCCCTGGGGCATATTGTATCCAAAAACCAGATTTTCCCGGACTAATCTTTGCAGCTTGGGCGCGAGACCGATATGGCCGCCGATGACCGTTCCAATCAAACCCTCGTGTCCAAGATGGTTCAAGCCCCTGTCCTGACCGTCTCCCTGACCGGCCGCATAAATGATAGTCAGATTTCGCGGTGTGCCTGTCGCCAAAAAATGCTTTTCCAGACCAATGGCAATCTCTTCCGCAAAGCAGGCCCCACAAAATCCTTCCGTCGCGACGGTATCTCCATCGCGGATGATGCGCACGGCCTCCTCGGTTGAAACCACCTTGCCCTTCTTTGCGCGTTGGGTGCGGAGTTGCAACAGCATGGGGTGGATGCGCTTGGATACTTCTTGATTCATAATGGCCCTCTTTCCTCAAATTGTTAAAATACAGCCGGACAATGGAACAGCTCGTGTTGCATTGGTATTTCTGTATCTACAAAAGAAAACAGCTAATGAAAAAACGGTAATTATTTTTCGGCCACGTAATGACGTAGTATTCTGTGCAAAAATGGAACCATTGCCGTCGCCGGTAAGGTTAAAAAATTAAAGATTAATATTTATTCTGCAATATCAATAAGTTGCATAATATAAAATTCAGGATATTTTTCTCGACAAACCGTTGAAGATGGTATAGAAAAAAGTTACAATTCGTATCATATTTAATACATGTATCCTTGAAGCTACGGAGTCAGTATGAAAAGAAATACAAATCTGTCTCTGATACACACGCCGAAAAGCAATACGGAGAACTCCGATATCCAAGTATTGCGCAAGCAGATGGAAATGCATGAGCTGATTTTTGAAAGCATCCATTACGGCGCCTTGGTCACCGATGAAAAGGGCTATATCACCCACATGAACAAACCTTACGGCGCTTATCTGAATTTAGATCCGGAAGCCCAGATCGGCAAGCATTGCACCGAGGTGGTCGAAAACTCACGCATGCATATCGTGGCCCAGACAGGCAAGCCGGAATTCAGCAACAGCCACCTCATCAAGGGCCAGAAAATGGTGGTGCACCGCATCCCCATCAAAAAAGACGGCAAGGTGATCGCCGTTTACGGTCAACTGGTTTTCAAGGATGTGCGCGACGTGGGCAAGCTGGCCAAAGAGCTCTCCCTTCTCGAATCCAAGGTCAAACTTTATGAAGCCGAACTGCTCGCCATGCGATCCACACGCTATACGCTGGACAGTGTCATCGGCATAAGCGACGCGATCACCTCTCTGAAAGCGCAGGCCCTGAAAGCCGCCGTCAGTCATTCCCCCGTATTGATCTCCGGAGAAAGCGGTACCGGCAAGGAGCTATTCGCGCAGGCCATTCACCAGGCCGGCCCGCGTAAGGTCTTTCCTTTTGTACGGATCAATTGTGCCACCATCCCCAAGGACCTTTTCGAGTCGGAACTGTTCGGTTATGAGCAGGGAGCCTTTACCGGAGCGAAATCGGAAGGGAAGCCCGGCAAATTTGAATTGGCCCATCGGGGAACCATCTTTCTCGATGAAATCGGAGAACTGCCCGTACCGATGCAGCCAAAACTGCTGCGTGTGCTGGAAGAGAAGGAATTCGAGCGCGTAGGCGGCACTCAGGTGATTCATTCGAATTTCCGCCTGATTGCCGCCACTAATCAGAATCTGAACGCCATGATCCGGGACGGACACTTCCGCAAAGATCTTTTTTACCGGCTGAACGTTTTTCCGATTACGATTCCGCCCTTAAGGGAACGACGGGAAGACATCATTCCCGTTTTCATGCACCTGCTGCAGAAATTATCGGAGGATGCCGACCGCTTCGATATCCGCCTTGACCGAAGCGCTCAAAAAGTCCTGATGGAGCATAGCTGGCCCGGCAATGTCCGGGAACTTTCCAACGTTCTGGAATGGACCCTGTCCTCCCTCGAAGGCAATTGCATTCGGGACAGGGATCTGCCCTTCTATCTGAAATCCAGATTGGATATCCTGCCCCCCGAGAGGCACTCCCCGATGCGGGAGGCCCACGCCCACGCCGAGGTTCAGGCCATCCGCCGGGCTTTGGATGAAGCCGACCACAATAAAGCCCGGGCGGCCCGCATCCTGGGTATTCACCGGACCCAGCTGTACAAAAAAATAAAGAAGTACGGTGTGGAAGAACTGGAAGAATCAAGCATCTGAGGTGAAGGAATAATGACAGAAACCATTAAAGCCATTCTAATGATTCTCTTTGTGATCGGAGGACTGTTTTTCGCGCTGCGTGTGACCGGATGGAAGATGAAGAAGGCCTGCGAATTCATCATTCGGGATCTGCGGGAGAAAAAGGCGTTTGACCCGGCTTCGGCGGTGGATCTTCCTTATCGGAAAAGTCCGATGATGCATCTCGGTTTACGGGACTATCGGCCTGCCGCACTCCAGGACCTCATCAAGCGAGATGTAGTCCGCCAATTGGAAACGGAGCGGTACTATTTGCGCGAGAGTTGAAACTTCTAGATTTTCAACAACCCGGCCATGTCCCGACTAAACGACTCGGCATCGGTGTAAAGAATGGCCTGCCAGCCCTTTTGCCTTGCGCGTTCGACATGCCCCGGGTCATCGTCGATAAACAAAATCCTGTCGGGAGGTGTTTTCAGCCGTCCTGCGATATCGTCGAACAGGGAAATGTCGCGTTTCCCTTTGCCCAGGTGGTAGCTGTTAAATACGAAATCGAACTCCTTGAAGAAATCGAATCGCGCATTGAGCTTATCTAGCATGTCGGTCTGATCGCTCAGGATGCCGACCGCCAGATGTTCGGACCTTAACCGCCGCGCCAGTTTAATCATCCAGTCCCTGATGATGAACCGCGGTACAATTTCCTGCATGAGCGCCGCGTCATCTCCTTTGATTCCCGTTTTTGCTCTCATGGCGTCCCAGAAACTTCTTTCGGAACCTTTTCCCAGAATGTAACCGGTCTCATAAACCATATCGGAAGCCGTTTGAACAAGACTCTCGCCATCCAGACCATTGGCTTCGGCAATGACCCTGAATCCTTTCTTCCATCCCTCTTCCGCAAGCACTCCCCCGAAGTCAAATAGAACGACATCAATCATTCTTTTTTTAAGATCCGTCTTTTCCAGCAAATTCATTACCTTTCATATTTTTATCTGCGGCATTGCGGCACGTCTCCGCCGGGCCGTGAGATTAATTTACGTTAACTGCACCGGGCCTGTGATGGTTGTTTCAAAAGAGGGTTTCCCGGCGAGGAGGAGTGGGATTGGCTCCCGGCGGCCGCTATTTATTAACCAGCGCTTTTACAATATAATTTTCGGCAAGCCGAACCAATTCGTCATAACTGAATCTATTTCGCAAGTTCCAGCCGCGCAGCGGATTTACAGACATTTGCAGGACGATCATGTTGGCTGCAAAAAAAGGATCTTCAACCTGAAAGATGCCGCGTTCAATACCGCGGAGAATCATCTTTTCAAACTCGCAGACCAGCTGCCGTTCATTTTCCATCGCGATTTTCAGAAATTTGGGGGGCAGGAAACGCGATTCCAGATACATGATCTTGATTTCATCCTGATAGTCTTCGCACTTGAGCAGCATCGCGCGCACAGCCATGCGAATCTGCTCCAGAGGATCATCAATGTCGTAAATGCCGTTTTTCTCCAGAATTTTTATCCAGGATTTGTGGTACAGTTCGAAGACCAGGCAAAGCACATCCTCCTTCTTTTTGATGTAAGAATAAAGGTTGCCCAAGGTGATTCGAGTCGCCCGGGAGATGTCGCGCATGCTGGTATCGGAAAACCCTTTTTTGATAAAAAGTTTGGTTGCTTTACTGGCAATCAACAGATGCTTTTCCCGGACCAGCCTCGGGTTTTTGATTCTGGTCTCAACCGTTTGCCGGTTGTCTTTGGGACGAGCCATACGGATTCCTTTTTTGTTCGAGCGTGAAATATCGATGCCTCATACAATAATTCTTCTTGTGAAACAATGTAATTATTTAAAAATATGCGTTTTTTTATTTTTACCCGAAAAATCATAAACATCGAAGATAATTAAAAATATTTCTTGCATTTCCTTTTTTATCTGCTAAGAAAAATAACGATCGTTCGATAAAATTCTGCGAGCGTCAGCAATCGAGATAGCGGCTTTTTCGGCGTCATTCGGCACTCTACACAACACAAAATGAGGGGGCGGACGTGGGGCATTTAAGAAGTTTCATCTTTGGGATTACCATCAGCATCCTCTCCTCCTTAGCAAATTTCCATAGGGCGAACGGCGGGAATATCAGAGCCCGGGCACGGTCCTGCGGCTTGTTGTTTCCCGGCAGCCTTCGCCTGAAAATCAGATCTGAATATAGTGCAGTTCTGAAAACATCCGATATCAATAAGGTGGTTCGCGAGATCCGGTTACCCGTCCCGTACTTTAATTAGGGATAAAAATAATATTTCTTAAGGAGGAGTCAAATATGTCGTTAAATCAGTTAATCGATTCGCGTGATGTCCGTTTTACCCTGTTTGAAATGCTGGAACTGGAAAAATTGAACCGGTTCGAGGCATTTAAAGATTTTGACCGGAGCGTCTATGAGGATACGCTCGAACTGGCAGAGAAGATTGCCATCCAGCAGTTTTATCCGACCAATGCCGAAGGGGACAAGACGGGCCTGAAGTTCGATCCCAAAACGGGCGAGGTCAAGGTTCCCGAATCGTTCAAAAAAGGATTCAATGCCTATATCGAGTCCGGATTCCATTCCCTGGCCCTGCCCCAGCAAATGGGCGGGATGGGTCTCCCCTCCAGCATCTCGATGGCCTGCGCGGAGTATTTCAACGCGGGGAACACAGCCCTGACGATGTATTGCGGCTCGATCACCGGGGCGCTCGCCATCATCGCCCCCTTCGCCAATAAGGAACTCTATGACATGGTCGTTCCCAAGCTGCTGGAAGGAAAATGGGGCGGCACCATGTGTCTGACGGAGCCGGGAGCCGGATCGGATGTCGGGGCTCTGAAAACAAAGGCGGTCAAGCAGGCCGACGGCACCTATCTGATCACCGGCTCAAAGATTTTCATCTCCAACGGCGAACACGACATGAACGAGAACATCATTCACCCGGTCCTCGCGAGGATCGAAGGGGATCCGGAAGGGACCAAGGGGATCTCGATTTTCGTTGTTCCCAAAGTCCTCATCAACAAGGATGGCTCTCTCGGCGCACGTAACGACATGATCTGTTCGGGCATCGAGCACAAAATGGGCCTTAAAGGAAACGCTACCTCATCGCTGAATTTTGGCGATAACGGCAAGTGCATAGGCTACCTGCTGGGTAAAGAACGCCAGGGGATGCAGATCATGTTCCATCTCATGAACGCGGCCCGTATCCACACAGGCGTCCAAGCCCTGGGTTGCTCCAGTGCCGCTTACCTGCACGCTGTGACTTACGCCCGCAACAGGGTTCAGAGCGCCCTGATCACGAATCCCAAAGGCGGCCCCGTCGCCATCATCAATCACCCCGACGTGAAGCGGATGCTCCTTTACATGAAGAGCAACGTGGAGGGGATGAGTATGCTGTGCCTCTTCCTTGCCTATCACGAGGATATCATGCATGCTTCGAAGGATCCCGAAGAAGTGAAAAAGGCGACCGGCATCGTCGAAATCCTGACCCCGATCGTTAAGGCCGGCATCTCCGACGCCTCCTGGCTCGTCACCGCCGAGGCGATGCAGGTTTACGGCGGCTATGGCTTCTGCCAGGAATACCCGGTCGAACAGTACGCCCGCGACACCAAAGTATTTTCGATCTATGAGGGGACCAACGCCATCCAGTCACTCGACCTGGTCATGCGCAAGATTCTCATGAATCCCGAGATGTACAACTACTCTCAGCTCAGGGAATGGATGAATGGCACGATTGCGAAGGCCAAAGGCGTCGTCGACGACAAGTATGTCAATCCGGTCGTCGAAGGTCTGGCAAAACTCGACGAGATGATCGAGATGATGAAGAAGCAGTTGGGCGAAATGAAGATTCTCCTTCTGCTCAATAACGCAACCCCCTTCCAGCAGGCCATGTATCCGCTGATTCTGGCCTGGCTGCATCTGTGGAGCCTCACCATCACCACGCCCAAAGCCAAAGCGCTCCTGGGCGATGCCAAGGGACCGGATCGCGCGAAGATCATCGCGGAAAACACGGAAGCCGCTTACTACAGCGGCCGCGTGCTCTCGTCGCAGTTTTACATCGGCGCGGAATTTCCGAAATTCTACGGCCGCCTCGCCTGCATCATGAACAACGAAGGCGCAGCGCTGAAGGTAGAGTCGGACAACTTTACCGGAGCATTAAAAGAGTAGACTAATAGGCTCAAGGTACAAGGTTCAAGGTAAAATAATGATAAGCATCAGCGATTGCTCCATGAAAAGGAGCAATCGCTGATGTGCTATTTACTTAAGGAGGGGTAATGAGAACCAAGCAGGATTATATTAAGGGCCTGTCGAAGATGAAGCGAAATCTCTATTTCGATGGACAGTTGATCGACCGCACCGACGAACTGCAGATGGATTGCCTCAACGTTATCGGCTTTACCTATGACGAAGCGGAAAAACCGGAGAACCAGGACCTGATGACGGCTGTTTCCCATCTGACCGGCGAACGCATCAACCGTTTCACGCATATCCATCAAAACACCGATGATCTGCATAAGAAGCAGGACATGACCCGAATGCTCTGCCAGAAAGTCGGCGGCTGCATTCAGCGCTGTATGGGCATCGATGCTTCTAATGCTATCTATAATGTTTCCTACGAAGCAGATAAAATGAACAACGGAGAAACTCAATATCATGAGAACTTCAAAAAGTGGCTGACCCGTTTCCAGAAGGAAGACCTGATCGGCTGCTGCGCCCAGACGGATGTGAAAGGGGATCGCATGCTGCGGCCCTCGCAGCAGCCCAATCCGGGCGCTTATTTGAGGATTAAGGAAAGACTCAAAGATGGAATCGTGGTTGAAGGATGCAAGGTGCATATCTCGGAGGCCTCCGTGGCTGACGAGGTGCTGGTCACCCCCACGCGGGCGCTGCTCAAAGATGATAAGGACTGGGCGGTTTCCTTTGCCGTTCCCGGAGACTGGGAAGGTCTCAAGCAGGTCGTCACGATTCACAATCTCCGGCCGCGGGAACACTACAAGCGCGGCGTGACCCAGGGTGCCACGGATTCCTACATGATTTTCGACAATTGTTTTGTTCCCTGGGAAAGGGTCTTTCTGGCGGGCGAAACGATGCTGGGCGGAGCCATGGCGCTTCTGTTCGCTCTGTTCCACAGGCATTCCTATTCGGGCTGCAAACCGGCGATCGGTGACCTCATCCTGGGAACGGCCGCTCTTGCCGCCGAGGCGAACAACATTCACAAAGCCGAGCATGTCCGCGAGAAACTGGCCGAGTTGATCATGACAACCGAACTGGGCTACGCGGCCGGCTATACGGCTTCCGATCTGGGCAAACCGGAATTGTACGTTCCGGGATACGGGTTTGTGCCCTTCGGACCGGGTTCCTATATTCCCCATTCCATCTACTGCAACGTCGGCCGCTGCATGACGGGCGAAGCGGTCTGGCGGGAGGCGGAAATTGTCTGTGACATTGCCGGCGGAGTTCCGGCTACATTCCCGCATGAGAAGGATTTCTTAAATCCGGAAACGGGAGAACTTCTTCTGAAATACACCAAGCGAAGTCCCAACATGTCGGCCGAGGATCAGGCCCAGCTCTGGCGCCTCATCGGCGACAGTCTCTGTTCGGCCTCCGGCGGCATTGCCAAAGTCGGCGGTTATCACGGCGGCGGCTCCCCGATCATGGAGCAGATCGCTATCACGACGCAGTACGATATCGAATCGCGCAAAAAACTGGTCAAGTATATCGCCGGCATGAGCGGCGGGGACCGGGAAGCATTAAGCAAAAAATCAACATCTAAAAAATAGACCGGGTAAACTCAAATACTTCAAGGAGGTTCTAACCTATGACAATGAAGCCCTGGCATAAATTTTACGATTACTATGTTCCCCAAACCATCCGTTATCCCCAGTATCCGGCGCACAGAATATTCCAGCTGACGTCCGGCGCCTGCCCGAATAACGTCTGTACCAGCTTTTACGGATCGGAGCTGACCTTCTGGCAGGTGCGCGAGCAGGTTCTGCGCCTGGCCAACGCTCTGGCTGCCCAGGGAGTGAAGAAGGGCGACCGCATCGGCATTCAGCTTCCCAACTGCCCGCAGTTCATTATCGCTTACCTTGCGGTGTTGCATCTGGGCGGAATTGTCGTGAATATCAATCCCCTCTATACCCCCACGGAGCTCAAATTCATCATCGAGAACACGTCGATGGAGACGCTCATTACCTTCGACATGATTCTGGCCAACGTGCGCCCCGTCGTCAAGGAAACGGGATTAAAGCATGTCGTTGTCACAAAAGTCACGGATTACATCAATGGTCTGGGCGTGAGCACGGCCAAGAGTCTCGACCTGGAAGAAGGCTGGCTGCACTTCTCCGAGTTGATCGAAAACTGCAAGGATACACGTCCGCCCCGCGTTTTAATCGTGCCTTCCGATCCGGTGATGATTCAGTTTACCGGCGGCACGACCGGATTTCCCAAGGGAGCGCTCCTGACCCACGGAAACCTGGTGGCCGCCACGTTCCAGTGCGGCCTGTGGGCGTCCCCCGGGGCCTATTCTCCCATCGGCATGCCGCAGGCCCAACGCAGCGCTCTGTGCGCGCTGCCGTTCTTTCATGTTTACGGCAATATCGCTGCGATGAACTGGGCCTTTTTCGGCTGCGCCAAACAGATTATCGTGCCGCGGTTCGATATTGACGAAATTCTCGACACGATCGTCAAAGCCGGCCACATCACGTATTTCCCGGCGGTTCCCACGATGATCACGGCCATCGTCAATCATCCCAAGGCCGCCGGCCTTGATTTGGGCAAGTACATCGGCCTGCTCAACTCGGGCGGCGCACCGATGCCGACAGAGCTCATCGAACGCGTTATCGACCTGGGTATTACCTTTAATGAAGGATACGGTTTGAGTGAAACAAGCTCGATCACAATTGCCAACCCGATTTCCGCAAGCAAGGTCGGCTCCATCGGCATCCCGATGGCGGACAATGATTTCCGGCTGGTGAACGTCGAAAACGGCGTTGATGATGTTAAACCGGGCGAAGCAGGCGAGCTCCTGGTCAAGGGTCCCACCGTGATGAAAGGCTACTGGAATAATCCGGAAGAGACGAAGAACCAGTTGACCGACGGCTGGCTCCACACGGGTGATATCGCGCAGCTGGACGAGGATGGTTATCTCTTCATCGTGGATCGCAAGAAGGATATGATCATCGCCAGCGGCTTCAATATTTATCCGCGGGAGATTGAAGAGGTCCTTTATGAACACCCCAAGGTCTCCGAAGCGGTGGCTATCGGCATTCCTCACGATTACCGGGGGGAGACGGTGAAGATTTTCGTTGTTCTGCAGCCCGGTCAAAAAGCTACGGAACAGGAGATCATCGATTTCTGCAAGGAAAAGATGACCGCTTACAAGGTTCCCAAGGTGGTGGAGTTCCGTGACGCCGTGCCCAAATCGGCTGTCGGCAAGATTCTGCGCAAGGTGCTGAGGGATGAAGAAGTGGCGAAGCTGAAAAAGTAACAGGTTGGATAGGTGCGCCAAATCTCTGGAAGAGAGTTGACGCAATTAAACAGAACAAGGGGATACATCCCCTTGTTCTAATCTAATTTGAAATAAGGAGATGCAGTATGAAAGCTGAAGACGTAAAGAAGATTACCATGGTCGGCGCGGGGGATATGGGGCATGGGATTGCGGCCTCTTTTTTACAGGGCGGCTATACCGTTGTTCTCAGGGACATCGAGCAGCGGTTTGTGGACAAGGGCATGGCCGGCATTAAGGCCAGCTTTGACAAATTTAAGGAGAAGGGCAAGATAACACCGGAGGCCTATGATGACGCCTTTAAGCGGCTGATCCCGATGGTTGATCTGCAGACAGCGGTGAAGGATGCGGATTTTATCATCGAAGCGGTTCCGGAGAAACTGGAACTCAAAAAGAGCGTTTTTGCCGATCTCGACAAGTTTGCGCCCAAGCACGCCATTCTGGCGTCGAACACCTCCAATATCAGCATCTCGGAAATTGCCACTGCGACCGAGAGACCCGACAAGGTCATCGGCTACCATTTTTTCAATCCGGCACTGCTCATGAAACTCGTGGAAGTGATCAAGGGCAACAAGACCTCGGACGAATCCATTCAAATCGGTTATGACCTGGCCAAGAAGATCAAGAAGGTGCCGGTCATTGTGAAGAAGGACTCTCCGGGATTCATTTACAACCGGGTCAATGAGCCGACGCTGGTTCTGCTTTCTAAAGTCGTTGAAGCCGGGCATCCCACGCCGGAGGAATTTGACGCGGCACTGAAGCCCATCATGCCCATGGCCCCGTTTGAACTCCTCGACTACGTCGGCATCGACATCGCTCTGCACGGGCTGGAATACTTTGCAGAGGTGCTTTCCAAGGACTACCAGCCCTCCGACGCCATTCTGGCCTATCTGAAGTCGGGCAACCTCGGCAAGAAAACCGGCAAAGGGTTCTATGACTGGTCCAAGGGCCGGCCGACGATCGATCTTAGCAAAGCCACCAAAGAATTCGATCTGAATCATCTGATTGCGCTGCAGGTCAATGAAGCAACCAAGGTCTTGGAAGAAGGCGTCGCCGATGATCCCAAAGAGATCGATCTGGCGATGGCCAACGGCGGCGGATCACCGTTTGGTCCCTTCGCGTTGGCTCAGGGAATCGGCTATCCCGTGCTGCTTGCGAAACTCGAAGAAGTATACAAAAAATTCCCTCTGGATATTTTCAAGCCGACCCAGACCATGAAGGAAGGCAAGATTAAAGTCTGAGTCTATCCATTGCAGGAATCTGCGGGAGAATTTCAGGAAATATTTCGAACAGCACATCAATGACTTTAGGAGACGGTTTCGATGAAAGAATGCGTGGTAATCGACGGTGTGAGAAGCGTTAATGCGCGGGCTCATAAGGATAAGGGGTGGTTCAGGAATGTCCGGCCGGAAGAATTGCTGATCAAGGTCTATCAGGCTCTTTTTGAGCGGAACCCCAAAGTGAAACCTGAAGAAGTCGAAGCGGTTTTCTGTGGAACGGCCAATCAGGCGGGGATGCAGAACGACATCGCGAGGCTCGCCTGGCTGTCCGGCGGTTTTCCGGAAGTCGTGGCGTCCAATGGCATCAACCAGCAATGCCCGTCGGGCATGGCGGCAACGGAACATGCAGCCCGGGCCATCATGTGCGGTGAGGGTGATATTTATATTGCCTCGGGCGTTGAGGACATGGAGAAAGTTCCCATGATGTATGCCATGGACATTTCTCCGAAGCTCCTGGACCGCTACAATATGGGAGACCTTCCGATGGGGAACACGGCCGAAAAGGTGGCCGAACTATGGAAAGTAAGCCGAAAAGATGCGGAACTGATGGCCTACTGGAGCAACAAGAAGGCGGCAGCGGCCCGCGATGCCGGTAAATTTACCGGGGAGATTGTTCCTATTGAGGGCCAGAAGGAAGACGGTACAAAATTCATGGTCACGACGGATCAGTGGATTCGTGATGATGTGTCCCTGGAACAGATGGCCACCATGAAAACGCCTTTTAAGGAAAACGGCGTGGTCACTGCCGGCGTTTCTTCTCCACTGACGGCCGGTGCGGCGGCGCTGCTTCTCATGAACAGAGAGAAGGCTGATGCACTGGGTCTTGATTATCATATCAAGTATGCCGGCGGGGCCATGGCCGGATGTGATCCTACGGTCATGGGTGTCGGCCCCATTTATGCAGCCAGAAAGCTTTTGCAGCGGGCCGGGCTGTCCGTAAAAGATATTGGCGTCTGGGAACTCAACGAGGCCTTTGGAAGCCAGGGGCTGGCCTGTCTTCGTGAGCTGGGGATTGCCCAGAACGCACCTTTCGACAACGTCAACGTCTGGGGCGGCGCCCTGGCGCTGGGTCATCCTCTGGGGGAATCGGGCTGCCGGATCATTGTGACGCTCAACAACATTATGAAGACGGACTTCAAGGACGCCAAATACGGCGTCGCCATGCTCTGCGGCGGTTTCGGAAACGGCAACGCCTCTTTGTGGCAGAAAGTTGATAAATAAATTTTCTTCTCCTGTCACGGTCGGGGAGATTACAGGTTGATCTCCCCGACCTTTGGAGAAATCATTGCCTCGATCGGCGTTGCGGGTCTTGACGCTTTTCCGCTTTATCCCGGCCGGCTGCCCAGCCTTTGAGACTGGGGTTGCTTTTACATTTCCCATTTCACGGATGATACTACGGCGGACAGGAAGGACGACGAGGCCTATAATAATACGTTGCGGAAAGCAATGAGGGCACCACAAGGGCAGCTCGTGGAATGGAAATCAAAGTGGGAGGAGATTTTTCATATCAGGAACATTAGGGGGATGCATGGAAAGACGACTGGAAGGTAAGGTGGCAATTGTGACCGGCGCGGGGCAGACGCCCGGGCAAACTATCGGCAATGGTCGGGCAATTGCGATCCTCTTCGCACGGGCGGGAGCGAAGGTGCTGCTCATCGATCGCAATCTGCAATCGGCCGAAGAAACACAGGACATCATCGCCAAGGAAGGCGGCGAATCATTGGCTATGGCGGCGGATGTGACATCATCAGAAGATTGCCGCCGGATGGCTGAGGAATGCGCAAAGCGCTGGGGCCGGATCGATATTCTGGTTAACAATGTCGGTACGGGCGGCGAGGCGCTGGGTCCGATCAATCTCAAAGAGGAAGACTGGGACAGGATTTACAACGTAAACGTCAGAAGCGTCTTTTTAACATGCAAGCATGTCATGCCGTTCATGGAGCGGCAGGGAGCGGGCTCGATCGTGAATATCTCGTCGATTGCCTCGGTTTGTGCGACTCCGATGCTGGCTTACAAGTCGTCAAAGTCCGCGCTGAATTCCGTGACGCATTCCATCGCCTTCAATTACGCAGCGAAAGGGATTCGCGCCAATGTGATCATGCCCGGGTTCATCGATACGCCGATGGCCATCGAAGGAAATCTGAAATACCGCAATATCAGCCGGGAAGATCTTTATAAAGAACGGGAGAGCCGGATTCCATTGAAAGGCGGAATGGGTACAGGCTGGGACACTGCGTACGCCGCACTATTCTTCGCGTCCGATGAGTCCAAATTCATCACCGGCGCCACTCTGCCGGTCGATGGTGGGCAATCGGCAAGAATAGGATAATAAGACAAGGTACAAGGTACAAGGTACAAGGTACAAGGTACAAGGTACAAGGTACAAGGTACAAGGTACAAGGTACAAGGTACAAAGTACAAAGTACAAAGTACAAAGTACAAAGTACAAAGTACAAAGTACAAAGTACAAAGTACAAAGTACAAAGTACAAAGTACAAAGACTCATTGCCTGCCTTCATCCTTGAACCATGAACCTTGATCCTTGAACCTTTTTTTGAAGGAGTTTCCATGGCACGTCTAACGTATCCTTCTGAAGCATCCGCTTCCGCGGAATTTCAAAATACCTACAAACAGATTCGGGAAAGAGGCGGCAAGGTTCTCAACCTCTTTAAAATCATGTCGTATTCTCCCGAAGTCGGCAGGCAGTTCCTGCAACTTGGGAATGCCATTTTGTTCAAAGGAATTGTGCCCAAGGCGCTTCGCGAACTGGCAATTCTGCGCGTGGGCAACCTGTATTCGGCAAACTACGAATGGACACAGCATGTGCCTATTGCGCTCAGGGTGGGAGTCCGTCAATCCCAGATTGACGCGCTGCCAGGCTGGCTAAATTCTTCGGAATTCAATGATCAGGAAAAAGCGGTGTTGCGTTATACTGATGAAGTCACGCTGAAAATCCGCGCGACGGATGAGACCTTCGCCGCTGTGCGGTCCTTCTTAAATGAAGAGGCGATCGTGGAGATGACCACGGCTATCAGTTATTATGGAATGGTCTGCCGGATACTGGAAACACTGCAAGTGGAACTGGAACAGGAGTAAGGAGATGGATTTAGATTTGAAGGGAAAGGTTGCGCTCATTACCGGCGGCTCGAAGGGAATCGGCCTGGCCTGCGCGGAGGTGCTGGCGGCGGAGGGCAGCCCTCTGCATCTCGCGGCACGCAGCGCATCGGACTTGCTTGACGCCAAAAAAGACCTGGAATCGCGCTTCGCCGTATCGGTGGAAATTCATTCCGTCGATCTGAGTGTGGGGGATGAAGCGCGTCGTCTGGCTGCGCATTTGCCCGATATTGATATTCTGGTGAACAACGCCGGCGCGATTCCGCGCGGCGATCTCTGGCAGACCGGCGAAGCGCGCTGGCGCGAGGCCTGGGACCTTAAAGTGTTCGGCTACATTAATTTGTGCCGTGCCGTCTATCCGCAGATGAAGGCGCGAGGCTGTGGCGTTATCATCAATGTCATCGGCGCGGCGGGAGAAAGGCCGCGCCTGGACTACATCACCGGGGGAACGGCCAATGCAGCGCTCATGGCGTTTACCCGGGCGCTGGGCGCGAAGAGCCTGAAAGACGGGATCCGTGTCGTGGCGGTTAACCCCGGGCTGATTCAAACGCAAAGACTGGAAACGCTGCTGGCAGGGTTTGCGCAGTCAAAATTCAACGACCCGACCCGCTGGAAAGAGCTGATGCCTGCCGATCCGCGGCCGGGCATGCCTGAAGATATCGCGAACGTCGTCGCGTTTCTCGCATCGGATCGCGCTCAGTACATCACCGGTACCGTCGTCACCGCGGATGGCGGAATTACAGGCTATTGAAAGGATGGATCAACCGTAAGAAGCTTGATGAGTCGTTTCGGCGTTTTTCCGAAAGCTATCATGGATTATTTAATCCCGCTTAAGCGGGACGAGCGTTAATTCTCCGCAGTTTGCTGCGAAATAATGACGTTCATTTCATACCTCGACAGCTTGCTGCGAGGTGTTTGATTAAAATGATAAGGGGGAGAGGAAGCATGAAACATTCGAAAGTCGCAATTATTTTACTGTTTGCTTTGGCGATTCTGTCTTCAGCCGGCCGGGGTCTCGCCAAAGATATCCTGATCGGCTATTCCGGACCATTGCAAGGGGTCGCTGCGGAATACGGCCAGGATGTCGGCAACGGCATTGAAATGGCCGTTCATGAGGTGAATGAGGCGGGCGGCATCAAAATTAAGGGCGAGATCTATAAGCTTCGCCTGGAGAAACTGGACGACCGCGTAGACCCTACCCGCGCGCTGCATAATGCCCGCCGGTTTCAGGAGCAGGGCGCCATCGCCGTCTTCAATTCCGTCTTCACCACTGTCGCCCCCATGACGCGCATTAACACCGACAAGGGCAGGGAGTTCATCCTGGTCGCCTACACGAGCTCACCGAAACTTACGGAGATGGCCAATCGTCTGATCGTGATGCCTCAGCCCTTCACTTCCTATGTCGAGATCGATACGAACTGGGCACGCTACGTAAAAGGCTGGAAGACGTGTGCGACCGTGATTACGCTGGGCGCCTACGGCGATGAATGGCGCGCTGCATTTCGCGCGGCCTGGGAGAAAAAAGGAGGAAAGATTACCATCGAGAAACCGGCCAACTACTATGTGGAAACGGATTTCTCGGCGCCCCTGACCGCAGCGCTGGCGACCAAGCCTGACTGTCTGCTGGTCGGTGGACCCTCAGGACCGACGGCGCTGGTCATTGAACAGGCCCGGGCACTGGGTTTTAAGGGAGGGTTCATCATGATCGACCAGGCGAAGCAGGATTACATTGCCGAGCTCCTGAAAAACGAAGCACTGCTGGGCGATATGATCGGTGTTGCGGGTCTCGACGCTTTTCCTCCCTATCCGGGCCAGAACTTCGGCGATCGCTATCGCAAAAGATACAACAATCGCAAGCCGACCTGGGAGTGTACGGTTCCCTATGTTTACATGCATGCGCTGGCCAAGGCGATCGCCATCGCGCAGACGCCCCATGACGTTTATAAGATTCGGGAGGCCCTGCCGAAAGCGTTTCCGATGGCCGGTGACAAGTATCCGGCCGAATCTCTGGGCATGAACGAAGAGGGACGTTTTTACGGCTGGTGCATCGTGCAGAAACGGACGAAGGGCAAGGCGGACCCGCCGGAGTTATATGCCTGGTGGCCCAGAAGCCAGGAAGAATTTGAACGCTACAAGGCAATGTCCAAAGTCAGCCCGACACTGAAACCGCGGCAAAAGTGGCTCTGGGCGAAGGACCGCGATAAGTAGTGGACGTCTTGTGAACGTCTGGACAATAAGCTGATGTCATCCTGAAGGTGCGAAGCGCCTGAGAAACCCTAAAGCAGAGCACTGCAATCCGTTCGCGGCTTATGCGGTGTGACAAGATCATTACGGGACATGAAACCGGTGTTCCGCTGCAATTGATAAAGGATAATAAGCCATGTGCGGGCGTTTTGTATTGATTACGGATTTGTCGGTTATCGGACGGGATTTCATCGTACCCAATGTCGGGGTCAGTTTTTCCGCAAGCCGCGACGTCAGCCCCGGTCAGCGGATTCCCGCCGTTGTCCGGCGGGGCGGGCACCATGAGCTCGTGCTTTTCCAGTGGGGTCTGATCCCCGCCTGGTGCAAAGACCCGTCCATCGGCGCAAAGCTGTTCAATGCGCGGGCCGAAACGATTGCCGAAAAGCCCAGTTTTAAAAATGCATTTGTGAACAGAAGATGCCTGATTCCTGCCGACGGCTTCTTTGAGTGGAAAAAAGAAGGCAGCAAAAAAATCCCTTATTACTTCTTCCTCAAGTCCGGCAGGCCGATGGGCTTTGCCGGGCTTTACGAAACCTGGATTGCCCCGGATAAAAAACCTGTCCATACGTGCACGATCATCACGACGCGGCCCAATGCGATCGTCGAACCCATCCACGACCGCATGCCGGTGATTGTCCCCGAGGCTGCGCGGGAACTCTGGCTCAATCCGGCCGTCAAAGGCGCGACAAGACTTCTCGATCTCTTGAAGCCTTATCCCGTCTTCGAAATGGCGTGCCGGCCGGCAGATCCCTGGATGGACCTTCATATTTCCCAAAGCACAAGAGTCTGATCGGCGGCCGAATTCAATCCCGCTTGCGCGGGATGAGCGTTAATGCTCCGCAGCTTGCTGCGAGAGGGTTGATTTGACAGGCAGGACTGTTCTGCTTATGTTTTCATCGAGAAAGAATATGTTCAATAAGGCGCAAGTGACCATGAAGAAACGCATCCTCATCAAAGTCCTGCCGATCACCGCCATTGTGCTTGCCGTATTCTTGGCGGCTGCGTGGGCGTTTCTGACCTACCAGGTTTCGCGTCTGGATGCATTCAAGAAAGACATCACCACCGCCATGAGCAACGCATTGGATCGCGAGGTGACTTATGAACACGGGAAAGCCGCTCTAGCGCTCCGCGACGGACTGTCGATCCGGTTGACGAACCTGGTGATTCGGGAGAAAGACCGGGCATCGGACTTGGCGAGTGTCCGGACCGCTTTTTTCCGGGTGGATCTCCTTCCTCTGCTGGTCGATCGCGTGATCCTCGGGGAAGTGTTTCTCGATCAACCCCGCCTCTTTTTGAAACGGGACAGGACCGGCTCTCTGAACATCGCCGATCTTTTCTCCCGGCAAAAAAAATCGGACGTCCTGAAACTGCGGAAAGTTACCGTTGAAGATGGATTGCTGACTTTCACGGACCAGGCGGCATCCGCCGAGGGGCTGACGACCCTTTTCACGAAGGTGCAATGCCGCATCGATGCGCTGCACTTCAGCGACGCCTCCCGTTTCCGTCTGACAGCGAGGCTCCGGGAAAACAAAAGTCAGGAAACGCTGACACTTGCCGGAACCTTTTGGCCTGCCCTCGCAGGCAAACCGATGGAGGAGGCCAGATGGGATGCGACGATCGGGCTTGCCGGAGTGGAGATTAAACATTTCCAGCCCTACCTGAGCACTCTGGCACCTGGGCTGAATCCGGCCGGCCGGGTGAATATGGAAACGACAACGTCGGGAACCGCAGCTTCGTTTACGGCAAAAGGAACCCTCAGCGTGGACAAAGCCCGGATCCACTATCCGCGGGCATTCCGCAAGACACTTCAGCCCGGAGCGCTGCAAATGGATTACAGCTTAACGCGCAGCAAGAGTCATCTGGACCTGACCCTCGCCCGTCTGGTGGTGGATCGTGTTGCCGTTGCGGGCCGTTTCTCGATTACGGATATGGACAAGGAAGATCCCATTCTCGAAGCCGCCGCTGCAACCTCGACCTTTCCACTTGCCCTCATGTATTCCTATATTCCCTGGGAGATTATTCCGCCGGGGATCGGACGTTTTATCGAGTCTCACATCACCGGGGGTGATTTCCGGCTGGTCGAAGGGAGACTCAAAGGCAGGCTAAGCCAGATTACCCGCATGATGAAACCCGAAAACGCCGGTGTTCTTTCGATCCGGGCGGAGGTCGCAAACGGGATCTTTACGTTCGGTCCGAAAAGCGCGGCGCCCGACTTCCGCGAGATCAGCGGCGCTCTGGAGCTGAGGAACAGGCAATTCTCGCTCACGAAAATGACCGGCCGCTTCGGTGCATCACCCTGCCGGCTCGACGGCGGCATTTCTGATTTCGCTCTGTCCACACCTGCGGTTTACGATGCGCAGCTGACCATCCAGCCCGCCAGGCCGGAGGTTCTCTGGCTTCTGGGAAAAGAAAAGTTCCACCGTCTCCAATTCGATGGGCAGTCCACACTTCTTCTTTTGGCGAGAGGACCCGCCGATAGCTTCCGAATCAATGCCCAATGGGACCTGACCGGGGCCGCCTATGCCTATCCGGATGTCGTGGAAAAACAAAAGATGAAACCGAACCGGTTGCAAGCCGAAATTATTCTGACTGAAAAAGCCTTCAACATTGCTTCCCTGACCTATGATTTGCCGCCGGTGACCGTCAATGCGCAAGCCGCCTATCGGTTCGCCGGGAAAAAATCGCTGTCTGTGTCCCTGCGCACCAACACCATAAAGCTTCGCGAAGCTGCCACATTTTTGCCCCGTTTGCGGCGATACGATCCGGCGGGATACTGTCTGATTGATCTTGCCGGCCGAGGCGTGCAGGGCGAACCGGATGCGCTCACGTGGCGTGGCAGCATTGCATTTACCGATGTGTCTTTGCAGCCGCCGGGCGACTTCAAACAAATCAGCGGTTTGACGGGCACGGCCGCCTTCCGGGACAACCGGGTGGAAACGTCCCTGGTGAAGGCCCGCCTGGGCGAGAGTCCTCTTCAGGCTAAATGCGTGATTCCGGATATCCGGGAAGCAAATGTCTCCTGCCGCTTCAATGCTTCGCAGCTCTCTGCCGCTGATCTGGGCCTCTGGGGTGAGGGCGACGCAGTGATCCTCCAGCGCGTCAGGGGGCGCATCGCGCTGGCGGATAAGAGCCTCCACATCGGCCGGCTTTCATTCGGGCTGGGGAAGTCCATTTTTAATTTTTCGGGGGATGTTCCGGATTTTGAGGGTCCCAGGATTGTCGGGACTCTCCATTCTTCCTATATCCATTCGGACGATGCCATGCGCCTCATGGCATTGAAATTTCCCAAGCGCAAGGATGCTTCTTCTTCCCGGGGCGAGTTGGACCTGAGTCTTACCCTGCGTGTGGATGCCGGTGTATTTAATGATGTCGATTTCCGGAAATTGAAGGCCGGCTTAAAAGTGACGGGAGGAATCCTGAATATTGAAACGCTGGAAGCCGATGTCCTGGGCGGCAGCCTCAAGGGCAAGGGACGCGCGGAAATCCGCCTAGGCGTTGAGAATCGTTATACGGCAAATATTGCCGCTGATCGCGTATCGCTGGAAATGCTCAAAGGAAGTCTGGGTATTTCCGACCGTACGCTGACCGGAAAAATGTCGCTTACGGGCGATTTGACTGCGACGGGAAACAAGATGGACGATCTCAGAAAGACGCTCAGTGGCGAGGTGAAGATCAAGGCCGAAAAGGGAGTCCTGAAAAAGTTTTCAGTATTGTCCAAGATATTCTCTTTACTCAATGTCACTCAATTACTGAAGTTCCAGCTGCCGGATATGGCCGCAGACGGGATGCCTTACAAGACGATTACCGCCAAGGTGTCAATCCGGGAGGGCGTTCTATCCTCGAACGATTTCCTGATCGACAGCGAAGCGATGAAGATTTCCGCTCAAGGGAAGGTTGATATCCTGAAGAAGCAGATTGACAGCATCGTCGGGGTTCATCCCCTGCAAACCCTCGATCGGATCGCTGCGAGAATTCCCATCGCCGGATGGGTGCTGACCGACGAAGGGGGCAATTTGATAACCGTGCATTTCAAGGTCGGGGGAAATTGGGACGATCCCGACGTGAGCCCGATTCCGGCGAAGTCGCTGACCAAAGGAACACTCGATACATTTCGCCGGCTTTTCCAGTTGCCGGAAAAGCTCATCACCGATACCGGAGACGTCATCCTGGGACGCTGACTCTATAGCGGTGCCCGCGGGCAACATTCAGGGATCAGGCCGCTTCACGCACCCTTGGATTGCCGCCATCCGTTCCGGCATACTCGGCAACGCCGAGCCTGCAGGTTTTCGCTGCCCGCTTGGTTTGGCCCCGCCTCATTCTTTCTCCTGTTGTCTGCCGTCCAGGACTTTCTTCACTTTGACAGCCAGATCCTTCACCGAGAAGGGTTTCTGGATGAAGTTTACGCCCTCGTCCAGCACACCCCGGTGGGCGATCACGTCGGCTGTATAGCCGGACATGAACAGAATTTGCATGCCGGGGTAAAGGGATTGCAGCCGCAAAGCCAGTTCCGCGCCATTCATTTCCGGCATGACCACGTCGGTGAGAACAAGGTGTATCCCTCCCGCGTTTTCTCCGGCGATCCTGATAGCCTCGCGAGGCGTGCCGGCGGTCAGCACCCGATACCGTAATCGTTCCAGCATTATTTTGTCGATGGTCAGGAGGGCCAGTTCGTCCTCCACGACCAGCACGGTTTCGCCGTGGCCGAGAGGGATGTTTTCCGGCCTTTCCCGAGGGACATTGCCGGTTTGATCGGAGTACCGGGGCAGGTAAATTTTGAAAGTTGTTCCATTTTCCGGCTCACTGTAGACGTTGATGAATCCACTGTTTTGTTTGACGATGCCGTGCACCATTGACAGACCCAGACCGGTCCCCCGGCCTACCCGCTTGCTGGTGAAAAACGGTTCGAAGATTTGATCAAGGGTTTCCTTATTCATGCCGCATCCATCATCGCTTACGGCCAGGAGCACGTAGTCGCCTTTGACAAATCCGAAATGATCAGCGCAGTAGGCGTCGTCAAAGACGGCGTTTCCCGTTTCAATGGTGACTTTGCCGACGTCGGCAATAGAATCCCTGGCGTTGACACAGAGATTGGCCAGAATCTGATCGACCTGGACGGGGTCCATTTTGATCGGGCACGAGCCCGCCGCGGGCAGCCAGGCCAGATCGATATCCTCGCCGATGAGTCGCCTCAGCATCTTGAGCATGCTCTCCACCGTCTGATTCAGGTCCAGCACCACGGGGATGATCGTCTGCTTGCGGGCAAAGGTCAGCAATTGACGGGTGATATCCGCCGAACGCCTGGCCGCCTTGATGATTTCCATAAGGTTGGCATGGAGCGGCTGGGCTTCGTCGACGCTGCTTTGCGCCAGTTCCGCATAACCGAGGATCACGCTCAACATATTGTTATAATCGTGGGCCACACCGCCCGCCAGGAGGCCTACGGCTTCCATCTTCTGGGCCTGCTGAAATTGGGCGGCCAGTCGGAGATGATCGGTGATGTCCCGGGCGACGCCCACGTAGTTGACGATCCGGCCCGACGGATTACGAACCGGTGAAACGGTCGCTTCAACGGTGTAAGAAGTCCCGTCGCTGCGACGGTTCACCATGCGGCCCGCCCAGATATTTCCATCGGAAATGGTTTTCCAAAGATGACGATAAAATTTCTGATCCTGTTTACCGCTGTTGAGAATGCGCGGTGTTCGGCCTTCGACTTCCTTCCGGCTGTATCCCGTTGTCCGCTCAAAGGCCGGGTTCACATACTGGAAAATCCCCTCGTCGTCGGTCATGAAAATGACCTCTCCGGACTGCTCGACGGCTGCCATCAATCGCTTGCGTTCGGCATCGGCCTGCTTGCGTGCGGTGATGTCGCGAATATTGCACTGAATCACTTTGCTGTGGTCCACCAGGTAAACATTACTGACAAACTCTACGGCGATGGGATGCCCATCGATGGTTTCCAGCGGCAGATCATCGTAACGAATATATTCATTATCCTGCAGGGCTCGAAAGGCGTCTTTGGATGCGGCAATGTCTTTGAACACCCCAAGCTCCCAGATGTATTGCCCATATAACGCGTCGTAAGAATAGCCGAGTAACTTAAGCAGGAAAGGATTGACATCAACGACCTTGCCGGTATCGGCATCGAGAATCAGGATGCCGTCTTTGGCTGATTCAAAGAGCCGCCGGTAACGTTTTTCAGAATCCTGCAGCGCCTCTCCGGTCCTCGTATTTTCCAGCAATGCTTCTTCCAAAAGCGCAATTCGCCGATTCAGTTCGCTGTTGTCCGGACAAAGCCGGCTTTCGATGTCCGTGTTCGACATAGTATCTTGCCTCAATGAACTCAGCAAACGCCGGGTCCGCAGGCAGTTCCCTGCGCCACGAAGATCGTCCATAATGCGAAAACAATCACGAACAGAGCGGCGGGAATAGCTATAAAGGCAAAAAATTTAGCGACAATATCGGTCACATCTTCGTCTTCTTTGATTTCACGGAGCATACTTTTACTCATGCCGTACATCCTTGATTTTGGATTCCCATTTTATTTTTTTCGGTGCGCTATTTATTCAACTTCAATTCCGCATAGTACCCGCTGTCGTTCCCCGCGTCATTAACCGGTTCGGCTCCTTTGGACGGATAAATAAATTGACATTTGCTGCCTTGTTGATTGTAAAAATAGGGCGTCTTTCCTTCTTCATAAATGACCACTGCCGGATTCCCGTGATATCTGTGCAACCTTTTCCATTCCAGCCCTGCAGTTTCCGCCCCGAAGGATTTTTCCAATACCTGTCTGTAAGCAATGGCCGACATCTGCCCGTCAAAAGGGGTCGCTGAAGATTGCAGATAAAGATAAGACGTTGCGCCGAGAAATACGGAAATTATGAGCAATGATGACATGATCGTTATATTGAGGTTGCGTATTTGCAGCCCAACGATCAGCTTCTCGAATTTTATTTTGGTCGTCTTTATCATGAACTGCTTTCTCGCTTACACAAATATCAGGGCAGCTTCCGTAATCCAGCATTCAGACGACTCTCCGCCCCTGAATGACTCTGACCAATACGACGATAATGGCGACAACCAGCAGAATGTGAATAAAATTACCCAGTGTATAGCCGGTTACCAGTCCCAGGGCCCACAAAATTAACAGCACAACAGCAATAGTCCACAACATGGGTTTCTCCTCTTTGATGATTTGTTCTCATTGCCTTCCCGCTGGAACTGCGCAGGAAGACAATGAGCGGTTAATTTGGTCTCATGCTACCCGGAGGGTCATCCTGGTCTTTTAATTCTGCGCACCATTTTATGCCCGATGTTTCGTGCCTTGCGGATTCCCGTTGATACCGGATGCCGGGCCGGTCAGCGCAGCAGCGTGAAGATGCCGATGGTAATGAGATAGATGGTGGCGATGTAACTCAACATCGGGACCTGGTCTCTCGAGCAGGGTTGCATGATGTTCACTTTCATGGTGCTTCTCCTTCGTTTATTTCACGATCAAATTGTTCTTGACGGATTTGACCCCTTTGACGCTCCTGACGATTTCATCCGCTTTATCGACGGCCTTCCTGGAATTCACAAAGCCGCTCAGCTGAACGGTGCCCTGATACGTTTCAACACTGATCTGAAACGACTTCAGCAGATCGTCTGCGGCCAGCAGGGATTTTATTTTGGTTGTAACGACCGAATCGTCAACGAATTCCCCCGTGCTTTCACGTGTAGCTGTCGATGCGCAGGCCGCCAGGGTCGCGATCACTGCCAGAAGCAATAAGAAGCTTATAAAATGTTTAACGATAGTTTTCTTTTTCATGGCGGTTACTCCTCTCTAATAAGTTTAGTGGTGTAATGGTTCCTTTCATACGGTTCCCGGAGAAGGTTCATGGCCCCCCGGATGACACTGAAAGACTCCGACTTCAGATGGGTCATAAAATCTTCATGGGTATCCCATTCTTCAAGAAGAAAGAGCCGATTTTCATCGTCGATACTCTGGCAGCAATCGCAGCGCCTGCATCCCTTCTCCTTCCTGATCGAACCGGTGAGTGACGCAATCGTCTGCGACAACTCCATTCTTTTCTCAGAGACAACCTTCATTCGTGTGACGACAAAGATCATAAAAAACCTTTTTTCATGTAAATGGGCTCGCTCATGGTAATGGATAGCAAAGAGTCTGCCAACAGATGCGGACGAATTTTAAATTTAAAGTAATTCATTAATAACATGATGTTGGATTAAAAGGAGAGACCTGCGGATTGGCTGGGAATGATTCGTTTGGCCTCAGCATTTGGCGGAGCCTCAATATTTTGAGGGACGCTTTTTTTGCGCACCGACACAGTTTCGATCGGATCAGCATTTAAGTAATTATTGATATTTTGTTCCATTCGTTCCGGAAACGCAGGCACAGGCCCGGCCAGCGCTTTGCGGTACACGCCCAGCATGATTTTTCTGAACACGGGGAGCGCGACCCTGCCGCCGGTCTCCTTGTGTCCGAGGGAGCGATTGTCGTCAAAGCCGATGCGCACGGCAATGGTGATTCCGTGAGGGCCGTACGTGGAGCCCACGAATAGCGCATCCCGGAAGTCATTGGTCGTTCCGGTCTTTCCCATCACGGGGATCGGAAAGCGGCCTGTATCCAGTGAATGAGCTGTTCCGGAAGGCATGCGTACAATGCCGCGCAGGCCCTCCTGAATGAGGGCAAGCGAGGAGAGGCTGACGGCGACCGGCGGTCCTCTGTGTTCTTTATCGGTTATCACCTCGCCGGAACTGCGGACGATCTTCCGGATCACATACGGTCTTGCGTAAATGCCCGAGGCCATCATGCGATACGCATTGGCCAGCTCCAGCAAATTCACTTCCGATGCACCCAGCGCCGTTGTGGCGTAAGGTTGCAGCGGTGTCCGGATCCCCAGGCGCCGCGCCGTCCACATGACGTTTTCCATTCCGATCTGTTCGGCGATCCAAACCGCCACGGCGTTTCTGGATTGTGACAAGGCTTCCCGAAGGGGAATCATGCCTTTGAACTGGCCATCATAGTTGGCGATCCATTTTATCTGCCGGTTTCCCGTGTCGGGAACGCTGATGGGTTTGTCGGGAACCAGTGTATCCAGATTGAAGATCCCCTGTTGAAAAGCAGCAAGGTAAACAATGGGTTTCATCGCGGAACCCGGTTGCCGGAGAGATTGTGTGACGCGGTTGAAGTCGCTGTAAAGGCTGGGACGGTCCCGGTAGAGCTGGCGGCCGCCGGTTTCGGCAAGAATGCCGGCATCATGGTTTCTCAGCACAACGACAGCACCCTGGATCAGCCCTTTGGCGGCCGGGCGCCGTTTCTCGTAACGGGCGAGGCCCTGTTCCAGAGCATCGTCGACAATTTGCTGCACCCCGGCGTCCACCGTCGAGTAAACCTGGATGCGGCCTTGCAGGAGGTCTTGCATATTGAGGTCGGAATAACGGTCTTTGATTTCTTCCAGAACATTTCCAACGACCGCAGGTCCTTGCGCCGCCATTTTCCTCGGCTGCACGGACACCCGAATCGGGCGCTTTCTCGCGGCGCTCGCCCGGTCTTTAGAAATAAAACCGTTAACCGCCATCAGGGTCAGGATTTGATTTCTCCGGCGCAGGATTTTCGCGGCGTTTTTTGCATCGGGCGCGTAATAGCGAGGCGCCTTGGCGATGGAGGCGAGCAAGGCCGCCAGGTCCGCGTCATCCGCAGTAAACGTGGCGAGAGGGCGGCCAAAGTAGTATTCCGCTGCCGCCGCAAATCCATACTGACCGTTTCCGAGATAGATCAGACTGGCGTATCGGGCCAGGATTTCTTCCTTGGCGCGGCGTTTCGAACCAAAACGTCCCTGCATCTTGCTTTCAACCCACAAAGACAGTCGTATCTCCTCGATCTTCCTCACCAGCATGATGACGCTTTGTGAGCCGATCAGGTAGGACAGCGCCCGGGGTAAGAGCCGGCCGTTCAGAAGTTCATCGCTGTTTTCCCTTGCCGTCATGCTCTGGAAAATGGTCAGGTCCTTGAGAAAATGGTTCCGCACGAGCTGTTGGGTGATGGTCGATCCGCCGTGCGGAAAGATCGCCTCGCTCTTCACCTCGTCCTCCCGGCTTAATGTTGTCAGTCTGGCCGCCAGAGTCGCAAACCTGATTTTACTGAGGACGCGGGGAATGACGGAATAGTCAACGCCGCCATGGGTGAAGAAATTCTTGTCCTCGGCGGCGAGGATTGCATCACGAACGATGGGCGGGATGTCCGCATACGTGATGTTGAGCCGGTACTCCCGGGCTATCTCCATGAGCGGCTGGTCATGGGCATCGTAAACACGGCCGATGGTCGGAAACTCAAAGCGGGTCAATGGTTCCAGGGCAGGCAGGCTGGTTCGGTCAAAATAGATATGATAAAATCCCAGCGCAGCAAGTGTGGTGATTACGACGGTCATGCAAATCAGAACACAAATGAGGCCTCGCTTCCAGCTGAGTCCGCCCAGAACTTCGCGGAGGCGCCGGATTTTACGCGCCGCCGGCCGGGAATCCCACGCATGGCCGATCATGCCGCCATCAGAGAATTGATGATCGGCACGATCCCGTCGGGATTCCTTTTTTTTATTTTTCTGTAACACCGGCTTCGGCCTGTTTCTTTTCGCCCTGGGCCAAAATTTCTTTCGTCTTCCGGCGAGCCTCTGAGAGATGTCGATCGGCGTCCTTCTTCAACTCCGTCGCCTGATGCCCGGCTTCCTCAATGATTTGCTTTGCTTTCGAACTGGCGTCGGCATACAGTTCCTTTGCATCCTTTAATACCGCGCTCCCTTTTTCCTTAATATCAGAGCGCAGTTCTTTTCCGGCTTTCGGCGCGAATAAAATGCCTGCCAATACGCCTAAAGCCCCGCCGATCAGCAATCCGACGAATAAACGACTATGGGGTGTTTCATCTTCGGTCATCATAAATTCTCCTTTATTTTCGTTATTATTATCGATATTCCTTTAACTTGTCTCGAAAATACTTTTCTGATTTTATGGTCGTCCCGTCAGGCAGCATGATCAGATACGGTTTGCCCGAGACAGAAGATTTTGCTGTGATGAACCTGATAAAATCATCAGCGGTTCGGATCCGATCACCCGCGCGTCGAAGTTTCATTCTTAAATGCTTTGCAGCTTCCTGTCCGTTATACTCCGAGCCGTTTCTGATAAATCTGGCGTCTTTTAAATTCTCCACGGAGGATATTAAAAATTCGATTTTATTTCTTTCGATATCGGTTTGAGCACTCAACGCTGGGGCAAACAGCATCAGCACGATAAATGCCGCAACCATTATTTTTTTCATACTTCCTTCCTCTCATTGGGCGAACCTGAAAGGGCTGATCCTGAATCCGGCATGCTGATCCTTCTTTATTTTTTCTTTCCGGACGAGTGCCTGACGGCAATTACGCCCTCACAATAAGCACGGGAATGCTTTTATCATTGTGGATAACACCATAGGAAACACTGCCCAGAACGGTGGCGGATAAGGCGCTCCGGCCGTGGGAGCCCATGACAAGAAGATCGGACTTGGATCTTTTTGCCTCTTTCACAATCACCTCCACCGGATGCCCCGTCTTGATCAAAATCGTCGCGGCAACGCCTTTTTTATCACACAGTTTCTTAATTTCTCCCGCGTAGCTTTCGGCAGCCTCTTTCAGATAATCCTCAAGGGGTTCTATCGTGTGCCTCGGTGTTTCCGACGCGGGAGCAGTCTGGGCAATGAGTGAGCGCTGATCAACAACGGAGAGGATAATAATGGAAGCGTTCAACTTCGAGGCGAGGTCAACGGCATACTCGGCCGCCCTTTGAGCTGCTTTGGATCCGTCCGATGGTACAAGAATTTTTGAAATCATAAATCCTCCTTTGATCGTCAGAAGAGTAGTTGGGAGCAGGACTCGTTTGTTCAGGACCTGCTTTGGTATTTTAGATGATTCGCAAGTCCATCAGTGGATCAACCCGAGAATGCCGATGATAATGAGATAAATGGCAACGATATAATTCAATAGTTTCGGGAAAATGAAAATCAATATACCCGCGATCAGAGAAACCACCGGTTGCGGCGCTATGGTGAGTTGCATGGTATCCGGTCTCCTTTCTCAGCTCTTGATGAGCCGGCTTTTTCACAATTTACAAGAGCTGCGACGCTCACTTCCGGCCGATTTCGATATTTCCTCTACTCCTGCTGCTGGTGACGGCAAGCATGATGCCGACACCGATGGCAATCATAACTGCAATCAAGCTCCACGCAGCACCGATGCTGGCCAGAACACCCATTTTCCAGAGCGCGGCGAGGAGGCCGCCAATCAAAACAACATAACCGATAAGATAAACACCTGTCCATTTCATGACAACCTCCCATGCGTCAAAATGTGCAACGAGGGATCTATCCTCGTCTGCTCCACCAGTAACCGCCGCCGCCGCCGAACAACAGAACTAACACCACAACAAGAATGATAATCGCTGTCGTACTCATGTCAATTCCTCCATTCAAATTGTTGAAAATCTGTGACAACTCCACGCGCCGCCCGGAAAAATCCTTCATTCGAATAATGAGAATCCCCGCATGAATATATAGCAAGTAGCCTGCCAACAGTGGAAGGTGAGATAGAAGATTGGGTTAATGATTTAATAACAGGTTGTTAGATTAACAGGAGAGAACCGCAGTAAAACATAAACCGCTTCACCAAGGCCTCAACATGCGGTGGAGCCTCAGCATATTGAGGCTTGCCGTATTGCTTCATATGATGAGATTGTCTTCTTGGGGTCAACCTAATACCCCGTTGTTAGAGGAATATTTTTAAATTCCGCTTTTCCCTGTTGGATGGCAAGCCATTTGCAAAGATGTATTCCATGAAAAGGGAAAATATCGTTGTCCGCAGCTTTATGTTTGCCGCGTTTATGCTGATGCTCACCTTTGTGGTCTGTGCATCGTCGCTCAAGCACTGGGGTACAATGCGTCGAAAGAGATCAGTTTGTTTGATTTAAACGGAGAAGATCATGAAAAGAAGAACAACAAATCCAGCCGCGGGATCGCCTGACCTCCAGGTCATTGGTATGTGGTTGGGGGATCAGTTTATCCGCTATCTATGGATAGCCCTGGTGATCTCGATTTTGATAATGTCCCATCATCAATCTGCCCTGGCCCTTTCCGTCTCAGACCCTTCGAGTCCTGTCCCCGCCGCGGCAATGAAACTTGTCGGGTTCGGTGCCGATCCCAACGCCGCGCTGGATGCCGAGGCCATTGCTGCGCTTGTGGATTTTGTTCTCGAACCTAAGCCCGGTAAGGAAGCCGAGCTCCAAAAAGTCCGGAAAGCCACGGGCGCCTATTATGAATTCGACACAAGGATCAATTTTCCCAGTTTTCTGCAATACGCCTATAACAGCCAAATTCCGTCGGTTCTTACGAGTCCGGCATCTCTGCGGTATTCCCGGTGGACAGGCGTTCCGGGGGGATACCAAAAATTGCCCGGCAGCTGGAAATTGGTCTTGCCGAATGCCAAGCCTGTGATCATCCGCGGATCGGAGCGTGACGGCATCACCCCGGATCTCACTACCGGCGTCTACTATGAGTACAACCTGAAAAGAACGCTCATTCTTCTCAATTACAAGGGACGGCAGGTGCTGATCAACATTTCCAACCAGATTGCCGTATCCGATGTAGGTAAAAAGGGTGTCGTTCTCGGGAATGATGATGATTGGAATTACTATTACTCGGGCGAAACCGGATCGGCCAAAACAGGTTTGGGCTGGATTAAATCGTACATCTACGACTATTTTTCCGTGGGTGTTTATGTAGAGTCGGGCTCTTCACCATCCGGGATCAGATCCGGTGTCTTTCAATGGATTCGGGCCGGATGGTCCGGAATCAATTTTGTCGAGACGAAGCATGTCATCAAGGGGATGAAGCGTCATGCCAAGAATTTCAAAACAATCCTCGAATCTCCAAAATTGCCCGCACCAAACCAGATCGTCTCGACGTATCAACAGCTCCTGGCTTCACCGCAGAATGATTTACTGGAAAAATATACTGCCCTGCAGCAGGCCCGACAGTCCCTGGCCATTCAGAGCGGGCAGATCGAAAGAAATAGCACAAAAAAGACAGACTCCTATGCCCACATCCCCAGGGAGCAAATCGTTGAAGAATTGATGCTGGAATATTTGAAAATTACCCTTGGCAAGACAGCTCTTTTAGGGGGAAAAGTTGTTTTAGGCAAAAATTAGTCCGTTATTCCCTGACCGGTTTTGCTTCGCCTGACCGGTCGGATAATCAAAATTTCACTCGCCCCCTTGCATCACCGTTTTCGTACAAGGTTGTTAATCAGTAACATCTCAAAGGAAACCTGATCAGCTTTGAATGCCGCGGCTTTTTTGCCTATTCTGATGATATTGATGTGGTTAATGGTATCACCTTGCCTGACGGCATTGACAATATCCTGTCCTTCTATCACGCGGCCAAAGACCGTATGTTTGCCGTCCAGCCAGGGTGTTTTGGTATGCGTAATAAAAAACTGAGACCCATTGGTGTCCGGACCGGCATTGGCCATAGATAGTATGCCCGGGACATCGTGACGGAGCGTCGAATAAATCTCATCGGGAAAGGTGTAGCCGGGCCCGCCTGTACCGTTGCCATTTGGATCACCCCCCTGAATCATAAAATCCGGAATGACGCGAAGGAAGGTCAGCCCATCGTAAAAGCGAACGCCTTTTCCCCGGTTGGAATCCTTGGTGCCTTCGGCCAGACCGACAAAGTTTGTGACCGTTAAGGGGGTCTTCTCGAATTCCAGCTTGATTAAGACATCCCCTTTAGAGGTCATGATTTTTGCGTAAAGCCCGTCGGGAAGCGGCGGATTTTCACCGGCAAGGCTCTGGGCCGCCGTAAATATAAAAAGGAAAAGAACGGCTATAAAAGAAAACCATTTCATCTGTTTCATGTTTTTTCATCTCCTGAAATGCCGGTTTTGGGCGTAACGGAACACTGCACTACGCTGTCTTGAGACGCCCTTTTGCGTCAAGACAGTTTTTCTTCATGTCCCGCCATAACCTGATTCCCATGCTTCTGTGCTCGCCCAGTATCTGCCTGAGCATGCCCCGTTCCGTGTTGGGGTTGATGGTGATGGCGCGGAGTACGACGATTTTTCTGGGGGCGTATTTTGTAGACTCTATCCGGGTGCGCGATACGAACGACATATCATGATCACGGATGGTCTTGTGCAGTTCAACGTTGAGGGTGTTGATCAGCGAGTTTATGGCGGTGATGCGCTCCGAGTTTTTTCGGGGATTCTTCATAAGCTTGTTCAGCCCGGATCTCAGCTCGTCGGGAATGAACCGGTAATTGATGATAAAGAGCTCAGGTGTGTTCATCAGTTCGAAAAGCGGATCCCGCTCGATGAATTTCACGAAGGTGTTTTGCAGGTTGCGCGCATGGTCAAACAGGAGCTTGTAGCCGGTTTTACCGAAAATCTTGATGGATGCCCAGGGTTTGAGGCAGGCAAAGGGTCGTGAACCTTCAATGGTAAATCTTCCCTGATCCACGGAACCTTTGCGGATGATGTAGTTTGATGTATGATAGAGGAATCGGGAATCATCCGCATTCCTGAATACGCATATCCCCAGGCTGTTGGGAACGTAAAGGAGCTTATGGCCGTCCATGGTCACGGAGTCGGCCTTCTCGATGCCCCGCATCATCTCCCGTGCGCCATCCATCAGCAGTGCTCCGCCGCCCCATGCCGCGTCCACATGGAAATGGGCGCCAAGCTCGTGCGCGATCCCGGCCAGAGCATCGAGATCATCAATGTTGCCCGTTTCTGTTGTTCCGGCAATGCCGATGACGGCAACGAATTTTGTCGGCTTCCCTGCAATCCTGTCTTCTTTTCTGATCTTTTCCACAACGGATTGAAGTTTATGGATGTCAATCTTATTGATGCAGGGTTGAACAGGAATGCGGACGACCCCCTGATCGCCGATGCCGAGGATGGTGCCTGCTTTGCTGATCGAGTAGTGCCCGCGCTTGGAAACAAGGAAGAGTGCCTGTCGGCAACCGTAGTGATCAAGCGCGCTTGCGAGCCCTTCCACCCGGATCCCCTTAAAGCCCCTGTGATCGGGTGGAAACGCCTTGGCCATGGCCAGCGTCAGGCCCGTCAGATTGGCGATTGTCCCGTCGGAGGTGATATTGCCGAGAGCAATTTTCGGGTTCTGAATGTTTTTCTCATAAAAAGCAGGCGTGTTGTTATAGACGAGGTTATGAATCCAGCACAAAAACTCCCTTTCTAAAAAGGACGATGCCTTGGCGCTCTCGATCTTCACCTGGTTTTGGTTGAGGCTTACGGCGATCATTTCCAGCAGAATCATGAAATAGGGCACAGCGCTGGTCATATGGCCGATATAATAGGGATTGGCTACTTTTACCGAATGCTTGACAACATTACGTTTGATCTCGTCCAGGACATCTTTGATGAGATGAGGATGGTCGGGCATTTCGATAGTGTTGAAAATTTTCGCCAAACCTTCCATGGTGATGGAAGAATGGATGCCGCCTCTCTCTTGAAAAAAATCGTGAATCAGGTCGATCAGATGAATTCCGAACTCCACAAACCTGTCCGACGAGTCGGGCATGATGAAGAGCTTCCGCATATATTCCGGAGTGCTTTCAATTGTTTTCTCTATTGTTTCTACGCCGAGCTTAAGTGACTCCATATTCAGGGGGCTCTTCCTTCCGTGAGCGTTAAAGATTATCTATACCATAACACAAACATGGGTAAAGAGGAGAATGCATCAAAAGTTTCCGGGTCGATCGACGTTGAGTCGGCAGGCCCATTGTCCGTTTTGTAAATAAGGGGAGAGATGCAAGTATTTCACGCTGCAAGCGGCCCTGTCGTGCATGGTGTGTTCATTATTCACCGTCCTTGCTTTTTTTCAGGGTTCGATTTTCCTGATCAGCATGCCTGTTGTGGAGACCCTGATCTCGAATTTGGCGGCTTTATCCAGGTTGATGAAGGCGGCCGAGCCGTATTCGGCATCCAAAAGCGGACTGAGAGCAACATAGCGCTGCCGCAGGGTGAACATGTTCAGTACTTTATTTTGGGAAATCGAAAAAGCCGTGCGGGGACTGGATCGCTCATCTTTTATATCCATGTACCGGCCCGCGACACGATCGAGCTCGTAGGCCGTATGCAACCCCAGTATATTGACTAAAGGCTTCCATTTGAGAATGTGCGCATCGACATAAAGAGAATCGCCGGCCAGTTCGTATGAAGCTTCTTTGCCGTCAGGAAATTTGAAGTAAGCCATAAACGACTTGGCTCCCAGCGGTTCGGTCCTGACTTCTGCCGCTATCTCCTCATGAGTCAGGGCGCGATATCCCTGCACGGCTATCGAAATCGTTCCGAATAACGCGGCAAGCGCTAAGCAAAGCAGCGCGCATAACAAACGAATCGTCGAAGGGATGACCTTCTTTTTCCGGATGGCCTTGAATGTGATAATAAAGAAAAGAATACTCAGGAGAGCGGCAACGACGGCAAACAAGACAAGTAAATTTTCCATAATCATCCTTTATTGCAGATCGGTATCGCCCCGCTGTAAGCAGCGGAGAATGCGCGGGCTTAAGTGTTCAAAAAATACGCGTTTCCCCAAATTTCATGATCAGGAAGGAATCGTCGGCCAGGGATGCCTCTTTCATGGCCTTTTTCAAATAAAGGGGCGGCTCGCCGAGCGGTTCGTCGGTTATAAAAAATGTTCCCGAATGCATGGCAATGGATTGCTGGGCCTGCAGATCCTTGTGGGCGGACACGGCGTCCGGCGGATCCATATGGATGGTCTTCATGAACCAGCGGGGCCGATAGGCTCCGATGGGCAGGACCGCCACGCGCATCGTCCCCAGCCTCTTCCTGATTTCCTTGAAATGGGGAGAGTATCCCGTATCACCGGCGAAGAGTATCTTCCCGTGTTTCGTCTCCAGGACCCATCCCGCCCAGAGGGTTTGATTGCCGTCAAGAGCGGTCCGCCTGGAGAAATGCTGGCTCGGGATAGACACAATACGGATGCCCTTGAACATCGATGCATCCCACCAATCCATCTCCACAGTGTTTGTAATCTTCTGATCAAGGAACCACTGTCCAAGCTTCAGCGGAACAAAATATTTCGGTGAGTTTCCCAACTTTTTAACCGTGTATAAATCGAGATGATCATAGTGATTGTGACTGATGAGAACGGCATGGATCGGCGGCAGGCGATCAAAAGGTATCCCGGGAGGACTCTTCCGTGAGAAACCGATGCCAAGAGGCGATGATCTGCTGTTGAAAATGGGATCCGTTAAGATATTGATCCCCTCAACCTGGATTAAGAACGTCGAATGACCTATCCAGGTGATCTGTATTTTGGCGGGATCGGGACGATAGATGCATTGATAATCCGGTGCGACAATATCCGGCACATAGGGGATCATTTGAGCATGAGGAATGGCCGGTTGTTCATCAGGTACGCGCCCCAGTTTCCAACGCAGAAAACTCGCGAATCCGTGTTCCGGATACTCATAAATATTGCGAAAGCCATCTCGTGTATGATGCGCAGGTGCCTGCTTTACTTGTAGCGTTTCCTTCACCCCGGCAGCGTTGACGGTCATGGAGTCAGAAGCCAAAAGCGCCGCAAGAAACAGGATAAAAAGAAAGTGCCGTTTAATTGTTTTCATCGTAAACCGTGTCTGTCTTTGATCTTTCTTGTTGTTAAGGAATATTCCTGAAAATAGCTGCCGGTTTGAAAAATATTGAAAAGCGGAAGCAAATTTTTACCGTTACAAACTGATCCTCAGTGCTGTCCTACAACCAGCGGGCAAACAGGTGTGCTGCCGCCTCCTTCATTTTTTGCGACAAAGGCCTTTTTTCCCACTCATCTTTCAGGATTTGATCGGATTGGGCGAGGTCACCTGCAAACATACGCTCCATTTCTACCGCAAACTCACGACTCAGAACAACCGCGTTCACCTCATCATTGCTCAAGAGGCTCCAATAGTCAAGGTTTGTGGAGCCGACCGTCGACCAGACGCCGTCAATGACCGCGGTTTTTGCATGCAGCAGGACGGTGCGGCGTTCATAGATCTTCACCCCTGCTTTCAGAAGTTCGGCATAATTGTACCGCGCTGCGCTTAAGACCAGCGATGAATCGGTGGTTGAGGGGAGAATAATCTTGACGTCAACGCCGCGCCGGGCAGCATCCTTGAAGGCATCCAATATCTGGTCATCCGGGATGAAGTAGGCATTGGTCAGATGAATGGAATGTTCAGCGTACGTGATGGCGGCTGCATAAGCGATAAACGTAATTCGGTTGTCTGTGCCGGGTGTACTGCCCACGATACTCACCAGGGCTTTTCCGCTTTCCTTCAGATCGGGCAAATAATTGTGTCCGGCAAGTGCCGGTCCCTTCTGCTTGGTCCAGGTTTCTAAAAAGAGCTTTTGGACCTCCGCTACAGCAGGTCCTTCAATTTGAAGATCCGTATCACGCCAGGTTAAAGACTCTCCTTTGGCTCTTTTGCGTCCGGAAAGCCTGCCCGAGTAAACGCTGCTGATATTGATGCCTCCGATAATGGCAACTTTACCGTCAACAATCAAAATCTTGCGGTGGTCCTGCCGCACCAGAAACCAGCTTCCGGGCGCCTTGAGCGGACTTTTCGGATTGAATTCGACGACCTGAATTCCCCCGTCCCTCAGGCGTTTGAAAAAAGATTCGGGCGTTGTGATGCTTCCCACACTGTCGTAAATGATGTTGACCTGAACACCCTGGGCCTGTTTTTTCAGGAGCAGAGCAGTAAATGTAAGGCCAATCTCATCGTCTTCGATGATGAAGGTTTCGAGGTTGATATGGTTTTTGGCATTCCGGATGGCTTCGAACATTGCGGCATAAGTAGCCGGACCATCAATCAGCAGGGAAACTTTGTTTCCCTTGGTCAGAGGGCTTTCGGTGACCGATTCAACAACGGCCGTGTAACGCTCCAGCAGGTCCGTCGGGTTGACCGATTTTTTCAGACGCTCCATGATGGCCTTGCTTTTTTGCGAGGATAACAACCCTCTGGATGAAACGATTTGAGGAGATTTCTCGGCAATCGGAGCCTCATCCATCTTGTCTGACACATTCGGCAAGGTTGCACATCCATGGCTGACGATCAGGGTGGCTGCGAATAGAAAACACAAAAAGATACGTCTGATGGTTTTCATCTGTTTATTTTGTATTCCCAAAAAAATCATGTGCCGTTCCTCGTCAAAAAGGTTTGCCTTTTTCAATTTCATGCTTAACCTATTATAACCATTGATCGTGAATTGAAAAGAGTTCCCGACCGGTTTAAGTAAGGAAAAGGCAGCAGATGAAGCAAATGAAGTCCGTCCCAAAAGTATTCAAACCGGTTTCCCGGACGTTAAAATGGTTGCAGCGGTTCAGTCCGAAACACAGATATCACCAGATACCTGCCGGTTCTTTTTCCAATCAGTTGCCCGGTACGGGGTTGAATATCAATATCATGAGTTTTAATATCCGGCGCGGAACAAAGCAGGACGGTAAAAATCACTGGATATTCCGCCGTGATCTGGTGAATGAGATCCTGAGGCTCTATCACCCGGATGTCCTGGGCCTGCAGGAAGCTCTGGATTTTCAAATTGCCGAAATCCGCGCCATGCTTCCCGGGTATGAGATGGTCAACATTATCAGCGCGGGCGATAATAAAGTCCTGCATAACGCCATTTTTTACAATGCGGCGCGTTTTAATATTTCTGAGGAAGGGACTTTCTGGTATTCGGACACCCCCGATGATCCGGGATCTAAAGGGTGGGGGAATATCATGCCCAGAAACTGCACCTGGGCGCGCCTGATTGAAAAAGAATCCGGACGGGCATTTTATTTCTATAATACCCACCTGAATCACCTTTCGGAGCGTTCACGGAAAAAAGGCGTCATCCTGCTGACCCGGCGGATTCATGCGCGGTCTCACCCGGACACTTTCGTTTTGACCGGTGATTTCAACGCCACGGAAAGAAGCGTGCCGATCAAATATTTAACGGGCAGAGCTCTCATCAACACCAAAGCGGAAGGGAAGGTACAAAACCCCACCCCCTTAACGGACACTTTCCGGGTGCAGTATCCCCATCATCGCAATGCGGCCACCTTCCATGGATATCGCCGGTTTTTTTTCCGTTTCAAGCTGGATTATATTTTTGTTCCGGCCACCGTCAGCGTGCAGGATGCGCAAATTATTCACCTGCGGCAAAAGAGACGCTACCCCTCCGACCACTTTCCGCTTTTTTCGCATATTCATTTTCCGGAAGCATTGTCTGACCCCATTCATCAGGCTCATTGATGGCGCCTCATCCAGTCACTTTAAAGTATTCTGCGGGAGATGCAGCGTGTTAAAAGAATTTTTAAGAAAGCTTTCTTTTTTGATCCTGAGTGTAGTCCTCGTCGGTTGTGCCGCTCAAAGATCCGTCACCCCGTTGAACATCGCAGACGTCAATCCGTCATTAAATTCGGACCGGCCGGTCCCCGGGGCCGATGGCGTTATCGCTGAAAAACCGGGCGCCGCTCTCCGGGCCAAATCTGTTGAAGTTGAAAAAGAAGTGAAGCCCGTAAAAGAAACCGGCAAAGCTTCAGGAGAGACGACCGTTTCTCAGCCGGAGTCGAAACCGGAAGATGTTTCCGTTGCCCTTACCGTCGAATTTGAATTCGGCAAGGCCAATGTCGAAGCGAAATATCACGATGACCTTGAGCGCATTGCCGTCCTGATGGGAAAATATCCGCAGGCGACGGCGGTGATTGTTGGGCATACCGATAATGTCGGTAAGGAAGCGGTCAATGTTAAGCTATCCTACCTTCGCGCCGCCAATGTGCAAGCATATCTGGCCTCGAACTTCGGCATCGACCGTTCGCGCCTGAAAACGATCGGGTATGATGATCAGAAGCCGATCACCGAAAACAAGACAGCCCGGGGAAGGCAGGCAAACCGCAGAGTTGAAATTCGCATGGATGCTCACACCTCCGGAAAAGGTTTGTACTCTTATTTTGAAGATTCCGATTTTCCGAAGGGCGGCTTTGCCATCGTCAATCAGAAATCAATCGATGCCAAGGTTAAATCTTTTGAAGGGAAAGAAGGCACCACGCCGCAGTTATCAAAAATGCTTAAAACGCCCACGCTGGAACTTTATAAAATGTGGGGCGGGGTTTTCTCTCACTGCGCCATTCGTATCGAAACGGATCCGCAATCATTTTATCAGATCGAGCTGCAATCGCTGCCTGATTTACAAAAAGCAGGTATGAAAGATTATCACCGAATCGGCGCGGCAGTCGCTCTGTTCGGCACGATCAAAGATCAAATGGATATCGTGGAATTTACCGACAAAGATGAACGGAAAAAACTGGATCATCAAGAACCCCCTTATGCAACCATGCCCATCTGTGTTGAAACGCAATCCGCCGTGAAATCAACCCGGTGGTATCAGGATTGCCTGGCGAGTTATGCAGGAAGTTACAATCCGGAGCAGACGTTAAAAGCAGGGAAACGGACAAAGGTATTTGAATACAATCCGGTAACCCGCAATTGCTGCAACTTTGCCGAAGAGGCGCTGAAAGCCTGTGGACTGGCGCATTGTTTTGATCTGGGGAAGAGCACCGGCCTCGATCACAAAACCGGCCCGCTGGAAGAATAGCGCTGCCCGGGTTTTTGACAAAACGGATGGATTGCTGTCGGGTGGTTCACTGAAGTCCGGAAGTAGGCGGCTTATGTCCGTGCCTGTCCTTGTCTCACAGCGATCACTTCTTGATGTCTTCCACTGCCTTATCGACTTTTTTACCCGCGCTCTCCAATGGACCCTCTTTGCAGCAAGACAGCCCCGCAATAAGGGCGATGACGGCCAGCACGGCGATGATCCGTTTACAATATTTCAGCATGTGTATCTCCTTTCGCGAATGGTTCAAAAGGTTCAGGAGACGGCTCCAATTACTTTACAAAGAAAGGGGGAAGTAAAATAATAGAGCCATCTCCTTTGGTTTCCCTTGAGTTACCTTTTTGCGCTACCGGTTATTTTTTCATCTTGGTAAATTTCGAGCCTTCCAGCGAGGCGCCGGCAATCAGCCCTTTCTGGCCAAAGACAAATCCTACAACAGGCTGCTTGATTTTCATCGTGCTGATGGACTCGTCGACACCGACATTGATCAAGGTTACCTTGGCATCCACACCGGCTCTCCAGTTTTTGCTGCTGCGGAATTTTTTCAGGACCGGTTGATCCATGAAAACCAGGATGATGTCTTTTTGTTCGCCGCCGATCTGAGCTCCGAAAGATGCGGAAGCGAGGTTATAGTAGGCAACCGTTTTTCCGGAAATTCTTAAAGCTCCCTCGCCGTACTCGGCGCCGACCACAAGGGCTCCCTGGATCACCTTGGGGATGATCAGGACTCCCTTGGCGGCGTCAAGAAATTCCTGCGCACCCTTGACCTCCTTGACAAATCGTTCAAGGGAGGCATTAACGTTGGCATCGATCTCACCTGCCGTGGCTGCATAAGAGGCAACCGGGAGGCTTCCGATAATCAAAGCCATACACGCGACAAAAAAAACTTTAACACTTACTTTTTTCATTTTATTTCTCCTTTTAGTCAATCACCTCGCAGCAAGCTGTCGAGGTATGAAATGAACGCCATTGTTTCGCAGCAAGCGACAGGGAATTAGCGCTCGTCCCGCGCGAGCGGGATTAAATGGTTAGTAAAAAATTATTCAGGCCCGGCGGCCTTCTGCTTCCCCAGACGATCTCCCTTTTACGGAAATCAAATCCGCCCCAGTACCAGCAGGATGATCAAAATCAGCAGAATCAATCCCACTCCACCGCTGGGATAGTATCCCCATTTTTTAGAGTGAGGCCAGGTCGGCAGTACGCCGATAAGAATAAGCACCAAAATAATAATCAGTACGGTAAACATGTCTTTTCTCCTTTTTTTCTGCTTCTCCGGCTAGGCCAGGTGATCTCTTATGTGTTTCTTACGAAGAGTACGTGCACCAACACCGAGGAGCAGCCCCAGTCCCATTCCTACTCCTAAAGAGATGAGAATGGTCTTGCCCGGATTTTCGCCGCTATAGGTCCTGGCTCTGTCATACGTGTCCCTGACCGCCCCGGTTGTCTTATCGTAGGCGTCGGTGACGGACTGTTCCACTTGCCCGTAGATTTTTGCGCCGCGTTCAATAATTCTCTGAGCGGCAGCGCCGGCGCTGCCGGGATCTTCTACCGCCATTTCCTGTTTGCGGCTCTCGTCTTTGTTGCTTTTGCTATCCATGTAACCTCCTCAAGAATGTTCAAATGTACTCTATGCATTGTAAATCGTTTGATGCATGCACAACCCTGCTAATGATTGCGCCACGTCCTGTCCGGATGTGAGTCCGTCGATCTTGGCTTGTTCACATCTGTTTTCGTTCTTTACCAACTGTTATAGCAATTAGCCTGCCAACAACTGCCGGATAATTAAAAACAGGGATTGATCCTTTAATAACAGGGCATTGGATGGCCGGGACATGACGACACAAGGGATGAAATGATTCATTGGGCCTCCATATCTGGTGGAACCTCAGCATATTGAGGGGCGTGCTAAAGAAAGGCTAACGAGCTATGCGAAACCGTAATGACGGTATGAAGACCAAATGAATCCCGTTCACGCGGGTACCGACACATTTGTGCCTGAGCACAGTGCATAAGACAGCGCATCGTTTCACCGAAGCTCATCGCTATGGTAGTTTCATCCCCCCGATCGATTACATATGTTCTACTATTGTCTTCTCTATCCCGGACGGATAAATATGCAGGCAATGAATGACTGGCACTTTTCCCCTTGAATGAACGTAAGCGAAGGTGTGGATATGAACAATGATCATTTAGGCGGTAGAAGGGAGCCACCGTCCAATCGTCCGGATCAGGGGTATTACCGGCATTTCCAAAATGATTTCGAGGCCGGGGATAGTGGACAGCAAAACCCGTCGCGTCATTACGCGCGCTATGTCCATACAGGCGAACCGGATCACTTGGTCGGGGACCGGACGCTTGATTTTCAGCAGACTCTTTCTGAAGACAACGCATTAAAAGAACAGCCCGGGGCTGAAAATATTTACTTCCGCAGTAAGAGTAATACGCAAAATATATTTGACAATATTATCGGACAAAGTGATGGGCTTAAATACGTTCTTTACCGGGCAAAGCAAGTTGCACCTCTTAACACAACCGTCCTTATCCTGGGTGAAACCGGTACGGGGAAGGAACTGATCGCTTCCGCCATCCACCGCATGAGCCCCCGCAGGGAAAGGCCATTGCTCACAGTCAACTGTGCCGCGCTGCCCGCCAGTTTAATGGAAAGCGAATTGTTCGGCCGCGAGAAGGGCGCCTTTACCGGAGCCGATGCCCGCAGGGAAGGCCGATTCGAGGTTGCTGATGGTTCCACCCTGTGCCTGGACGAGATCGGGGAGTTGCCGCTGGAAATGCAGGGAAAGCTGTTGAGGGTGATTCAGCACAATGAATTTGAGCGCCTGGGTTCTACCCGCACGATCAAGGTCGATGTGCGGATCATCGCAACAACCAATCGGGACCTCGATGAAGAGGTTCGCCTGGGCCGGTTTCGGCAGGATCTTTACTACCGGCTGAATGTTTTCCCCATCACCATCCCACCCCTGAGACAGCGCAAAGATGACATTCCTCTGCTGGCCCAGGCTTTCCTGGAAAGGTACGCCGATAAATTGGGCAAACAAATCTCGTCAATCCACACGGAGATGATGAGGGCTCTTGAGGAGTATGCGTGGCCGGGAAACGTCCGGCAACTGGAAAGCATCATTGAACGGGCGGTGATCTTGTGTCCCGGGCCGGTTTTGCATCTGATCGATAAACTGGAAATTTCATCCGCCATCGTCTCATCCGTCGTGAGGACTTTGGCGGAGATCGAGCGAAACCATATTTTAAAAATCCTTTCGGAAACCGGGTGGCGGATTGAGGGAAATCAAGGCGCCGCAACGATCCTGGGCATTCGTCCGAGTACGTTAAGGGCGAGGATGCTTAAGCTTGGTGTCGCCCGGCCGGATGTTACTTCCCGGGCATAAATCCTGATCCTTTCAGGGAGCTATGATTCATGAAGCCGTTTATCGGCTTTCCGACTCGAAAAGGTAGTGAACAGGACAATGCCGATCGGCACTCCTGTTTGAGACCGGACTGCGGCCGCTTACCCTAGCGTTTGTCTTACTTATTCTCTTTATCCAGCTTAGCGGCAGCTTCCGTCGTAGACACGGTTTTGCTCATGAAAAACAGTTTGACGATGCCCCAGGCAATCAAAAGGAACACGAACATGGCGAGCAGGGTGGTCCATTCAAAAGTACCGCTTTCGACCTTTGTGGCATTAAAGACCTTGAGAAACGGTGCCGCAAAAGGATAACTGACTGCGTAAATAAAGCTGCTGAACCCGGCCTGCGGGTTGGCGGCAAGCAGTTTAAAAAAAAACCGAAACGCCAGCAGCACTTCGATGAGGCCCAGGATGTACCAGACGACCTGGGTGCCGCGGTACAATGGTTTGGTCGTGGGCGAGGTGTATGATGAGTCCATATCTTTTCATCTCCATCTTTTAATTTGTTGAATATCCGTGACAACGCCATGCGCTACTCAGAATGAATCTCTGATTCGCATAATAAAATGATCATGCAATTGTAATGGTGCAGCAAGTAGCCTGCCAATAGTCACGGGAAGATCAGAAGTCCGGATTGATCCTTTAATAACGAGGCATTGGATCAAAAGGAGAGAAAGGCCAAAACGCATGAAATGATTCCCTGGGCCTCCATATCTGGTGGAACCTCAGTATATTGCGGGATACAAGAGATTGCAGAGTTATCCTTCGTCGACAGAACTGTCCGGCTTTCGACGATTGGTATCGATCAAATCCGGACTCAGAAGTTCGTAGGCTTTTACCTTCTCGAGTGCCGCATCGATCTCATATTCGCCGATCTTCTTAACATCAAGTCTGGATCGGGCCGCCTTACAGGTCTTTTCACTGATCACGATGCCATTCTTAAAAGGTTTAACAACGGATTGCAGTCTGAATACCGTATTCACGGCGTCGCCGATCACCGTGTAGTCCATTTTTTTCTCAAATCCGATATTGCCCACAACAACCTCACCCGTATGGATGGCTATCCCCATGGATAAGGGGTGGCCGATTTGCTGCTGAAAATATTCACTGACCGGATGAATTGCTTTTTGCATTTCCAGAGAGGCGGCGATGGCATTGTCGGCATCGGATATGCTGGATACGGGTGCGCCGAATATGGCGAGGAAGCCGTCGCCCAGATACTTATCGACGATACCCTGGTGTTTGAATACAATATCGCCCATCATCTCAAAAAAATAGTTGATCATGGGAACGGTCCTGTGGGGGCCGATGGTCTTGGCCAACTTCGAGAAGCCCCTGATGTCAATATTGAGGAGGGTTACCGTCCTGAACTCATCGGGCAGAGGTTTGCCTGTCGATTCACCATAGATGATCTTGTCCACAATTTCCTTCGGAACAAATTTCTGAAAAATCTGACGAATGCCCCGTTCGTGTTCCGTCATTTTGACCGTTGCTTCATAGAGCCGCGCGTTTTCCACTGCAATAATAAGAGAGGAAACAATGGACTGAAGAAGTTTTTCGTCGTTGTCTCCAAAGTTGCCGCCGCGCCTGTTGAGGAGCTCAACAACGCCAATCACTTTGCCCTGAGAAATCATCGGAACGCATAGCGCCGACCTTGTCCTGAATCCCGTGACAGCATCTACGGCCGAGAAAAAATGAGGGGACTGCTGCACGTCGTTGACAATGATTGATTTCCCGCGCGCCGCCACATAACCCGCAATACCCTGACCAAGTTTCATCTTCGGCCAACTGACCGTTACCGGTTCTATATCAAAACTTACCTTGAATTCCAGTTCATCACCATCCAGGAGAAGCAGAGAACCCGCCTCTACATCCATTGTGAGCTGTATCATGCCCATGGCATACTCCAATACCTGATTAAGGTTGAAGGTGGACGACGTGAGAGCGCCGCCGATCTGCTTTAAGGTATCCAGGTCCTGGTCTCTCCGGACCACGGAAGCGGAGAGTTTCAGGCGCTCGATGGCCAGGGCCACGCCATCCTTGACGATGGCCAGAAAATTGGTCTCCCGGGTGAGAATGTCGGGGGTGGATGAGCACAGCGCCAGAATACCCGTGACTTTGCCCGATATCCTTAAGGGGTGCAAAAGACAGCCCGCCGAACAAGGGTTGGCAAAAAGTGCACGCTCCGTTTCGCCGGTCAATTCAGATGTGTCGGTGATCAGGGTGCTGGATTCCTGTTTGATGACTTTATCAAAAATAGAATCGCGGAAGGGAAAGTAAGATCCTTTGGCGATGCTGATTGCTTCTTTGCAGGCGAAATCAAAGACCATCAGCTCATCCGGCCGGTTATCGTCCTTCGTCAAAATAATAGCGAGGTCATAGGGGACCAGCGACTGAATATCGTTCAAAATAGAGTTGATCAGTTCGGACTCCCCCAGGCTTGAGTTGATGGTCTTTAATAATTTTATGGTTGCATTCATTACCGCCGTGTTGGTTTCATTCTCCCTGAAAAGGCGGATATTTTCAAAGGTAAGCGACGCATTACTGAGCAGCGGCGTCAGCCCCTCAATGTCGTCTTGTGAGAAAACCGTATCATCGTTTCTTCGCGACAGGGTAATCACGCCGATGATATCACCGATGGTCTTAAGGGGCAGGCAGATGAAAGATTTGGTAGCATAGACAGGCCGGTTGCTTCTTCCGAACCTTCCGTCTTTTTCTATATCCTCTATGAGGAGTGGTGACTTGTTAATAATAGCAAACTTGGCAATGCTTGTATCGAAATCGATTTTGCTGCCGACCTTTATGTCATCAACAAGACCAATCTGCGCCTGCACAATGAATTGTTTTCGCTGAGGCTGTTCAAGAATGAGGACCGACCCTATATCTGCCTTTGCCAGTTTGAGCGCCCTCTCCAGGGTGATGTAAAGGAGCTCGTCGGTGTCAAATGTCATGTAACAGAGGTCTGATAGCTCCCTCAATGTAGATATTTCCAGGGATTTTTTATCAAGCCGGCTTAAGGTGTTTTTTAATTGATTTTCCAGCGCATTAAAGGAACCGACAATATTACTCAATTCATCAGTGCCGCGCTGGAATTGAACGGCCGAGGGGTCAGATGCGACCTTTTCAGAAAACTCCTCTGAAATTCTTGAGACTTTTTTGAAAACACTTCGCAAAAAGAAAAACCCGAGAAATGAAAAGACAAGAAAACCAATAAGAAAAAGCGGCAGGGAGTCGTCCTGAAGAATGTTATACCGTATGGCAAAGAAGAGAAAGCCGAGAGCAGGGAAAACGAAAAGCAGGCCGATACTCAGGGTGAGCTTGTAATACAGGTCCTTTTTACCAAGAAACGCGTTTTTCATCTTTTGATAAGAGGGGCTTACTTTCATATTCTATCCTTTTGCGACAGCAGCCTATCTCAAGTGGATATCCTGATGCGAACGGGAAGCCATACTCTCTGAGTAGACGCAGGGCAGTCCCCATGGCCGGGCATCCGGTGTATTCCTCTGTTCTTTTCGATTTCCTCCAGTGGCGGATCAATTTCCGGGGCAGGGCGGTCTAATCGTTAGGAGGGTTGGGTCAATATCTCAGCCGGGAATGACATCTTGCCGATGTCATGAATAGCAACTGCCGTAAGCGCGTTATGAGCGAAGACTTTTAATTAACGTTCAATTTTGTTCGGGACATTATAGGAAGCAATAGGACGTATGTCAAGGCTTAGAAAGAATACTTGATATGGATCGTGAAGGGCGAACGCGGCTCAGTTTCCAGAAGGCAGAATAAGCACGGACCGGCCGCGTCGATTGAGGCAGCCGGACTTGTGATGCATCGAAAAAAATCTCAATCACGGAAATTGGTCTTTCTGGTTTTGTCGAGTGTGACTGACTAAATTCTTTCCGGCAATTTGCTGTGAACGAAATCGTAAAAGTGATGATACTGCGCAAGAAAGCTGAAGGCCCGCCTCATTTGCCCGGGATTGACCTTCCCCGTTTCGATCACGGTTTTGAAAAAGACTTTCCGCTCCGCAGGCGCTGCCGCAAACAGAAAGTATATAAACATTCTTATGCCGTGGGAAAATTGTCTGCGATCAAATTTTTTATGAACATACAAAACGTTTTGGTATTCCACTTGCCCGAGCCAGCCTTGCAGCCTCGAATGGAAAGTATCCGGATCGTATATCTTTCTGAACAGTTCGCAGTAATGGCTCAAGAGCGCTTCGCGGCTCAGCTGCTTGGGAATAATGTTTGTATCCAGCTGCCATTCACCGGAAAAATCGTCGCCGACAAGACGATTTTCTTTCTCCAGGCGTCGGTAGAGAGGCGTATTTCTCGGCGCGTTGAGCAGGCTGATGCCGGCAATCGGGCTATTGGTGCGTGTGATAAAATCGTCGAGTTCGGCAAAGACGCTTTCATCATCATGATCGAAACCGACGATCATTCCGAGAAACGGCATAATGCCGTAGCGGGAGATCCTCTTGATCCGCTCGAAAATGTCGAATCTTAAATTAAGATATTTTTTTACTTCTTCCAGACTTTTGCGTCGCACGGTCTCGACGCCGAGAAACAAAACGGAAAAGCGGGCGTCAGCGCACATCCGCAGCAGCTCTTCGTCATCCGCAATTTCCACCGTGATTTGCGTGGAAAAAGAAAGCGGACGGGTTTGGACTCTGTTCCATTCAATGACTGCGGCAAGCAGCTTCCGGGCAAAAATTCTATTTGCCAGGAAATTATCATCGGAGAAAAAAACAGTCCGGGCTCCCATAGCGTGAGCGTTTCCCACTTCCAGCATGACCTGTTCTACCGATTTGGTGCGCGGCTTCCTGCCCACGTACTGAGTTACATCGCAAAACTCGCAATGATTGGGACAACCCCGGCCGGTCTGCACGTTAATATTGATGTAATCCTTCACATCAATCAGTGACCAGTCCGGCGCCGGGCTGTCTTTCAAGTCGATGTAGGTCTTTTGATGATAAACGGGCCGGGCGCATTTCTTCGTCCATTGATGAAGAAATGCGGGCCATGTATATTCCGCCTCACCGATAAAATGATAATTGGCAAGCCCGGTGCATTGATCGTGGTTGATGCTGGCATAAGCGCCGCCCAGAGCCGTTTCCACTCCATTTTTTCGAAATCCGCCGCAAAGTTCGTGTATCCTCTTTTTGTGCAGCGTTGATCCGGTGATCACGGCCAGGTCACAGGGCATATTCCAGTCCAGTTCAGATACGTTTTCGTCACACAGGACATATTCCACGTTTACTCCGGGCGGTGTCAGAGCCATCAGCGTGGGTAGCGCGGCATTGGGCATGAGCGTTTTGGCGCCGAGAAGCGCGGCTGTTCCCTGCATGGACCAGAAGTTTTCCGGATGCCGGGGCGCAACAAGGTATATTCTTTTAACCGGATCGCCGCTGCCGTAGCGCCTGGTTTTGATATGATTCATCCGCATTGCTTCTCCTCGATTGCTTACGCCTTTCAGAATGCCGCCTTCATGAATAGTCTTGAAAATCATCAGGGCCAACCCGTCACGCATCATGGGCATCCGGTCACCGGACCCTGCCCGCCATGGAAACGTGCATTGGTGCAGGACACGAGCAGGCCGGTCATCGCCAGAGAAAATAATCCAGGATGCTATTCATCTTCGGGGACATCTTATTGTATGGCATCGAAGGCCTTCTTCAACTTTCCCTCTACTTCTTCCGCAACTTTTTGAAGTTCCGCATTATCAACCATCTGCATCGCAACCGCAGGCCGGATAAAGGACAGCACCGTCTGGCCGCCCTTTTCATAAACGATGACATTGCACGGAAGCATGAGCCCGATGTTCTCTTCGGTCAGGATCGCACGATAGGCATTCGGAGGACTGCAGGCGCCCAGAATAATGTACTTGCTCATATCCAGGCCCAGTTTTTCCTTTATTATTTTCCGGACATCGATTTGTGTCAGTATCCCGAAGCCTTCTTTTTTCAGCACCTCTCTAACCAGCCCAACGGCCTTCCCGTAAGGGACATTCAACGCTTTGGTAAAACCGTAATTGATCATGACGCTTCTCCCGCTGTAAATGCTTCCTCTCTCGATTGGTGCAAACCGGAAATTTAAAAACGTTTTCAGGAAGCTCCGGTCTGCCGGATGGTGCTTGAGCGCTTATTTCACAGGCCCGTTTCCTGGAGATCACTCTGCTGGTGCTCAGACGACATCGTAAGAAGGGCGATGAAACGTGGTTTGTATTCGATGCTCTGCAGATTGCTTGCGGTAGTCCGGTTAAAAAAATTTTCAATGTTCGCCTGAAGCTGCTGCCATCCCTGATCCAAGTGTTGTTGATCCATGGTAAATACCCCGCTTTCTTAAATAGTGATTCAGATGAAGCATTAACTTTATTTAAGCCACAGCGCGTGCTCTTCCTGGAGGCGAGCAACTGAACGTTTTGTCAACTGAGTTTCCGCTTTATTGTTCAAACCGGAAGTTTCACGACCTAATATTTTGCAAGCCGGACCCCAATTATCTGTTTTATTTCCCCCGTCATCGGGTAACAAGTCGGCATGATCCAGGACAGCGGCAAATATCTTTGCCGATTGATCCCATATCGTGTTGATTGCGCTTACGGCGCCGTCCGGTAATGAGTTGTCAACTTCAATCATCTCTCTGGTCATTAATTGCTGATTCATATTTTAGATTTCCTTTCATCTCACCGCACCAGGCCGGCTGCAATTTCTGCAACATGCCGGCCCTGGAAGCGGGCTGCCTCGAGTTCGTTCTTTCCGGGCATCCGTTTGCCGTCGCCTCCGGCGATTGTTGAAGCCCCGTAGGGCGACCCCCCCCGTTATCTTGTCGATCCGCATCTGCCCCGATAACAAGAGCAAATAGTCTGCCAACAAGCGAATGTGCTTAAGAAGATTGGATTCATCTTTTAATAACAGGGGATTACGCCGGCAAGATAAAGCCGTCTTCCAAAAACAATCATTCGGTGGGCCTCAACATTTAGCGGAGCCTCAATATTTTGAGGCTCCGCTAAATCATTATCGCTCCTGAATGCCTGTTTTCTCCTTCTTTTTTTCCGGATCATTTTCCGGCGGACGAATCTTCTCCGATCGGTCCGGTTTTTTCGGCGCCGCGCGCTCGGGACGATTGACCGGTTGTGCCGGTGGTGCAGGTTTTGCGGGACTTACCTGTTCGGGCCGTGCAGGTTGTGCAGGGATCACCCGTTCGGGTCGTGCGGGTTGGGGAAGCCGTTCCTGCGGAGCTGGTTTTACCGGCGCCACGCGCTCGGGGCGATTGGCCGGTTCATCAGGCCGCGCGGGTTGTGCAGGGATCACCCGTTCGGGTCGTGCGGGTTGACCGGGCTTTCCCCCGGTTTTGATCTCTCTTTGCTGAAGTTTAATTTCCGATTTCGGCCGGTTCACTTCGCTCACCGGTACGATATGGTTTGTGCTTTTGGGTGTTTCGATACGGGCTTCACGGTTGACTTTTCCTTCCTTAACATTAGTCGCTTGTTTCCGGACGACAACCGCATTGTCCTTCCTGGCCTTCCGGATAACGGGAGCGTTTTTCTCGATCCGGTTGATCACCGCATTGTGGGGCTTCTCCTGCACGGCCCTGTTGGTGAAATGGTGCCGTTCTTTGTTTGTTGTGTAATTGTTGATGACGGTATTATTAACGACCGGAGCCGCACGATAGTTGTTGATGATCGTCGTGGAGTTGATATTGGTCACCCGGACATTCCTGTAATTATTCTCGCGATAGAAA